>Ga0123357_10000037_pt1 | contig 109871 bp, 113 predicted proteins | sample TergutEmb28metaG_FD_89873 | JGI IMG/M metagenome (GOLD analysis project Ga0123357, IMG submission 89873) | Embiratermes neotenicus P4 segment gut microbial communities from Petit-Saut dam, French Guiana - Emb289 P4 | ecosystem: Host-associated > Arthropoda: Insects > Digestive system > Gut ...
TCTCACTCCGCGCCAGATACCTGATCTGCGCCCAATCATCCACTGTGATCACCTATCCAATCATGGTCAGGTGGCTCACTTTTCGACCGTCGCCACTGGCTCACTATTCGACCGTCGTCGACACCAGGACACCTGACGTTTTCAGATGTGCGCCAGCATCGCCCAGACATGGTTCGCCAGGACGTCGACCGGTGAAGCGACCGAACTCGTGAAAGCCTGGAGGACCTATCCCAACGATGCCGAGCATAACAAACCCACAAGTTATGCCCACCGGCATCCCATAGGAGCCAACCAAGACGACCTTGCAGGTTGACGAAAGGCCCACCACCCGATCGTCCAATACCCCCGCACCCACGAGACTCACACTACCAAGCCATTGTTCTGAATCTACGTCGCACCTCACCTCGTCTTCGAGATGATAGTTCCGATTCCATAAGGTATTATGAAATCCTATACATGTCAGGATTGACATATTATTCTCAATAACACAAGACCGGCCGGCCATCCCTCCACCAAGGATCACACCTGGTAATGGAGGGGAACCACAAACAGCCCCATGCTGTCCCATCGTCGACAACAGATCATCGTCGCCATGTGTGCGACCTCCAGAATTGTCGGCAAGATGACATCCCACACAGTCCCAACCGTAGTGTCGGTCCACATTGGCGCCCACCATGGACGCTGGGCCAACCACCACAAACCCGCATTCCCCAAAGTCGTCGCCGCTGAGCGAGAAAGGATCCCATCATGAAAAGACTTTCCATCACACTGCTGTCGCTTATTGTCGTATCGATGAGCATGACGCCCTATGCCCAAGCAGATGACTCACCCACAGATGGCAGCAACCTTCCACAGTACTCCGAACAAGAAGTGGAGCTCTACAAGCAGGTCTACCGTGATGACCAGAAACTGATTGCGGCCATCAACGCCAATATGGACTCACTGGTCACCGAGGGAAAACTCGTGATCAGCATTCCAGAAAAGGAAGACGTCACACCCCACAGGGGGAGCATGGGGTCCTGGGGCGACATCCTCGTCAGCCTGATTACCGACTCGGGAAGCGTGGCCTTCGCAGGACATGCCGCCATCGTATCTATGGATAACCACATAACTGTCGAGTCATTCGCCGAGTCATTCAGCCCCATCGGGCTGGATGGCGTTCAGTACTACACAAACTCATGGAATAAGTCTGGCGCCCTCCTGGTCAGGCCATATGACGCAACCGCTACCATGTACACAACCGCTGCCACATTCGCCCAGGATAAAGTAGGCCTTCCCTATAACTGGAACTTTTTCAACAAGTCGACGACAAGCAAATACTATTGCAGCCAACTCGTCTGGCAGGCATGGCTGGCAGCCGGGATCGACACCGAGGCAGGCTCCATTCCCAACGGCGTGATCGCCCCCGCAGATCTGGTCAATTCCAGCAATACTTATATTGCCAAGAAGATCGACTAGACGACCATGATCCACAAGTCATCCATCATCGCCGTGCTCATCTGCCTCGTCTTGTCGGGCTGCTCCGCAGACACGACCGGACGGGTGCCGACCTCTGATGCCGACATATTCGTCTACTCCCATATGTTCACCACGCGCGGTGGCATCGTCTCCAGCACGACCGACGGGCTTCCGTCCGTACAGGCCAGTCTGTCCGTCCAAGACCTCTTCTATGCGGCACACGACGCGGACTATTACGTCATGGCGGGGGCACGGAAGAACAACGTCCTCACGATCTCGAAGGATGGGACCTGGACTCAGTCCTTCCTCCTCGACAACCCCCGCTACACAGGCGTCCTGGCAGTGGAACTGACCGACGACGCCATGATCGCCCTCATGAACGGCGGAGTCAAGAACAACGTCTACACATCGCTGCTCGTCAACCAGAAAATCGGGGACAGCGCCTTCAGCCGGTGCGAGGTCGACATCTGGGCTGAAGCTTTGATCGTCAAGGACGGTGTGGCCTACATACTGGGCACGACCATACATCCGCGCAGGTACGCCGCGATCATCACAGTCGACATCGAGCAGAACATCGTGATTCAACAGCAGGTGTTTCCATACTATTCGCAGTTCACCCGAGCGGTGTGGAGGGACGGGAGCGTGTACGCGATCGCACAGAAGGGCACATCCCACGCGAGCATCCTGTCCAGGATCGACCCCGACACGCTGACCATCACCCACACGCAGGCCACACCGGACGAGTACCTGGACCTCGTCCAGGTCGACGGGCGCCTGTACGCCATCTCCGAGAGGAGCATCGACGCCGTGGACGAGACTCTGGATATCCACGACTCCACCCCCCTGACGCTTGGCATCCACCCGCACGAGGATGGCTACATCGACGCCATCGACGTGTTCGGCCACACCCTCGTCATCACGTACAGGTTCGACGCCCGGCAGAAAGGATCCCCGAACACCCTGTATGGGTACGTGATACGCGTGGACCTCCCGTCAGGCGTGGAGCGATCCCGTACCCCCATCCTGCTGCCGGCCTCGACCGACAATGTCGTCCAGCACATCCACGTCGTCCCACGCGAGTTCTTCGAGTAGGCGCGGGATGTCCCACGGAAGCGGGAACCAGCGTCAGTCCCTGGGATTCCGGGGGTTGATGAATAGGTGTTCATCCTGCTAACATCCCTATCATGTGGGGATCACGTCATTTCAGGTAGTCACCATGACGGTACATGAGAAGTCGAACTCCGCATATCGTGAAAGGAGCAGAGATGCTTAGCCACAGTAATCCTGGAAGTCCTTCACGTTTCGGGTGGCCACTACTGTGATCGTCACGTTTGAAGCATGACCAGTCAGCCAGCGCATGACCTGTTCACCGGGCACAGGCTTAGAGCATCAGAGGCAACGTTAGCATCGAGGACCATCACAAGTCCCCGCCTGTCAGATCAGGGACCCTGGGCACCGACGCTCGCGACACATCAAGATCAACACCCCCAGTGGAGCGCCTGAATCGTTCAGCGGCTTGCAACAACGCACTCCCAAAGGGCACTTCACAGTACACCTGGGACAGGGTCGCACGCACCTCCGCCTCCATGGAACGTCCATTGTGAGCCGCTTGCTCCCGGATTCGTTGGTACGTGGACTCATCCACCCCATGTATGGTCAAGACAGGCATGGCACTCCTCTCTTTCTGTCTGCGATGCTAACAGGTGCTAGCAGTCATGGATGCCATCACGTACTTTCCATACCGCACATCCTCGCCCCCAGTGCCAACCGCCTTGTGGATAACTCCCTCCCGGGTGAGCACGACTCGCATAGCCCCCTACTGTCGAGTCAGCACGCCCGCCATGTACGCCGGGAGATAGGTCACGGAGCCGACCTGTTCGACGTTGGTCTCGCCGAGGACCAGGGCTCGGTCGACGTCCCAGCCTGGGGTCGTGAGAACTTTGTCCAGCGCGGCATGGGTCTTGTACGACCGACCTGACTTCACCTCGATGGCGGTGATGCGTCCTTGCCCGTCCTCGATCATGAAGTCGACCTCACCGACATGTTTGTTGGAGAAATACCGCAATGAATGTCCATGCGCGATGAGCTCCTGCGCAACGAAGTTCTCGTACACCCCACCACAGTTCATGGCAGGAGATCCGTCGAGGATTCCGAGTAGCGCGTCCTTGGGATACTGGCTGCACAGGAGACCGACGTCCGCGAGGAACAACTTGAACAGCCGCCGGGACTCGCTCGCGAGCAAGGGGCTCACAGGCGCCGTGACATTGTATGCGGCCAGGGCGATATTCGCCATAGTCAGCCACAGGAACTCGTCCGCCACTTGCGAGTAGCGTTTCACGTCCGGGATCGACGACAGCGTGAACCGTCGGTTCTGGGTCGTGAGCTGGGACGGGATCAGCGAGAAGATGTCTTTGATGACCAATCGGCGGTCTTTGGGCGCGAACTTTCCGAGGTCGCTGGCGTAGAAGGTGAGAATCCCGTCCTGCACCGTGCGAACCTGATCGATGCCCACTTTGTTCTGATACAAAGACACGGCGTCGGGCATGCCGCCGACCAAGAGGTACGCATGGACAAGCTCCGACAGCCTGGCGTGCAGGTAGTCAGGAACTTCCGTGCCGGCCTGAAAACAGTCGCCCACCATGGACCACGCCTTGGAGGGGATCCCCTGAGCCCAACAGAATTCTTCGAAATCCAGGGGGTACATGCGCAGTTCCGTCAGATACCCCACCGGCGGCGAGCGTATCCCCTCAAGCTCGACGCCCAACAAAGAACCAGAGAGGACGTACTCGTAGTCGCCCCGATCCACCAGGAACTTGATGAAGGTGACAATCTCTGGGCATTCCTGGACTTCATCGATGAAGATCAGCGTCTCGTGGGGCACGAGCCTGGTGCCCGCCGCCACCGAGAGCCGCCAGAACAGGTCATCCGCGCTTGTCGCCCGACGAAGGGATTCGCGAGTGGAGGCGTTCTCCACGAGATTGAACTCCGCCACGACAGGATACGCCTGCGCGGCGAACTCTCGAATCAGGAAAGTCTTCCCCACTTGCCTCGCCCCGGTGACGAGCAGCGCCTGGCGACTGGCGCTCTGCTTCCATTGCTGAAAGCGCGCCATGGCTTTACGTTCCAGCATCATCCCGCCTCACACTTATCCGTACTTTTAAAACCCATCTTAGGACATTTATTCGTATTTTCATCTTTGTGATTCGGACACTTTTCGGCATTTTGCGGTTGCCAACCATAGGGGCCACCGTGCCACGTCGCGCCGCCTTGTGGATAACCCCCTCCCGGGTGCGGAAATGGTATGGAATATGTGTGAGAGGTCTTCGCATGACAAGGGAGGAAGCATGAAGAGGTGGGCGTACGTTGTGGCCGCCGTGGTCCTGGGGTACGGATTGACGGGGTGCACCGGGCACGTGGACGATCCTCCCGCCAGCGACCCTCCCCCGACACCGACCATCGCCCCCACGCCCGAGTGGAACGCCGAGGAACAAGGGGCCATCGACGCGGTGCAGACGTACCTGGCGACCTGGGCGTACATCGGACAGAACCTCGTGGAGGCGGATTGGAACTCGATACGTGATGTCTCAAGCGACCCTGAGAGCAACCACGACCTCATGGTGTGGACCCATTGGGCCGAAAATGAGTGGCACCTGGTCGGAAAGCCAGAATTCACTCCCCTGTACCTCACATGGGGAGCAGTGGATTACCAAGGCCAGCGATATCACGTGTATGGCTGCTTCGTCATTGAGGATTCCTACATCGCCGACGACGCGGGAAATTCAGTGGGAGACAGCGGGCGTGTCGAACGAGGAGTCAACAGCTACACAGTCATACAGACCCCGGACGACCTCTTTCTGATTCTCGACAGCAAAGCAGAGGACGACACATGCTGACCCGCCGATCACTCGCCATAGCTTGCTCCATGATCCTCGTTTTCGCCACAGTCGACCTCGCTACCGCTGCCAGCATGGCAGCCGGTTGCACCACCCATGTCGGTGATGGCCGTTACGGCGAGAGCACGATCAACATCGGCGTCTCTTGCGAGAGCTCCAACCCAGGCTCACCCACCACCGACCCATCCCCAGACAGCCGGGATCCGGCCCCCGAGTGCGTTCGCCCAGACGGCATGCCCACCGCATGCTGGTACGGCGACTATTGGTGGAGCCCGGCGTTCAACCTCTACTGCCAAGTGGCGACCATCCCCCAGGACAGCCCTATCTGGAACACGCACCGCGACTCGGCCGGCAACCCCACCGGCACCGCCTACCAATGCCTCGTCTCCGTCAACGGAACCCTCAAAAACACCCTCTACTGGCAGACCATCCAACAATCCACCCCCATACGCCCGGGCACCGACCCGGTCACCCTCGTACGATCCGCCCTGGCCTCACTCGACCTCCACCCACCCACCGTCGGCGTGGGCGCCTACATCTACCCCCACTACGAGAACTGGGGCCTCAGCTGGTGGGTCGGAGCGCCCATGTGGCTCTGGGTCGACGCCACCGACGACCTCCAATGGGGAACCCACACCCTCACCGCCACCCAAGACGGCACCACCGTCACCGCCACCGTCACACCCACCACCGCCACCTTCGACCCCGGAGACGGCACCACCCCCATCACCTGCCCCACCCCCGGCACACCACGCCCCTGGAACCCCGACGACCTCCTCAGCCACCACTCCCCCACAGGATGCGAACACACCTACACCACCACCAACCAACTCGGATCCATCGACTCCCGCTACACCATCACCGCCACCGTCACCTGGACCATCGACTGGACCACCACCGACCACCAACACGGCACCTTCACCACCACAACCACCTCCACCGACCACACCACCATCCACGTCGGAGAACTCCGCATCGTCCGCCCCGCCAGCTGACACCCCCACCACCACACCCACACCGAACCCACAGGCCTGCGACAACAGCCATCCGCACGCCCACGTACCGTCCACTTTTCCATGTCACTTGTCCACATTTCGAGACAAATGCCCAGATCCAAAGTCCCTCTCAGCGGCCCATTACGCCGCTCCACGCGGGAATTAATCCAATATCATTCCAAAACCCTTGCATGCATCAGAAAACACATGCTAAAGTCTCCGCAAGAGATCGCGAGAGACAACGATTGCACCGATGTAATACTGATACTGAGACTGAAAATACCGAATCACCACCGCGTTTCTCTCCCGTACGGGCATTTTCTGGTGAAGAATCCAGTCAATGGGGCAACTCCGGCGACACCGGAGGTACGGGGGTCTCTTACCTGGTCATGACATGACCGCCATGAGGACGGATCGACATCGGCCTAGCATCTCTGAGGGGAGAGATTGGGGCAGTAACCGGTGTTGCCTCATGGTTGGCGATCCTTTCGCGTCCGAACCGTGGGACGGGTGGGGTCTTTGTCATCCGATCAGGAAACCAACAATGGTACAACTCTACTACGAGCCTCTTAGACAGGGGAGAGGGAGACAACACTGTGGCTAAAGAACCTGATTATCTGGCCATCGCCCAGCTGACATCATTCAAGAAGTTTCAGTCCGCCCGCAAGGCATTCACCATTCCAATCACGCTGCTGTTCTTCGCCTTCTACTTGGGACTGCCCATCCTGGCAGGTTTCACGAAGGTTCTGACACATCCGGTCATCGGAGACATCTCGTGGGCCTGGATCTACGCCTTCGCTCAATTCATCATGACCTGGGGTCTGGGTCTGCTCTACTTGGCCAAGGCCAAGACGTTCGACAAGATGAATGACGACGTGCTCGCCGACATCGACCAACTCGACGCAGTCAAGGTCTGATCTAACAACAACGACATCAGGGCGGTGACGAACACCCCGGATCGTATGTCGAACCAGCGTGATCCCGATCACGCCATGGCTGACCTCGTCCGCGTACCCCCGTCCTGGAAAGAAAGGTAAACAACATGAACTGGACTGCAATTACGCTGTTCATCGTGATCGTGGCCATCACACTGGGCATCACCTGGTGGGCGTCGCGCCGTACGAAGAACGCCAGCGACTTCTACACCGCCGGTGGCGGACTCAACAGCACCCAGAACGCCCTGGCGATCTCCGGCGACTACATGTCGGCAGCGTCCTTCCTGGGTATCGCCGGCATGATCGCCATCAACGGGTTCGACGGATTCTTCTACTCCGTCGGCTTCCTCGTGGGCTATATCGTGGTGCTCTTCCTGGTGGCCGAGCCCATGCGCAACCTGGGCAAGTTCACCGTGGCCGATATGATCACGGCTCGCTACGCCGATCCCAAGGTGCGTGGCGTGGCGGCGCTCAACACGATCGCCATCTCGGTGTTCTACATGATCGCCCAGCTCGTCGGGGCCGGCGCCCTGATCAAGCTGCTGCTCGGCCTGAACTTCACCACAGCCGTGCTGATCGTCGGCGTCCTGATGACCGTCTACGTCCTCTTCGGCGGCATGACCGCGACGAGCTGGGTGCAGATCGTCAAGGCCGTCCTGCTGATCGGCGGCACCCTGGTGATCACGTTCATGGTCTTCCAGAAGTTCGGCTTCAGCATCGGTGGCATGTTCGACACGATGGCCAACATGGCGAAGGACACAGAGAACACCGGCGTGGCCGGCGGCTTCCTCAACCCCGGCGTCAAGTACAAGAACGGCTGGGACACCCTGTCCCTGTGCCTGGGCCTCGTCCTCGGCACCGCTGGCCTGCCGCACATCCTGATCCGCTTCTTCACCGTCAAGAACGGCGTCGAGGCCCGTAAGTCCGTGGTCAAATCGACCTGGATCATCGGCATCTTCTACGTCATGACGATGTTCCTCGGATTCGGCGCTGCCGCGTTCGTCGGCAAGGCTGCGATCACGAAGCAGGACGCGGCTGGCAACATGGCCGCTCCCCTGCTGGCCAAGGCCCTCGGCGGCGACTTCCTGTTCGCCTTCATCTGCGCCGTGGCGTTCGCCACGATCCTGGCGGTCGTGGCCGGCCTCGTGCTGACCGGCGCCGGCGCCTTCGCCCACGATTTCTACAACGAAATCCTGCGCAAGGGCAAGGCCACTCAGAAGGATCAGATGCGGATGGCTCGTATCGCCGCCATCGGCGTGGCCGTCGTGTCCATCCTCCTGTCCCTCGGGGCGGAGAAGATGAACGTGGCCTTCCTGGTCTCCCTGGCCTTCGCGGTCGGCGCCAGCGCCAACCTGCCGGTCATCGTCCTGACCATCTTCTGGAAGAAGTTCACCCGCGGCGGCGCGATCACCGGCATGCTCGTCGGTCTGATCACCTCCCTGGGGTTGGTGGCTCTCAGCCCCAACATCTGGAACCCGGACGGCAAGGCCATCCTCACGGGCACGGCTCTGTACCCGCTGACCACGCCTGGCCTGTTCTCCATCCCGATCGGCTTCGCAGCGGCCATCATCGGCTCGCTCATCTTCCGCGAGAAGAAGGATCGGGCCCTGGCCGAGGAGAAGAAGTTCGACGAGATCCTGGTCCGCGCATCCACCGGCATCGCGGTGCGCACCGGCGAAGATCACGAAGAGGCCCCTCTGGGCGCCTGATCACCTCGTGAGCCTGAAGCGGCCCGAGTCCTGTTCGCAGGGCTCGGGCCGTTTCGGTTGCCGTGGGAGGGGTACGGGCGACTCCCCCGTACCGTTCACGCGCGGCTGATCCACGTGCGTACGAATGAGGTCATACCGAGTTATACTCATTCCATGAAGACCGCAATTTCCGTGCCGGATCACGTATCCGCTGAGGTGGAAGCGAAAGTGAGGGAACTGGGGATGTCCCGCTCCCATTTCTATGCCACAGCCGCCGCGCGCTATCTTCGCGAGTTGAGCCACGACAACCTGGTGGCCCGAGTCAATGAAGCGTACGACCTGGAGACGACCGAATCCCGTGCTCAGACCCGTGATGTCGTGAATGTTGGAATGGCGTCGTCGCAGACTCGACTGGGCGCCGAGCAGTGGTGACTCGGCCCAAGCGGGGACGCCTGTACTGGTTCGAGTTCCCGCCACCCGACGTCAGTCACTCGCCAGCCGGACGTCGTCCCGTGATCGTCGTCCAGTCAGACATCATGAACGACAGTCGCCTCCCGACCGTCATCGTCGCATCCCTCACGTCGAACCTCGCCGCCGCACGCTACCCCGGCGCCGTCTTCATCCCGGCTGGCGTGGCGGGCCTCCCCAAGGACTCCGTGGTGAAGCTCACCGAACTGATGACCATCGACTCCTGCCTGCTCGTCGACGAACTCGGTGACCTGCCCACAGACCTCATGGCCGAGGTCGATGCGGGAATACGCATCAGCTTGGGTGTGTGAGAGCTGGCTAGCGAGAACGTCATCCTCCTCTGGCACTTTGACCCCGAGCGTGAACACCCGGGACTCACCCACCATGTGTTGAGCCCAATCCAGCGCCCGCACAACGTCGGCGCCGTACAAGTCGAGGTCTCGACCGCATGGGACCCCGGAGGGCTCGACGCAGCCTCATAGAACATGACCCGGAAAACCGGGTCGACACCCTCCGATGTCGTCGATGCCTCATCAGCGCGCACAGCTTTCATGGGAGGCCACTCGTGTGGACTGTGATCCCCATGGGCCAGCAACAGGAAGCCGGTTGTGCGATGTCGCAGTGGCATGCATCACATTCTCTTCTCCTCTCATCATCCGCTCCTCGTAGTACGACCATGTCATCCACGCGACTCACCCTCAACTTCCAAGCGACATTCATCTCCTGACAAGCGTATATAGAAACGTCAGCACCGCCAACACCCACGACCCCAGGCAGTCCTCGTCAGCCATTCGACACACGACACCCAGCCCCAACGACGTCTTGCGCGAGAATGTGTCGTACCTGCTGTCTATGATGGAGCCTGTGATCTCGACCGTCGAAGCCCTCCTGGCCCAACTGACCGCTTCAGCCTCATCTGAGCGCGACAAGGGCGACCGTTTCGAGCGCCTGGTGCGCAAGTTCCTCACCCTCGACACGGCGTGGGCCTCGCGGTTCTCCGAGGTGTTCATGTGGACCGACTGGCCGGGACGGGGCGACAGGCCCGACCACGGCATCGACCTAGTGGCCATCGACGCAGAGACCGGTGAGCCATGGGCTGTGCAGTGCAAGTTCTACGCGCGGGACCATTACCTGACCAAGCCCGACGTGGACACCTTCTTATCCGAGTCCGGCAAGCACCCCTTCGTGGGCCGCTTGATTGTGTCCACCACCGACCGCTGGAACTCTGCGGCCGAGGATGCCATCAAAGACCAACAAATCCCCGTGGTCAGAATGGGACTGACCGACTTGATCGACTCCTCCATCGACTGGGGGCAGTTCTCGTTCACTAATCCCGACACCCTGACCCGCAAGCCGAAGAAGCAGCTTCGTCCCCACCAGGAGAAAGCCCTCGCCGCCGTCCGCGCCGGTTTGGCCGTCCATGATCGAGGCAAGTTGATCATGGCCTGTGGGACGGGCAAGACCTTCACGAGTCTGCGCATCGCCGAGACCGAGGCTGGGGCGGGGCGTACGGTCTTGTTCCTCGTGCCCTCCATCGCCCTGCTCTCCCAATCGTTGAAGGAATGGTCCCAGGAGGCGACCATCCCCCTGCGGACGTTCGCGGTGTGCTCCGATTCCAAGGTAGGCAAGGACAAGGGCGGCGAGGGCGAGGACATCTCGGTGGTCGACCTGGAGATCCCCGCCACGACGGACCCCGCCCGTCTGATCCAGGAGGTACGAGGCGGCCACTCGGGCGATCACTCGCAGATGACCGTGGTCTTCTCCACATACCAGTCCATCGACGTGATCCACCAGGCCCAAGCCCTGGGCCTGCCCCGCTTCGATGTGATTATCTGCGACGAGGCCCACCGCACCACCGGGGCGACACTGATCGGCCAGGACGAGTCTGCCTTCGTCCGCGTCCACGACGACACGTATATCCAGGGAGCCAAAAGGCTCTACATGACGGCCACCCCCAGGATCTACGACGACGCCACCAAGGCCAAAGCCGGCGAGGCCGACGCCCTGCTGGCATCCATGGACGACGAGGGCGTGTACGGCCCCGAGTTCCACCGACTGGACTTCGGCGAGGCAGTCGGGTTAGGCCTGCTCTCGGACTACCGCGTCCTGATCCTCACGATTCCGGTGGCGGTGGTCTCACGGGTCATGCAGTCAGCTCTCGCACGCAACTCGGAACTGGACCTGCCGAACGCAGCCAGGATCATCGGCTGCTGGAACGGATTGGCCAAACGCGGTGGCGATGACGACTTCCCTATCGATCCCGAGCCGATGAAGCGGGCCGTCGCCTTCTGCTCTGACATCAAAGCGTCGAAACTCATCGCGACGGAGTTCACCGAGGTCGTCGACCACTACACCGACCTCATCGAGGAGACGACCGCGACCGTCGAGGCCGACGGCATGGTCGTCACCGAGGATCTGGGCTTATTGACCACCGAGGTGCGTCACGTCGATGGAACGATGAACATCCTCACCCGCAACACTGCCCTGGACTGGCTGCGCTCTGAGCCGCCTGAGGGACACTGCCAGATCCTCACCAACGCTCGATGCCTGGCCGAAGGCGTGGACGTTCCCGCCCTGGATGCCGTCCTCTTCCTCAGCGCGCGCAAGTCCCAGGTCGATGTCGTCCAAGCCGTGGGCAGAGTCATGCGCAAGGCCCCCGGAAAGAAGTACGGCTACATCATCCTCCCCGTCGTCATCCCCGCCGGGGTCGAGCCCGAGGAGGCCCTGCGGGACAACACCAAGTACAAGGTCATCTGGGATGTGCTCCAAGCCTTGAGAGCCCACGACCACCGTTTCAACGCGATGATCAACCAGATCGAGTTGAACGCCACCCTCCCCGACCAGATCCGCGTCATCGGCATGGACGATCTGGGCGAGGGTGAGGGCTCAGGGAAGTCGGATGGAGCCGGGCTCGACGTCCAGGGGATGCTCCCCCTAGATTGGGACAAGTGGCGCGACGCCATCTTCGTGAAGATAGTCGCCAAGGTCGGGTCGAGGCGCTACTGGGAGGACTGGGCGAAGGACGTCGCCGACATCGTCTCCTCCCACACCACGCGCCTGACATCCCTGATATCCACCGGGGATTGGCGGATCAGGTCGGCCTTCGACTCCTTCCTGTCGGCGTTGCGCGCGAACCTCAACGACTCGATCGACGCCGCCCAAGCGATCGACATGCTCTCCCAACACATGATCACCAAACCCGTCTTCGACGCCCTCTTCGAGGACTACTCCTTCTCCCAGCACAACCCCGTCGCCCGCGTCATGCAGACCATGCTCGACGCTTTGGAGGGTGAGAACCTCGAATCGGAGACAGCCAGCCTGGACGCCTTCTACGCTTCGGTGCGTGACCGGATCACGGGCATCGACAACGCTCACGGCAAACAGCAGGTCTTGATGGAGTTGTACGAGAAGTTCTTCCGGCTCGCCTTCAAGAAGACATCCGAGTCCTTGGGAATCGTCTACACCCCCGTCGAGGTCGTGGACTTCATCCTCCGCAGCGTCGATGACCTCCTGCGCGAACACTTCGGTCAGGGTCTCACCGACGAGGGGGTTCACGTGTTGGATCCCTTCACCGGAACGGGAACGTTCATCGTGCGGCTCCTGGAGTCAGGGTTGATCCGCCCGGAGGATCTGACGAGGAAGTACGCCTCCGAACTCCACGCCAACGAGATCCTGCTCTTGGCGTACTACATCGCCGCCGCCAATATCGAGGTGACCTACCATTCGATGGTGGATCAGGCCGAGGGCGACTACACCCCCTTCGACGGGATCGTCCTGGCGGACACCTTCCAGATGACCGAGGCCGGCGACACCCTGGACGACCAGGTCTTCGTAGACAACAACGACCGCGCGGCTGTGCAGTTGAGACTGCCGATCCGGGTGGTCGTGGGGAATCCGCCGTATAGCGTCGGCCAGTCGTCAGGCAACGACGACAACGCCAACCTCAAGTACCCCACCCTGGACTCCAGGATCGAGGCGACCTACGCGGCCCGGTCGTCGGCCACTAATAAGAACAGTCTGTACGACTCGTACATCCGGGCAATTCGATGGGCGTCGGATCGTATCGAGGACCAAGGGATCGTCGCATACGTCTCCAACGGCGGGTACATCGACGGCAACACGGCCGACGGCCTGAGGAAGTCCTTGGTGGACGAGTTCAGTGCGCTCTATGTGTACAACCTGCGGGGGAACGCGAGAACAGCCGGAGACCAGCGCAAGAAGGAGGCAGGCAACGTCTTCGGCTCCGGCTCCCGCAACACCGTGGCGATCATGCTGGCCGTGAAGAAACCCGGCCACATCGGCCCCGCGACACTGCATTACCGCGACATCGGGGACTACCTGAGCAGGGATCAGAAGCTCGGGCTAGTGGCCTCGGCTAGCATCGAGTCGATTGCCTGGGACGTGATCACCCCAAATGACGCAGGCGACTGGGTGAATCAGCGTAACGATACCTTTGAACGCTTCCCCACACTGGCAGGTGACACGTTTTCCGTTTGGGGTAGAGGACTCGAGACCGGTAGAGACTCCTGGGTGTACAGCTTCTCTAGTGAACGCGTGGCGGCCCAAGTGACAGCCATGATCAATGCATACAACCAATGCGTGGACAATGTGACCCATGCCACATCTAAACAATCAAGCACGCCCGTTGATCCCCAAGACTTCATGGACGACGACCCAACACGAATCAGCTGGGCGCGCTCCCTGCGCCAGGCTCTTGTGCGAGGTCGAAGAGCCAATTTCGACAGCACCAAGATCACAGTGGGGGCCTACCGACCCTTCTGTAAGGAGCATATTTACGTTGACCCATCTCGCATGCTCAACCACGAGCCGGGCAAGACTCCAATCTTCTTCCCAACCCCGAATCATCCGAACTTCGGTTTCTACCAGGTGGGCGCAGGCTCAGCTGTCCCCTTCTCAGTATTAGCTCTGCATTCTCTGCCCGACCTACACGTGACAGGCGCTGGTAGTGGCGGCCAATTCTTCCCCCGCTGGCGCTACGAACCCGCGGACAGGCCTGACGCCACCCAGACCGCCTTCTCTTTCAACCAGTCGGACGATGTCGTCATTGACGGCTACCGCCGCATCGACAACATCACCGACGCAGCCCTGGAGGACTACCGCTCCACATACGGCCCAGAGGTCACCAAGGACGACATCTTCTATTACATCTACGGCCTCCTCCACAGCCCCGGCTACCGTGCAACCTTCGCCGCCGACCTGAAGAAGATGCTCCCCCGCATCCCTCAGGTAGACACCCGGGCAACTTTCGACACCTTCGTCGCCGCTGGCCGCGTCCTCTTCGACCTCCACGTCAACTACGAGCAGGCCGACCCATACCCCAGCCTGACCATCGCGGGCGACACCCCCGGTTCCGACCCCTACGCCTGGTACCGAGTCGAGAAGATGCGCTACGGCGGCAAGTCCACCGCCAAGGACAAGACGACGATCGTCTACAACCCCCACATCACCATTAGCAGCATCCCCTTGGCCGCCCAGGACTACATGCTAGGCGCGAGAAGCGCCCTCGACTGGATCCTAGAGCGCTACCAGATCAAGACGGACAAACCCTCCGGCATCACCAACGACCCGAACGACTGGTCCAGAGAACACGAACACCCCAGATACATCCTCGACCTGCTGACCAAGATCGTGACAGTGAGCATGAGGACGGTGGCGATTGTCGACGCTTTGCCTCCCCTGACATTTAGCCAATCCGAGAATTGACTACCGTCTGCATAGATTGCAAGAATGCTGGACCAATTGGCATCACACTGCATTGAATCCCAACATACCCAGACGTGTCACCCATAATCCACCAACAGGAGAGCACCATCATTGTACAACCAAAGCCGAGCATGCAGTCCGACATACCGGAGAACAATCTCCAGATCCTAGCGACCAACAGTACTCATCAAGATCTCGTCGAGCGCCGATGCGACTTTAACTACGGCTATCGCATGATATGCCAATGCGGCAAGTTAACCTTTCTCTCAGCAATCGACTATGTTTCCAACGAGCGCTCCGGGTCAAGATTTCCATGTGAACACTGCGGACATCCCATCCACTATGGCCCAATAACAGCAAGCATCCGCAGTGACGATGATCCAGCTCTCAATCACTCATCCGTGGGAGGCATAGGCGACGTTCTGATGATGTAGTCAACTGTGCACGCATCCTCGCGTACCTTGGCACCCATCTTGACCGGATTGCCATCCCACCAGGCATCCATTTCCGCCTTGAGAGCGATCGCGAGGTTACGGGAATGGCATAACTTGTCTATCGCGCCTTTTCGCAGAGCAGCCCATTCAATACGAGCATTGGACCTTTGGCTCACTGCCTGCTAGGACACTGCCCCCTCCCAGTCCGTCCGAGTCGTTCAGCCACAGCACCTGAGTCCACCTGTCATGGATAAAGAAAGAAACGTGGAAAGGAAGGCGTTCTGCGTCGAGTAAGCCCATTCGTTGTGGCTTCACGAAAGGAGACGACGTGCCCCGGAAACCACGAGTCCGTCAGAACGACCCACGCTTCATGCCGATGGTCGTCCTTCCCGCCGACGCACCCATGCTCCCCGAGCAGCACGAGATCGAAGCCGCGTGGATACTCGCCCGCCACTTCTCCACGGTCGTCGAATTCCTACGACCAGTGCGAGGCTTTGAGATCAAAACAGCAGACCTAGTCATGAACGGTGTGATCTGGGAGCTCAAGACACCAACCGGAGGAAGCCGAACCACGGTATCCAACCAGTTCAAACGTGCCTCAAAACAATCCAGTCATGTCGTCTTCGACGCCCGTAGGATTCACCTCAGCGAAGAAGAAGCCCTGCATCAGATCCACAGGGAGATGAAAAAGAGAAAAGCCATCAAGTCCGTCCTCTTCATAGGCAAGGACGGAGGAATCATAGACGTTCAGCCATCCTGATGGTATCCTCGACAATGAGGAGGCCGGGCAGTCCAGTAGGGCAGTCAAAGGAGCACCTCACCATTCACAGCACCCGGCACAGTCGGGTGCTGTTGGTTTTCCCGTTGCCACGAGGGCATTCCCGGATGATTCCCCACTTGTCATCTGAGCCATTGACATCACCCCTGCCCTCAGAAGAATCGGCCGAGGGGAATTCCCCAGACGTTGTCTGCCAGGTGTACGCATCGGTCGCCGCCAAACACCACGTACCCGGCGACCATCTGGCGCCTGGCGGCGAACGCGGTGATGCCGGAGATGTCGCCCAAGGACACGCTCGTCGAAGCCTTGACCTCCACTGCGACGGCTCGGTCTTCGGAATCGACCAAGACAAGGTCCACCTCGGCGCCGGACTTCGCGTCGCGCCAGAAGTACGCCTGGACGGGTGAAGCGCAGAAGGGGACGGCGGGGAGGATCTGGTTGACCACGAAGGAGGTTGTCCATGAGCAGGCCCACCACAGTGCCACTCACCCATCTCACGGCAATGGCCGCGGACATCCTCCTCAGCGTGAGGACAGGGACACCACCCCTGACGATACCCGGAACAACATCGGACACTACGTCGCCACAATGGGCTGCCTACCGAACCATGCCGTCGTCGAACAGGCTGTCTACCAGCGATTCCATGCGAGGCAGATCACCCCCTCACCTCGGTTTGCGTCAACGGCGACAATCTTCAACGGCTAGGAAGCCCCGCCAACGGATCAGTTCACCCGGCCCCGCCCGGCCGGTTCGGGCAGCAGAGCCTCATCGATACTCATGAGATGACACGATCATGATCAGAATTTTCCTACATCGGATGTAAGAATATTCCTACATTGAGTGCTGATATTTCCAACGGTAAGCCACACTGGATCTGGACAGTTGTGAACCCTCGCCTCAGGTGTCTACTGGTCCATTTCGCTGGTCTCTACTGGTCCATTTCGCAGTGTCCTACCATACCGTTTCGCAGGCACCAGGCCATGCCGACTACGCATGCCAGACGTTCGTCACGGCTCACAGGTCGATCTGTCAGGGGACAGCGGAATCCTTCACCTACTCAGACTCGGTGGCCAGCACATGCATCAGACGTTGCATCTGCGCGTCCCAGCGCTCCTTGGTGGCTGTGAGCGCCTGGAACCAGGCCCCCTGCCCGTCACCCATCGCGGCCATGTCAGCGACTAACGTGTCGAGGCGATCTTGGATATGCAACGACCCCTGCATGAGCGTGTGACGAGTCTCGTCGACGAGTTCCAACTCCAGTCGATCAATTGTCGCTGTCATGATCCAACTCCTTCCGTCTTCTGACTCAGCCAAGCCGGGCCGCATGGGCATCGGTGGCGGTGATCTTCTGCGACTCGGCGTCCACCGTGTCAGGCGTCCGGGCCCCGCTGGCCACCATGGATTCCGAGAACTCGGCGAGCATCGCCACGACCTGATTGACCTCTGCGGTCCACGTCGTCACCAACTCCGTGCACGCCAGATTCGTCTCGCCGCCAATGGCGTCGTTCAAGCGGGTGACCGCCTCCGTCCTTGTGGCGTCAATGAGACTGGTCACATCATTGTGAGCAGACCCCAGGTGGCCCTCGGCGGCTTGGACGATGTCCTCAGGTATCTCGAAATTCATAATGTCCCTCCCAGGGCAAATCGTGAAGCGTCCTCAATCGAACAATGCCACCATAGACCCCGCCACCGTTCTCACAGATCACGTTCACGATGTGACGTGTATATCCGGTTCTCGGCTAGGATGATGTCGGAAGTCGCATTGCGGCCTTCGGCTTGGAAAGGGAGGAAGATTTCGGCTCGACCATCGAGAACACCACCCACTCTTCGGGAACCGGTGGGACGGCACGAAAGTCCGTGGATCCCCTGCGCAGCCCTGCGATGACCTGCCATCGGACTGGCTCACGGCCTACGACCAGTACGCGTCGGGAGTCTGTGGCGCCCACGTGGCCTCACCCGGTCCGTGCGACCAACTCACCGGCGCTCCTCTGCCCTTCTCCGACACGACGCCCGTCGACGTCTGGGTCGACCGCAACCTCCTTCGCGCCGCCGTGATCGACGGGGACGACCAGTACGAAGTGACGTACGACACCTGATCGGCGCTGGTCGCCCCGGGCGGGACGCGTCAGATCGCCACGGGCGGGACTCGTCAGGCCGCCACGACGCTCAGCCGAGCAGGTCGGGCCGTCGCTCCTGGGTCAGTTCCTCGGCACGGTCGCGCCGCCAAGCGGCGATCTTCGCATGGTGACCGGACAGCAGGACCTCTGGGACGTCCATGCCGCGCCAAGTGGCGGGCTTGGTGTAGACGGGATACTCCAGAAGGCGGTCCATCGAGTCGGAATGCGACTCCTCCTGCAACGACTCGGGGTTGCCGATGACGCCAGGGAGCAGGCGGACCACCGCCTCGGTGATGGCCAGTGCGGCGACCTCGCCGCCATTGAGCACGTAGTCGCCCAAGGACACTTCGCGCACTTCAGCCAGCGAGCGGGCGTACGCCGGGACGCGCGCGTCGATGCCCTCGTACCTCCCGCACGCGAAGACGAGGTGGTCGTAGCCAGCCAAGTCGGCGGCCATGGGTTGGGTGAACGGGTGGCCGCTGGGCGAGGGGACGATCACACAGGTACGGGCCTCGCTCCGGGAAGGAGCATCGGATGTCGGGCCCCCCACCGGAGTCGCCTCCGGAGCCACCTCCGGAGCCACCACCGAGGTCGTCATCGGCCGCGTACCCACAACCTCATCGAGGGCTTGCCCCCAGGGCTCGGGCTTCATCACCATGCCGGCGCCCCCGCCGAAAGGGGTGTCGTCCACGCTGCGATGGACGTCGAAAGCCCAGGAGCGCAGGTCGTGCACACCCACCGTCAGCAGTCCCGACGCGACGGCCTTGCCCACCAGGGACAGGCTCAGCGGCGCGAAGTAGTCGGGGAAGATCGTGATGTAGTCAAGCCTCATTCCGCGTCCTCCAGGAGCCCGGGGATGGCGTGGACGACCACGCGGGCGTTGACCAGATCGACCTCGGGGACGAGGTCGTCGACGAAGGGGACGAGCCTGTCGCCGGTGGCTGTCGCCACCACGAGCATGTCCTGGAACCCCATGTGGTCGATGCGGGCCACTGTGCCGACCTCGATGCCGGCGGTCGTGACCACCGTGAGACCCATGAGCTGATGGTCGAAGTACACCCCGTCCTCGTCGGCGTTCTCATCGAGCGGGACGTGCGCCACGAGCCGCGCACCCGTCAGCGCTTCCGCGTGGGTACGGTCGGACACGTCGGCGAACCGTACCAGGCCGCGTCCTGACTGGATGCGGAAACTGACCACCTCGAGCGGGTGGGACTCCCCCGCCCACAGGACCGCCCCCGGACGGAATCGCTCCTGAGGGGAGTCGGTGCGAAGGTCGACGAATATTTCCCCCGAAAGACCGTGGGCACGCCCCAGCGTGCCCACGATGACGTCTACAGTAGACATAGTCTCATTCCTGCCAACGAACCTGATCCTGGCCCCGGGTCCTCGCCGGACGGGGGCATGGCCGGTGGGCACGCTCACGGCGCGCCCACCTGACCAGCATGGATCAGTAGCGCCTCGGCTTGGCGGCCCTACGGTCGACGTCGAGGAAGTCCACCCGGACCTGCTCGTGTCCGGCCAGAGCGGCCACGACCGTGCGCAGAGCCTGAGCGGTTCTGCCCTGACGACCGATCACTTTGCCGATGTCGTCAGGGTTCACGCGTACTTCGAGCATCCGGCCGCGCCGAAGGTCCAAGTCGCGGACCCTCACGTCGTCGGGATGACCGACGATGCCGCGCACCAAGTGCTCCAAAGCATCGGCTAGCATGTCAGTCCTCTGTCTTCTCTGCGTCGGCGACCGGCTCCGTCGCGACGGCCTCGTCGGCCTGGACGGCTTCGGTTTCCACCACGGCTTCAGCGACCGGCTCGGCCTCTTCCGCCTTCTTCTTGGCCGTGCGCTTCACCTTGATGGCTTCGCCAGCCTCAGGGGCGGCGTCAGCGGCTGCGGTGTAACGCGCCAGACGGTCGGGACGGGGCTTCTGCGGCTCGATGCCCGAGGGAGTCGTGTCGCCGCTGAACTTCTGCCAGTCACCGGAACGCTTGAACAGCGCCACGACAGCCTCGGTGGGCTGCGCGCCGACACCCAGCCAGTACTGGGCGCGCTCCGAGTTGACCTGAATCAACGACGGGTCGTTCTTGGGATGGTAGAGGCCGATCTCTTCAATTGCACGGCCATCGCGCTTCTGACGAGCGTCCATGACCACGATACGATAGTGAGGCGCGCGGATCTTGCCGAGCCTCTTGAGACGAATCTTGACAGCCACTAGTGTGTGATCTCCTGTTGTGAAAGTGCCCGGGATGGGCGGTGTAGAGGAGCATGGCCGAAGGTGGGGTACCTCGATTCCCATGTCCCAAGGGGACCTATGCCAGGCGGAGATAGAGGGCACCATCCGACATAGATACGCGGCCTATATTTTGCCAGAAAACGGCTCATTCCGCCATTCCTGCTTCTCCCGTGAGAGCCAGGTACGGGTGAGCCGCGGCGCTGGGCTAAACTTGCCTTCGCTGGTTCAAGGAAGATTCCACCAGTTGGACGGTCCGATGGAAGGGTGACATGGCAGCGACACGACTCGAACGGCGAGGGCGCCATGCTGGCAGCCGTTGACCTCGGGCTCATCTACGCCCTGATGGCCCTGGGCGTCTTCCTGACCTTCCGCATCCTCAACTTCGCCGACCTCACCGTCGACGGCTCCCTGGTCACCGGGGCCGCCGTGTCCGCGTCGGCCATCCTGGCGGGGTGGTCCCCCCTGGCGAGCACCGCCCTCGGCTTCGTCGCCGGATGCGCGGCCGGCGCGATCACGGGCGTGCTCAACACCTTCGGCAAGGTCAACCCCCTCTTGGCGGGCATCTTGACCCAGATCTCTTTGTACTCCATCAACCTGCGGATCATGGGGAAAGCCAACCTGAGCTTGTTGCGCGCCCCCACGTTGCTGTCCGGTATGCACGACGCCCAGTGGTTCGCCACCTGGAAATCCATCGCCGTGTTCGCCGTCATGGTGGCGATCTTCGGGGTGGCCCTCACCTGGTTCCTGACCACCAACCTCGGACTCGGCATCCAAGCGGCGGGCAACAACGTCCAGATGGCCCGCGCGCAGGGGGTCCACACCTCCGGCATGGTCATCCTGGGACTGGCCCTGTCCAACGGGTTGGTGGCGGTGTCGGGCGCCTTGCTGGCGCAGTACCAGGGCTTCGCGGACATCTCCATGGGCATCGGAACCATCGTCGTGGGGCTGGCCTCTGTGATCATCGGGCAGGCGATCTTCGGGTCCCGTCCCATCTGGCGGGCGGTGCTCGCCGTGGTCGCGGGATCCGTGATCTACCGTGTCGTGATCCAACTGGCGCTGGGGCTCAACATCGGGCTCCAGCCCACGGACATGAAGATCATCTCGGCCGTGCTCGTGATCGCGGCGCTGCTCCTGCCCAAACTGGCCGTCTTCCAGCAGATGGCACGCAATCGCCGGGAGAAGGAAATGGCCAAACAAGTGCTGGCTGCCGACATGGCCGCCGTGGAGAAAACGGTGCATGGGGACGCCTCCCCCGCCACAGGAGGGATCGAATGACGACCACCACTGCCACGTCGACGCCGGGCGCTCCCTCCGGTGGGGCCGCGCCGAAGCTTGAGTTGCGCCACGTCACGAAGACCTTCTTCCCGTACTCAGTCAACGAGCGGACGGCCCTGGACGACGTGTCCTTGACGATGGCCGACGGTGATTTCGTCACCGTGATCGGCTCGAACGGCGCCGGGAAGTCCACCTTGCTGTCCGTCGTCGCCGGCGTCTTCCGTCCCGAGCGCGGCCAGGTGTTCATCGACGGGCGCGACGTGACCCATCTGCCGGAGCACTCCATGGCTCGCCTGGTGGGCAGGGTCTTCCAGGACCCCATGGCCGGGACGGCGCCCGACCTGACCATCGAGGAGAACATGGCCCTGGCCTGGCACCGAGGCAGGCGACGCGGCTTGGGACGCGGGGTGACCGCGGCGAAACGGGCCCGCTTCCGCGACGAGTTGGCCGTGATGGGCTTGGGCTTGGAGAACAGGCTGACCACCCAGGTCGGGTACCTGTCAGGCGGTCAGCGCCAAGCCCTGTCCCTGATCATGGCCGTGTTCTCACGCCCGTCGATCCTTCTCTTGGACGAGCACACCGCCGCCCTGGACCCCGCACGCGCCGAGTTGATCACGCGGATCACGGAGCAAGAGGTCGCCTCCCACCGGCTGACCACCCTCATGGTGACGCACAACATGGACCAGGCCCTGCGTCTGGGTAACCGCCTGATCCTCATGCACGAGGGCACGATCCACCTGGAGCTGACCGGTCAAGAGAAGCAGACGACGACGGTCGACGGCCTTCTCGACCAGTTCGCTCGACGAACTGGCGATCTGGCCGCCGACCGTACACTGCTGGGCTGACGTCCACGCCCCGCGAGGGCGTCGACTCAGCTGGGGACGACCACCGTGCCCGGACGAGAGCTGACCGAATCCGGGATCGTCACGCCCTGGAGGGCCGCGGCGGAGGGATTAATCGTGAGGACGAGGGAGTCTGTCAGATCGGCCATTTTGACCACGGGCAGGGTCGCGGGGCTGGCGCCCTTGAGGACCTTGTCAGCCAGAGTCGCCGCCTGGCAGCCCATGTCGTGCTGGTTGATGGCGTACGACGCCGTGGCGCCACGGGTGACCGAGTCGGGGTCGGCGGCGATGACAGGTACCTGCTGCTGCTCGGCGACCTGGACTAGGGCTTCGACGGCGGACACCACTGTGTTGTCATTGCCGACGTAGAACGCGTCCACGCCTTTCAGGGACGCCGCCGCCTGTGCCACTTCGGCGGAGGTGGTCACCGCGGCCGCTTTGAGGTCGATGCCGAGCTTCGCCGCGGCGTCCTTGGCCAGGTTCATCTGCACTTCGGCGTTCACCTCGGACGAGGCGTAGACGACGCCGATGGTCTTCACATCGGGCTTGATGTCCTTGATCAACTGGATCTGCGCGTCGATGGGCGGGTAGTCGGAGGTGCCGGTGAGGTTCCCGCCGGGCGCCTCGAAGGAGTTCACCAGTCCGGCGGAGACTGGGTCCGTCACACCGGCGAAGATGATGGAGCGGTCGGGGATGGCCTGGGCCATCGCTTGGGCCACAGGCGTGGTGATCGCCACGACGAGGTCGAGCTTGGCGGCCTTGAAGTTGTTGGCGATGCTCGTCAGGGCGGCCTGATCGCCTTGGGGGTTCTGCTCGTCGTACGCCACATCGGTGTAGCCGAGGGTCCCCATGCAATCCTCGAAGCCCGCTCGGATGGCGTCCAGGGAGGGGTGGGACACGATCTGGGCGATGCCGATGTGCAAGGTGGTGCTGCTCGGGTTCGTTCCCGGGGTGCCGGTCGAGCACGATGCCAGCGAGGCGAGGACGATCATCGAGGCGCCTGCCGCCGCGATCCGTGTCATCCGTGAGTGGGTCATGGTCTTTCTCCTTGTGGTGGTCGCCTGGTGCAGGATACAAAAAAACCGCCTGCGTCAGGCGGTGGTTGTGGGCACAACTGTCGGACCGCCTGTCAGGCGAGCCACCAGCTGTACATGTTCTGCATGTGGCAACTGTACCCGTACCATGCCCCCTGTCTTCAACTCGCGTCCACGATATGAGACTATCCGTGTTCCATCGTGTGATGGACGAGCGGCGCCACGGGATCCCGAGGGGGCGCCTGCGGGAGGGACGACTCAGCGCCCAGGTCTCACACGCGGGGACGATGGATCGCGCCGGCGACCATCACGAGGGCGAGGTCGGCCAGGGCGGACACGTCTTTTCGGGGGTCCTCCCTGGCGATCACGATGTCCGCGGGGGCGCCGTCCTCCAGATCGCCCGCCCCGAGCCACTGCCTCGCACGCCACGACGCGGCGCCGAGGGCGAACATGGGCCCGCCCACGCGGGACAACGCCGTGATCTCGCCCAGCACCGCCCCATGAGGACGGATCCCCCCGGCGTCGCTTCCGCAATATATGTTCACACCGGCGTCCAGGGCGGCAGCGTACACCCGGTCGCGACAGGCGTACAGGTCGCGCATGTGGGCCGCGTACGTGGGGAACTTGTCCTGCGCCTGGTCGGCCAGATCGGGGAAGATCTCCAGATTGTCCAGTGTCGGGACGAGCGCCACGTCGTTCGCGGCCATGATCGCCATGGTCTCCTCGTCCAGCCCGCAGCCGTGCTCGACGCAGTCGATACCCGCCCTGACCAGGTGGTGGACCGACTCTTCCCCGAAGCAGTGCGCCGTGACGCGAGCCCCCTCGTCGTGGGCCGCCCGGATGGCCTCGGCCATGACCTCCTCGGGCCAGGACGGGGCCAGGTCGCCGACCGCGCGGTCGATCCAGTCCCCCACGATTTTCACCCACCCGTCTCCGGCACGAGCCTGACGGCGCACCTCGGCGACGAGATCCTCGGGTTCGACCTCCACGGCGTAGTCGCGCAGGTACCGGCGGGTACGGGCCACATGCCGACCCGCGCGGATGATCCGGGGCATGTCGGCGCGGGCGTCCAACCAATGGGTGTCGATGGGGGAACCGGCGTCACGGATGAGGGTGACCCCGGCGTCCAGGTCGGTGAGGGCCTGTCGCTCCGCGGTCTGCGCGTCGACACCGCCCTGCGCGGACAGACCCACATGGCAGTGCGCGTCCACGAGACCCGGGAGGATCCAGCCCGCCGACGCGATGGTGGTGGCGCCCTCCACTTTCGTGTGGGTCACCGTCGAGCCCTGGACCCACAGGTCCAGTTCCTCGCCGGTCTGGCACATCACGCCATGGATGTGCCACGCGGGGCTCGTGGGGGTGCTCATCCGTTCCCCAGCATCTTGGCGATGTCGGGGGGAAGCTGGAAGTCGGCCATGGCCTTCTCCACCTCCTGCGGGGTACGCGGCACTCCGAACGCCGCGCCCGACGTGTCGGCCTGGGTGGTCTCGACCACCGTGCCGGCACGCTTGGCGGGGTTCCCGGAGACCTTGGAGCCCGTCTTCTTCTTCTTGGGCGCCTGCTTGGGTTTGCGCATCGCCGGCATCCCACCGGGCATGCCTGGCATCCCCGGCATCCCGCCCATCATGCCGGACCCGAGTTGCTGCATCATCTTGCGCGCCTCGACGAAACGGTTGACCAGGCCGTTGACCTCTTGGACGGTGACCCCGGCGCCCCGGGCGATCCTCGCGCGGCGCGACCCATTGAGGATCGCCACGTCGGCCCGTTCAGCGGGGGTCATGGAGTAGATGATCGCCTCGATGTGATCGATCTGCTTGTCGTCGATGGCGTTCAGTTGGTCGGCCATGGCGCCGGCGCCAGGCAGCATACCCATCAGCTTGCCGATGGGTCCCATGCGCCGTACCGCCTGCATCTGCATGAGGAAGTCCTGGAGCGTGAAGCCCTTGCCGCCGCCCAGCAGTTTACCTGCGGCCTCGGCGGCTTGTTTCTGGTCGAAGTGACGCTCGGCCTGCTCGATGAGGGTGAGGACGTCGCCCATGTCGAGGATCCGTCCGGCCATCCTGTCGGGGTGGAAGACCTCGAAGTCGGACAGTTTCTCGCCTGTGGAGGCGAACATGATGGGCGCCCCCGTGACGGTGGCGACGGACAGGGCCGCGCCGCCTCGGGCGTCGCCGTCCAGCTTGGTCAGCACCACCCCGTCGAAGCCGACCTTCTCAGCGAAGGAGCGCGCGGTGGTGACGGCGTCCTGGCCGATCATCGCGTCGACGACGAACAGCGTCTCATCGGGGTTGATGGCGTCGCGGATGTCAGCCGCCTGTCGCAGCATCTCCTCGTCCACGCCCAATCGTCCGGCCGTGTCGACGATGACCACGTCGTGGAGGTGCCGCGTGGCGATCTCCATGGACTGGCGGGCCACGGCCACCGGGTCGCCCACGCCGTTGCCCGGCTCGGGGGCGAACACCGCGACTTTCGCCTGGTGGCCCACGACCTGCAACTGGGTGACCGCGTTGGGCCTCTGCAGGTCCGCGGCGACCAGGAGCGGGGAGTTGCCCTTCTCCCGCAGCCAGTGGGCCAGCTTGCCAGCCAAAGTGGTCTTGCCAGCCCCTTGCAGGCCGGCCAGCATGATGACGGTCGGGGGGGTCTTGGCGAAGCGCAGGTTGCGTGTGTGGCCGCCCAGGATGTCGACCAGTTCCTGGTGGACGATCTTGACGATCTGCTGGGCCGGGTTGATGGCCTTGGACAGTTCGACCTCGTGCGCTTGGCTGCGCACGTTCTCCACGAAGAGCTTGACGACGTCGAGGTTGACGTCCGCCTCCAGCAGGGCCACCCGGATCTCGCCCAGAGTCGCCTCGATGTCGGCGTCCGACAGACGACCTTTGCCCCGCAAGGTGCGGAAAGCCTTGGACAGACGATCTTGGAGAGTGTCGAACATGATCTGGACCCTTTCTTACATCAGCTAAGGGTACTAGATGTCCCCCACGCGCGTTCCGTCCTCAGATCAGACGCCCCGACCTGTCGGTGACGAATGACGCTAGGGTTGTGCCTATGTCCCATCACTGCGTCATCACCTTCCGTTGCCCGGACCGGCCGGGAATCGTGCACGCCATCACCGGCGCCATCGTGGCCATGAACGGCAACATCACCGAGCTGCAGCAGTACTCCTCGCCGGACACCGGCATGTTCTTCACGCGGGTGCAGGTGGAGTCCACCGCCCTCCCCGCCGATTTCGCCGCCAGCCTGGCCCCTGTCGCCGACCAGTTCGCGGGGACGGTACGTGTGGACGCGGTGGGTCGCCCGGTGCGTACCCTCATCCTGGCGTCCACGGCAGGCCACTGTCTGGACGCCTTGCTGTCCCATGTCCGGACGGGGGCGCTGCCCGTCACCGTGCCCTTGGTGATGTCCAACCACCCGGACCTGGCCGACCTCGCCGCCTTCTACTCCACCCCCTTCGAGCACAGGGAGGTCACCGCCGCGACCAAACCCGCCTTCGAGTCGCGTGTACGGGAAGCGGTACGAGAGTTGGACATCGAACTGGTGGTGCTCGCGCGCTACATGCAGATCCTCTCCCCCGACCTGTGCCGCGACCTGGCGACGAGGGTCATCAACATCCATCACTCGTTCCTTCCCGGCTTCAAAGGCGCCAACCCGTACCGTCAGGCCCACGCCCGCGGGGTCAAACTGATCGGCGCCACCGCCCATTTCGTGACCCCCGACCTCGACGAGGGGCCCATCATCGAGCAGTCGGTGGTCAGGGTGGACCATTCCAAATCCGTCGGGGACCTGCGCGAGCTGGGCAAGGACATCGAGTCGGTGACGCTCACCCATGCGGTCAAGATGTTCGCCGAGCACCGGATCTTGCTCGATGGCGTGCGCACGGTCGTCTTCGACTAGGCGACCCCGGGATGGGGGCCTCCTGCGACTGATGTATACTTGACGATAACCAATTCCGGGGTCGGTGCAAGTCCGAACCGGCGGTGATGGGACCCTGTCAAGGGGCCCGAGTCCGCGAACCTCGATGTGAGAGCGCCGAGGCCGATCTGGTGAGAATCCAGAACCGACAGTCATAGTCTGGATGGGAGGAATGGGTTAGGCCGATGTCCGCCATGCCTGTGCGGGTGTCGGTGCTTGCGCGTCTCCTCCCCCCCCCGCCCCGTGATCGGTAGGACCAGGTTCCCGTGAAGCAAGGAATCTAAAGTCTTTCCTATCGGGCTTCGCAGGAGGGATGATGGCACGACGCCCAACCGTCTGGCTCAATCTTGTCGCGCCCTTGTGCCTGGGCGTGGTCCTGCTGCTGGCGTGGACCGTCGCCACTGCTCCCGCCACCGTCGTCCGCTACTTCCTCCCGACCCCCGGCGCGGTCGCCCGCGAACTCTTCTGGGGCCTCGTCGACCCCGGCGACATGTGGCCGTACATCGGCGTCACCCTGACCGAGGCCCTGCTCGGCTGTCTCGTGGGCCTCGTGGTCGCCCTGCCGCTGGCAGTGCTCATCCACCGCTCGCGGGTCGCGTCGGCCGCGGTCCTGCCCTTCCTCGGCGCCACGCAGGCCATTCCGGCGGTCGCCCTCGCCCCCCTCCTCTCCCTGTGGGTCGGGTACGGGCTGAGCTCCATCGTGGCGTTGTGCGCCCTCATGGTCTTCTTCCCCATCCTGGTCAGCTCCGTGGTGGGCTTCCGCCATCTCGACAAAGACGTCCTCGCCGCCGCCCAGTGCGATGGCGCCAACACGTTCTGGCTGCTCGTCGAGATCGAGGTCCCCCTGGCCCTCCACGCGATCCTGGCCGGCGTGCGCAATGGTTTCACCTTGTCGATCACCGGCGCCGTCGTCGGCGAGATGGTCATCGGGGGCTCAGGACTGGGCACCTTGGTGTTCACCCAGCACGCCTCGTTCAACGTCGCCGGGATGTTCGCCACCATCATCGTGCTCGCCTTGCTGGCCACCATCGCCTACTCTCTCGTGTCGATCGCCGAACGCCGGTGGTCCGACCTCGCCGCACCTCTACCCCAAGGAGCATCATGACCCACCGTCCAGCCATGTCAGGCCCTTCGGCAGGCTCAGCCGCCTCGGCAGTCTCGACCACGTCGGCAGCCCCCACCAGGTTTCGCCGATGGCGTGTCGGCGCCGCCGCCGCGGCTCTGGCCGTCGTGACGGCCCTGACCGGGTGCTCCACCCCCACGCCCCACCCCTCGGCGGCCCCCGGCCAGTCCACCATCGTGGGGCTGACGTACATCCCCAACATCCAGTTCGCCCCGTTCTATGTGGCGGACCACAACGCGTTCTACACATCCGACGTGTCCGTGTCCTTGCGGCATCACGGCGCGTCGGAGGGGCTGTTCAACGCGCTCGCCGCCGACCAGGAGCAGTTCGTCGTCGCCGGAGGGGACGAGATCCTGCAGGCCCGGTCCCAGGGGATCGACATCGTCGCCGTGGCGTCGTACTACGGTCAGTACCCGGCCCGCTTCATCGTCCCCGCGGACTCCCCCATCACATCGGTGGCGGATCTCGCGGGCCGTACCGTAGGGATCCCCGGCAAGTTCGGCGAGAACTGGTTCGCGCTGCTGATCGCCCTGAAGCAGGCGGGCCTGTCCGAGTCGGACGTGACCATCGCCGAGATCGGCTACACCCAACAGGCGGCCCTGACCACCGGCAAGGTCGACGCCGTGATCGGTTTCGCCAACTCCGACGTCATCAGCTTCACCAGCGCGGGGTTCCCTGTACGGGTCATCGATCCCCAGGTTCCCCTGGTGAGCATCTGCCTGGCCACGACGACGACGTACGCCCAGGACCACCCGGACATCGTCGCCGCCGTGGTGGCCGGCATGAAACAGGGCATGACCACATCGTTGGACGACCCGGACCAGACACTCACCATCGCAGCCGACTACATCCCGAGCTTCCGCGGTGACACGCTCGCCACCGCCAAGCTCGTCCTCCCCGCGACCACCGCCCTGTTCCTGGGCCCCGACCAGACGGTGTCTCCCCCCTTCGACCCCGCCCAGTGGACCCAGATGGCCGACGCCATGGCCGCAGTGGGACTCATCCCCGAGGGCACAGATCCCGTGGCGGCGTACACCAACCAGTACACCGGCGCCTGACGAGACCCGAGGCGGCGACCGGGTGGCGACCGTGAGGTCCGAGCTCACTCCTCGATCCACCCGGGGCCCGAGGGATCCTCGTCGGGCACGCGCACGGGGGTGGAGCTCAACTCGGGGTCGTCGACCTGGAAGGTGCGGATGGGGCCCGGCCCCGTCTCGGCGGTCTCGAATCGGACGGTGACCAGGCCCATACCCGTGCCCCATACCCATCCGGGACCGTGCACCGCGTGCGTGACGTCGTCGCCGGGACGGTAATTCAGGGCGCCATGCCGCACCGTGACCGGGGGCAGGTCGATCCTCGACTCGTCGAGACGGGACGCGCTGATCTCGAACAGCGCCTCCTGCGCCTCGTTGGTGAATCCGGACACCCCCACCCCGAGCAGGCGGATCCCTTGCGGAAGCAGGTGTCGTTGCTGTCCCAGGAGCTCGATGGCGACGGCGGCGATGGTCTCGTTGGAGTCCACCGCTCCCAGCAGGGTCCGTGATCGGGTGTGCGTGGTGAAGTCGGCGAGCTTCAGCTTCAGGGTGATGGTCCGGGCGAACATCCCGGACTTGCGCAGCCGTGCGGCCACCTCGTGGGCGTCGCGGGCCGTGATGGGCTCGAGATCCTCCATGCGCGTGTGGTCCTGGGCGAAGGTGTCCTCGATGGAGATCGACTTCACCTCTCGCGAGCCGGAGATCCCCCGATCGTCGCGGGCGTAGGCGAGGTCGGTCAGCCATGCGGCGGTGGTCCCTCCGAGCTCACGGCGCAACTCATTCGCCGTGGCCGCCCGCAGATCGGTCACGGTGAGGATCCCCAATCGATAGAGCCGCTCAGCCGTGGCCGGGCCGACGCCGGGGATCGCCCGCACTCCGAGCTGGGCGATCCGGTCGACCTCCGTGCCGACGGGGACGATCACCAATCCGTCGGGTTTCGCCTGCTCGGAGGCCAGTTTGGCGATGAACTTGCTCGATCCGATGCCGACCGACGCGGTCAGCCCGCCCGTCGCTGTGCGCACCTGTTCGCGGACCTCCTGCCCCAACCGGGTGAGCGCGTCGAGGGAGAAGTCGGTGTGCCCTCCGGCGGCGAGGTCCACGAAAGCCTCGTCGAGGCTGAGGGGCTCCACCAGCGGTGACAGGGATCGCAGGATGGCCATGACCTGCCGGGAGGCGACCCGATACGCCCCGAAACGACCCGACAAGTACGCCGCGTTGGGGCACAACCGGCGTGCCTCGTGGGTGGGCATCGCGGAGTGGACCCCGAACTTCCTCGCCTCGTAGGAGGCCGTGGACACGACCCCCCGGCCCAGGATCCCGCCCACGACCACAGGCTTGCCGCGAAGACTGGGCTTGTCCCTCTGCTCGACCGCCGCGAAGAAGGCGTCGAGGTCCAAGTGCAGGATGGACGCCTCAGCGCGCATCAGCGATCAGTGCCCCCAGAGCGTCGGCCGCCGATGTGGTGACACGGGCATAGGTGACGAAGTCGAATTGCTCCCTGGGGTCGCGACTGGTCTCGACCCAGGTCTCGTCGTCCACCGTCGGGAACCGGGTCGCCCCCTCAGGGGTCATCTTCACCTCGGTGAGGTCCAGCAAGGTCGTGTAGCCCCACAAGGCACGATAGATCTCTCCCCCGCCGGCCGACCACCATCGCTGGTCAGGGCGGGCCGCCAGGAGTCGCGCGAGCCCGGGCATGTCGGACGCGGTCAGCACCTCGCACCCCCGGGTGTCGCTGGGAGTCCAGTCGGGGTTGCGGGTCAGCACGATGGACGTGCGCCCCCGCAGCGCCGCGCCCAGGGACTCGTACGTCCGGCGACCCATGACGAGCACACCGCCCATGGTGACGCTCTTGAACCGGGCGAAATCCTCCGGAAGGTGCCAGGGCATGCCCGTTCCGTCGCCGATGACGCCGTTGGCCGCCACCGCCGCGATGGCCGTCAGCGAGGGGTACGGGAGGTCGGCGTGGAACTCGCTCATGTCACACCGCGATCGGGGCTTTGATGACCGGGTACGGGTCGTACCCCTCCACGCGGATGTCGTCCAACTCGAACGCGTCGATGTCCGTGACCTCGGGGTTCACCCACAAGCGGGGCAGCGGACGAGGCGTCCGCGACAGTTGGAGATGAGCCTGGTCGAGGTGGTTGAGGTAGAGGTGGGCGTCGCCGAACGTGTGGACGAAGTCCCCCACGCCGAGCCCTGTGACCTGGGCGACGAGGTGTGTCAACAGGGCATAGGACGCGATGTTGAAGGGGACGCCGAGGAAGACGTCCGCGGAACGCTGATACAACTGGCAGGAGAGCTTGCCCTCGGCCACGTAGAACTGGAACATGGTGTGGCACGGGGGAAGCGCCATCTCGTCCACGTCGGCGACGTTCCACGCCGACACGATGTGGCGGCGCGAGTCCGGTTTCGTCCGGATCTGGTCGATCACGTGGGCGATCTGGTCCACATGACGCCCGTCGGGCGTCGGCCAACTGCGCCACTGGTATCCGTACACGGGCCCCAGGTCGCCCTTCTCGTCGGCCCACTCGTCCCAGATGGTGATCCCGTTGCGATGCAACCACCCGATGTTGGTGTCCCCGCGCAGGAACCACAGCAACTCGCCGAAGACCGACCTGGTGTGTATCTTCTTCGTCGTCACCAGAGGGAACCCCTGGGTCAGATCGAAGCGCATCTGGTGGCCGAACACCGACAGCGTGCCCGTACCCGTCCTGTCAGTCTTCCGCACCCCCTCGTCGAGGATGCGCTGGACCAAGTCGAGGTACTGCTTCATGTCAACGCCCCTGCGGTTCTGACGAAGCGCGGGGCGCCTCGCCGTCGGCCCCCGCAGAGCACTCCGACTGCGCCGCCAAGGCCTCGATATGGGGCGCCATCGCCCGCAGAGCGCGCCCACGATGGCTGATCGCGTCCTTCGCGTCGTCGCTCAGCTGGGCGGTCGTCCTGGTCTCGCCGTCGGGGAGGAAGAGCGGATCGTACCCGAAACCGCGCTCACCCCTGGGCTCTTCGGCCAACGAGCCCTCGACCACACCACGCACCACGGTCTCGCCGCCGGCCCACACCAGGGCCATGGCGCACACGAACCGCGCGGTGCGCCGAGCGGGCTCCACGTCCGCGATCTGCCGGATGAGCAAGGCGAGGTTGTCGCCGTCCTGAGCGTGGACGCCCGCCCACCGGGCCGACCGCACCCCCGGCATCTTGTTGAGCACGTCCACCTCGATGCCCGAGTCGTCGGCCAGGGTGGGGATCCCCGTCACCGCGAACCCGGCCCGGGCTTTGATCAGGGCGTTCTCCTCGAAGGTCGCGCCGTTCTCGACGGGCTCGGGGTACGCGTCCACATCCGTGAGGCCCAGGACCTCGACAGACACCTTCTCCGCGTGGAGGATACGCCGCAGCTCGACCACCTTGTGGGCCGATCCACTGGCCAAGAGCAGTCTCACCCTCGCTCCAGACTCTCGGCTTGGATGGTGGACAACTGCGCGCACCCGGCCAGCCCCAAGTCGAGCATCTGGTCGAGTTCGGCGCGTGTGAAGGGGTTGCCCTCCGCCGTCCCTTGGACCTCGATCAGCCGCCCGTCGCCGGTGGCCACCACGTTCAAGTCGACCTGCGCGCGAGAATCCTCCTCGTAGGGCAGGTCGAGCATCGCCACACCGTCGATGATGCCCACCGACACGGCCGCCACCGACCCCGTCAGCGGCTCGCCCACGAGCAGCTTGCGTTGCCGCAGCCAGGAGACGGCGTCCTGGAGGGCGACGTACGCCCCGGTGATCGACGCCGTCCGCGTCCCGCCGTCGGCTTGGAGGACGTCGCAGTCGATCTGGATCGTGTTCTCGCCCAGCGCTTTGTAGTCGATGACCGCCCGCAGACTGCGCCCGATCAGACGGGAGATCTCATGAGTGCGCCCCCCGATGCGGCCCCTGACGGACTCGCGGTCGGTGCGTTCCTGAGTGGCCCGCGGGAGCATGGCGTACTCGGCCGTCACCCAGCCCAAGCCAGAATCCTTGCGCCACCGGGGAACACCCCGGCTCACGGACGCGGCCACCAGCACCTTGGTCTTGCCGAACTCCACCAACACTGACCCCTCGGCGGTGTCGAGCCAGTTGCGCGTGATGCGCACTGGTCGTAGCTCGTCGGGTCGTCTTCCGTCTTTTCTGATCACATCTCCACCTTAACTTGCTCCAACGACATTTTCCCGCAGGCCTCAACCGAGGTGACGAACTCCCCCAGCAGGCGGGCGCCGATCATGGCGAACTTCTCCGGACTCCCCGTGGTCAGGAAGCGCCGATTCCCGTGCGCCCCAGCGCGCAACAGCCCATGAGACGCCAGCATGGCGTAGGTCGCGTTGGCGCACTCGTCGGCCGACGACACCAGGGTCACCTCGTCGCCGAGGTGGTAGGAAATCACGCCTGACAAGAGGGGATAGTGAGTACATCCCAAAATGACGGTGTCGGCGCCGCTGGCTTTGATCGGCGCCAGATACTCCTCCGCCGCCGCCGACAGTTCCGGCCCCCCGGTGATCCCCGCTTCCACGAAGTCCACGAACCGCGGGCACACCGCCGTCGTCACCTCCACGCCGACTGCTGCCGCCATGGCGTCGTCGTACGCTTTCGACGTGGCGGTCGCTTGCGTGCACAGCACACCGACCCGACCCGTGCGCGACACCCGTGTGGCTCGTCGCGCAGCCGGGAGGACGACCTCGATCACGGGTACGTCGTACCGCTCCCGCGCGTCGGCGAGCACCGCCGCTGACGCCGTGTTGCATGCGATGACCAGGGCTTTCACACCCATCCCCACCAACGCGTCCAGACAGGTCAGCGCGTAATGACGAACCTCGGCGATGGGTCGGGGCCCGTACGGCGCCCGAGCGGTGTCGCCCAGATAGATGATGTCCTCGCCCGGCAACTGGTCCACGACCGCCCGGGCGACGGTCAACCCTCCGAACCCAGAGTCGAAGATGCCGACGGGGGCGTTCTGGTCAACATTCACCCCTCTATCGTAGACGGTGCGCCCCGTGAGGAGTCAGATTCATTGTCGATGGCGCATGTCAGCAGGCCCCGCGCAGGGAGCATCCGCCACATCCTTGTGCGGGGCACGCCTGGGTGAGCCGGGTGGCGCGTACGTCATCTGTACGGAAGAGGTGGTCCACCACCGCGGACACGAGTCCACGGTCGAGACCGGTGTGAGATGCGATGTCTGGCACGGTCCGTGCCCCCTGGGCGATGGCGTCGCGGACGAGCGCCAACGGGCCACGCGCCTCGACCGTGGGCAGCGGAACACGCGAGCCTCGACCCACGCCAGCACCAGACACTCTGCTCACAGGATCAGACTCCCGACCTGGAAGACGAGCACGGCCATCACGAAGGCCACGCACACTTGCAGCAGCATCCCGAATCCCGTCCAGCGCCAGCCGACCTCGCGCACTTGGGCGGACACGGTGGCCACGCACGGGGTGTACGCCACGAGGAAGACCATGAAGGCGGCGACACCCGCGAGGACATGGCCATGGGAGGACGCCTCGAACGCGACGCGCAGATGGTCGCCCAGCGCCGTGACCCCGTCCGAGGAGGACAGACCGTACGTCTGCCCCCAACTGGAGATGATCGCCTCTTTGGCGACGAACCCGACCACGAGGGCGGACACGGTCTGCCAGGCGCCGAAGCCAGCCGGCGCGAACACCGGTGCGATCACACGGGCCAGCCAGGCGTACGCGCTGTCCTGGACCTCCACATGGCCGAAGGCGCCCGGGCCGACGGGGATGGCCTGAAGCAGCCACACCACCACGACGGTGGCCACGATGATCCCGGACGCCGTGCGCAGGAACCCCTGCAGGCGTACCCAGGCGACCGACCAGGTCAGCCGCCAGGTGGGGACCTGGTACGGGGGGAGGTCGATGACGAGAGGCTCCGCGAGCGTGGATCGCCACAGGGTCGAGCGCAGCACGAGCCCCCCGGCGACGACGAGCAGGATGGAGACCAGGTACATGGCGAACACCGCCGTGCCGGCCCACGTCCCGAAGAAGACGGTGCCGAGCATCACGAAGACGGTGAGCCGGGCGGTGCACGCCGTGAAGGGGATCAGGAGCACGGTCATGAGCCGGTGCCTCGGGGAGGACAGGACGCGCGTCGCGGCGACGGCGGGGACGTTGCAGCCGAAACCCACCACGAGCGGCAGGAAGGCGCGGCCGGGAAGGCCCAGGACTCCCATGACCCGGTCGGTCAGGACCGCGGCACGCGCCAGGTACCCGGAGTCCTCCAGCAGGGCGAGGAGGAGGAACATGCAGGTCATGAGGGGGATGAAGGTCAAGAGCATGCCGACCCCGCCGATGAGCCCGTGGACGATGAGTCCCTCGGCCCACGTGCCGCCCAGACCGATGAGGCCGAGCAGCCACGACGCCAGGTCGGAGACGGGTCCCGCGAACAGGCCGGCGAGCAGGTCTTGGAGGGGCGCGGCGACTGTGGTGGTGAGTTGGAAGACGACCCACATGACACCCAGGAAGATCAGAGGACCGGTGACGCGGCCCAAGACCACGCGATCCACCTTGTCAGAGAACTGTTGGCCAGGCGTGGGACGGGTCGCCACGCTCGCCGCGACCACCTGTGATATCCAGGCGAAGCGCTCGTCCTGCTCGTCCACGACGGCGTCGATCCGTCCACGCGGGGCGGGCACAGGGGCGGACTGGCAGGATCGGATCTTCTCGCCCAAGGCGTCCAGCCCGACTCGATGGCGAGGGTCGACCTCGACCACGGGCGCCCCGATGGCGTCACTGAGCGCGTGGATGTCGATGTCGACCCCGTGCTGACGGGCGACGTCCGACATGGTCACCGCCACCACCATGCGCCGGGCGTGCTCACGCAGCTCCGACACCAGGTAGAGGGACCGGGCCAGGTGGGCGGCGTCCACCACGACGACGATCGACGCCCGCGCCAGAGCCGGGTCGTCCAGCACGTCGGCGGTCAACTGCTCGTCCGGGGACGAGGAGTCCAGGGAGTACGCCCCGGGGAAATCAATCATGGCGGCCGGTCGGTCATGGCCCGTCGCGCCCCGGTGATCGTCGTGAGTGGGCGTGCAGTCGCACCGAGCGTCCGCCTGTGCCAGAGCGTGCGGCTCAGAGGGCGCCGTGTGGTGCCGCCACACCCCTCGGGAGACCTCGACCGTGGTCCCCGGCCAGTTGCCCATGGTGACCTTGGACCCCGTCAGCGCGTTGAACAAGGTGGACTTCCCCACATTGGGGGCGCCCACCAGCACGATAGTGGACTCGTCGTCGCTCACCTCGATGCCGCGGGAGGAGGGGGCCTGGTGGCAGGTCGGGGATGTCGATCCCCGGCTCATGCGCGGGGCTCCACGGTCAGAGTCCGGGCCAGCGTGCCGCCCACCGCGATCCGGGCCCCGTCGAGGTCGAGCACCAGCGCTCCCCCGACAGCCCTTCTCACGACGCGCACCTGCTCGCCCACGCGCCATCCGAGTGTCATCATCCTCCGTGCGACGACCGGATCGGTCGGTGAACTGGCGACGACGAGGGGCTGTCCCACGTCCACCCGGTTCAGGGGAACGGTCGAGCAGGAAGGAGGATTCATGTAGGTTAGGCTAACCTAACTTCCTTGGATGGCGCAAGTCATCCAGCTCGAATATGGCTCTGACAAGGACCGGCGGAATCGACCATGTGCAGCGAGACGGGACGCGCGGTCCCCAGCGCCCCGCGCACGCGAGGAACCACACGCATCAGCGCAGGTGGTAGACGTCCCCGCTGGCGAAGGCCCGTACCCGCCCATCGACGCTGACGAGCAACTGGCCATCGGGAGCGACGTCGACCGCCTGGCCCTCGACCACGTCCTCCTCGGTGAGATAGACCCGGACGGTGTTCCCCAGGGTGAAGCAGAGCGGGCGATAGGCGTCGATGAGGCGATCTCCCCCGCCCTCGGCCGTCAGGTCGTCGAGGACCTGGTCCATCTGGTTCAGCACGCTGGCGACCACCAGTTCTCGGGTGACGTCCGCCCCGGACATGGCCAGCGAGGTGGCCGTGGGAAACCTGATCTGTTCGTGCGTCTGGGTCACGTTGATCCCCACCCCGACGACGACCTGCGATCCCGCGACCTCGGCGAGGATCCCGCACACCTTGCGGGCGCCGATGTACACGTCGTTGGGCCATTTCAGACGGGCGTCGACTCCCATGTGCCCCAGAGCCCGCGCCACCGCCACCCCGGTGGCGACCGGCAGGAGCCCCCAGGGGCGCCCCTGGCGCGGGACGGCCATCGACATGGCCACGGACGTCCCCGGTTCGGTGGTCCACGTGCGGGCCAGCCGTCCGCGTCCCGTGCCCTGGTCCAGCGCGATCAGGACCGTATGGTCGTCGCAGTCTCCCCCGCGCGCCCGGGCCGCGAGGTCGGTGTTCGTGGAGCCGGTGCGCTCGACCACCTCCACCCTCCATGGCGACCCCGGCCTCAGCATGCGCGACACCGAGTCACGGAAGTGTAGAAGCGTGTCCATGCCTGCTACCGTAACACCCATGAGGCTCATTCTCGCGTCCGCGTCCCCGGCCCGGCTGCAAACCCTCGCCTCAGCGGGGCTCAGCGTCGAGGTCCACGTGTCCGACGTCGACGAGACCCTGTTCGACGCCCCGACCCCCGCCGAGTTGGCCAGTCTGTTGGCTGAGAAGAAGGCCGAGGCGGTCTTCGAGGCCCTGGGACGCCCAGCAGAGTGCATCGTCATCGGATGCGACTCCATCTTGGACTTCGAGGGCAAACCCGTCGGCAAACCCGGCACCCCCGACGCGGCACGGGCCCTCCTGCGCCGCACACGCTCGAACTCGGGCGTGCTCGTGACCGGCCATCACGTCATCGTCTCCGACGGCGACGTCCAGCGGGTCACCCGACTGGGCAGCACCATCGTCCACATCGCTGACCTCACCGACGAGGAGATCGACGCCTACGTCGCCACCGGCGAGCCCGAGCACGTCGCCGGCGGCTTCACCATCGACGGCCTGGGCGGCGCCTTCATCTCGGCGATCGAAGGAGATCCCCACAACGTCGTCGGCCTGTCCCTGCCCCTGGTACGGATGATGCTCGCCGACTGCGGCGTGTCATGGACCACCCTGTGGTCCTGACGCCACAGGGCGTGATCCCCGGCCATGACGACCGGAAACCACGCCCTGGGAGCGATTCGACGACAGTACGAGTTCAGCCCTGCACAGTGAAGGTCCCGATCGGGTTGCCCTCCTCGTCCGTGGCGACCAGCGTGCGGGAGACATCCACTCCGGCCCGAACGGCGGCGTCCCGCTCCTGCATCATCTTCACGGCTTCCTCCGGATTGGCGGGCATGGGACCCTGGAGCTCAGAGGAGTATACGTATCCCTCCTGGCCATCATCCATAATCACCCCAACCAAATCTGGCATCTTCCCATCTTGGATCTCAGCGACCAGGCCCGACCCATAGGTCAAACCCGCGCTGTTCGTCCTCACTTCAAGTGCCTCGGATGGCAGACCTGTCTCTTCCGCCAGTTGCGCAACTGCTTGTTGTTGCGCGGAAGCCTGATCCCTGACCACAGGAGTCTCCGCGTGTGCGGTCAGCCCGGCGACGCCCGCAACTGCCCCGACCGCGACGCCTACAGCAACACTTACAATACCCTTACCCTTGCCCATGATCGGCTCCATAGGGAGTTCCACTGGTGTCCACAAAGGAATTCCCTTGATAGGTGATCCCATTGAACGCGCCAAAGTTAGTCCAGCCCGAGTATGCGACAGCGAACGCCGCTGGAGCGATCCCGAAGGCCACCACACCGGCGACAAAGCCGACGATGGCATTTCTCACATAACCCTTCACCCCCATCATCCCCTTTCTTGCCATGTGATCACAATATGCAACTATGCATCTGAAATCACTATAGTAAATAATACCTCAATGCTACATACATGAAACACGGAATGCAAGAGCGTTTCATCTTTTCCACATCACGGTTTGAGCACCTACCACACCCCAAACATGCCACAGGGCGTGATCCCCGGCCATGACGACCGGAAACCACGCCCTGGGAGCGATTCGACGGATCAGCGAGCGGCTGTGCCCTCGGTGTAGTCGGTGTCTTGGGTCCGCACCCAGCTCATGAGCTTGCGCAACTCACGGCCGACTCCCTCGATGGGGTGCTGCTCCTCCTTGGCCCGCAACGCCTTGAACTCAGGAGCGCCCGCGTCCTGGTCGGCGATGAAGCGCGCCGCGAAGGAGCCGTCGCGGATGTCGGACAGGACGGCGCGCATGGACGCCTTCACATGGTCGTCGATCACGCGGGGCCCGGAGATGTAATCCCCGTACTCGGCGGTGTCGGACACGCTCCAGCGCTGCTTGGCGATGCCGCCCTCGTACATCAGGTCGACGATCAGCTTGACCTCGTGGAGGCACTCGAAGTACGCGACCTCGGGCTGGTACCCGGCCTCGACCAGGGTCTCCCAGCCGGCCTCGATCAGGTGGGACAACCCGCCGCACAGCACAGCCTGCTCGCCGAAGAGATCCGTCTCGGTCTCCTCGGTGAAGGTGGTGGCGATGCCGCCGGCCCTCAGCCCGCCGATGCCCCTGGCGTACGCCAAGGCCAGCGGCCAGGCGTTGCCCGTCTCGTCCTTCTCGACGGCGACCACGACCGGCACGCCGCGCCCGGCGACGTACTCCCTGCGCACCAGGTGGCCGGGCCCCTTGGGGGCGACCATGCACACGTCCACGCCGGGAGGCGTCTGGATGTAGCCGTACCGGATGTTGAAGCCGTGCGCGAAGAAGACCGCGTCGCCAGGCTTCAGGTGCGGGGCGATCTCGGCGGCGTACAGCCCGCGCTGAACGGCGTCGGGCGCCAGGATCATGATGAGGTCGGCCTCTTCGCACGCGATCTCGGTGGGGACGACGCGAAGCCCTTCAGCCTCGGCCTTGTCGCGGGAGGAGGAGCCCGGACGCAGACCTACCCGGACGTCCACCCCCGAATCGCGCAGCGACAGCGCGTGTGCGTGGCCCTGCGAGCCGTAGCCGATCACGGCCACTTTCCGGTTCTGGATGACGGAAAGATCCGCGTCGTCCTCGTAGAACATTTTTGCCATTATTTCTCCTTGGTTGGTGATGGTGGGTCTGGGCGGTCCCGTGATGTGAGATCACGAAGCCGGATAGGTTGGTGGGCGGGCGTGGGCCCGCGTCGATCATGTCGTGTGGGAAGCTCCCGCACCCGAGGGTAGCGCGTGGGAGCCTCCCGACACAACAGATCGGTTCTAATCGTGCGGATGGCGGTCGTGCTTGGACCTGTCGGTGATCGCGCGCGATCCTCGGGCCAGGGCCACCGATCCGGACTGGACCAGTTCCTTGATCCCGTAGGGCGCGACCATGTCCAGGAACGCGTGCACCTTGCCGTACTTGCCGGTGAGCTCGACGATGATCGTGTCGGACGCCACGTCGACCACCTTGCCCCGGAAGGCTTCGACCAGGGCCAGCACGTCGGTACGAGTGGTGGCGTCGGCGTGGATCTTCACCAGGATCAACTCCCGACGGACGGTCTTGCCCTTCTCCATCTCGGTGATCTTGATGACCTCGATCAGCTTGTTCAACTGCTTGGTGATCTGCTCGACGGTGGCCTCGTCCGGGGTCAGGGCGACGATCGTCATCCGAGAGGTGTCCTCCCTCTCCGTCGGGCCGACCGACAAGGACTCGATGTTGTACCCTCGCCGGGCGAACAGGCTCGCGATACGCGCCAAGACGCCAGGTTTGTTCTGGACGAGAACCGACAGTGTCGTGATACAGGTGCTCATAGTTCTTCCTCTTCCCATTCAGGCGCCATGTCCCGCGCGTACTTGATGTCGTCATTGCTGGTGCCAGCCGGGACCATCGGCCACACCAGTGCCTCCTTGGCCACCACGAACTCCACGACCACCGGACGATCGTTGATCTGGTTCGCCTTGATGATCACGTCGTCCACCTCGTCGGGGCGGGTCGCCCGGAAGGCGGCGCAGCCCATGGCCTCGGCCAGTTTGACGAAGTCGGGGTAACGGTCGGTGTGCAGGTCGGTGTTGGAGTACCGGGCGCCGAAGAACAGCGTCTGCCATTGGCGCACCATCCCCAGGACCTGGTTGTTGATGATCGCGATCTTGATCGGGATCCCGTTCAGGGCGCAGGTGGTCAGTTCCTGGTTGGTCATCTGGAAGCAGCCGTCGCCGTCGATCCCCCAGACCACCGAATCGGGACATCCAGCCTTGGCGCCCATGGCCGCCGGGACGCAGAAGCCCATGGTCCCCGCGCCGCCGGAGGTCAGGAAATGGTACGGCTTCTCATGCGGCAGGAAGTGCGCGGACCACATCTGGTGCTGGCCGACCCCTGTGACGAAGATGGTGTCCGGGTCGGAGAGTTCCCCGATGCGACGGATGACCTCCTGGGGTTGCAGGACGTCGTCGTCGGGATCGCCGCCCCACGTCGGGTACCGGCGCTCCAGTCCGTCGAGGTAGTCGACCCACTTGCCCCAGTCGGGCAGGTCCACGTCGGCCAGGTGGTGCTCCAACTCGGTGAGCATCAACTTGCAGTCGCCCACGATGGGCAGGTCGACGATGGCGTTCTTGCCGATCTCAGCCGGGTCGATGTCGCAGTGGATGACCTTGGCCCGCGTGGCGAAGGAGCCGGCTTTGCCGGTGACGCGGTCGTCGAAGCGGACCCCCACGGCCACGATGAGGTCGGCCCTCTGGAGGGCGCCCACGGCGGCCACGGAGCCGTGCATGCCGGGCATGCCGTACGCCAAGGGGTGGGAGTCGGGGAAGGCGCCCCGCGCCATCAGCGTGGTGACCACCGGCATGGGCGCCCGCTCGACCACGGCCGCTGCCGCTTCGGCGGCCCGGGCCTTCGTCACGCCGCCACCGAGGAAGAGGACGGGCCTCTTGGCCGCCGCGATCATCGAGGCCGCCTCACGCACCTGCCTGAAGTGCGGGGTGATCGTCGGCTTGTAGCCGGGCAGGTCCATCTCGATCGGCCACTCCCAGTGGGTGGTGCCGGTCAGCGCGTCCCTCGCCACGTCGACCAGGACCGGGCCAGGTCGGCCGGTCGAGGCGATATGGAAGGCCTCCACGACGGCCTGGGCCACGTCGTCCGGATTCTTGATCAAGAAATTGTGCTTGGTGATGGGGAAGGTGATGCCTCGGATGTCGGCCTCCTGGAAGGCGTCCTTGCCGATGAGGAAGGAGTTCACCTGCCCCGTGATGGCCACGATCGGCACCGAGTCCATGTACGCGTCGGCGAGCCCTGTCACCAGGTTCGCGGCACCCGGACCCGACGTGGCGATACAGACGCCCACTCGTCCCGTGGCGTCGGCATACCCCTCCGCCGCATGGGCGGCGCCCTGCTCGTGGCGGACGAGGATATGTCGGATCGACGAGTCCATCAGCGGATCGTACAGGGGCAGGATCGCGCCCCCGGGAATGCCGAAGGCCGTGTCGACCCCCAGTTGCTCCAGCGTTTTCACCAGCGCTTGGGCACCTGTCACTTCGATGCTCATCAGCGTCTCCTTTCTCATGCGTCCCTAATAAAAAACCCTCGTTGCCGCCAGGCATACGAGGGTGCGCGTACATTGCTATACGCGCTGATTAGAGTACGAGGACCTTCCTTGACATGACCGTTACTTTTCCTTACCCCGTCCACCATGTCAACTCTGTTCGCATGCTGGACACTAACCCGATGTCAGCAGAGCGTGGAGCCCGTCCAGATCCTCCGCGGCACCGGGGTCGCGGTGGGACAGGGCGCCCATGCCCGGGTTGTCCGCGTATCGAGGGATGATATGGACGTGGAAGTGGAAGACGGCCTGCCCGGAGTCGGCCCCCGCATTGGACAAGATGTTGACCCCCGTGGCACCCAACCTGCTCTTGACAAGGTCCGATATGGCGACGATCCCCGGGGCCACCTCGGTCCACACGCTCGGGTCGACCGTGCCGTCGACGACATGGCGACGGGGGATGACCAAGGTGTGCCCCCGGTGGAAGGGGGAGATGTCGAGGAACCCGATGGACGACTCGTCCTCGTACACCATCCTCGACGGCACCTCGCCATCGACGATCGAGCAAAACAGGCATGGGCTCATCTGGGACTCCTCACGACGTTGAGCAGGGCTTCTCCTCGCACCAGCCTACCCAGTTGCTGCGCGATCAGGGCGTCGTATCGCGGCAAGGACGCCCGCGACTGTCCGCCCTCGTGGGGGGACCATGTGACGAAGTCGGCCGCCCACAGGGGATGGTCGGGCGGAAGCGGCTCGGGATCGGTGACGTCGAGGGCGGCGCGGATGCGTCCCTTCTCGGCCAGGAGCGCGTCCAGGTCCAGGAGGACGCCCCGCCCGATGTTGACGATGAGCGTGCCATCGGCCATGCGCGCCATCAGGTCCGCGTCAACGATGTGGCGGGTGTCCTCGCCGCCAGGCAGGCACAAGAAGATCACGTCCGCGTCGGCCGCCAGATCCGGCAGGTCGCCCACGGGATGGACCTCGGGGTCGGTACGCGCCGTCCTGGCCACCCGCGTCACACTGGCGACCTCGAACCCGGCGAGCCGACGCTCGACGGCCGATCCGAGATGACCGTAGCCGACGATGAGGATCCTGCGGTCGGCCAGGGAGTCGGTGTCGACCGGGGCGAACCGTGAGGTGAGACGGTCCACCGCGAAGCGGTCGAGGCGGTGCAGAGCCGTCAACGCCAGCCCGATGGCGAGTTCCGAGGCCCCCGCGTCGTGGACACCGGCAGCGTTGCACAGACCCACATCGTCGGGCACACGGTCGATGACGTGCTCGTACCCGGCTGTGGCCAGTTGTATCCATCTGAGGTCGGGCACGGGTTGGTCGGCCACCAGCTTCAGCACACGGTTGGCGCCGTAGATGGGCAACCCCATCAGAACCATGCCCTGTGTTCCAGTGGTCGGCAGGCCGTCGTCGGTGATGACCTCGATCTCGATCTCATCGGCCACGGGGCCGAGACGATGACGAGCCTCCTCGATGGACGCGTACGGCAGCCATGCTTTCATCACCACTCCTCGCGCACGGGGAAGCCCGCCTCGCGCAGGGCCGCCTTCACGTCGGCCACCGAGAGCGTCCCGAAGTGGAAGACGCTGGCCGCCAAGACCGCGTCGGCGCCGGCGCGCACCGCGTCCACGAAATGGGCGGCCGTCCCCGCGCCCCCGGACGCGATCAGCGGCAGATCCACGGCCTCGCGCACGGCAGAGATCATCTCGATGTCGAAACCCGCCTCGGTGCCGTCGGCGTCCATGGAGTTCAGCAGGATCTCGCCCACTCCTCGGTCGGCGGCCTCCCGTACCCAGGCCAGGGCGTCCAGGCCCGCCGAGCGGCGGCCCCCATGGGTGGTGACCCCGAAGCCGGAGGGCATCCCCTCTTCGCGACGGGCGTCCACGCTCAGCACGAGCACCTGGTTGCCGAAGCGGGCCGTGATCTCGTCGATGATACGGGGGGAGGCGATCGCGGCCGTGTTGATGCCGACCTTGTCGGCCCCAGCGCGCAGAAGGGCGTCCACGTCCTCGACGCTGCGTACCCCTCCCCCGACGGTCAGGGGGATGAAGACGCTCTCAGCTGTGGCGGTCACGACCTGCAGCGTGGTGGCCCGGCCCTCGACGGAGGCCGAGATGTCGAGGAAGGTCAGCTCGTCCGCGCCCTGCTCGTAGTAGGCGCGTCCCAACTCGACCGGATCCCCGGCGTCGCGCAGGTCTTGGAAGTTGACCCCTTTGACCACGCGACCGGCGTCCACGTCCAAACAGGGGATGACTCGAATGGCGACTGACATGCCCCCTATGCTAGCCGAGGCAGGGGCGGCGTGAACATGATCATCCCATCCACGGCCGGCATCGGCCCGACGTCACTCCTCGTCCATGTCGGTTCCGACCACGCCTCGGCGCAGGGCGGAGACCAGGTCGCGGCATCTGTGGGCCAGGGGGGTGCCGCGTGTGGAGTCGGAGATCTGGCCGGCGCAGTCCACGCATTGACGGATCCAGCGCACGAAGTCGCCGGCCGCCATGCCGGTGACGTCCACGATCTCCCCCAGGGTGGCGCCGGAGGCCCAGGCGTACGCCGAGCGGGCGAAGCCGAGGTCCAGCGGGGGCGAGGACTCCAGGCGGCGGTCGCGTTCCACGAGATGGAGCTGCCGCCAGATCTTGCGCAGGGACTCCACCGCGCGCGCCGACGACTGGTCGGGCATCCGCACGTCCATGCGTCGATCGGCGAGCCGGGCCTCGTACACGAGGGTGGACAGGGTGGCCGCCAGGGAGGGCAGGCTGAGACCGTCGAAGATCCCGGCTCGGATCGCCTCGGCGATCAGCAGGTCGTGGGTCCCGTACAGCCGCGTCAGCATCCGCCCGGCGTCGGTGACCCGAGGCGGGTCGGACTCCACGTACCCGAAGGACTCCAAAACCAGGCAGATCGACTCGAACTTGGTCACCAGAGTCTGCGAGCGGCCCTTGGTGGATCCGGCGGGGCGCATGTAGTCGGAATGGAATTGGGCGAAACTGTCCTGGAGGATCTGGGTCGCCCGTTCGATCCCCATGGACGCGATCAGGTTGACCGCCATGTTGTAGGTCGGCGTGAAAGCCGACCTGAGGGGGTAGGTACGTCGGGAGGCCAGTCCGGCGAGCCCCCTGGGGTCCAATCCCGCCTGCCAGGCGACCACGGCATGGCCTTCGACGTCGATCCCACGACGCCCGGCCCGGCCCGTCAACTGCGTGTACTCCCCCGGGGTGATGTCCGCGTGGGAGGCGCCGTTGTACTTCACGAGCTTGTCGAGGACGACCGTGCGGGCCGGCATGTTGATCCCCAGGGCCAGGGTCTCTGTGGCGAACACCACCTTGACCAGCCCGAGGGTGAACGCCTCCTCGACGGCGAGCTTGAACATGGGAAGCAGGCCCGCGTGGTGGGCGGCGATCCCCCGCGTGAACGCCTCCAACCACGAGCGGTACTTCAGCGCGTCTAGGTCGTCCGCGGACAAGCCGGTGATGTGGCGTTCGGCGATCTCGGTCAGGGCGTCACGTTCCGAGGCGCGGGTCAACCACACCCCGTCGTCGACGAGACGGTGGACGGCTTGGTCGCAGCCCTGGCGGGAGAAGATGAAGTAGATGGCCGGGAGCAGGTCGAGCCTGTCCAGTTCGGACACCAGGGTCGTCCGCCGAGGCACGAGGCGGGAGCGGGAGGCCCAGCGCCCGCCCGTGCCGCCCACCTGGGACTGGGTTCCGCGTTTCCCCTTGCCGGAGCGCCCTCGCAGGCGTCGGGAGTCGTCCCTGATCACCTTGGTCTCGGTGGAGGCCATGCGAGCCAGTTCGGGGTTGACCGTCGCGACCCCGCGTCCCCCCGCCGTGGGCGCGTCGCCCTGGAAGAGGTCCAGGAGGCGCTTGCCCGCGAAGACATGTTGGTACAGGGGCACGGGACGCCGCTCGGAGACCACGGTGGCCATGTCCCCCCGGACGTGCACCAACCAGGCGCCGAACTCCTCCACATTGCTCACCGTCGCCGACAGGGCGACGATCTTCACCTGCGGGTCCAATCCGAGGATGACCTCCTCCCAGACCGGGCCCCGGAAGGGGTCCGACAGGTAGTGGACCTCGTCCATGACGACGAACTCCAGGCCGCGAAGCGACGACGAGCCCGCGTAGATCATGTTGCGCAGCACCTCGGTGGTCATCACCACGATGTCGGCGTCGCCGTTGATCACCTGGTCCCCGGTCAGCAGCCCGACCTTCGCCGGGCCGTACGCCTCGACCAGGTCGTGGTACTTCTGATTGGACAGCGCCTTGATCGGGGTGGTGTAGAAGCACTTCGTGCCGTGCTCGACCGCCAGGTGGATGGCGTACTCCCCCACCACCGTCTTGCCCGCGCCCGTCGGCGCGGCGACCAGGACGCCCGACCCGTCGTCGAGGCGAGCACAGGCGTCAACCTGGTAGTCGTCGAGCGTGAACCCGTGCCGAGACGAGAACTGCGCAAATGACACTATTTCTTCCTTCGACGGGTCAAGGGGTCGGGATTGGGCTGGAAGACCGACAGCGCGGCCGGCTCGCAGGTCAGTCCCAAGGGCGGCTGGCCCAGCGCCTCGCCGTCGGCGATGCCGATCAGGCCCTCACCGTCGATGACCACCTCGTGGGCTGTGTGGCGTTCCACGGCGGGATCGTTCACGAAGGCGCCGGAGAAAGTTTTCGGCAACAGGCGCAGCAGCGTCATGGCCGAGACCGGGTGGATGATGGTCACGTCGAGCAGACCGTCGGTCACCGACGCGGTGGGGGCGATGTGCATCCCTCCCCCGCAGTAGCCGCCGTTGGCCACGGTGACGAACATGGCGGGGAGGACGCGCTCCTCGCCGTCGATGCGGATGCGGTAGGTCACAGGCTCGAAGGACCGCAGTTCCGCCAGGGCGGCCACAGCGTACGCCAGGCTCCCCCAGCCCTTCGCCATGGAGGCGCCGCGCACGGCCACGCGGGCGTCGTACCCGGTGTTGACCACGGTTCCGACATAGCGTTGCGTGCCGCCGTGGGCGAGTTTGCCCACGACGGACATCAGGTCGATGCGGGCGATGTTGCCGCCGACCACGACCTGTGCGGCCTTGACCGGGTCCAGGGGGATGCCCACGCTACGGCACAGGTCGTTGCCGGTGCCGGCGGGGATCATGCCCAAGGGTACTTGGGTGCCGCCCGCGGCGTTGATGCCGAGGTGCATGATGCCGTCCCCGCCCATGACGACGAGGCAGTCGCGGGCGTCGGCTGTGATCCGCGCCGACTCGACCGCTTCCTGACAGAAGAGCTTGGCCTCCTCGTACGTGGTGGCCTGGCGCACCCTCAGACTGCCTTCAGGCAGGCCTCGCAGCAGTTCGTTCAAGACTTTGGGAAGAATCTTCAGGGCACGGCCCCGACCGGCCGTGGGGTTGACCACCAATGTCGTGGTGGCATTCTCGACGCTCATACATTCTCCTTGGCCCATGGCGGATCTCGACGTAACACAGACCGAACCCCTGTACCCCTTGGCCCTTCACCCAGTCGCGCCCGCTGACCACCCACGACCGGATGGCGGCGATGAACACTGAGCCGCATCACGGGTTGATCGTACTACAACACTGTCCGCCCATGATAGCTGCCCCACGCTGGGTCGTGGGCCCTACCCGTGACGAGTTTCCGCTGGGCGACCTTCAGCCGCGGCTTTAAGCAATCGTGGAGTTGACCCCCTGAAATCATTGGTTGCCGCTTTGCCTTAGATAATCGACTGAGGCTTAGTTACCACGTTCCCTGCATCCATCGCAGGTCAAGAGTTCCTGCTGCATTTTCAACGTCTACCCGAATAGTGAAGGTGATGTCCGGTTGTAGGGAGTACGTGAATGCACCACTTTGCCCGACCTGGAACGCTTTGAGGACCGTATCGCCAGCCCGAAGGCTTACTGTCACCTCGCCGTGGTTCACCACAGCTGTGTAGACGATGGGCACTTGTCCCGTGTCATCCGCTGTGACAGCATAGGTTTTTACTGGAGGAGTTATTGACATCAAATGTCAGGACACTGGCGATTGGCTCAGTCCGTGCCTGATCAGAGTAAGTGACATCGTCGCTTAATGTGTCCAGCATGCCGTTACCAGGATGGGCGACCAAGACGACCACGGCCGCGACCACGACGGCCACGGCAACGATGACGACCGCAAATTTCAAACCCTTCTTCAATGTGATTCTCCTTCTTTGCTTCACGGTCACGACATCCACCATACGATGGGCTGACCGATGCCCGTGAACCTCCTCGGTCCTGGCTCTGCTACTGCCCCCTTGTGACGCCACCATAGATCAGCCACCACTCCTGCGGCTTGTCAGGTTACTTAGGACGAGGGCGACGCCCAGGTAGCCCATGAACACTGTCACTGAACTGACGCTGCTTCCACTGGTCGGCAGAATAACCGCCATCGCCCCGTCCTGGGCCGGGAAAAGCGACTTCAGAACGATGTTGATATTCCAGACTGGGAGGGCAGCAGCAACCTGAGAAGGAAGATAGAAGTCAGCAAGATGCCCCAGGACGATCCAGACGATTGGGATGATCGCCCCCCACATGAACGAACGCAACCACGTACTGATGATAAAGCCAACCAATCCCCAAAACACCATCACCGCCCCCACGTAAGCGATCTGCGTGACAAGCATGCCTGCGCTCTGCGAACCAAAGCCACCTAGCATGTCGAGAAGCCCACCAAGCAAGCCGCCGCTAATGACACTGGTAAACGCCAACGCAATAAGGATGACCATGCGTGCCAGCCACAACGCACCACGTCCGTCCATGGCGAGCCGCCACGGACGCGTCCGCCAGTCGTACTCCTTCCCGCCGAGGTACGCTCCGACAATACATGGAAACAATGTGCCATACGTGCCAAGCAGAATGAACGCCTGATTGACATAAAACCCTGAACTGGCATCCCCCCCAACAGACGTTCCAGACGAGTAGAAGTCGAGCATGATCAGGAACAGCAACACTGTGGCGGTCATCCGAATAGCCGTCGAGCCAGCCAACACCACCACCTCGGCACGAATGCCGCCCCACAGCCCCCTCACCTCCATCCGTCGCGACACCATCCCATGCCCTACCTATACTCACGAAAACGCGCGACAACCCCAAGAACGACCAGACAACACGTGAGGTATACCCCCAATCCAATTACTGACCTCCCTGCCGTAATATCACTGTCGAAGGCCAACACCACATTGACCAGAGTGTTCATGTTCGAGAACGCTGGGCCAGCGAAAACGCCCAGCAAGGTGAGCGGGTTGACGAAGCCAAGCGCCCGCCCAGCTGCGCCCGGCACAAACATCTGCCCGAGGAGCACGACCAGGCAGATCACGTTCCCCAGTGCAACACTGCGCACCAGCATAGCGACAGTCAAGGCCAGCACACCGAGCATGGCCGTGGCGAGAAAGACGATTCCCGTCTGTGCCATAAGTCGGGTGAAGTCGACCCGGGCCACCGAGGTGTCGTAAACCAAGCCTAGGACGAAGCCGAGTAACGCCGTCGCCATCACCACAATACCGAGAACGAACACCGTCACCACCACCTTGGCTACGAGCGGTCGGTACCGTCCACCCCAATGTGCGACACTGCCAGCCGTGCGGCTCCCGTAATCACGTCCACCAATAGAGCAACCAATCAAAACTGCTGGAATGACGTTGACGGTCGCCAGCATAACACCAAGAAACAAGGAAGCGACCTGCCCCAGTGGCAGCAGAGAAGGCTCAAACACGCTACTATCGCGGCTCGTGAAATCGACGAACAGAAATGCATCGACCAGCACCAGAAAGCTGCCAAGGACCCAGGGCAACAGGGAACGGCCAACCTTGACCAACTCGGCGTGCACCAGTTTCCCCATCACTTCACACGCCCTCAATGGCATCAAGGTACACCTGGCTCAAGGAATGACGAATAGAGTCAATGCCTAGGGGAATGATCTCGTTCAGGGCTAGCAGGCGGTAAAGCTCAGCCAAAGTGACTCCCGTTATCGACGCGGACGTTCCTGACATCGCAGCTTGCGGAAAAACACGCCTCAGCCGCTCAACATCCGCCGCTGCGACTGTTACATGAATCTCACTCGGCAATGCCTGCCTCGCCGAAACGGCCTGTCGACTCACAACACGACCATCCCGAAGAACGGCAAAACTAGTGACCGCGTCTTCCAGAACATCAAGTGCATGCGTGGCGATCAGCACGCAAGCACCCCTGCCCTTGAGGTCGCTCAACAGTCGCTTAAACCACAATAACCCATTGATATCCAGGCCGTTGGTCGGCTCATCGAGGATGTACAGGTCGGCTTTGTGCACCAGCGAAGTCATAGCAAGCTGCAGGCGTCTCTTCATCCCCAAGGAAAACTTGCCTGCCGACTGCCGACCTGCATGGCTTAGTGCCACCGAGTCAAGAATCGTATAGATCGCGTCCTTTGTTGGCGCAGGTTCTCCCCGTGCCAACACTGAGACCCGGATGTTATCCGCCGCGCTCAAATGCGGATAGATGGCCTCATCCTCAGACAGGTAGTTGATTCGCCGACGAGCCAACCCCGGGTCAACCCCCAGCACCTTCAAAGTTCCTCCGGTCGGTCGTGCCAACCCGAGTGCCAGGCGTAGGAATGTCGTCTTCCCTGCACCATTTGGGCCAGCCAAAGCACACACATCACCAGCATCAACCTGAAATGAAAAACCACTCAAAACAGTCTTGCGTCCGTAACGCTTGACCACATCGGAGCTATCAATGACTGGCATAGATCCCCTTTCTGGTAATCGAATATCTTGGGGCGGCGGTCCCAACTACTCGAGCCGCCGCCCCATCTCTGCTGTGCTACACGGACTTACCCGCGTATTGATGCTGGCTATCTGGTGGCGAGGCCATAGACGGTCATTGCTTCGGACTCCAACGTCAACGTAATCCACTGAGTCTTATAACCAGTGTTGAGGGTGTCATGGGCATAGGCGTCACCGTAGGTTGAGGTTTGATACGTCCACCCCTTTGAAAGACCAGACCAGTAGATGGTTGGCCAGTAGGTGTTCGGATAGGCTCTAGTGGCACCCCAACTAGTAATCCTGCTTCCGTCTGTATAATAGTCGCCCTGCACACTCAAACTTGCGTCATGGATGCCGAGCCAGCTGTATATCTGAGTGGTGCCACTCGCAGTTTTCCATCCGGCGGCCTGGGCTGTCGAACACACCCCGAGAGTAACACTGGCTGCCAACAGGAGCACTGCAAGCGCCTTCGGGATCGCCTTAGTTATTTTGGACATGATGAGCCTTCTTTCTCTGCTGTGATCAATGAAGGGTTGGAGGCGATCGGCCCTCTTCATAACTCAGCTCTATCATGTGATATCTTTTAATTGCAAATGTGTCCGCATACTGGACTATCGATCTCACGGGAGTGTCGGCAACGGCCCTACCTCAACACAGAGGTAACACGAGACTGCGTCACCGTGTTCCGGCAAGTGGTATGTCATCCATTCGTCTCGACAGTGCGGCCACCAACCTTCCAGACCAGACCATCTCCCAAGAAGCCCTAGCTGCCCCACGCGCTGACTATGGACGTCAATGCCACGACATCGCGCCAGGATCGGGGTCATCGGTTCTTGAACAGGGCGAACAGTCGCGACTCGCGTACTGTCCACACACCCAGGGCCGTGCCGATCATGACACCGGCGAATCCAGTCACCATCGACCTGGCTCCGAGCAGTGCTATCTGCGTGTGATCGGCGACGGCCTTCGCGGCGACGAACAGGAGGAGGGGCGTCGCCACCACGAGCCCGGACATCGCCCATATCGCGGCCTCGACCACACCCTCCAGAAGGAGGAAGGATTTCGGCAGCCCGGCGTGCAGGGCGCTGGCGTGTTCCAGCCGACGCGACCAGTAGGCCGCGAACCCCAGCGCGATGGAGAAGACGAGCGCGGCCCAGGGGGCGAAGCGACTCAGTCGGTCCTGGAAATCGGCGAGCCCGGTGAATGCGGCGCCCAGGGAGGAGTTGAGCTGGTGGAATCGAATCTGGGACGCCTGGGACGGGTCGCGGGTCGGCACGAGCGCGGTACGGGCCAGCGCCACAGCCGAGTCGCTCATCGGCCACACGGTGAACCAACACTCGTCGAAGACGCGATCCCGCGCAGGCGTGGGTGACAGCGCGGCGAAGCCCAGCGCCGTGTCCCGCCCATCGTCGGGAAAGTCGTAGACCCCGTCGACACGCACAATCCCGTCCGGCGTCGCCAGCTGGTCGCCCCACCCGGTCCCATATCGGGCCGCCACATCGGCTGACACCCATACCCCCAGACCCGGTTCCGGCGTGCGGACCTGAAGGACCTCCGACAATCCCGGCGTCACCGCGAACTGCGGAATGGGAGTACGCGGCAGGACGGTCGTGGCCACGCCATCCCTCTCCTGGCTCACCGCGCCAGCCGCGCGGATCTCCCGCACCCCCGCCAAGGCGTCGCAGGCGGCCCCGTCGACCATCCCGGGAGCGTCGAGCACCCACGTCGCCGCCCCCTTCTCGCGAAAAGCGATCCCGTCCGCGACGATCGTCCTCACCGCGTTCGCGTCCACACCGCCGAGCACCACCGTCAGAACGACGAGTACGCCAGCCCACACCGTGGCGTGGGCAGCGCCCGTGACCACGTTCCGCCAGGCTTCCCGGACAGCCTCGTACCAGACCACGACGGGTCGGCTGTGGACGGATGGACGGCCCCGCCCAGCATCCGTGCCATCCGTGCCATCCGTGCCCGACGAGGGTGACCCTACCCGCATGTCAACGCCGTCGGGGGGTCGAGAGACACGGCCTGAGGGGGCGGCCCGCCGTCCTCGAACAGCACGAGGGACTGCCCCAGCTGACTGGCCACGACCGTGACCTGTCTCGACTCGCCGTCGGCGATCACGCAACCCGTCGTCCCCCCTGAGCTGACGATCGCCAGAGGAGGCACGACGCTCACCTGGATCGGAGTCGCCAAGGAGTATCGCCCGGTCAGGGAGTCGAGGACGCCCAAGGCTTGTGACGTGCGCACAGTCGGAGACGAAGCCAGGGCCGACAAAGACGCCGGATCGTCGATCATGCCGTCGGCGTTCACTGTCAGCGTCGTCTGGTCGTCGATCGCGAGAATCCTGTCGCCGGGCGTCAGCTGGGAGGGTCGCGTGGGCACGTACGCCGCTGTGACGGGCGCGGAGAAGGTCGCGAGCGGCTGTCCGGGGCTGACGAGACCACCCACCAGAACATCGCACTGGGACACGACGGCGCCGCTCGATGGAAGCCACGCGATCAACGACTGCGGGATCCCGTCACGGGGCACAGCCGACGACGGCGCTCCCAGCGCGATCGCCATGTCCCGCCATGCCGTGATCACCTCCTGGCTCAGGCCGGTGGACCCATTCCCGCTCAAAACTCCTAATCGGGCCAACTCTGCGGTGAACGCTGAGACATCCGCACCCGTGTCCCCCCTGGCCATGTCACGCCAGAGCGGAACCGATGTCGCGAGGTTCACCACGGGGACCCCGTCGATCGCGAAGGTGGACGATCCCGACACGACCTCGGCGCCCGCGTCGCACGTCGAGGACGTGACCCGTCCCGTCACCGGACTGGCCAGAGTCTGCGCCGCGCCGAGCGTCACCGTGACAGACACCATACGACTGTCGTCGAAAGACTGGTTCGTGACCTGGAAACTGTCGCCACCCGAGGAGGGGTTGATGGACGCGGGGGCAGGGTCCCAGAACAACAGGCCGCCCGCGACTACTCCCACGGCGACGAGCACCACAGCCATGGAAGCGATCACGACACCAGGCATCCTCGATCGCCCCTGGCGTCCATGCTCGTTCTTCGTCGCTGTCATAGGCCACCCGCCGTCCTCAGGGAATGCTCAAGGGGTTGTACCAACAGGGCATGAACAAGGGGCTGCTCGAAATATCCGAGAGCCCAGCCCCGCCATCCGAGAACTGCGCCTTCACATCCGCGCCGTCGAACCCGGCGGGTTCCAAACCCACGCGAACAAGACAGTCCGCGATCATCTGGTCCAGGTCTCCTTTGTTCGGATTCTGACGCATGTTGTAGTACAGGGATGCCACGGGATACCAGCCCGTCCCATCTTCACAGGAGCCCTTCGCCGCGTCCACAGCCTGGTCTGAGACACTAGATGGCACAGTGATTCTCATCGTGCCATAGTCGCCAAACTCGACATCCGTGATGCCCACATCCGCCAGACAGGATGTGAACGCCGCTTTCAACTCCGCCACATCCTCTGGAGTGAGCCCACCGTCACAGAGCATCTGCTTCACCACGTCACTGGTTGTCGTCGCATAGGCATGTTGCAGGTCGTCCTTCCACGGCCCTGAGAACTGTGGAACGCCGTCGGACATGACGCACAGGGAGGGGATGACACTGACATCCGGTGGAGCGGGAGGAGACGGCGAACACCCGGCGAAGAGCAATCCGACGCATACGATCATACTTGAGAGCAAGATACGAAGAGGCCGCGCGTGAGGCGAGCAACAAATGCTAATCTCTGGCTCACACATCTGACTTAGTTGAGTACGTGTCAGTCAGTGATGTATACGAACTGAACACCTTCATCGAATCTGCCGATACCGACGTTCCTCCGGCAACCCAGGCTCCATAGTAATGGCTAGTGGTCGCCATGAGATTGTCATAGGCAATGAGATGCGCCTGAACCATATAACATGTGCTGCTCGTGCTGCTATCTGTCGCGTAATGCGCTCCAAACGGGCCGCATGTCCCATATGCAGCAGAAGCAGAAGATGCACCACCGATCAACATGCCAGAGAACACCATCACACCTGCTAGAACAACGACCAATTTTCGTCTCATCTCGATTTCCCTTCGATCCTTTTGAGCTACCCCCCCATCATCGATGATGAGCGGAACAAAGAAGCGCATTAGCCATCTTCTTGATGAGAGTAGTTTCTTTTCCTTAGGATATTTCCCCTCCGGAGCCGTGTCAAGATATTGACAATACCCCCACTTCCCCACTCCAGTGGAACCATCACGCCAAAGGGTCGTACAGGTCCAGGGCCTGACGCGCCAGGCCCTGGGCGATGGTCCAGCACGTGTCGGGGGCCACGGCCATCACGTCTGGGCCCAGGGTCAGCAGGAGGCGTACGAGCCAGGCCGGGTCCACGATCCGCAGGGTGACGCGCGTGGCGCCGTCGGGCAGGCGCTCCACGCCGGTGACGGGATAGTACTCAGCAATCCAGGCGGCACGATCGGCCACGACCACCTGCACCTCGTGGCCCTCGGCGAGGCTCTTCCGCCAGGAGTCGTCGCCCGGGCGTCCCTCGTGGCACCGAGCCGCCTCCCCCGTCGGGCGGGCGTCGGCGATCCTGTCCAGGCGGTAGGTGCGCCAAGCGAGCGAGGACACGTCGTACGCCGTCAGGTACCCCGCCCCGTCACGTACGGCTATCTCCGCCGGGTCGACGACCGGGTGGGTCGTCTTGCCCCGCGCCAGGCCGTCGTAGGTCAACTCGACCTGCTGCGCGGCTCGGATCGCATGGGACAACACGGCGCGTACACGCTCGTCCCCCGTGGCCAGGCGCACGTCCACGGCCTGGGGCATGTGGCGACCGATCTTCGCCGTCAACGAGTCGATGGCCGCCACAGTCTCCTCGTCGGCCACCGCCCGCACGGCCATCAGCGCGACCTGGAGGCTGGCCGCCTCCGCGCCGGACAGCCTCACGGGCCGGCCCAACGGCGTGGGGTTGTTCAAGTACAGCGACTTCTCATCGTCCATGACGTCCAGGTCGACGTCGATCAACTCACCGGGGAATCCGCCGGGAAGACCGCAGTAGATGGCCACCCGCACGTCGTCGACGACCTCCGCCTCGCTGACGCCGAAGACGGCGGCGACGTCCTTGACGCTGACGCCTGGATGCGCCTGGATGTACGGGATCTCTGACAGCATCCGCGCCACTTGTTCGATCGAGCGGCTCATCGGCCCACCTCGACCATGGCCCGCAGGTGCGCGATCACCTGGTCGCGGATGTCGCCTGGGCTGACCACGACGGCGTCGGGCCCGGCCGCGCAGATGGCGGACACGATCTCGTCGGGGCGTTGGTACGCCACGTCGAACAGCTCGAACCCGTCCGGGGCGTCACCGTCCACGGGCGTCCCTCGGCGACGCAGACTCCCGGCGGCCGCGTCGCGGATGGCCACCCGCACACTCCCGGTCGACAGATCGGGCTCCAGGGCCGACGCCAACTCGGCGATCTGCTCCGCGGGCGGCAGGTCGTACGCCCCGGGGGACCCGACCCGGACGGGCTGGTCCTCGATCCGGGAGAGTCGGAACACTCGTGGACTGTCGACGGTCTCGTCCAACCCGAGGACGTACCACGCCCCCGAGCGCGAGATCATCTTCCAGGGCTGGACCTCGCGACGACGTCCGTGGTACGTGAACCGCACGACGCTGCGGGCGAGCAGGGCGTCCCACACCACGCCGAACCCGGCCTCCCGCGCGGCCAATCGTGGGGCCAAGAACGAGAAGCCCGAACCGGAGATCTCCGCCCCCGAGGCGCGCAGTTTCGCGGTCGCTCTGCTCACCTCGTCGGCGAGGACGGACTCGTCCCACACGGAGGACGCCAACCCGATCAGGGTCGACTCGGCGGCGGTGAGCTGGATCTCGGGCAGATAGAAGTCGTCGGCGAGGATGCGGTACCCGTCCTTGTCGTCGGTGTACGGGTCGACCGGGCCGGTGAGGATCTCGACGCCGAGCGTGCGAAGCTCCTCCTTGTCACGCTCGAACATCCGCGCGAAGGAGGCCTCGGAGGTCGCGTCGGAGTAGCCCGCCACCAGGTCGCGAATCTCCTCGCGCGACAAGTACCGGGTGGCCACCAACAAGGCGATCACCAGGTTGATCATGCGCTCTGTGTTCCGTTTTGCCATGGGTCCTCGGGGTTGGGTACGGTGGTGTCACGCGGCCCGCGCCGCCTCGGCGCTCGCCATCAGGACTAGTAAACCACCTCCACCGCCCACCAGAGGGGACCACACTCCCACATGTTCGGACGTTTCGCCCCCACACCCAGCTCCGAGTTCCACATCGGCAACCTGCGCACGGCCATGGTGGCGTGGCTGGCCGCCCGGTCCACGGGTCGGGGGTTCCTGGTCCGGGTGGAGGACCTCGACCTGCCACGCCTGTCCGACGCGCAGCGGATCACAGAAGGCCAGCTGACGGATCTCGCTCGCATCGGGATGACCTGGGATGGGCCGGTCGTCCATCAGCGGGACCGCCAGGATGTGTACGAGCAGGCGCTGGCCCGGCTGGGCGACCGGGTGTACGAGTGCTTCTGCTCACGCAAGGACGTGGCTGAGGCGACCCGCGCCCCCCACGGGACGACCCCGGTGTATCCGGGGACCTGCCGGGGTCTCAGCTCGGCGGAGAAGGATCGCTTGCGGGCGGTGCGCCCGCCGTGCTTGCGCGTCGACGCCCAGGCGGCCCACCAATCGGTCACCGATCTGCTGAGCGGACCGCACACGGGTGTCGTCGACGACTTCGTGGTGCGCCGCGCGGACGGCGTCTTCGCGTACAACTTCGCCGTCGTGGTGGACGATTGTGCCCAGGGGGTCGACCAGGTGGTCCGGGGCGACGACCTGCTGGACTCCTCGCCGCGCCAAGCGTGGCTGGCCACGCTCCTGGGATTCACGCCGCCGACCTACCTGCACGTCCCCTTGGTCCACTCCCCCGACGGATCACGGCTGGCCAAGCGCGACCACGCCCTGTCCTTGAGCCGGTTGCGCGCCGCCGGGATCAGCACCGCCCAGGTGCTCTCACACCTGGCGGCGTCCTTGAACCTGGCCGAGGAGGGCGACCAGGTTGCCCTGGCTGATCTGGTGGACAGGTTCGATCCGGCCCTGCTTCCGCGGGACCCGTGGTTGGTGGACCCGATGGAGTGGGCCGACGCCGCCTGACCACCCCCACGAATGCCGATGGGCGCCCCCGGCGGTGAAGCCGTGGAGCGCCCATCGACGATGAGAGGGTGGGTGGCTCAGCTGCCCGAGCTGTAGGAGTACAGGACGTCGATCACGTAGACCATCGTCGACCCCGACGGGATGCCCAGCTTGGGATAACCCTGCGGGTAGGACAAGGCGGGGGGGACGACGAGCAGGAGGCGAGACCCCAGGGGCTGGCCGACAAGGGCCTGCTGCCACCCGGGGAGGGTGGACGACAGGGCGCCCGTGAGCGGCGAGAATCCGTAGGTCTGGCGGATCATGGTGCCGGAGCTCCAGACGTACTCCGCGTAGTTGACGACGACGACGTCGCCCGCTTGGACGGCGACCGACGCGTCGGGGCCGGTGATCAGGGGCTGGACGACCAAGTTCGTGGGCGCCGTCCCCGACGGGATGGTGACCGTGGGGGCGCTGAGGTCGCCGGAGACCGTGGGCAGGGTCGCGTCCGTGACGGTCTGGTCGGTTCCGGTGGGCTCGTCGTACGAGGTGCGAAGGATGTCGACCACGAAGACCAGTGTGTCGCCGATCTGGATGTTGGCGTCGGTCTGGCCGCCTTGGGCGTCGTACCCGTCCGCGCCGGGGATGGCGATGATCAGGCGCGTGCCGACCTTCTGACCGGCCAGGCCCTTCTGGAACCCGGGGATCACGCCCTGGAGCGGGAAGTTCGCCGGAGTGCCCGAGGAGTAGGACTCGTCGAAGACGTCGCCGGTGCGCGCGTTCTCACCGTAGTAATTGACCTGGACCCATCCGTCGGACGGCACGGTCGCGCCCGTTCCGGTGATCATGACCAGAGTCTGCGTGGAGGAGATCGTCCATGGCCAGGGCACGGTCAGATCCGGGGAGTCCCCGATGCCGCCCGTGGCGGACACGCCGTCCATGGTCGAGGAGGGCGGGGGGTTGGTGATGTCCGGGGCGCTGGGCAGATCGGTCGCCGAATCGGTGGGCGTGGCCGTCGACTCGATCGTCGACCCATCGGTCGCCGTGGGCGACGCGGAGGGACTGGTCGAGTCCGAGGGGCTCGAACACGAAGCCATGGTCGCGGTCATTCCCACGACCAGGAGGGAACCAAGAATCCAGCTCAGCCGCTTTCGCGTCATGACACCACCTGACTTTCCTGACAGCCCGCAATGGGCGCACTTCGTCACAGTCTACAAGGAGGGCCGACTAGAAAGGAAAAACGAGACGACTCGTGGTCGTTTTGATCCCCTACAACCCGGCCTTGTCGTACAAGGCCCCGATCTCGAAGGTGGTCAACTCCCGGGTCTGGCCGGTGGGCAGATTCCCCAGACGGATCGGTCCGACCCGCAGACGGGCCAGCCTCTGGACGGGGTACCCGCAGGCTTCCAGCATCCGGCGGACCACGCGGTTGCGCCCGGAGTGCAAGGTGATCTCCACCAGGGTCTTCGCCCCGGTGCGGCTGACGAGTTTGACCTTGTCAGGCTTGATGAAACCATCGTCGAGGGTGACGCCCTTGGTCAGCCTCTTCAGGTCGGCGTTGTCCATCGACCCTTCGACCTCGGCCATGTACACCTTGTCGATCTCGAACGAGGGGTGGCTGAGGCGCTGGGCGAAGTCCCCGTCGTTGGTCAGGATGATCAGCCCCTCGGTCTCGAAGTCCAACCGTCCCACATGGAACAGCCGTCCCGCCTTGCGGGGCATGTAGTCCTTCAGCGTGGGACGCCCCTCGGGGTCGTCGAGGCTGGACACCACTCCGCGCGGCTTGTTGAGGGCCAGGTAGACATGGTGGCGTTGCGGGGGGATGCGCGACCCGTCGACTCGCACCACGTCCGAGGTCGGATCGACACGGGTGCCCAACTCGGTCACGAGCTGTCCGTTCACCTCGACACGTCCCGAGGCGATCATCTCCTCGGCCACCCGACGGGACGCCAGTCCGGCTGCGGCGATGACCTTCTGGAGGCGTACGCCCTGCTCGTCTGCAGGTGCGTCGCCTGGCGTGGGATTGTCAGTTCTCATCGGTTGGTCCTTCTGCATCGTCGGTGGTCGCGGCGAGGTCGGGTGTCGCCTCAGGATCGGGGGTGGCCCGTCTCTTCAACTCCTCGTCCAAGACCGAGGCGTCCGGCAAATGGGGCGCCAGGGGTGGGAGGTCGGTCAGGCTGGTCAGACCCATCCTCTCTAAGAAGTATGCCGTGGTGCCCAACAGCCCCGCCCCGCTGGACTCCTCCTTGTCCACTTCGGCGACAAGGTTGCGGGCGACGAGGGTACGCACGACCCCGTCCACGTTGACCCCTCTCACCGAGGAGATGCGTGACCGGGAGATGGGCTGGAGGTACGCGATGACCGCCAGCGTCTCCAAGCTGGCCTGCGACAGCTTGCCCTGTTGCCCTTCCAGGACGGACCGGGCGATGGTGTCGGCGTGCTCGGGGCGGGTGTAGTACCTCCACCCCTGGCCCACCTGACGCAACTCGAACCCTCTGCCGGTCTCGTCGTAATGGGCTGCGAGGCGGCGCAAGGCCGTCAGAGTCTCCTCGACGGGCGCCTGGAGGGTCTGGGCGAGGTCGACCTCGCTGACGGGCTCGGTCGCCAGGATCAACAGCGCCTCGATCTCGGCGTCGATCCAGGGGGCGTCGCTCATGGGGTCTCCTCGTCCAACTCGGTTTTATCGTACTCGTCTGATATGTCGACTTCCTCGACGGCGGCCCCCACCCAGCGGATCACCAACTCGGAGAGGGGGTCCAACTGCTCGAAGACGACCAGGTCGGCCCGGAAGAGCTCCAGGATGGCGAGGAAGCGCGCCACCGTCACCAAGGTGGACTCAGCGTCGGCCACCAGGGCTCGGAAGCTTGTCGCGGCCGTGTGTTGGAGCCGGTCGGCGACCAGGTTGGCCTGCTCGGCCACCGACACCTGCGGCGCGTAGATGTGCTCGACGAAGACCTCGTCCTGAGCGGCCGGAGTCATGGCCGTCAACGCCAACTGGGCGAACTGGTCGGGCGTGATGGTGATGGTCACCTCGGGCAGCAAGACGGCGAACTGCTCCTCCAACCCGCCCGGACGGGGGACGCGCCGGGCCTCCGACTCGAGCACGGACTGGATCCACGCGGCCACCTGGCGGAAGGCCCTGTACTGCAGGAGGCGGGCGAACAGCAGGTCGCGGGCCTCCAGGATGCTCAGGTCCTCTTCGTCGTCGACCTGGCCGTCCGGGAGCAGGCGGGCCGTCTTCAGATCCAGCAGGGTCGCCGCCACGACGAGGAAACTGCTGGCCTGGTCGAGGTCCCACTGGGGGCCCTGCTGCTTGATATGGAAGATGAACTCGTCCGTGACTTGGGACAACGCGATCTCGGTGATGTCGAGCTTGTGCTTGGAGATCAGCGAGAGCAGCAAGTCGAAGGGGCCCTCGAAATTATCCAGGGTCACCGAGAAGCCCGGGGTCCCCGAGCCCGGTTGTTCGGTCACAAGGCGCCCAATCGGGCCACGAGGTCGGCCCCGGCGCCCTTGGCCTCCAGGTCGGCCAGCCCCACGGCGATGGCGGCTCTCACGAGTCGCCCGCGGTCCACGGTAATCCCCGCTTTCCGCAACGCGAGACGGGCGTCTTCCAGCCCGATGAGCTCGTCGGAGGAGACGTACACGGTGATCTTCTCGTCGTGGCGCACGCGGCCTGACGCCGTCCCCTCGTGGGACTCCAGGGGTTTGGCCCCTGTGGAGCGGAAGAGCTCTTCGGCGCCGGGCAGGTTGGCTCGACTCACGCGGCTGGGCATCGGGCGAGCACCTCCTTGGCGAGGTCGCGATACTGGGCGGCCGCCGGGGAACTGGACGCGTACGTCGTGATGGGCTCACCCGCGACGGTGGTCTCGGGGAACTTGACGGTGCGACGGATCTTCGTGAGGAAGACGGTGTCGCCGAAGGCCTCTTGGACCCGGTCGAGGACCTCGCGGTTGTGGAGGGTACGGGGGTCGTACATGGTCCCCAGGATGCCGATCAGTTGCAGCTTGTTGTTCAAGCGCTCCTGGACTTTGGAGATGGTGTCGGTCAGCAACGCCACCCCGCGCAGGGCGAAGAACTCGGACTCCAGGGGGATCAACACCCCGTCGGCCCCTGTGAGGGCGTTGACGGTGAGCAACCCGAGCGAGGGTGCGCAGTCGATCAGGATGATGTCGTAGTCCCTCTTCAGGGGCTGGATGACGCGGCTCAGCGTGTGCTCCCTGGCCACTTCGGACACCAGTTGGACCTCGGCCGCCGACAAGTCGATGTTGGCGGGCAGCAGGTCGAGACGGGCGACCTTGGTGTGCTGGATGAGGTGGTACGGGTCGGTCCCGCGGACCATCAGCAGGTCGTACACCGAGGACTCCAGGGTGTGCGGGTTGATCCCCAGGCCCACCGACAGGGACCCCTGGGGGTCGAAGTCGATCAGGAGGACTCGGCGTCCCAATTCCGCCAGCGCCGCCCCGAGGTTGATGGTGGTGGTCGTCTTGCCGACGCCGCCCTTTTGATTGCACATGGCAATAACGAATGCCTCAGTCTGATCAGGGTCGCGGGGACCCGGTTCCGGAACACCGATCAATCGGTCAGCGTCGTCAGCCACAGCGGTCCTTCCCGAAATTATTGACATATCGCCCTAAGTGTAGTGCCCCAAGCAAGGAAAAACATACTCTCGACCCGACCATGGTCCTTGCACATGACGGCCGGTGGAATCCGGGGCCGCACGCCCCGTTCGCTATCGAGAGGGGCCGTCCACTCCCACCACGTCGGCCACGATCTGGTCGTCCACGTCCTGCCCCGCACGGATGACCGTGATGGCGCCGTCCGCCTCGACGATGACCATCGCCACATCGCGCAGCCGTGTGACCCCGGTGTGCCGGAGCCGCACCATCAGATCTTGAGCACGCATGTGAGTCTTCTTCAGCGCCATCTCGTCGATCACGCCGTCGCGCAACACCACGCGCGGCTCCCGTACCGGCAAGAGGAAACGAGGCGCCCGCTCGCCCATCAGACGGAAGAGGCCCTCCCAGAGGAAGAGGACCGCCAGCACGAGGATCCCAGCGCTCATGGTCGGATGCGCCCCGAGCATGGACCGAGCGGTGACCGCGCCGATGACCGTCATGAGGGCGAAACTGGTGATCGTGACCCGGGCTCTCATCTGCTGGCCGAAGTAGGAGATGAGGAACGTGAAGACCCAGAACAGCACAGAGGCGTCGATGACGATTCCAACCGCCTGCCACAATGAGATGCCAAGCTCGTTCCATAAACCTTCAGTCATGTCCTCCAGACTAACGGTTCGCGTATGTCACTGCGACATGGGAGGGGCTCACGCCCGTGATGGGCCCTCCGACGTCGCGCGACGCTCGCGCTCCAGCAAGCGCTCCTTGAGGGGAATCCCGTAGAGGAAGCCGCCCAAGGATCCGTCGGAGCGGATGACACGGTGGCACGGGACGAACAGGGCCGTGGAGTTGGATGCGCAAGCGGAGGCGGCGGCGCGGACGGCACGCGGCGCCCCGGCGGCTGCCGCCAGCTGGGAGTACGTGACCGTGCGACCGTACGGGATCTCATGGAGCACCTGACGCACCTGGGCATGGAACGGGCCCGACTCGACACGGACCGGAACCTGGTGGACCACCTGGCGGTCTCCACCGTAGTACTCGTCGACGGCCCGCATCGCCTCGTGGAAATACGTGGGGACGGGCGCCGCATGATCGAGGGCCAGCCCTGTGGCGCCACGCATGCGCGCCGTCAAGAAGCCCGGGTCGGACGTCCACCCCGAGGCCAGCACGGCGGTGTCGTCCCCCAGGATCGTGAACGGCCCGTCAGGGGTGGGCAGCGTACGACAGAACACCCGTGTCGCGGTCGTATGTGGCGCCATGGGGACACCGTATCACCCCGTGGGCGCGCCACCCGTCCGTACCCGGATCTCGTAGGCGCGTGGTCTCGCGTTCTCCCGTGTCAGGCGGTTGGTCAGGAAGAAGGCGGGCGCGACGCCGATGAGCATGAAGACCAGGCTGGCGAGGAACCCGGCGTGGTAGGCGCCGACGAGGTCGCTGGGGGCCGATGCCAGGACGGTGGTCACGACGGTGGCGAGGACCGCCGAGCCGAAGGCGGCGCCGACGTTCTGGACGATCCTGGTGGCCACGCTCGCCACAGGCACCTGCTGCTTCGTCAGCCCCGTGAAGCAGTCGGCCATGAGGGGCACCGTGAACCCGCCCACTCCTGCGCCCCGCACGATGAGGACGAGCCACACCCACCACGAGGAGGTGTCCACCGTGAAGAACACGAAGGGCGCCGTGCCGAGAAGCGTGATCGCGATCGAGGGCAGCACGATGAACCGAGCGCCGATCCTGTCGACGAGCTTGCCGATCATGGGCCTGGTGATCAGCATCCCCACCCCCTGGGGGATGAGCCACAGCGCGGCCATGATCACGGACAGCCCTCGCACGTTCTGGAAGAACATGGGCAGGATCAGCATCGGGCCATTGGTCGCGAAACCCGCGAGGAACAACGAGACGAAGGCGGCGGAGAAGTTCTTCGACCTGAACAGGTCAGGCGAGATCAAGGCCCGCCCTTTGCGCTGGAAGGCGTAGATCACGTACGCGCCCGTCGCAGCGGCGCCGAGGAGAAGGGAGACGACGCCGACCCCGCGCTCCCCCGCTCTCACGACCTGGGTGACGCCGTAGATGAACGCGGAGGACACGATCGCCAACAACACCACGCCGGGCCAGTCCATCGTGGCCGATGGGTTGGTCGGCTCGAAGCGGGGCAGTTTCCACGCCAGCGCGGCCAAGCCGATGGCGCCCAGGGGCAGGTTGAGGAAGAACAGCCACTGCCACCTCAGGTACTCCATGACCAGGCCGCCGACGACCGGACCGATGATCGGGGCGAAGACGGCGGGGATGGCGACCAGGGACATGAGCTTGCCCAAGTTCCCCTCACCGGCCAGGCGCACCGCCATCGTGGACAACAAGGGCATGAGGATCCCGCCGGAGAACCCTTGGAGGAATCGGAAACCGATCAGACTCGTCGCGTTCCACGCCAGCCCCGAGAGGGCTGACCCGACGAGGAAGAGGACGAGGGCGCCCATGTAGACGCGCTTGGCGTCGAACTTCGCCATGAGGTGCCCCGAGAAGGGCACGGCGACGCCCATGGCCAGGACGTACCCCGTCACAGCCCATTGCATGACGGCCAAGTCCGTGCCGAAGGTCCTCGCCAGTCCGTTGACAGCGACGTTGACGATAGTGGAATCCAGCATCGGGGGAAGCGCCCCCAGCACGAGGATCATCGCGACGAGCGTCGTCCCCTTCGGCAGCGTGCCCGTTATTGGTGACGCGTCCATGGCCCCTCCTCCATAAGAAACAGTATGTCTCTAATGGAAGCGTACTCTGCTGCTTAATAAGAGTCAATATGTACCTTATGAAAGATCGTGATAGTCTGTCTTCGCCAACAGAAGAGGGACATCATGGCTGCTGGAACCACATCGCGCAGGCGCGGAGATCGACTGATCGAGAGCATCTACGACGCCGCCATCGAGATCATCCGCGACGAAGGGTACTCGAACCTCACCTTCCTGCGCGTCGCGCGAGTCGCCCGCACAGGCCGTGCCGTCCTCTACCGACGCTGGGCGACCCCCTTCGACCTGACCCGCGAGATCATGGAGCACACATCGGCCCAGGCCCTGGGCGGCGACCTGATCGACCTGGTCGCCGACACTGGCAGCCTGCGCACCGACCTGCTGCATCTGATGGACCTCTACCAGACCATCTTCACCAGCACTGGACCGGAGATCATGAACGCCATGCTGTTCGAGATGAGCCAGAACAACGCCCGCATCCCCGTCATCAAGGGGGACATCGCCTTCCGCAACGCGGCGATCATGGAGAAGATCCTGGGGTACGCCGCCGCGCGCGGCGAGTCCGTCACACCGGTCACCGACATCGCCATGACCCTCCCCTTCGACCTCATGCGCGCCAACTTCCTCTGGAACCAGCGCCCCCTCGACGAGGACCTGCGCCAACGACTCGTGGACGAGATCCTCTTGCCCGTGTACACGGCCCGCCCCGTCAGCGAGGACCAACCACCTCACGGCGCCCCCGGGGCCTGAACGATCCCGTGCGTCACATGTGCACTCTGCGATAGAACGCGTGCTTGATGACCTCCGCCACGACCAGGTACGCCAGGACGAGCAGCGCGATGGCGATCATCGGCCCGGGCGCCAGGACCGCGAACCCGAAGTACGACCCCACGAAGGAGAAGATCGTCGCCAGAGCGACGACGATGACCGCCACCACGCTCAACAACAGGGGCCAACTGGGGCGGGACTGGACGAAGGGGATGCGCCGGGTCCTGATGACGTACACCACCAGGGTCTGGGTCATCAGCGACTCGATGAACCACCCGGTCTGGAACTGCGGCGCGGTCGCGTGGAAGACCAGCAGCATGATGCCGAAGGTGGCGAAGTCGAACACCGAGCTGAGAGGGCCGAACACCCACATGAACTTCTTCAAGGACGACAAATCCATGGTGCGCGGCTTCGCGATCATCTCCTCATCGACCGAATCGGAGGGGATCGCGAACTGAGAGGTGTCGTACAAGAGGTTGTTGAACAGGATCTGGGGCGCGGTCATGGGGAGGAAGGGAAGGAACAGACTGGCCCCGGCCATCGAGAACATGTTGCCGAAGTTGGAGCTGAGCCCCATCATCAGATACTTCAACGTGTTCGCGAACGTGTGGCGGCCCTCGACCACCCCGTCGTTCAGTTGCGCCAGAGACTTGTTGAGAAGGATCAGATCGGCGGTGTCCTTGGCGACGTCCACCGCATTGTTCACCGAGATGCCGATGTCGGCGGCGCGCAGGCTCGGAGCGTCATTGATGCCGTCGCCCATGTACCCCACGACGTGCTTGCGCAACCGCAGGGCTTCGATCACCGCCAGCTTCTGAGAGGGGTTGACGCGGGCGAAGATGGTCGTCTTCTCCGCCTGCTTGCCGAGCTCGACTTTGTTCATTTTCGCGATCTGGTCGCCGGTGAGGATCCCTGTGACGTCCAGGTTGAGGTCGCCGGCCACTTTCGCCGACACCAAGGGGTCGTCGCCGGTGATGATCTTGACCTCGATGCCGTTGGCCCGCAGTTGGCTCAACGCGGCGGCGGCGGACTCCTTGGGCGGGTCGATGAAGGCGATGAAGCCCGTGAACGTCATCCCGGACTCGTCGGCCACGCCGTAGGCGGTTCCCGTGTCGGCCGCCGTGCCCATGCTCTTCGTGGCGATCGCCAAGCTGCGGAACCCGTCCCGGCTGAGGCTCTCGTAGGATGCCTGCAAGGACGCGAGGGACGCGTCGTCCAGGGGGTGGCTCTGCCCGCTGTCGGCGTACCCGGTCAGAATCTTGAGGATCTCCTCGGGCGCTCCTTTCGCGATGAGGACGGTGTCGCCGTCAGGGGTCGTCGCGACCACCGACTCGCGCTTGCGTTGGAAGTCGAAGGGGATCTCCTGGACCCTCTGGTAGCCAGTGAGGTCGAATTCCCGGTACGCGATGATCGCGGCGTCCAAGGGGCTCTCGTACGCGGTGGAGTACTGGCAGGCGAGATAGGCGTACCGCAAGACCTCCTCGTTCTCCTGCCGCGAGAAGTCCATGTGCCGAGCCACCGTGATCCGGTTCTCGGTCAACGTCCCCGTCTTGTCCGTGCACAGCACACCCATGCTGCCGAAGTTCTGGATGGCCGACAGCTTCTTGACGATGACGCCCTTCTTCGCCATCTCCAACGACCCCTTCGTCAGATTCAAGGTGATGATCAGCGGAAGCAATTCGGGAGTCAGGCCCACCGCCAACGCCACCGAGAACAGCAGCGACTGCAACAAAGTGTCATGGCCGAGGATCAGGTTCAGGGCGAAAATCCCGATGACCAACCCGAAGGTCACCTTCGCGATGAGAGCCGAGAATCGTGCGATCTCCTTGTCGAACTCCGTCGGCGCGGTCTTGTGCAGAGCTGCCGCCACATGCGAGAACTCTGTGTTCGCGCCTGTGGCCGTCACGCGCAACAGCCCCGCTCCGCTGGTGACGGAGGACCCCAGGTACGCCAGGTCCCCGACCATCTTGGCCACCGGGAAGCTCTCCCCCGTCAACGAGGACTCGTCGATCGCGATGTCGGTCGTCTCGACGATGTCTCCGTCCGCCGGGATCAGGGATCCGGCCTCGAGCGTGACCACGTCCCCCACCACGATCTCGGCCAGCGGGACGCCGACGGGCTTCCCGTCGCGCATGACCGTCGCCGAGACCTGCACCTGTTTCTGCAGGGCAGAGGCCGCCTTCTCCGATCGGTACGTGTTGGCGAAATCCAAGGTGACCGACACCAGCACGATGGCGACGATGATCACCGCACTGGTGACGTCGCCCAAGAAGAACGAGAACCCCGACGCGATGACGAGGATGATCACCAAGGGGTTGCGAAAACGGGAGAAGTACGCCTTGGCGCCGGAGAGGTGTTGCTCCTTCGCGATGACGTTGGGACCATTGCGAGCCAGGAGTTGCTCGGCTTCACGTGAGGACAATCCAGACACGGTATCCATTTGAACCAGGATAGACCCTCACCGAGCCGTACGACCCCCCGCCCACAACCAGCACACCACGGCCCCAGCGTGACGACCGCGCCGCTCGGCGACCTCGCAGTCTACCCCGCCTCTCGCGCGGGTCGTACGACCGTCCGCCACGAGGTCGGTTCACGCGTATGGGGACCTCGCACCGCCGACAGGGCAGAATGTCGTGTGACACCGAGCAAGAGGAGAGCCGCCATGGGCACCGTGCCAACCATCGAGAGGGCCGAGGAGATCGTCCGCACATACAACAAGGAGCCATTCCACATCACGCATGCGCAGACGGTCGGCGCCGTGATGGGCTGGTTCGCCGCCCAGCACGACCCGGAGCGCGTCGACTACTGGCGCGTGGTCGGGATGCTCCACGACGTGGATTTCGAGATGTACCCCGACCAGCATTGCGTCAAGGGCGAGGAGTTGCTGCGGTCCGAGGGCGTGGACGAGTCGGTCATCCGTTCCGCCATGAGCCATGGGTACGGAGTGACGGACACCCCCCACACCCCCGACCTGCTCATGGAGAAGATCCTCTTCGCCGTGGACGAGCTCACCGGACTCATCGGCGCCGTGGCGATCATGCGTCCGTCGCGCAGTGTCTCAGACCTCGAACTGCCCAGCGTGAAGAAGAAGTTCAAGGACAAGAGATTCGCCGCCGGGTGCTCCCGCGAGATCATCGAGCAGGGCGCCCAGCAACTCGACATGAGCCTGGACGACCTCATCACCGAGACGATCCTCGCCATGCGCGCCGTGGAAGCCGACACCACTGACTGACCCCGTCGAGTCGGCCCCGCCGCGTCAGTCGCACGGAGTCAGCCTGTTCACGCACAGTTCCCCGGTGAACGGGCGGGACATGCGGGGCTAGAATGACGATTACCACAACAAGACATCAGCAACCACCCCGCACAGCGCGGCAGGAAGATGGGACGCTTGATGCCACGGGGTGGATGGGTACGCCCGGAGTCGTGAGGAGGTGCGATGAATCGGCGGTCGGTGAGTATGATCGATGTGGCCGTGCTGGCTGGCGTCTCCGTGGGCACCGTCTCCAACGTCGTCAACTCGCCCCAGCGCGTCTCCGAGGCGACTCGTGACCGCGTCCAGGTCGCCATCGACAAGCTCGGCTGGGTCCCCAGCGAGACCGCGCGGCAGTTGCGCGCCGGGAGGAGCCACGCGGTCGGGCTGATCGTGTTCGACATCAGCAACCCGTTCTTCACCGATGTGGCGCTGGGCGTCGAGGACGCCCTGTACAGACAGGGGCTGTCCGTCTACATCAGCAACTCCGACCAGCGGATCGAGCGCGAGGAGATGCTGATCCGGCACTTCGAACAGAACCGGGTACGCGGGGTCATCATGGCGCCGATCACCAACGTGAACGAGCACGCCCTCCAACTGCGCCGCCGCGGCATCCCGGTGGTCATGGTGGACCGCTCCCGCGACGAGGACTTCTGTTCCGTGGGCGTGGACGACGTCGAGGGCGGGCGACTGGCAGCCGAACATTTGCTCGCGATGGGACACCGTCGGCTCGCCTTCGTCGGCGGCCCGATGACGTTGGCCCAGGTGCACGACCGGATGACCGGCGCCCGGCTCGCCATGGACAACCACCCCGACGCGTCGCTGCTGACCCTGACGACCCCGACCCTCGCCGTGACGCCGGGGACGGCCTGCGCCACCCAGATCGCCCTCATGCCCGACGGCACCCGCCCCACGGCCGTCTTCGCCGCCAACGACCTGCTCGCGATCGGGCTGCTGCAAGGGTTCGTCGCCGCCGGGCTGCGGGTCCCGGACGACATCGCCCTGATCGGGTACGACGACATCGAGTTCGCGGCGGCCGCCGCCGTCCCCCTGTCGTCGGTGAGCCAACCCCGCCGGGCCTTGGGCGAACGGGCCGCCGCGATGCTGGTGGACGAGATCGCCGTGGCCGAGGAGGGCGGGCCGCATCGCCACGAGATCGTACGGCTGGCGCCCGTCCTCGTGCCCCGCGCGTCTACCATGGTGAAATCGTGATCGAAACGTTGCAATAGAACTCTTGACACAGCTGGCCAATGTACGTAGTATGAGTTCATTCCTGAAAATGGAACGTTTCAATTCCCGGCAAGGAGGGTGGGATGTGACGACAGGGGGACCAGGGCCGACGCTCGAGTTGGTGGATGTGTCGAAGAACTTCGGCACTGTGGCGGCATTGCGCCACGGGAGTCTGCGGCTCGACCCCGGATCGATCCACGCCCTCGTCGGAGAGAACGGCGCAGGGAAGTCGACACTGGTCAAAATCATCGCAGGGGTGTACCAGCGTGACTCCGGAACCGTCACCTTGGAGGGCCAACCCGTGGATTTCCGCAACACCGCGGAAGCCAGGGCCGCCGGGATCGCCGTCATCTATCAGGAACCGACTCTCTTCCCGGACTTGAGCGTCACCGAGAACATCTTCATGGGCCGCCAACTCGTGGGCCGCTTCGCGCGGATCGACCGGACCGCCATGCGCGCCCAGGTGGTCGACCTCATGACCCGCCTGGGGGTGTCGATCGACCCGGACCGCCCCACACAGGGACTGTCCATCGCCGACCAGCAGATCATCGAGATCGCCAAAGCCATCTCCTTGGACGCGAAGGTGCTCATCATGGACGAGCCGACGGCAGCCCTGTCCGGGGTCGAGGTCGAGAGATTGTTCGCCGTCGCCCGAAGTCTGCGCGACGAAGGACGGGCTCTGGCGTTCATCTCGCACAGGTTCGACGAGGTGTTCTCCCTGTGCGACATGATCACCGTCATGCGCGACGGCTCGTACATCTCCACCCAGGCCATCGCCGACACGGACGAGCCCGCCATCGTGCGCCTGATGGTCGGACGCGACGTCGGCGACATGTTCCCCAAGGCGGAGGCCGCCATCGGAGACGTCGTCTTGGACGTCTCCGGCCTGACCTCCCCGGGGATGTTCGCGGACATCAGCTTCCAGGTACGCTCCGGCGAGATCGTCTCCCTGGCCGGGCTGGTGGGCGCCGGGCGCAGCGAGGTGGTCCGCGCGGTCTTCGGCGTCGACCCGTACACGGCAGGACGCGTCACCGTCGAAGGGAAGCCCCTGCCGCCCCACAGCCCGACGGCGGCGATGCACGCCGGTCTCGCCCTCGTCCCCGAGGACCGCCACCTTCAGGGGTTGGTCGTCGAGGAGTCGGTGGGCACCAACATCACCGACGCCATCCGGCGCACGCTGTCCCGCCACGGGTTCATCACCCGGCATCGGGAGAACGAGTCCGCCCAGACCTGGGCCGGCGCCCTCGACGTGAAGTGCTCGGCGCTGGACGCCCTCGCCTCCACGTTGTCCGGCGGCAACCAACAGAAAGTGGTCCTCGCGAAATGGCTGGCCTGCGACCCGAAGGTCCTGATCATCGACGAGCCGACCCGCGGCATCGACGTGGGCACCAAATCGGAGGTCCACCGGCGGATGTCCGACCTGGCCTGTCACGGGCTGGCGATCCTGATGATCTCCTCGGAACTGCCGGAGGTGCTCGGCATGGCCGACCGAGTCCTGGTCATGCACGAGGGCCGGATCACCGCCGAGTTCGACCGTGCGAACGCCACCGCCGAGAACATCATGTTCGCGGCCACCCATAACGCGAGTGAGCTGGTGGCGTCATGAACGGGCTCGGCGCCTTCTTGAGACGGATCGTTCGGTCACGCGAGATCAGCATCGTCATCGCCTTCGTCGTCATCGTGGCCGCGACCACCTCGGTCAACTCGCATTTCTTGTTCAGCGCCGACGGATGGAAACAACTCCTCATCAACCCGACGATGCTGGTGGCGTTGGCCATCGGCGAGGCCTTCGTCATCATCACCAAGTCCTTCGACCTGTCCGTGGGGTCGGTGCTCGGACTCACGGCCTTCATGGTGGGATCGATGTACCTCGCCTGGCCCCAGATGCCCGTGATCGTCGCTTTCCTCTTCGCCATCGCCCTGGGCACTCTACTGGGCTTCGTCAACGGAGGCCTGGTCGCCCTGGCGAAGGTCCCCGGCATGGTGATCACACTGGGGACGATGTACATCTACCGCGGGATCGACATCTTGTGGGCGGGCACCAAGCGCATCAACGCGACCAACATGAGCCAGGACTTCCTGGCCTTCGGCAACGCTCAGATCCTCACGATCCCCGCGTTGGCGATCCTCGCCGTGGTCGTCCTGGCGGGGGCGTCCTGGTACCTGCGCAACATGCGCTCGGGCCGGGAGTTCTACGCCATCGGCTCCGCCCCCGACGCGGCCGAACTGTGCGGGCTCGCCATCGGACGTCGTCGCCTGGCAGCCTTCACGATCTCCGGCGCCATGGCGGGTCTGGCCGGGGCCATGTTCGCGGCACGGTACGGCACTGTGGCGTCGGACGCGGGGACGGGCTTCGAACTGCAGGCCATCGGCGCCGCCGTCATCGGCGGCGTGGCCATCGTGGGCGGGTCCGGGACGGTCATCGGCGCCGCCCTCGGCGCCCTGCTGCTGACCACGATCAACTCCGCGCTTCCGGTCCTCGGCATCAGTTCCCTGTGGCAGCAGGCCGTGGTCGGCATCCTGATCATCGGGGCCATCACCCTCGATCGGACCTTGGCCGCCCGTCGCGCCCGCCTCCTCGTCGCGGAGAGGATGCGGACATGAGCGCATCCGACACGACTCGGTCGTACTTAGACTATGGACATTCGGCGTTACGTCGCTGGATGTTGACCAGGGAGATGGCCATCGTCGCCCTGTTGGTGCTCGTGGTCATCGTCTCTTGCTTCACCGTCCCGTACTACGCGGACAAGATGACCATCTACTACCTGTGCCAGAACATGCTGCCCAACCTGATGATCGCCTTGCCCATGGCGCTGGTCATGATCGCCGCCGACATCGACGTGTCGGTCGGCTCGATGGTCGGGTTGAGCTGTTCGCTGCTGGGCCTGTTGTACGCCGCCGGGGTCCCCTTCGTCCTCGCGATGCTCATCGCCCTGGCCGTCGGCGCCGTGGGCGGCTTCCTCAACGGCTGGCTCGTCACCCGCATCAACCTCCCGGCCCTCGCCGTGACCATCGGCACGATGGCCATGTTCCGCGGCATCGCCGTCGGCATGCTGGGCACGAGGACGATCACGAACTTCCCGGCCTCATGGACGGCCGTGGCCCAATGGGAGATCGGATCCACGGGGATCCCGGTCACGATGCTGGTCTTCGTGGCGCTCCTGGTCGCGTTCATCGCCCTGTTGCACTTCACGTCCTTCGGCCGAGGCGTCTTCGCCATCGGGCTGAACAAGCAGGCGGCCGCGTTCGCGGGGGTCAACGTACGACGCACCCGACTGATCCTGTTCACCTTGACCGGCGTGGTGTCCGCGCTCAGCGGGGTGTACTGGACCCTGCTGTACTCCACGGCCCGCGGCGACGTGGGCAGCGGTCTGGAGTTGCAGGTCATCGCCGCGGTCGTGCTGGGCGGGGTGTCGGTCTTCGGGGGCCGCGGCGCCATCCACGGCGTGGTCGCCGGCGTGCTTCTGATCGGCGCCCTGACGAGCGCCCTTCAACTGACGGGAGTCACCGCCGAAGTCATCAACATCATCACCGGCGTCCTGCTGATCGGGTCCGTGCTCGTCGCCGCCTTCACGCCCTGGTTGCGTGACAAACGCCCCCATACGGCCACCGAGAAGGGGGGAACACAACCGTGAGACCACGGTCGTCCCACCGTATGACAGCCTGCCCGCCCCGAGCAGGCGACAACCCACAAGGAAAGGATTTCCATGAAAATCACTAAAGTCGCCGCTGCGGCGTCAATGGTCCTGGTGCTCGCCATGGCTGGCTGCTCGTCGAGCCCCACGTCTCCGTCGACCACCAGCACTTCCTCTGGCGCGGCCAACGCCCCGCTGACCATCACGGTGCTGCCGAAGAACTTGGGCAACCCGTACTTCGACACGTCCATGAAGGGCTTCACGGCGGCCGCCCCCGAGATCGGCGCCACGGTCACCCAGGTCGGCCCGACATCGGCATCGGCCAACGGGCAGGTCACGTACATCCAGACCGCGACCCAGCAGAAGGTCAGCGCCATCGACATCTCCTCCAACGATCCAACGGCTATGTGCAACGCTTTGAACGCGGCCATGGCGGCGGGCATCAAGGTCGTCACCTTCGACTCCGACGCTCCGACGTGCCGTGACCTGTTCATCAACCAGGCCTCGGCTGACGGCATCGCCAAGGTGCTGGTCCAGATGATCTCCGACGAGATCGGCGGATCGGGCGAGATCGCCATCCTGTCGGCGGCGGCGAACGCCACCAACCAGAACACGTGGATCGACCTGATGAAGACCGATCTGGCCGCGAGTTACCCGAACATCACCCTCGACGAGGTGGCGTACGGCAATGACGACGACCAGATGTCCTTCGACCAGACGTCCGCGCTGCTCCAGAAGTACCCCAACCTGAAGGGCATCATCGCCCCCACCACCGTGGGCATCGCGGCAGCCGCCCGGTACCTGTCGACCTCGTCGGCCAAGGGGCAGGTCCAGTTGACCGGCCTCGGGACCCCGAACGACATGCGTTCGTACGTCCAGGACGGCACCTGTAAGGAGTTCGCGCTATGGAATCCCCAGGATCTCGGCTATCTCGCAGCCTATGCGACCCAGGCCTTGGTCAATGGCACGATCACCGGCGCTCAGGGTGACACCTTCACCGCTGGGTCGCTGGGCTCCTTCACCGTGGGCGCTGACAAGACGGTCTTGTTGGGCGACCCCTACAAGTTCGACGCGTCCAACATCGCCAACTTCAACTTCTAATCCAACCCCTCCCTGCCGGAACGGACTTCTCGTCCGTTCCGGCAGACTTTTACCCTGAGGAGCCCCACGATGCCCTCCCCTGCCCCACGCCTCACCCGGTACTGCCTCCTCGGCCACGTCGACCCCGTACACCTGGACCTCTACAAGCAGCGACACGCGGCAGTGTGGCCGGCGCTCTTGGAAGCGCTGAGAGACGCGGGGTGGCACAACTACTCCCTGTTTTTGCGTGACGACGGGCTGCTGATCGGGTACGTGGAGGCTGTCGACCTGGACGAGGCCCAAGCACGCGTCGCCGCCACCGAGGTGAACACCCGATGGCAGGCCGAGATGAGCGCCCTCTTCGCCAGCGAGGGGGCCCCAGACGAGGCCTGGGAGCGTCTCGACCTGGTCTTCAACCTTGAGGACCAGCTCCAGGCCCTCCGACCCAGACCGCCTGAGCCCCCAGACGCAGAGCCCCGCCGCCAAGCCCCCAGACGCCAGACCCCGAACCCCCCGACATCAAGCGCATAAAAATCCCCTGCGGGGAACAGCCACTTTTCAGCAGCCATTCCCCGCAGGGGATCGCTCTTCCCTTCTAGGCCTAACGGGTGCGACGGGTCCTCACCCGCATGAGCACCCCTGCGGCGCCGACCATGATCAACATGGCCACCAATCCGGCGTATCCGACGGGTTGAGTCGTCTCCATGGCCGTGCCACCCGTCTTCGGTGTGCCACCGGTCGTACTACCACCTGTCCCACCGCCGGGGCCCAGAGGCGGAGGCGGCTGGATCTGGGAGGCTTGGACAGTGATCGCGACCGTTGTCGGAGTGGACATGTTCCCATTGGGATCACTGGCCACCACCGAGAGCGTGTGCGGGCCGTCGGACAGCGCCACCTGCGAGGTGCAGGTGAACGCCCCGGAGGTCGCATTCGCCGTGGTCGTGCACAGGACAGCGCCTGTCTCATCCTTCACCGTGACGCTCACGCCGGGGTCTGCGACGCCCGTGACGGTCGGCTTGGCCGTCGTCGTCGCATTCGCCGCCGGCGAGGTCACGGTCGGAGCGGCCACCGTCACCGCCGGCTCGGGCACGACCAGCATGAGCTGGGTGTACGGAGTCAGCGTGGCAGTGTTCAGGCCGTTCCAGTACGGCTGTGCGCCACCGCCGCCGAACATGCCGGAGATGGTCAGGGGCAGATGGCCCTTCTGATTGGCGTAGCCGCTGTTCTCGTAGACCGCCCTGGCGTACAAGGTGCTCGACAGTTCGATGACGATGTCATTGCTGCCTTGCACCAGCGCGGAGCCGATGTCGATCCGGTCGCTGGCGTTGTCAGGCGTGAAGACCGTGCCGTTGACGGTCACCGACCCGACCTGGTCCCACCCGTAGGTGACGTCCAGGTACGCGCCCGTGTCCGAGGTCCATCCCGACGGCGTGGTGAACGTCGTCGAGTAGTCCGCGACACCGGACACATAGTCCATGCTGGGCACGCCGAGCGCCGCCTGCTGGTCCGTGGTCAGAACGATGTCCTCCCAGTTGCCCAAGGGATGTTGACCGAGATCGACGGTCGTGACAATGCTCTCACTCGGATCGATGCTGCTCCAGGCCGCCTGCCCGCTCGTCGCGATGACGTTGGTCGGGTACTTGGGCCCCCAGCTGTGGATCGTCAGGTCCCATGCCTGATTGCTCAGGTCGATGGCGCCCACGGTCGTCGGGACGGTGACGCTCATCGTGTCCGACGCCGAGGTCGTGACCGTGTAGGTTCCTGCGGTCGCGGACCGCAGGGCCAGGCCCTCGTCGGTACGGACGATGCTGGCGCCCGTGGCGGGTTGGACAGCCGTCACGTGATCACCGACGGTCGGGAAATCCGCCGTGTTGGTGGTGAGCGCGTAGATGATGGAGTCGCCGCCGTTGAGCTGCGGGATCGTGAACGTGACGGTCCCATTCGCATTCACCGTGTACTGCCCCACCTGGGTGATGGCGCCCGTACGAGCGTCGAGTTCGTAGGGGACGCCCGTCCCGGTCAACGTCACCGTGGCGTTGACGATGTTCAAGCTCGAACCCTTGTAGTTCTTGCCCTGGGCGTTGCCCATCATGCCGGTGTTGCCAGCGAACGAGTTGTTGAACATGTAGTAGTAGTTCGTGCCGTCCACGGGGTCCGTGTACATCGTGGACTCCAGATTCGTCTGGGAGTACGACGCGTACGGGGTGACCCCGAGGGCCGTCAGAGCCGCGAGGACGTCGTCAGGTCCTGCCACGGACTTCACATTCGACATCGCCGCCAACGTGGCCCACCGGGCTTGCACGAGGGCGTCGTTGTTCGTCGTGGTGTCAGTGCCGAGGACGCGGGTGACGTCGGAGCCGCACAGGACGATCGGCAGGCCCGCCGTCGCGTCCGCGATGAGGGCGTTGACGGTCGCGACCGATTCCACGGTCGCCGAGTCCACGACGATGGCCTTGTACGCAGGGCCGTTCGCGTTCAGGACTCCGCCGGTGACGGTGGCGTTCGCGCCGGTCAGCGTCGTCTCACTGAGCAGGTTGTACGCGAACCCGTGGTCGAGCAGACCCGTGAACTTGCTTCCGCTGGTCAGCGAGTGGGACGCGATCTGGTCTTGCAGGACGCCCACGTCGATCTTGGCTGTTCCATCCTGGAGGACGGCCGAGGTGCGGGCGAAGTAGCCCATGTCCGTGGTCATCTCATCCCAGTACGGCTGGCGGTAGGTGTACTGCTCGCCGAAGGAGCCGGCCCCGAAGGGAATCCAGCCCGGCCAATCAGAGTTGTACTCGTTGAAGGTCTTCGCGTACGGCGTCCCGTGCAGGAGCAAGCGGTTCACACCGTCGGAGAAGTTCTGTCCGGCCTCGGTGTCAAGGTCGCCCATCGTCGCCAGCATGGAGGTGATGCCCGTCATGGCTTCGATGCTCAACATGGACTTGCCAGTCATGTTGACCGTGCCGGCCATATAGCGCAGCGCGTCCTCCTTGCCGGAGTTGTCGCCTTCGATGACATCGTTGAGCGCTTGCGCCGCCGCGATCTCCATGCCGGGGATCGGGTAGGTCTGTCCACGGAAGCCCCAGCCGATGGTGCTGTTGGCCCATGTGGCCAGCCCGACGACGCGGTCATTGATGTACATGTTCGCGAACTGGTTCTGGTAGTCCTCGTAGATGCGGCTGGCGAGCGTGGGATTGTCGAAGCTGTAGGCGTGCAGCGTGGTCGGGGGTCCGAACCCACCGCCTTGGTACTGGCACGCCGCGACCAAGGACAGGATCCCGGCGTACTGGTACCCACTGAGCCATCCATTGTGGTCCAGGTCGGTCCATGCGCTCGTCGTCCAATAGGACTCGGATCCGCTCACCTCGATGGAATCCTCGAAGATGTTGCCCTTCACCTTGGCGTTCTGCATGAGGCTCTTCAACTGGGGGTCACGCGCGAACATGGAATCCCAGTAGCTGGTGAGGATCTGCGTCCCGGCCTGGTTGAAGTAGTTGGTGATGAACGCGCCGTTGGACATGATCTTGCCAGCGCCGATGGTCTGGCCCGTGCCCCGATCGAACGTGGAGACGACGACGTAGTCACCCACGCCGACAGTCGGATCATCGTTCAGCGTCAGCTGGGACAGGCCGGTCAGCCCGGAGAGGTCAGCCGCATAGGTGTACTGCGTGTCGGCCGCGAGCCGGCGGTTGCCGGCGGCGTCCTGCTTGCCGGAGTTGTTGCCGACGTTCACACCATTGGTGAAGTTGCAGGGATCGGTCGCGTCACAGGCCGCTGCGGGGCCGAAGAAGGTCGCCGTGTTGGCTTGGACGGCCGAGGTCCATCCATAGGACGCGGGCGCGCTGGCGAGCATCGCGGCGTCGGGGATGCCTGCGGGATAGGCGGCGGTCCTCGTCACTGCCGAGCCCGAGATCGGCTGCAAGGAGTCGAACTTGAGGGTGAAGGCCCCTGTCGTGGGGTCGATGGCCGTGACTTGGGCGAGGGTGGCGGACACGAGGGTGTCCGTGAACAGGAAGGGCGCCACGGTCGCCGGTGCGCCGAACCCTCCTCCGCTGACGGTCGTCTGTGGGGTCGGAAGAGCCAAGGAGAGGGGGGTCGTGGCGGCCAGGTCGGCGGCGGTCAGCTTCGTGAAGCTGTACGACAACTGTTGACTGGCGGCCGCGTCATTGGGATCGATGGTGTTGACCAGCGGTGGCCAGTGAGCGGTGATGGTGAAGTCCACCTCGAACCCGCCGGGGACGGCGTCGGCCGCGATGAGCATCTTCTTCATGACGGAGATCCAGTCATCCGTGCCCCAGCCGATCGTGGCTGAGTCGGTGCCGGTGTAACTCGTCCCATCGGCGAGCATGGTGACTTCCACGCCGCCGAAGCCCTCGGCGGCCAAGGCGTTGACCTGCTTGGCGATGAGGTCTTGGCTATCAGCGCCGGCGGACGCGTCGGGGAACCACATACGAGCCATGGGCTTGGCCGCCTGGCCTGGAGTGGTGAAATCGACGATGGCGGGGCCCGACGAGGCGGGGGCCGCCAGAGCCTGGCTCATAGGAATGCCGCCGAACATGCCCAGGGACAGGGCACAGGCGGACAGCACACTCAGGGTTTTTGTCGGAATAGGTTTCTTCATCAGGTTCTTGCCTCCTCAAGACGCATGACACGTTTCTCTATTGAAACGATTCAATCACCTAGGCGACAATTTACGCGGAATCTGATAGAGATGTCAAGAGGCAACTTGCGATATATCCCGGGGATCGGAGCACGAGATCTGTGGCCGTCCCACGACGCGCCTATCCCCCCACGGCCCGCGGTGCCCGCGTCCACCAGTACTATGCTGTGGTCCATGCATGAGATCTACCTTGCTGGCGGCTGTTTCTGGGGCGTCCAGCATTATCTGACCTTGGTACGCGGCGTGGTCGGCACGGAGGTCGGGTACGCCAATGGGCCTGGCGACCAGGTCACCTACGAGCAGGTGTGCGCCTCGTCGGGGCACGCCGAGGCGGTGCGCGTCACGTACGACCCCGCGATCATCACCCTGTCCCAACTGCTCGACCGCTTCTTCGAGATCATCGATCCCGTGGCCGTCGACCGGCAGGGCCATGACGTCGGCGTCCAGTACCGCACGGGCGTGTGGTGGACGGCGCCGGAGGACGCGAGCGTCGTCCAGGACGCGCTGGCCCGGCTCCAGGCCGTCACATCGGCGCCCCTCGCTGTGGAGTCCGGCCCGCTCACCTCGTTCTGCCCGGCCGAGGAGTCCCATCAGGACTACCTGGCCAAGAACCCACAGGGGTACTGCCATGTCAACCCGTTGGCCATGGCCCATGCCGCGGCCACCAGCCACCTGACCGGCCTGGAGTACGCGGTGACCCAGCAGTCGGACACCGAAGCGCCCTTCACCGGCGTCCTCGACCATGAGTTCTCCCCCGGCATCTACGTCGACATCGTGTCTGGGCAGCCCCTGTTCGCCTCCAGCGACAAGTACGATTCGGGCTGCGGGTGGCCGGCCTTCTCGCGCCCCATCGACGCGCAGTCGCTGAGGGAGCTGGGCGATGACACCATCCCCGGGCGGCACCGCATCGAAGTACGGTCGACCGCGATGGACTCCCACTTGGGCCACGTCTTCACCGACGGCCCCGCCGATCGCGGCGGCCTGCGGTACTGCATCAACTCGGCGGCGTTGCGCTTCGTACCCCTGGACGACATGGACGCCGCGGGCTATGGTGACCTGAAACCGCTGGTGCAGACCCCGTCTGTCTAGGGGGGCACGGCGGCTACGTGCGGCAATGACCTGCAGGCGTGCCGCGACGACATGGTGGTGACATCCTGCGGCGACTTTGATGCTGCGCTTTGCGTGGACTGTCATGGGCTGTCTTCTGGCCCCTTCACACGACATCGCGGAAGTCTTCGGGATGCGTATGCAACTGCTAAGCAATCCAATGGCATCCAGTTCTGTCGAGAATACGCGATTGACAAGGTGATTCTCTAAGATGTTCGACTTGCTAGGCCAAGTTGAAGCGCCAGGGTATCCGTCCAGTGTTATAGAAGACCTATGCAAAGCTTGAGACGTCATCACGCCCCACTCGGTCAGGAGCGGCCCAGATGGGGACATACTTCATCGCCCGCGTTCCCGCCAACGGGTCATAGACGGCGATCACCCCGGCCTCAACCGCGTCTTTGATGAGCCTGGAAGCCGTCACAGATGCCGATGCTGTGGCAGGTAGTCCAAAGCGCGACCGAACGCTGGAGTTGGTCACATACTCGCGAAGGACATGACGCAGACAAGCGTGAAGGTAAACGGCTCGTATCCGATCATGTTTGTCGAGCTGGTCCAGCCGACGGGAGGTGAACACCACGACGCGGGTCGCCCACTCTGTCACCTCGACAATAGGAGCAGGGAGTTGGTTCACCTCAACCGTGAGCGCGACCTTGTCCCACCCGCTGCCTCGTTCTTCGCTGATTCCCATCAGACGTGCGGCTCGCGCCAAATGTTCGTTTCGGCTTAGGGGTGTGCTGTCGACGAACCGCTCCTGCGGGATGAGGGGACGACCAGGGTTTGTGATCTCGACGCGATCGTTGAAGACTTCGACCATCGGACCTGTGCCATGCAGCGAGAAGTCTTGGTGGATCAAGGCATTTGCGATGAGTTCACGTAACACCAGTTCAGGGATCTGATTGACGGAGCGTCTGATACCGGACTCGATGACTTCCGAGTCCTCCATCTGCTCCATAACGTACTGGATCAAGCCGTCGAACCCGGCGGCATAACCGCGGTCGCCGACCTGCTCTCTGATTGTTTCAACGCGGCTGGTGCCCCGATACTTGATAACACGGAGCGCCTTGCGCGACAATGACGAAGAACGGTCGAACTTCTTGCAGAAGAGCAAGCCGCCCAGGTTGGTGATCGACCAGCCATTCGCGACATCGTCAATGGCCAGCCCGGCGGCTTGCATCGCCTCAATAACCTGGGACCTGTTCTCTGGTAGCGGCGTTTGGCTTTGGCTGAAGTAGGCCGGATAGTCGAGCAAAGATACGACGTCCTCAATGCGAAGATGGTCCAGTGCCAACCCTTCTTCGAAAGGCTGTTTGTCGAATACTCGCCAGAGACGGCGCTCATGTTCCGGATGCTCGGCCAGCTTCTTCTTGTGACTGCCCACTCGGATGTACTCAACTCCTTTGAAGGACACCGGTGAGCTTGGTGCTGGCGATATTTCCAGGATTACAGCCCGTAGGCCATTGTGATCAACCGCGCGGAATCTGAAGGGCACACGTGGTTTGAGTTGAGTAGTGAGCCAGTGCTCCAAGTCCTGCTGTTGCTTTCGTGTGGCCTCCGGCCGGAACGTGGTCCCGACTATGTCGCCCGACGAGTCGTCGACACCCCACACCACATACCCGTGTGGTTGTTCAGCGAGCGCACTCGAGTTGGCAAGTGCCGAAATGTATTCGCCAATTTCCTGGGGATCTGCGTTGTTGCGCTTAAACTCCAGCCATTCAGTTTCGCGTGGTTCGGCTAGGAGACGATGAAGGAGGGCACTATCAGCCTGAATGTCACTCATGCCGCCACCTTCGCGAGCCACGTCGGCCACGCTGGGTCGTCGTCAGCCTCCCTGATCCAGCGCGCCACGGTCGACGGCCGTGGGAAAGCGAATAGTTTCCTAGCGCGTGGCTTCGAATCGAACCCATTGGTGAAATACGTCTCCGACCCCGACGCCTCGAACACGAACGGCAGCCGGTCATGGACCAACACCGCACGGAGGCGGTGTTCTTTCGGCAGCCCGTCGGCGTACATCGCCGCCTGCCACTCCACTCCGGCCAGCGGTACCCCCTGAGGCTTGGCCTCAATCACCCCAACGACCCGCTTGTCGACATACAGCAGATAATCGGCCCGCCCATGACCCGGCGTCATGATCTTCTCGCGCACCGCCACACCTTGGGACGCGAATAGGTTGATCTTCGAACGATCCTGCACGGACCAACCCGCCGCAGTCAGTTGCGCGTCAATCAACACGCGTGCCTGCGCCTCCGGCGCGAGTGGGATGGGGTCCATGAAAACCATGATGAACAGCCTACCGAGACCGACTGACAACATTGCGCATCAGACATTGCGATCCATCGACTGGGCGGCGCTTACGGGGGCGCGGTGCGATGACACGGTGGTGACATCCCGTCCGGACGCGCCACATGGGATCGGGCGGATGACCCGATCAGACTTTCCGCCACACGACGGCGCGACTGATGGGGATACGCGGCGTGTCGGCGACCTGGAACCCCGCATGGCGGAACAGGTCCGCTTCCCCGTCGAAGGTCCGCTTGTTGACATGCACGACAGGCTCGGCGAACACCACGGTCCCATCCGGTTTCAACGCCGCATGCACCTCCTCGACCAGTCTCGCCGGATCGGGGGCCTCGTGCAGCATGTAGAAGATGATGGCGGCGTCGACCGTACCCTCCCACGAGCCGACCTCCAGTGATTGGGGACCGCACTGGTGGGCCGTGATGTTCCCGTATCCAGCCTTGGCCGCATGGGCCGCCAAGCCATCCAGCATCTGCGGTTGCACATCGACGCCGATCACATGCCCGGACGGGCCGACGAGCCGCGCGACAGGAATCGTGAAGAACCCCATGCCGCAGCCGACGTCCATCACCGTCATCCCCGGGGCCACGACCCCCCGGACGATGCGCAGCGGATTATTGATGAGGGTGCGTACCCGCGAAGCGAGCAACCCCCCGTGCTGCCATGGGCACACATGTTGATCCACAAGGTCGAGTGTATCGCGTCAGCATGGGGCGGCTCGGCCAGCGGACGTGGCAGCCTCAATGCGCCTCAGTGAAGAAGTTCGGCGATCAGCGATGCTGTTCGCTGAGCGCCGGCGTTTCGTAGGGCTGCCATGGTCGTCTCGTCGGTGGCACCCGGCAAGCTACCAACGGACATGCGATGCACCCACAGCATCAACTCCTCATGGTCCCAGATGAGGGGACACAGCACATCATCGGGCGTGACCACGGCCAAACCGAAGCGATCCATGACGCCAGGTGGGAAATGGCGGACATCATGGGTACAGATAAACCGAGCTGGTGCACCGATGGCGGTGGCGATCACGTGTCGGTCGTCCTCATCGGGCAGTTCAAGGCCAGAGATCGCCTGAAAGTCTGCCAATTGCGCATCACGTTGCGAGTATGGATATGTGTCGTTCATAGCTGACACCAAGCGATCCGCCGATTCCTGGGTGAAACCAAGCCGGTTTTGGATCAGATGCTCGGTGACTTCATCCAGGATGCTCCGACTCCAGACGACAACGATCAACTTGGCTCGCATCGCATACAGTAGATAATCGCGCAACACGCGGGAGTACAACACATTGGCGTCAGCGACATAGGTTTCCGCCATGTGTTCGGCTGGCACGTTAGGGCGTTTCACTCAGTCAGCCCCAACTCGTTCTGTAACGCGACCAGTTCCGCCATCGCCTTCCCCTGCCGGGCATCCTCCAGCTCAAGCCAGGCGTTGATGGCATCCAAGCGGATCCGATGATGTGAGCCGACCATCCGGAACGGCACGATGCCGTCATCGAGAAGCTTGTGCACCTGAGAACGTGACATACCCATCATGGACGCCGCCTCAGCGGGGCTCACTTCTCGTAACCCTTTGGTGGCCACGACCTGTTGGCCGCCAGCTTCGGCGTCCAGCCACCGCGCGATCATCTCGGCGGTCTCGCGGGCCAGCGATAGTTGAACGCGATCCTTACCGGTGGCTAACGCGGCATGCACCGCCTGTGCGTCGCCTACCAAGACCGATGTCATCTCATTCACCCCTATCTGCCATAATTGCCACAACTGCTTTCAGTGTAGCTTATATGGCTGGCGCTGCGACCACGCCCACATCATGAGCCCTACTCTGCGATGAACGGGTTGACGATCGTCACACCCTGGATGACCGCACCATCGCTCAGATCCTCCGTCAACAGGGTTGTGCAGCCACTGGACGCGGCAGCCTCGATGATCATGGCATCCCAGTACGACAGTTGATACCGTATCGACGTGTCGATGGCGGACGACACCAACCGTGCCGAGATCGCCACAACGGGCAGCGCTCGTAGATCGTCGATCACCTGCTGGGCGATGGATGGAGGCACCTTGTCGGCGAGCTTCCGCGTCAACGTGACGTACAACTCGCCCAGGACCTGGGCGCTGGTCACGAAATCCGCCGCCTTGATGAGGTCCTGAGCGACCGCCTGTTTGTCGGGCGAATGCGAATCGAAGGCATAAGCCAAAATATTCGTGTCGATGAAAGTCTCAGCGCTCATGAAGGTCATCCCTGTCCCATGCCCGCTCGCTCAAGCCGCCGCCTGTGCGCATGCTCTGCGCCAAGGCGACTAGGCGAGACATGGCCTGCTTGCGTTGATCCTGCTGGGAGCCATCGGCGTAGCCATTGAGAAACGCCCGTACCTCAGCATTGACGGAGGTGTCTTCCTGGACGGCACGCACGCGGGCGCGACGAAGGACGTCGGCGTCCACTGACAGGGTGAGGTTCGTCATGTAAGTAAGTGTAACACGGGTTACGTGTGGCACGTATACCATATTGCCGCAGAGCCCTCAGACATGGCCGGGCGCCTGCGCCGCGCCACGACCACCGTGCCGTGTTGCGCCGTACCGCCCCGCCACGCCGCATGTAGACTCATATGCATGCTCGTGTCGCCTGAACAGGCCGCCTTCAACCAGACCCAAGTCCAGAAGCGCTCCGATGCGGTCGCCAACGCGATCTGCTCGGCCATTCCAGATTCCGAGCGCTTGGCCGCCCTCGATTACGGCTGCGGGCCAGGCCATATCGGCTTGCGGTTGGCGGGTGATTTCCGCCGAATGTTCCTGGCGGATTCCGATCCCGACGCGGTGGCGAGCGCGGCCGACGCGTCGCGAGGTCTGGACAACGTCTCCAGCCTGGTGCTGGATCTGAGCATCCCGACCGCCCTTCCGCCCGACCTTCGCGTCGACGTCGTGTTCTCGTGCTTGTCCTGGCATCACGTGCGCGACCTCGATCACCTCCTAGACACGCTCCCGATCATCGCGCCAGGTGGCAGGCTCATGGTGGTGGACATGGACGCCGACGGCGGGGCGTACCACGCCGACCTGCCCGGCTTCGATGGCGTCCACGGGTTCGACCGCGACGAATTGCGGGAGCGATTGACGAGCCACGGTTACACCGACGTCACCATCGCAGATGTGTGGGCCAGCCAGAAATGGGTCGCGGGCACGTTGACCGACCTCAGTCTCTTCATGCTGCAGGCCCGTATCCCACCCGTACCTCCCCCGACCTAGGCGCCACCACCCCCCACATGAGTATGGGCGTTCTTCCGCCGACGGCGTTGGCGCAGACTATACCGAGCCAACGACGCAGTTGTGGCGTGCTAGCATGATGCAAGGATAAAGACGTTACAGGAATTGCCATGTCACCAAAGGTGCGCCGAACGCTGATCAGTGCAGCCGCAGTTCTCCTTGTCATCGTCGCCCTGATCGCGACCGCCGTACGGCTTCCCGTCAGCCCCGGAAACTGGCGCTCAGATTCCGAATACCTCTGGCGCAGCCTCGAGCCGACAGTACGGATGGCCTCCCAGGCAGGGCTGTGGGTCGTCATCGACTGGCACGTCATCGGCAATCTTGACACCGGGGTGGGGACGAACAGCGACGGCGCTGGCGCCGACATGAACGAGACGATCGCCTTCTGGCAGACGGTGGCCCCCTTCTTCAAGGACGCGCCGAATGTACTGTATGAGCTTGTCAACGAGTGCGAAGGCGTACCTGGGACGCAGTGGCGGACGATGACACAGAGCCTCGTCGACACGGTACGCGCGACCGGCGCGGACAACATCGTGATCGTCGGTGGCGTCCAATGGTCGAAGGATCTGTCATGGGCAGCCGAGAGTCCTCTGACTGGAGACGACATCGCGTACGCCGTCCACATCTACCCCGGGGATTCCGCGACCACCTGGGCACACGGGTTCGGCGACTTCGCCGCCACACATACCGTCCTGCTCACCGAGTGGGGATTCACAGGCGAGCCGATGAACCCCGACGACACGTACCTCGTTGGCGATGTGGCCACCTACGCCCAGCCCCTGCTCGACTACATCCAGGCGCGGCACATGGGGTGGGTGGCGTGCTGGTACGACTCCGACTACGATCCGCCCATGCTGACCATCCAGGGCAACCCGACCCCATGGGGAGATCTCGCATTCGCGGCCATGATGGGCTGACCATGTGGGCCAGTCAGGAGGGTGTCATGGGGATGACGGCGAGACGGTCGGCCTTGTTGGCGACACGTCGGATCAGCGATGGTTCGGTGGCGGCCCGCAAGGCGAGCACCCCGCTGGCGGGATGGGCTGCGGCCAATGACTGGTTGACCACCCAGGCCCAGGGGTGGATGTCGGCGCGGGCCAGATCGGCGGCGAGCTGTTCGGCTTCCAGGACGGGGGTCGTCTCAGGCAGGGTGACGATGATGATCCGGGTGATGTCGGGGTTCTGCAGCCGGACGAGCGGGGTGATGAGTCGCTGGCCATCGGCAAGGTGTCGGGTCATCTCGCGGTGATATGAACCCGCCGCGTCCATCAGAAGGACCGTATGCCCGGTCGGGGCAGTGTCCATCACGACGATCCGATGGTCAGACTGGGCGACCTGGTCAGCGAATCGCTCGAAGACGGCGACTTCCTCGGTGCATGGGCTCATCAGATCCTCGGCCAGCACGGCTCGTCCGGCCTCGTCCAAGGTCGCTCCTTTGGCGGCCATGACGCGGTCCCGATACTCCGCCACGGCTTGGACAGGGTCAATCCGTGAAACTTTCAGAGTGGAGGGGAGGTCGGCGTCGTCGAAACGGCCCGCCGGATCGGTGGTGGTCAGATGGACGTCCTTGCCTCGTTCTGCCAGCGCACTGGCCATGGCAGTCGCGACACTGGTCTTCCCGACGCCACCTTTCCCGACACACATGACCAGACCGTGGTCGAGGCCAGCCAACTCGTCGATCAGGCCGACGAGAGTGGGCCATGAGGCCAGCAGATCAGGCTCGGTGGCGCCGTCTGCGGCGTCCATCTGCTCGTCGAACATGGCACGCAACGCGGGGACGCCGACCATGTTGATCGGCTTCAGCGGGACGTGAACCGTCTCCAGGGAGCGAAGGACGACGGGGAGGGCACCGATGGCAGCCTGTTCACGGGCCCGCAAAGCGGCTGCGAGGGGATCGCTGGCGTCAGCGTCGGGCAGGACGGCGTTGATGACCAGGTGGGTGGCGTCGATGCCTATGTCGGCCAACTCGGAAGCCGTGCGCGCGGCCTCAGCCACAGCGCCCTCCTGTGGTCGGGCGACCAGTACGAGAGCGGTACGCTCATGGTCTGTCAGCGCCGCGACGGCGGCGGCGTATGTGTGATGGTGCTTCTGCAGTCCGGACAGCGGCCCCAGGCAGGACGCGTCGCCCTTCCCGTCATCGAGGAACTTGGTCCAGTCACCGGGCAGAGACAGCAGCCGAAGTGTGTGGCCGGTTGGCGCGGTGTCGAAGATCACATGGTCGTATGCCTGGGTGGCGGCCGGGTCGGCCAGGAGTTCCGTGAACTCGTCGAACGCGGCTATCTCCGTGGTGCACGATCCCGATAGCTGCTCGACGATCGAAGCGATCTCCGCCTCGGGGAGCAGCCCGCGCACCGGGGCGATGATCCTCTGCCGATATTCCTCGGCGGCAGCCTGTGGGTCGATCTCCAGAGCGTCCAGACCACACACGGAGTTGATGGGCGTGATGTGGTGGCCAATAGTGACACCGAACACCTGGCTGACGTTCGACGCCGGATCGGTCGACACCAGCAGGACTCGCCTACCCAGATCGGTCAGGGCGACCGCCGTCGCACAGGCCAGCGACGTCTTGCCGACCCCGCCTTTTCCTGTGAAAAACACGAACCGGGGCACCGCCCCATCCGCCAAGAACATGCCCTGAACCTTGTCAGCAGCAGCCAGTCGACCCGCAGCCGCAACGGGAGGTTGCCGCAGCGGCTTGGGCGGGCGCCCCGCAGTCGCACGTCGGTTCGACAGCCGCGCCCTGCGAGCCGCACCCGCATGACGAGTCGGTTGATCCCCCACAGCACCCGGAGCCATCGGAGGCGGTGGCGAGTCCGGCGTACCGGGCCAACTCGTCGCGGGACGGGTAGCGCCCGGTCAACACGACCGCGCCGTCAACGGTCGTCAACGGCAAACCGTCGGACCCGGCGGCACGCATGAACGCCGCCACCGGCTCAGCCTGGGCGAAGGCCAGAGGATCGTTGGCCAGATTGTGCCGTATGACATCACCGCCCAGCTGCGCGATGGCGGCTATGTCAGCGGTGAATTGGACGAGCGCCTGCTCCGGGTCGGGGCCGCACACCCCGGTGTTGCAGCACAAAGCCGGCTCATAAACATGAATGGACGTCATCATCGTACCTTTCTTCGATGGATGGGCGTGGGCTTGGAGACCAGTGAAGTACCGATCCAGATTCTCCGGCAGACGATAGGGCGTCTCGTCGGGCGTCTGCTCGCTATACAGAGCTCGCAGGATGCCGTCGACGATCATCCCGGCAGGAGGCTGCTCGACGTCCACGCCCCTCCAGGTGAACACCCGGCAATCGGTCGCACAGCCAGACAAGGAGCCGCAATCGGCGCATTCGGATTCTTTGACATCGACCTGGATGTCCACGCCGTTCACGCGGATCGTCGGCGACGACAAGAAACGGTGGTGGATGGCCAACTCCCGCGAGGTGATGTTCACCTCGGAAAGACGCACGTCATAGCCAAGCGCGGCGAACGCTCCCGACAGAGCATCGAGGGCCTGCCGCAGTGAGGAGTCAGTCGCCCGACAGCGCTCACACGTCGTCAGATCGAGGTACAAAAACTCGACACACACCTGCGTCATCCCGAGACCGTTCGGCGAGATCGCTCCGGAGCACGACACCTGCTGATCAGTGGCACTCATGACGACTTCTTCCATTGAGGCTCCAGCCCATTTCATATCGATGGACATGAGTATGATCCTAGGCAATGTATCGACCACTGTCAATATGAGACTAGGATGGCTCGCATGACGATGACGCAAGTGACCCCGCTTGGCCAGTGCTGCCCGGCATCCCTGGCACTGATGGACCCAGCCGACGCCGAGGAACTGGCGGGCATCTTGAAGGTGGTGGCCGATCCCGTACGCCTTCGCCTGCTCCACCACATCGCCGCCGCACCCGACACCACTGTCTGCGCCTGCCACCTCCCTGGCGCGCTCGGCATCACCCAGTCCACCCTGTCCCACCACGTGCGCCGACTCACGGATGCGAACTTGGTCATCCGGGAGCAACGGGGCAAATGGGCGCACTACCGCTTGAATGCTCCCGTGGTCGCCCGTCTGATCACGACCCTCCAGGGGGCAGTCGGCTGACACAGATGGCGTGAACGCCCCCACTGAGACTGCGCACCGCCGTCCAACGTCCTTGGTGACGTCACACCATCATGCGGTGGATCGTCCCCGTGTTTCAGATCAGCCAGGCCGGGATGAGGCTGTTGGTGGCGTCGATCGGCAAGACGTCATCTGCCATACAGACGACCCCACCGGCGCCGACCCGTACTTTCAGGTGGGACTCCCCCGCTGATGGAGTGGTCAGCGGGTTGAGGACGCGAAAGTTCGTCAAAGCCTGCTTACCCGGCGCGGCAGACTTCTTGATTTCCACAGGGTGGATCACCCCGTCCCGCAGAATCAGGACATCGATCTCACGCTTTTCTTTGTCCCGGTAATAAAAGAGCGGCGGCTCGAGCCCAGCGTTCGCGTAGCTGGCATAGATCTGCGCGACGACGTACGACTCAAAGAACTGCCCCGCCATGGCGCCGCGCTCAATCGTCTCCGCCGTGGTCCAATGCGTCAGATAGGCGGCAAGACCCGTGTCAAGCATGTGCATCACAGGCATTTTCGTCATCCGGGTCAGCACGTTGTTGTGGTACGGCTGGATCAGCGTCACGATCCCCGATGAGACCAGAATGGACAGCCACCGCTTGATCGTGGGCGCGGACACTCCCACATCGCGTGCCATTTCGTCCATGTTCAAAGGACAGGCCGTGCGGGCAGCCACAGCCGTCATGAAGGTCAGGAAGATCGTCTCATCCGCCACCTGGGCCAGGTCGCGAAGGTCACGTTGCAGGTACGTGGCGACGTACGATCGGTAATACGTCTCACGGTCGACCCTTGGCTCCTCCCAGAGCCGCGGCATGGATCCCGTGGCTATGCGCTGATACACATCCATCAGGCCGAGCTTCGGCACCTGCGCCGCTCGTGCGACCAGACTGGCTTGCTCGGGGCTGAACGGCGTTGACGTCACATCGCTGATCTCCGCCGATGACAATCCGACCAAGCGGACGATTCCCACTCGACCTGCCAAGGATTCGGAGACGTCTCGCATCAAGTGAAATGACTGCGAGCCTGTCAACCAGAACTGCCCCATCTCCCCCGAACGGTCGACGGCGAGTTTGATCAACGGCAGCAATTGCGGCGCGTATTGGATCTCATCGATGAGAACAGGCGGTGTGTAACGCTGAAGGAAAAGCCCCGGGTCGGTACGCGCCAAGGCTCGGGCATTGGGGTCGTCCAGAGAGACCACAGTACGGTCGTCGCCTGCCAAGTGCTGCAACATCGTCGACTTGCCCACCTGGCGCGCCCCCGTCACCACGAGGACCGGAAAGGTGTCGGATATCCGCGCCGCCACGGCTTCCGCCGCTCGGTTGATGTAGACCATACGCTTCCTCCCTCGTCCATGAAGTGCTGACTATTCTAACATATCACGTTAGAATAGTCAGCACTCGTATAGGACGTGACAGAGCCCCAGGCGGCAAGAATGCCGGCTCGCGACGTGACGGCGCCCCTGAATGCAGGGCTGGCCATCAGTCCCGTGGCCAAGAGAAGCCGCCCCTGCTGAAGCTGACGATTGTAAGACATAAGTGCTATGATGTCATATGCTGGCTTGCAATTGGAGGAGTCATGGCATCAGTCACAGTTCGAGTGGACGAGGACACCAAAGCCGAGGCGACCGCGATCCTCGACGGGCTAGGCCTTGACTTATCGAGCGCCACCCGTGCGTTCTATAGACAAGTGATCCTGCGCCGAGGCCTGCCTTTTCAAGTGGTCCTGCCCGATAGTCATGTGTCACCCGCCATCGAACAAAGGTTTGTCGCCGCCGAGGAGCGTATGAGGAGTGGAGCCGACGCGCTGAAGGATCCAGCTGAGTTCTTCAACAAGCTTGGCATCTGATGCTGGCTATCGTCTATGATTCCGGCTTCGAGCGTAAGGGAAATCAGATGACGTCACGCCCCAAAGCCGGGCGTGCCCATCGATGGTTTCCCCATCAGGCCGACCGGGCCACCTTCTCACCAGCCGCGGTCACCGGCTCGTATCCGCCCGTCGTTCTCGGCGGCGAGCACGGGCGTCGTCATTCACGACCGGGTTGTCCTGTACGTGCGCCCGTGCCGCGATCTTGGCGTCGACAACCTCGCCCAAAGGAACGTCCGGCCATTTCCTGAACCGCTTTCGAGTCAACCTCGTGACGATAGGCGCGACGTCCGCGTCCTCGCCATGGAGAAGCTCCTCCGCGACAGCACGCCTCATCCGACGATGGTCACGTGCCTTGCTCTTCCGGATGCCCGTACGCGACGCCTCTGGGTTCTCCCCGTACCTGTTACGCCGTTGTTTGGAGTAATCGAGCGCCTTCTCCTCCTGCGGGCTGCGCTTCCGTCTCGTCGGCACGTCGGGCGTGCGAGCGTCGCCCGTCTCGTCCTGAGCGGTCTCGTCCGTGCCATGGGAACCCATGCGACAATCTTACGGCTCGGTGTCGGTTTCAGTCGTCCAGGGGCTGTTCAGGATTCACACTAGCTTCGGTGTGCCACCGAAGGGCTATATCGAGTTACACTGGTTCCATGCCGACATCTTTGGAGCGAACCAACATCACGCACACTCCGCAGGTGCGCCACCTCCTTGACTTGGCCAACGTCCAGTGGCCGGATCAGACGGCCCGAGTGCTGATGCTCAACCTCATGGAGGCCGGCGCTCAGGCTTTGGTCAGCGCCAACCCAGACGCCGAACAGCCGGCGTACGAAAGGGCACTTGCCCGCCTTGCCGAACAGATCGACGCCGACTACGGCAACCAATACACCGACACTTACCTGGACGAGGTGCGTGCCGGATGGGAATGACCCTCGTACTTGATGCCTGCGTACTGATTGCGTTCTCTCGCAAGAACGATCCCCATCACAGGGCCGCCATCGAGTTGCTCGCCATGCCCCAGACACAGTTCGTCGTAAACCCGGTCACCATGGCCGAGTACCTGATCAAGCCGGCCCAATTGGGCCGTGATGTCCAAGCTGACATGGATCGCTTATGCCAGGCCGCCTCGATTCGGATCGTCCAAGAAGCCGAACTGGCGACGGCGGGGCCATGGCCGGTCACGTTGGCGAAAGTTCGCGCTGCAACGAGCCTGAAAATGCCCGACACCATCGTCCTCGCGACCGCTGAAGTGCTCCACGCCCAAGTCGGTACATTCGATGCCAGCCTGCGCCAAGCTGCACTGGCGAGGTGTCGACCCGCCAGTTAGTGGCGTTGTGTATCGCTTTGCCGCTGATAGCCATTGCCGAGTGGCATGGACTCATACCGTTGGAGCTTCCCCTATGACGCTTGTGACGCCAGCGATCCAGTCCAGGATGATGCGCAGGCTCTCCGCGTCCAGGTTGGTGTCGGCGTCGTTGTAGGCAGTGCCACCAGCGACGATCTCTGCGGGCGTTCGCGTCTCGTGTTTGAAGACGTGGTTGGCGTCGGGCGGGAACGCGAAGGTGACGTTCGGCATGCCGAGGGTCGCGGTCCGGAGCGCTGCCCCGTCGGCCTGGGCGTCGACCTGGAAATCTTTGCCGCCGATGAGCACCAGTGTGGGTACGGTCACACGGGGCAGAGTGTCGCAGGCCGACTCACCGAAGAGTTCGCGGGCCAACGGCAGATTCGCCGGCGTGTCGAAACTGAGCAGGACCATACGCAACTGCTCGGGCAGGCTGGGGTCAGGGTCCATGGACTGGCCCTCTTCATACCGAGCGCAGGCTTGCTCGACCAGGACCATCATGTCGTCGCCGCCGGGGGTTTGCGACAGTTGGAGGCGTAGTTGCATCAGCAACAATTCTCGTACGGGACGCCCCGGCGGCGCCGCCAGCACGACCCCAGCGAACGGGTACGATTCCCCGCCCGTCGCATAATGAAGCACGTGGAGGGTGCCCTCGCTGTTGCCGAACCCGATCAACCGCGTAGCGTCGACGAACCCTTGCGCCACGAAAGCATCCACGGCGGAGGTCAATTCGTCCAGGTGCGACGCCATACTCATCTTGCCGATCAACTGTGGCAGGTTCTCCATGACGTGCGGGCCGGACGCGCGCTTGTCGTACCGCATGGAGGCGAAACCGGCGGCGGCGAACGCCCCGGCGAACAGTTTGCCAGCACCGTTCTCACCAGGCAGCAGCGGCGAGCACCAGTCACGGTCGGTGGGCCCGGATCCCGCGACCAGCACGACACCGGGGAACGGGCCTAGACCGTCGGGCCGGACGACCGTCCCGTACATCTCAATTCCGTCCACCTGCCATGACACGTCGATAGACACAGCCATGTCGAATCTCCTTTGCTCGTTGTCATCACCATTATCTCGCGCGGAGTGGGACACACTCCGTGCGAGTCCAGGGATGATCACCGCCCGAGCCCCAAGAAGCATACGTCAACCACCCAGGCGTCCTGCCTGATCAGGTCTCCTTGCGCATCAAAGAACTCGTCCTTGGTGGCGGCACACCCATCGAGCACGGAGTCGAGTCCGTCGAGGTCTCATTTCAAGGCCAGCTTGTACCGTAGGACGGCGTGGGCATCGGCCACATCAGCCGATGTTCGGATCTGGATCGTCAGTGACAGCATCTTTTGCGCGTCCCTCGCTGCGTCCTTGATCCATTCGGGCAGGTCGTCCGCCGCGACGAGTGTCGACCGCAGGCGTTGAGCGAAGAGGAACGTCACCCGCCCATAGTCGCGGTTCACACTCATCCAGGCGATGGTACGACTGCCGCGACTGGCCCTGATCACCCAGCCGCCGTCCTTGTAGTAGCGCCAGGCCGTGTCGACGCCTGCGCTTGCCAGGACATCCGCCCATTGCGCCCATGCCGGGGCGGACACACCAAGCGCATCGTCGATCGTTTCAGAGACGGGTGTGACCGTTGGATCATCAAATACCGCGTTCATACACTCACGATACGCCGAACGCAACCTATTCGCCCTTGCCTGGCACTGGGGCAACGTCACACGGCCCGCTCACGACGGCAGCATCGGCGCATCGGAGTCCACCACGTTGGCGGCTCGTCACTGTTTGGCAGTCTTGGCGCCTTCCGATACATTGAGCTTATGTCGCAACAATCTACGCCCACCGCCGTACAACAATCCCAAAACTCCTTACCAGGGCTGGTTTCAGTCAAGCAATTGGTTAAAATCTATGGCGCTGGCGATACGCGCGTCGTGGCCTTGGATGGCGTGACGGTCGACTTCCACCAGGGCAGTTTCACAGCCGTCATGGGTCCGTCCGGGTCTGGCAAATCGACCCTGATGCACTGCCTGGCCGGGCTTGACAAACCAACCAGCGGGCAGGTGAGTGTGGCCGGCGCGTCGCTGGAAACCCTCGACGACAACCATTTGACGGAGCTGCGCCGTGACCAGGTGGGCTTCATTTTTCAGGCGTTCAACCTGTTGCCAACACACACGGCGAGGCAAAACATCGTCTTGCCACTCGATCTGGCCGGCAAGCGTCCAGACCCCACATTGTTCGACACCATCGTCGCCTCGCTCGGGCTGCAGGGCCGCCTCGACCATCTGCCAAGCCAGATGTCTGGTGGCGAACAGCAGCGCGTCGCGGTGGCGCGGGCGCTGATCACGCAGCCAGCCGTCGTCGTGGCCGACGAGCCGACTGGCGCGCTGGACTCCACAAACTCGGCGCGTCTGCTGGCTTACCTGCGTGACGCCGCCACCAAGGGCCAGACGATCATCATGGTGACCCATGACCCCAAGGCCGCCAGTTACGCCGACCGCGCGCTGATTCTCAGCGACGGGCACATCGTCGAAGACATCGACGACCCGGACGCCGACAAAGTGCTGGCAGCCACCCGTCGCCTGGGGGGTGAATAGATGGTCAGCACCGCGTTACGGGAGCTGCGTCACCACCCCGGACGCTACCTAGCGATACTGATCGCCATTATCATCAGTGTCGGTTTCCTCGCGGCGTCGTCCGTCGTGACGGCCACGGAGTCGCGGGCCATGGCCGAACAGGCTGGCGCGCCTTACACCAAAGCCGATCTGGTGTTGACAGTACAAAGCTTCGAGGACGACTCCTATGACGAGGACACCTCGTTCACCGACCATGTCATCGCCATGCTGACGGGAGTGACCGGCGTCGCGGACTCCTGGGCGCTGACCCCCACCTTCATCATCATCCAAAACGGCGACGCTTCCACGTGGGCCACGGCCTACGCTCAGCCGCCCGCCACGTTCAGTTGGACGACGCCAGCCGCCCCGCTTCGCGCAGGCGAGATTCTGCTCGACTCGCGCACTGCCGCCAGCCTGAACGCCCACGTGGGCACCACAGTGACCGTCAACCAGGGTGAAAAAATGGTCCTGGCCGGCATCACCGGCGACCCGACCAGCGTGTACTCAGAGGGCACAGGGTTTGTCGCATCAGACACTATGGACGCCTGGACGGGCGCCCTATCGGTGCCCGTCATACTGGTTGCCCTGGCGCCCGGCGCCGACGCGTCGCACACCACCCAGGACATCGCCACCGCCTTGAGTGCGCACGACATCACGGCGAAGATCACCACCGGCGCCGACAGGGTGGCGCAATCTGCTCTCAACGTCACCCGCGGTGTCAATGTGCTGAAATACTTCGTCTGGGTGTTCGCCGGGATCGCCCTCGTGGTCGGCATGATCACCATCGCGAACACATTCACGATTCTGCTGACACAGCGCCGCCGCCAGCTGGGCCTGCTGCGCGCAATCGGGGCGTCCGGGAGGCAGGTGCGCCGCTCGGTCTGGGCAGAGGCCATCGTGCTTGGAGTCATGGGGTCGCTGCTTGGCGTCGGGCTGGCATACGCGCTAGCTGCGGCGATCGGCGCCTTCACCGGATCGATCCACTTTGGTCTTGTCACACCATGGTCAGCCTTGATCGTGGCCTTCGTCATCGGCGTCGTCATCACAACGCTGGCCAGTGCATTACCCGCCCGTCGGGCCACGCGCATACCCATCCTGGACGCGCTGCGCCCACCGGAGGCCGACGTCGTCACACACAAAGTGCCGCCGATCCGCACAACCATCTGCGGTGCGCTGTTCGTCGCCGGAGTTGTGGCCTGCGTCGTGTCGCTGCGCTCGTCCAGCAGCGCCGTGACCCTGCTCATCGCGATCACCGGCGCAGCCCTGATGAGCCTTGGCGTGCTCTTTGGTGCGCCTTTGTTCGTGCCACGACTGCTTCGGATAGTAGGTTCATGGGTGGGACGTACGGGCGTCACCGCGAACGTCGCAGTCAAGAACGTCACGCGCGACCCTGGGCGTTCGTCCGCCACGGCGACCGCGCTAATGCTGGCCGTCGGCCTGATCGTCACCTTGCAGATCGGGGCCTCGACGATCCAGACATCGGTGAGCGACAAGATCAAAAGCAACTACCCGGTTGACCTGTGGGTGGCATCGTACGACTCCGAGGCCATCCCCGCGGCCACCCAGCAGCGGCTGGCCGACGCCACCGGAATCACGGCATCCATCACGCTGAACTGCCGGGCTGTGACCATCGACACCCCCGGCATGGGGCTCATCTCGACGGCCGCTTGCGCCTACGACCCAGCCATCACACAGATCGCCAAGGACGCGCCGGCCTCCATCACTGACGATCACGTGCTCGCCACGCCCAACACATTCAGCGGTTTCACAGCCGACACCACCGTCACCATCACCTCATTGCACGCGGGCGGCTCTGACGGCGCCGCTAGCGTCGATGTGACGACCACACTGTCCAACCTGCTGCGCGATGCGTCGTTTGTGCTTGTCAGCCCCAATGTGCTTGCCAAGCTGGCGTCGGCTGGGTCGCCACAAGTGCAGCCCGTCATGCTCTTCACGGTGAGCGACGCCATCGACGCGGTCACCGCAGTCAACGCAATCGCCAGCGATGACGCCAACCTGAGCGTCGGCGGGTCGGCCCTCCAACGTCAGTCGCTTGAGCAGGTGCTGACCATCCTTGTCGACATCATGACGGGGTTGCTCGCCGTCGCTGTTCTGATCGCGCTCGTCGGCGTCAGCAGCACGCTGACGCTGTCCGTGATCGAGCGGACGCGCGAGTCGGCCCTGCTGCGGGCCTTGGGGCTGAAACGCCGACAACTACGGCTGATGCTGCTGATCGAAGCGCTGATGTTGACCGTGGCGAGCTCGCTGGTAGGCGTGTTGTTCGGCGCATTCTTCGGCCTGGTGGGGGCGCACGCCGTCACCGGCCAGATGATGGCCGACGCCGAAGTCACCGTCCCCTTGCACTTCAGTGTCAACTGGCCACAGACGCTGCTACTGCTCGGCATCCTGATCATGGCCGCCGCCTTAGCCTCGCTGCTGCCGGGACGCCGCGCCGCACTGGCCGCACCGGTCGAGGCATTGGCGGACGACTAACCTGGTGCGATGCCGACAATGACACAGTGAGCCTGGTCCTGCCGCGCTCGTGGAGTCCCATCGGTCGCCTTCGTACTGGCAATACCCGGCCAGGCTGAGCGGCTACGCTACGATTTGCGACCGTCCTAGGCTACCAATCGCGACCAGCGACCCAGATGCCTGAGCGTGAAGTTTAGGCTTTTGGATAGTCAAACATTCGCGGTGGCGGCACTGTCCACAGTGGTAGTGGCGGACCTTAGCGAACGGCCGACACAGTGTCTGACGCGATCTGAGGCTCAGGACGTGGCCACAGCACAACAAGTGTGGCCAGCAGAAGCGCGGCGCCGATGGCGTGGCCGACGATCATCCAGATAGGCAACGGCAAGACGACGGCGGTCACCACCAGCGCGGCTGCCAGGATGATCGCGATGACACGAACCCGCAGCTCGGCTCGTGGTCGGCGCCGCCACACGTTCACGGTGAACACCAGGGTGAGAATCGACACCAACGCCAAGATGACCGCGTGGACGCTTGCCTCGGCGCCGACGGCGGTCGAACCGGTCGTAGCCATGACGATGGCCACAGCGGCGGTCGCCCACGTCACGAGGAGATAGATCCCGACCAGCCATGCGGTCGCGATGGTCGTAGCGGTACGGCGGATGGTGCCGCCCGATGGTGGCTGTCTGGTCATGAGAACTCCTTGTGAGCGGCGGTGGCGCGGGTGAACAGGCCGACAATTTCCGTGATGCGCCGCTCCGGCGACAGGGCGTCGCCCATACGGAAGGAGAACCCGTCGACCACGGCCCGGATCGCCTGGGCCATGACCTCGGGGTCGAACTCGCCGAAGTCGCCGCACGCCTGCCCTTCTCGCAGGATCGTACTGACCTCAGCGACGCCGTCGGGCAGGGAGTAGACACTCGGCTGGTTCTCCAAGATACGGTGCAACGCATTGACGTGGGCGGCGTGCGCGGCGAGGAATCGGAGGTTGGCCTCCAGATACGCGCGCAGTTGCTCCCCTGGGCTGGCCTGCGGGTCGATCTGGGCCGTCATCGACGCGTTGCCTTGCTCATACAAGGACCGCACGACTTCCCGATAGATCGCCTCTTTCGTGGTGAAGTGGTAGAGCACGGTCGACTTGCTGGTCGAGGCCGCTTGGGCGATCCGCTCCACAGACGCCGCCGCGAAACCTTCCGCGTCCAAGACGTGGATAGCTGCGGCGATGATGTCGCCCTGGCGCGCTTGCTGCGTACGGGTGAGCGGCTTCCCATCCGTTGTCACTGACTCCATGCTCTAATATTAGACCATTTGGTCAATTTATCAACCGTTGAGTCAGTAAATCTGCTACACAGGCAGACTGTCGCTCGGATTCGGCTGAGCGAGCACGCTCGCTCAGCTCTCAGCTCACCTCTCAGCCACCGGATTGCGCGAGAGGCAGAACCAAGGCGCCACGTGCCCGTTCTGAGTTGCCAGGCAAGGACACCTGGAGCCTCCAGCGGGATTCTAGGATGGAAGGGTGACAGTACGAGTCGAGGTCCAGGAGGGCTACCCCTCAGTGGAGGTCATCGTTCGCTGCCCGAGCGAGACCCCAGAGGTTCGCTCCATCCTGGCAGCTGTCCAGGGGGTGAACTCGAGGTTCGCCGGCCTGAAGGACGGGGTGACGCACGTGATCGACTGGCAGGATGTGCTGTACTGCGAGTCGGTGGACAAGAGATGCTTCATCTATACGGCGGGCGCCGTGTACGAGAGCCAGGCCCGCTTGTACGAGATCGAGGATCGCTTCAGCGACGTCGGCTTCGCCAGAATCTCCAAGTCGGAAGTGGTCAATGTCCGCCAGATCACCGCGCTGCGCCCTGAGTTCTCCCGCCGCCTGGTGTTGGTGATGGCCAACGGGGAGAGGCTGATCGCCAATCGGAATTATGCACGTTCGTTGAAAGAAAGGTTGGGATTGACATGACGTCACTACTTCGCTGGCTCATGGGTGTCAAGACCGTGGCCGCCTACATCTTCGCAGGACTGGTGTGCCTGTACATGGTGTCGGGCCCGATCTGCTCCTCGGTCCTCCATCAAAGATTCGAGTACACCATACCCTTCGTGTTCCTCATCCAGGGGATCGTACTCTCACTGCTTATCGCTGTGATCTGGCAGGCTCTCCTCAGTGAGGACGCGCTCGCACAAGGCCATTTCTTTCCCCGGTTGATCGTCTTCTGCCTGGCAGTCATGGTTCTTCTGGCGCTGTGCCTGCTGACGTTCTTCGCCCTGCCGACCGACTGGGCCAAGCTATGGCTCATGGTGGCCGGTGCTATCAGTGCCGGCGTCGTCGTCTTGTCGATCCTCGCTGAGATCTACTACCGGGCGACGGGCAAGAAGTACACCGAGGTGCTCCGGCGCTACCAATCCAACCTCGACGTGCCACCTCGCCGAGAGGAATGAGCAGTTCACCACAGGTATGGCAGGAGCCGCTTCGATCTGGCTTGGTAGTCCTGGTAGTCGCAGCCGAAGATGTCGAGAAGCATCTGTTCCTCTGCGTGGATCCGATAGACATAGGCCGGGATGAACGACACCAGCACGATGATCACCACGACCAGATTGCGCATCGCGAGGGCAGCGCCGATGAAGATCGCCAGGTCGGACAGGTAGCCTGGATGACGGACAAGCCGGTAAATACCGCTAGTCACCAACGTGTGGCCAGGTTGTTCCCGCAGCGTTCTGGTGAAGAATCGGCCCAGGGTCGAAAACGCCTTGTACCTGATCACCAAACCAGCCACACCGACCAGCGTGCCGACGACCGCAACCCACAGGTTCACACGCGGCCCAATACGCAGCGCATTCCATAATGGACCAAGCGGCACAAGGATGAAAGCGACACCCATCACCACGGAAATGACGGTCGTCGAGCCTTTGTCGAAACCCGTCCGGCCCATGTTCTTCGTGTCCTCACCACGACGCACGAAACGCTCGATCAGAAAGAAACCAGCGATCAGCAGATACGCGCAGACGTATCCGATCACCAACCATGTCGTGGGCATCCACCAAGTCTATGGGATCTCGCAGTGTAATCGACGCAGACTCAGGGGTTGTTGCGGTGGCCAGAGATCGCAGACTGACAGGATGGCTCGTTCGTTTAAGGGTTCTCGCACTGGCCATCTCCATGGTGACCGTGGAAGACACCGACAAACTTCTCGTCCAGCATCACGGCTATGGGGATAGCCAGGGGCGAAGCAGCATAGTGGTCTGGTTCATGTGGTAGTGGTTGTCGAAATAATCGAGCAGGTCGCTCGGCGTCATTTGTGGTCTGGCCAGTCGGGTCGACATTTTGCACTAAAGCGGCTATGGCGGGCCCTGGATGCGTTCTGGCAATTCTGGCAGTGAAATCGGCAGGCGATACCGCCTGGATGCCAACCGGTAAGGCCCTATCCGGGAAATGAACCAGGTTGGTGGTGACGATCACCGACGCGTCGGCCGTCACGGCAGTTGCTAGGACGTGTTCATCGTCGAGATCGGGTAGACCGAAGGTTCCTTCCAGGGGTTGCCAACCATCGATCAGGGAATCATCAAACGCGTTGGTCATCCGTTCAATCAGGGTGGCTGCCGTCTGGTTTGCTTTGGTTTGCGAAAGCCCGAACTTCTAATGACGAGCACGTTCCTGATAGGCGACTTCCGTCAGGATGATGTCATTCCACACCGGACGGAAACATCGCTCCGCTGCAAGCGACAACATGTAGTCACGCATTCGACTGGGAATGAGCACACACGAATCAAGAACAACTGCCGGGATGTCAGGCATTGGCGCCCTGCCGGCGTCGCTGCGCCAATTCCGCGCGAACCGCCGCCATTTCTTGAGCAGCATCTTCCAATGGCTGTTCTTTGTCGATAGCAGTGCCGGCGATGAACTGGTATTGGGCTTCACGGCGGGAATCTCGGTACCGCAGCGCGTCCGACAGATCAACCCGGCGATGGGTCCCAACCTTCATATAGGGGATCTTTCCCGACTCCAACAGCTTCACCACAGTCGGACGGGTCACACCCAAGAGATCAGCGACCTGGCTGGTGGTCAACTGGCGCGTCTGCGGCCGCAACGTCACAGCCAGCCCCTCACTCATCGCTTGAACCGCTTGACGAAGCATCGACGCCAATGCTGCCGGCAGCTCCACCGGCGCGCGCCCGGGAAAATCGAGGAGAACGCCTCCGCCGTCACTGCGAGCTGGGCTAGCCTCCAACGCAGCCACCAAGTCAGCGCCGACATTGGTCGGCATGTACGTCTGTTCTTGCGTCAACACCATCGACCTTTTCGTTTCTTTCGTATAGCTTACCGTTGTGCCAGCTGCCTACGCAAGGCCGATTGGGCCTGTTGACTCTTTCTAGCTTAGGAGATCAACTGCAGTTAGGGTCGATACAATGATCGGCGTGAACATCCATGACTATCGGCGCATCATACTGGTTGGTAGCGGCGGCAGCGGCAAGAGCTGGGCGGCCAAACGGATCGCCCGCATCACCGGCTATCGGTTGTTTCACCTGGACAAAGAATTCTGGCAAGCAGGCTGGGTCATGCCCTCAAACGAGGAGCGCGTCGCGCGTCAACAAGCCATGATCGCAGGCGATACGTGGATCATCGACGGAAACTACGACTCTAGCATGGCGGAGCGTTTCGCCGCCGCTGACCTGGTCATTTTCCTCGACATCAACCGGATCGTCTGCTTAGTATCCGCGATGCTGCGGGCTGGTAAAAATCGTGACGACATGCCCGGCGGACTGAAAGAACCGGGCATGCTCAGCAAAGACTCCCGCGACTTCTACAAGTGGATCTGGTCGTATCCGACAACGGGACGCCGCACGGTACTGGCGCTACACCAGCAGCACCAAGACATAGCCTTCCTGCGCGTCAAGACTCGACACCAGATGACACAGCTTCTTGCCCAGTGGTGAATCCAACAGGTCGGTTGGCGCCATGGATGACCTGGCTATTGATCGGACGCCTGGCCACGTTGTCGTCCCCACGATAGGGCCCCCTAGCTTCGTCCTTCGCCTTAGTCGGCCACATGTGGCCGAGGCGGCCAGAACGCTCTGATATGAGCTCATTCGTGATGCGGCACGCTAGAACTGACCGGCGGCGATCTGGCGCAACGCTTCTAGGTGAGCGGCGAACGCCGCGCGTCCGGCCGGGGTCAACGCGACCCAGACGCGCGCTCGGCCGGACGAGGTCGTCTTCCACGAATGGACGTACCCCGCGTCGACCAACCGGGACAGGTGTTTGGACGCAACGGAATCCGCGACGCCCAGGGCATCGCGGATCGCAGCGAACTCCATGTGCTCAACTGTCGCCAACATGCCGCAGATGCGCAGCCGCAGCGGAGCGTGGATTTCCTCGTTGAAGTGGGCTGTCACAAACGCGCACCACCCTGCCGGACCCATCGGGTCCAACTCCAATTTGCGAGCAGATACACGATGGCGCCGAGAACCAGTCCGATGAGGGTGTAGCTCCACCACGGCAGGACGGCCCGAACCGAGTCAAGCGTCAAGACGCCGGTGAGTGAGCCCATGAAGACGACCAGCAAGAAAAAGGCGATCCAAAAGACGCGCCGTTGCCGAACGAGAGTAAGGCGCGGCACTACCGCCCGGCGAGAGCGGCGATACGACACGACGATCACGATCGCCGACACGAACACCACCAGGATGACCCCCTGCCTCGGCCAGTACGCGCCCAATCCTTGAGCGGCGATCAGTACGGCGATGCAGACGGCCAAACCGGCTATGTACCAGCGCCGTTTGCGCGCCGCCTCGCGGGCCGCTTGGCTCGAATCAGCCACACTAGCCAGCGCGGCCGTGGCGTCACTGGTGGTCAACCCCGCCAGAGGGTTTGACTCGAAGTCGTACATGTCTTGCGTTTCCATGACAGTCCTCCCTACTGTCCGAACGGCTCGCGTGGAGAGTCGTTTTCCGTACTGGAAACTCTACATTTTCCAGTACGGAAAGTCAATACGAGGTGTCGCGAACTCATCGATGATCGTCGAGTGGCCTTGGGTACGTCATGAGTATCTCGCAAACGGAGCGCTGGCTGACGTGAGGTAGGCGGCGATCGGTCCCCTCTGCCAAGGTGTCCGAATTGGTGGGCGTGGCGCCGAATGGATCGCGTCATATCTTGCTGTTTCAGTCCGGCCGGCCGGCGTATATCGTAGGAGTCACTGCTTACGTCCCACATACATCAGATGCTCCGCCTAGTTGAGCAGATCGTCGCGTTCCCAAAGATGCTCACACCTGGCAGCCCTTCCGCGCCAAGGAAAGCGACTATTGACCTGGGCCGCCACCGGTGTCGATCACCACGTCACATGGCCGAATGTAGCGGTCGAGCATACGGCAGGCCAACAGGAACTCGGGGCGCCTGTCGATCCGGCCCTACTCGTTTCAGCATTAGCGTCGTAGTAGTCGCGTATCTCGCTTGTCACATGATCCATCGCCGATCCCTGTCCCCCCGCAACCCCCATGAGGCCATCGTGTCAGACTTATAGTACATTGCCGTAGTGTTGAGCCTATTCGACGACTCGTCTCAAGGGGAGGTCGCAGAAAACATAGAACCTTGTGCCGGACACGTCGTACGGTGTCCCGCGCCAGGTGGGGTTCATCCCGAACACACTATCTGAGCACTCTACACTCGAATAGAGTTTTCTAGAGTGTCGATTGCTCATGGGGTGCTAGGTGCCTCCGTGAGCTCGCGCCAGGCCGTCCGAACCACATCCGCATCATGTGGCGGCTGGCCTGGCTGGATTCGTGGCCGCACCTTGTTGGTCTCTTCACTCTGGCGGCGTGGTCGTACCCGGGGTGTCCCGACACATGACATCAGGTGATTCGCTGCCAATTGTCGACCACGAGCCCCGGAACCCGAGCGAACTCGCGGATATTGTCGGTAACCAGGGTTAGCCCTAACTCTAGGGCGTGGGCGGCGATCCACACGTCATTCATGCCGATCGGTGTGCCTTGCGACACCAGGTGGGCACGCAAGAGGCCGTAACGCTTGGCGGTCGCCGAATCGAGTCCGACAACATTGATCAGCGTCAACAGCGCATCCACTCGCCGTTCAATCTGACGAGCCGCGCCTTTGGCGATTCCATAACGAAGCTCACCCTCGACAACAGCGCTGATGACCGCCTGCCCAGGTAGTAGCGCCGTCAATCGGGTGGCAACACCACCTGCTGGGTTACGCACCGCATCCGAAACGGCATTAGTGTCCAGCATGAACAACGCTTTGGCGTGGAAAGGCGCCACGTCAGAACACCGTCTCATCGAGGGGCATCAGTTCATCCTCAATGTCGGGCAGTGCCTCGGCGAGCGGCCCCCAGTCGGCGAACAGGTCAGCAAATGTCTGCCCCGATGCTGGCTCTATGATCAAACGTGAACCGTCTTGGTACATGTAGGCCGTCTCGCCAGGCAGCTCAAAATCGCGGGGCACCCGCAACGCCTGATTACGTCCATTACGGAAGAGACTGACTTCCCGAACCAGAGCCACAGCAACTCCTCACTTTGGCATATGCCTAAGTATATGCCACAGAGGTGGTGATCGACAACGTACGCGCGATTTCGATTAGGCTGTCGCCGATCACAGGTCGGGCAGGTCGAGAACGGCGCTGGTCGCCTGGCGGATGATGGGGTCAAGTCGTTGCGGTATGGGCTGGCCGACGTGTGGACGCACCAAACCGTAGCTCAACTCGATGACGGCGCTGCCAACCAGCGCCAGCAGGGCCTCATCACAGCGCCCGTAGCGGGCTTGCGTCAAGCTGGCCAGACGCGCGAAAAAGGCATCATTGATATGGGCGGCCTCGTCACGCAAAGTTTTCGGGCCGGTCGTCGCCAGGATGTTCTGGCGGAACAAGGTCATCGCCAATGCCTCGGATGGATGCGACCTGGAGTACGTCGACACTCCCACCGCCATCTCCACCAAGGCGTCGTGTGGGCTGGCCACAGTGTCGGACATCGCTAGGATCACCTCGTGAAAACGGCCGATCGAGCGCAGCCACAACCGGCCCAGCAACTCTTCCCGACTCGCGAAACGATGATAGATCGACCCCATCGGCGCCCCGGCCTGCTCGGCGATCTGAGCCAACGTGACGGCGCGCCCATGTTCAGCTATGGCATCCCGGGCGGCATCCAACAACTCGTCGACGGTGAACTTCTTGGGACGCGGCACACCGTTAGCATATCAGAACTGCTATACTAGAGGTATGATTCTAAAACCTAGAGCCACCGAGTCCCCGCCGACGAGCACCCTGAACCAACACCGGCGACACCTACCTATCCGGATCGATGACGCCGGACGGTTGCTTGAGACCCTGGCCGGGCCCAATGATCGTATCTGGACCACAAAGATCGTCACGCCCATCCATCTTGCTGACGGTCTCAACCTCGAGCGGTTCCTGGGCGGCCAAGCCCATCCACTCACAGCACATCTCCTGGCTGATCCGCGCTCTCGGAGCCGCCTTCTATCATTCAGACATGCGGAAGCACCACCATGACTAGGATCTTTCTGATCGCTGCGGCAGTATGCGATGTAGGCATCGTGGCGTTGCATGTGTTCGTCATCGTCGAGGGTGGCTGGGCCTATCGTTTCTTCGGCGCGGGAGAGGTCATGGCAACTTTGGCGGACAACGGGTCCTGGATTCCCACCGCAATCACCTCCGTCATAGTCTTGGCAGCCTTACTGGCAGTAGGTTGGTACCTTGCAGCGGCAGGGATCTTGCCTACACCACCTCTGCTACGGACAGGCCTGTGGGCCGTCGCACTGACATACACCCTAAGAGGAGCCGCCTTGTTCCCAGGCCTGTTGATCATGGCTCACATATCGGCCTTCGATTTCTGGTCGTCACTGGTCGCGCTCGCCATCGGGCTCATCCACCTAACTGGCGCAATCCAGTGTCAAAGAACCACCCCATGGGCCGGATCCCAACCGAGCGAGACGTAATCTGCACCCCCACACCACGTCCGGAGTTTTAATGGTGATGCTAACTGTGTTCTTCAAGGTACTCTCCATGAGCGCCTACGCTTTGCTGCCCGACAGCGCTACCATTCGCGACTGCCCTAGGCTGCCAATAACGACTATCGGGAGCTATCGTCTTACACCCAGGAGTCCAACGGTGCGTGCTTACAGCCGTCGGTGCCGGCGGGACGTGTGACCTGGAAGCTCTCGACCACGCCGTCAATGGCTCAACCTCCCTGGTCGTCCCCAATTCTGGTATTGACGTCTGGACCGTAGATGCCAAGCACACTGAGAAAATATCGCTATAATTATGTACATGTTGACCATACCTATCGCTGAGGCGAGAGCACAGTTCTCGCAGATCGTCGATGAATCCGTCGCCACTCATCAGCGCGTTGAAGTGACGAAAAACGGGCGTCGAGCAGTGGTCTTGCTCTCCGCTGAGGACTATGACGAGTTGACCGAAACCCTGGACATCCTGGCTGATGCTGAATTGGTTCAGCAGATCGTCGCAGCCCAACAGCAGATAGCAGCGGGGGAATGGTACGACGAGGCTGACGTGCGGGCCGCCATGCGCGAGGCCGGCCGTGGCTGACGAGTTCACTGTCGCCCA
>Ga0123357_10000038_pt1 | contig 109043 bp, 94 predicted proteins | sample TergutEmb28metaG_FD_89873 | JGI IMG/M metagenome (GOLD analysis project Ga0123357, IMG submission 89873) | Embiratermes neotenicus P4 segment gut microbial communities from Petit-Saut dam, French Guiana - Emb289 P4 | ecosystem: Host-associated > Arthropoda: Insects > Digestive system > Gut ...
AAGGCTTGCAACTTTTTCGTCTCTTCCCCCGCGCCCCCTCCTCGCTTCGACCACCAATTCCCTTCGCTTCCACCAGACGGTTCATACAAGGCAGCGCAGCGAGCAAAGCTCGCGCGCGGATGGACCCCCAACTGGCCGCAGCGCAGGCCCCCCTGAGGTCCCGCCGTAGGCGGCCGGGCAGCGCCGAAGGCGCCATCGATGCCGGGATCGCGGCAAATCGAAAGCGGTTACTCGGTGGCTTTTGCGGCGCCGACCGACGGAACGTCTATGACCGTCGTTGGAACAAAGTCCTTTGGCAGCCCAAGGGGCACGGTGGCATCCTTGTCTTCCACGACTCCCGTGCCTTCGGGGCTTTGTTCGACATTTGCACTCGCCTCCTTCGGCACGGGATCATCGTGCCAGGCAATGAAGATGGCCGCGGACGCGAGCACGAATGCGGCAGTTGCCGAGCGCCGAGGGCGTGACGGCGATATGTCGAAGAGTCTCGGACGGCGATCGCGCTGCGCCGGGCGTGCGATATTGCTCAGCGCAGCGGCCATTGCACGCGCGTTGGCAAACCGCGCGGCAGGATCATGCGCGAGCGCTTTTTCGAACCACGCATCAATGGCTCGCGGAAGCTCGGGCCGCAGTTGGGTTGGCCTGTCGAAGCGACCTCGATCGATGGCGAAGTAGAGTCCCTCGAGCGAACCGGCGTCGAAAGGCAAGCGTCGCGTGAGCGCGAAATAGGCAACGGCAGCGAGCGAGAAAAGATCCGAGCGCCCATCGGTCTTCTCCGGATCGAACATGTGTTCTGGACTCATGTACCGCGCGGTGCCAGCGGGCAGCCGGTCGCTCTCGATGCACTCATCGCTCCGCACCGGTTTGGCAACGCCGAAATCGAGCAGCTTGATGCTCATGGGCGGGCCGGCGTCGAGGAACACGTTCTCGGGTTTGATATCGCGATGCACGAATCCTGCTTCATGCGCGCGCGTGAGCGCATGGCACGTCTGCGTCACGAGGCTCGCGAGATCGGCGAGTGAAAGCGTCCCGCAACGTCGCACGTGCTGCTCGAGGTTTTCACCACGCAACAACTCGAGCACGAGGTACGGCTCGTCACACTCCGTCATCCTGCAGTCGAGCACGCGAACGACGTGCGGACTGTCGATCTTCGCCGTGATGCGCGCTTCACGAAGAAAGCGCGCGCACGCACTCGGCGTTTGCGCCCACTCGGGCGCCATGAACTTGACGGCAACCTCCTTCTTGAGCACGAGATGCTCTGCAAGCCACACGCTCCCCATGCCGCCGTCCGCGATCTTGCGAACGAGGCGGAGCGTCCCCGAGAAGATCTGTCCCGGTTCGAGGTTCACGCACAGCGGTCGAGTGCACCGCGCATGCCCTCCTCATCTGCGTCTCGCTTGCGCGGGCAGGATGTCCCGAAGAGAATGTTTTCGCCTAGATCCGATGCACTTCCGAAGGTGGCTCGGGCGTGGCCGTGCGCCACGGGGCGTGACTGCAAACCCGGCGTGCGCGCCGCTTGTCATGGAGTCATTGACATGCGGACCTCCTTTGTCTGGTCCGCGACGACATCGACCGTGATGCTCTTTTTCACACCGTTCGACGACAACGTGAGCGCATGGCGTCCCGCCGGAGTGGGTCGGCTGTAGATGTTTCCAGCGCCCAGCGCGGTGCCGTTGTCGATGATTTGATCGCACTTCGGCATGCAGACGATCGTGAGTGCACCCGCACCGAGCTTCTTCGGAACGGTCACTGGCGCCCTCGTTGGTGCGGCCGCAACGGGCGCGCGTGGCGCCGCTGCCGCCGGCGCCACCGCTGCCGCCGGCGCCACTGGTGGAGGTGCGTTCTCCGGCGCATCCGGCACTTCCATGACCGGCGCGGCCGGCATTGTTGGAGGAGCCGGGACGTCCGTGGCGGGTGGCGGCGCAACTGGACCTGTTGCCACGGATGACGAGGCCGCGCCGTTGATCCCCGTAGGTGCCGGCGCGCTCATACTTGGAGCTGGCGGCGAGGCAGTGCCGACAGGACGAGGCGAGAGTCCCGCACCCCTCATTGTTAAAAAGATGACGATGCCTGCAGCGAGCATCGCAAGCGATCCCACGATCAATGCGAGGACCCACAGCGGAGGCGTCCACTTGGTACGCCCGGTCGCCAGCACGGGGGAGGCGAACTCCGGGAGCATGATCGGCGGTGACGTGCGAGGGTCGCGTGCGGACGGCGTCGACATGCTCGCGGGCATGTAGGGATCACCGCTCGAGATGGGTGCGAACGATTGCGCGCTGCGGCTGATGGATGGTCCTGCCGACCAGCCAAACCCCCTCGGATCCTGCACGCCGAATGGACTCTGCGACATGTTCATCGTGCGAGCGAAGGGTGACTCCGCAGACGCCGAATTCGACGCGGCCGTCGACGCGGCCGTCGCTAAAATGAGCGATTCCACTTCGGGTGGTGGCGGCGCGACGATCGTTTCGCTTTCGTCGTCGTCCTCTTCGTTCGAATCAGCGTTTGGTGTTGTCCCTCCCGGACTCGCCATGATCGTTGGCGGCTCCGAGGACGCTTGCGCGCGCACGTCCACACCATTCTGGACGGACGACGTGTTGCGTATGGTTGGGTGAGCGTCGTCGGCGGGGTGTTGCTCGCGCTGAACGAGCGATGGAGGTTCACCCGCGGCAGGCCGAGGTGAAGTGACGCTCTCGGTGCGCGGGGTGCGCGGCGCGACGGATCTCGAATCGTAAGTGAGTGGCTGCGGCGCGCTTGCATGGATCGCCGGGTGCCCGTCGTCCCTTGCGGGGGTCTTCGTTGGCACCTCCGAGCTATCCGTGTACTCGGAGTTGAGACGCGGCTCCTCCAGGAGCTCGTCGACGTTGATGGTTTGCGTGACCTCGGCGGCCCAGCGCAAGTGCGCTTCGCGCTTCTGGATGCGGTCCGAGAAAATTGATCGCGTGTAGGATGCAACTTCATCGGTGGCGATGAACAAGCCACGCCGCATGAGCAATTCTTGCAATGCACGCGACAGTTCACGCGCCGTGCTGAAGCGGTCAGCGCGGTTCTTCGCGAGCGCCTTCATCACGATCTTCTCGAGATCGGCGGGGTAGCCGCGGACGACGGCGGAGGGGGGGGGGACGTTGCACTCCTGCACCTTGGCGAGCGTGTCGATGTCGCTCTCCATGCGGAAGAGGCGCCGGCCCGTGGTGAGCTCCCAGAGAACGACGCCGAGCGCGAAGATGTCGGAACGCCGGTCGATGACTTCGCCATGAACCTGCTCGGGCGACATGTACGCGAGCTTGCCTTTGAGCGTGCCGGCGCGCGTGTGACTCATGCTCGTGCTGAACTTGGCGATCCCGAAGTCGACGACCTTCGTGACGCCGTCGTACGTGACAAACAAATTGTGTGGAGTCACATCACGGTGCACAAGATTGAGATTTTCGCCATCTTTGCCGCGCAATTCGTGAGCGGCGTGCAGTCCTTCGGCAGCATCCGCGATGACACGGCAAGCGATCTCCGGCGGCATGGCGGTGCCGGCTTCCTCGGTCCGCCGCATGACCTCACGGAGCGGTTCGCCGTGCAGGTACTCCATGGCGATCCAGTACGTATCTTCGTGCTTTCCGAGATCGAAGACGGTCGTGACGTTCGGGTGCGAGATGCGCGCAACGACGCGCGCCTCGTCGAGGAACATGTGGACGAACGTTTCGTCCTCGACGAGATGCGCGTGAATCTTCTTGATGGCAACCCACTTCTGAAAGCCGCCAGGGCCGTCCATGCGTGCAAGATGCACGCTTGCCATTCCCCCGATGCCGATCTCATCGACGACGCGATAACGGCCGAGGAAGTACGTGCCCACCCCGCCGGTGCCGCCGCCGCCGCCACCGCGGACGTCACGCATGGACCCACGCGGACCGGGCCATGCCCCGGCCGCCGGAGGAACTGCCCCTCCGGGGTTCATGTTTGGCCGACGAGCGATCTCTTGGGACACACGTCTCTCCTTCCATTACTACTAAGCGATCGCGTTTTGGTCGTGGCCGATGCCGACGCGATTGTCGCCACAACTTTCACAACAAAAACGGTATCGGGACGCTCCGCAGCGCGCAAGCATCCAGGTGTTGAGGAGATAGCTTTTTGGTGGGATGCCTACGCGGAAGTCTGACCGTTTTACGGGAACGGTTGTGAAGGTCGGCCGCGCTCGAAGAAAAAGCTGAACGTTCCCTTAACGTGACCCCGACACGGAGGAGCGGGCCCGAGGCCACCGGGTGCCCCGTCGCGAGGATCAGCGAAATACACGTTGAAACAGCCTGCCGTCAGGCGCTCCGACGCGTTTCCTTCGTCCAGGTTTCCGTTGAAAACGTGCGTGAACGCAATGTGGCTCAGGCCTGTTCCCACTCCCGAAGGGTCGTCCTGGTTCGGGTCGCATCCCGCCGTCGGATCTGCCCCCGCCAGCGATGGTGCATCGCATGTCCCATCATCTGCGACAGTCACCTGCTTCACCGCCTGAAGCGTCACGTTCTGCGTTGCGCACGTCTTCTGCAGATACATCGTCATGCTGACGTTCGGCGGGTTCGCATCCGGAGTGATGGGAGTTCCGGGAGGGGTCACCCCCGGCGGCAGACCCACTTCGAGCGGTACGCCGTAGGCGCCCGCGAAATCAGGCGATGGACGAATCTTACTCGTGTCGTAGATGAGGATTGAAAGTCCATCCGAGAAGGCCTGGAAATCACTTCCATTTTGGATTCGGATCTGAAGCGAGGAGCCTGAGGGATCCGCGGCGAAGAAATCAGGAGCCAAGTTGAACGATCCCGTCCAGCAGCCCGACACGTTGAGCGTGCCGAGGACGACTCCCTCGCCTTTGCCTTGCGAACAAGCAGGTATAATGCACGCAATTGTCGCCGCGACACACGCGGTGCATGCGAGGCGCATCGTGATCGATCGACGAACGGCCACGAGGCAACTCTAGCAGGAACATCAACAGAGGCGGCCACCGCCGAGCACTCGCTCCTTGTCGTAGAAGACTGCGATCTGTCCGCGGCTCACGGCTCGCACCGGCCGCGCGAACGCAATCACGGCCCCGCGCTCATCAGCTTCCACGCGCGCGCGGGCGCCCTCGTGCCGGTAGCGGACGCGCACGCGCGCGTTGAACGGAAGTGAGACGCCCGGAGCGAGTACGACGTCTTCGACGCGGGCCATGAGCTTGGCGAGCTCCGAGGCGTCGCCAAGGCGCACGGTGGCCGTGTCGGCATCGATTGACGTGACAAATGCGGGTTTGCCGAGCGCGACGCCGAGGCCCTTGCGCTGACCCACGGTGAAGTGATGAATGCCGTTGTGTGCGCCGACCACGCGGCCGTCCGCGTTGACGATGGGTCCCGGGCGCAGGCGATCCGGTGCGCGCTCCGAGACGAACGACGCATACGCGCCTGCGCCTTGGCCGACGAAACAAAGCTCCTGACTCTCTCCCTTGTTCGCGCCTGGGAGACGGCGCGTCACGGCCTCCGCGCGCACCTCGGACTTGGTGCTGCTGCCAAGGGGAAAGACGAGTCGTTCGAGCTTCGCACGTGGCGTCGCGTAGAGAAAGTAGCTCTGGTCCTTGTCGCGATCGACGCCTTCGAGCAGACACGGGCTGCCGTCGCTCGTGCGCCCGAGGCGCGCGTAATGCCCTGTTGCGACGTGCGATGCTCCAAGGCGATCCGCGAGGGCAACGAGCTCGCCGAGCTTCACACCTCGATTGCACGCCGTGCATGGACTCGGTGTGTCACCTGCGAGATAGGCGTCGATGAACGGGTCGACCACGATGCGTTGGAAGAGCGCGCGGCGATCGAAGGTGAAGTGAGGGATGCCAATGGCATCTGCGGTGCGCTGCGCATCGTATTGATCCTCGGGCGCGCAACAGCGGCCATGAGCTTTGGCGTCGCCGTCTTCCGGGTAGTCCCAAAGATGGAAAGTGACACCGACGACGTCGTAGCCTTGGTCGACGAGGCGCGCGGCCGCAACCGCGGAGTCGACTCCGCCGCTCATGGCAACGAGCACGCGCCCAGAGCGTTCGCGATGGCTGTCGAACACGCTCTCAGGCATGCGGCGCGATCTAGCACGCGTACTATAAGGAAACCCGATCGCGCTTCATGGCGCGGGCAACGCTCTCGATGGCGCGCGCATGCAGGCGGCTTCCCCATGACTTCGACAGACCCAGTTCGCGGGCAGCCTCATCCAAGTTGAGACCATCGAAGTAATGACGATCGAGCAGTCGGCGTTCGGTTTCGGGTTGCTCGGCGATCGCGGCGCGGATCTTCGCAATCAGTTCGGCGCGAGCCGCCTGCTCTTCGGGGTCGGGGGCGGTATCGGGCGCTTTCCCGAGTTCGTCCGATGACATCGCGAGAAACGACAGCGCCGTGGCGAGCGCGGCGGAGTCGAGCTGATCGGACAGCTTGGCGTCCGCTTCCTCGGCGGTCATCGCCGGTGAAAAGGTCCGCTCTTCGGCCGCTGCGTCTTGGATTTCTTGGGCCGCCTGCATCGCTCGAACCTTCCGGAATATGCGCCGAGGAAGGAGGCCATTGGAGCGAATGCTGTCGATCATGGAGCCGCGTACGCGGATGATTGCCCAGCGATGGAAGGGCAAGCCCTTGTCGGGATCATAGCTGCGCGCGGCCGCGAGCAACGCTTCACGTCCTCCCGAGACGAGATCCTCGAGTCTTACGTACGGGCCGATTCGGCTGCGAATCTGGCGTGCAAGCACGTTGACGAGAACGAGCCCCTCTTTGATGCGAGCGAGCACCTCGGGCGAATCGGACGTTTTTGTTGAGACGGACATGCGCGAGATCGATGGATTCGGCTTTGGCGAGCAAATCCCACGATCACGGGGAGCTTCGGTCAAGTCAAGATCCGATGACAGACCTGCGTGAGATCATCGAGTTCTCGCGACCACGAATCTCCCGGGGGTGCTAGGGTCAGCATCCGTATTTGTCTTTGGTTGACATCGAGTTGACATCGCCATGACCGAGGGGAAGAAGCCGACGAGCAGCGACGTTGCGGCCGTTTGCCTCACCGCAAGCGAACGCGCAACCTCCGTTGACTCGCGAACGCACGCTGCATGGCGCACGTGGCTCGCAGCCCTCGCGCACGACGCCGACGCGGTCATGGCCGCGGCCCTCGCGTACGATTCACTTCCGGGCGCGGGTCGCGATGCGTGGCTCGACGCCCTCGACGCAGATGCTCCCAGCGTTGGTATCCCGAAGATTGCGCTCTTCGCGCCGCTGCTCTCGGTCGAACGAGATAGCGCTCGCCGCGCGCGGATTGCCGAGAACGTCGAAGGTGCTGCCACGCGAAACTCGCCGCTGTCTGCCCTCGTCGGAACGCGAGATGGAGAGCGCGTCTGCTTGGTTGTCTCGCCCCTGTATCTCGACTTCGTCGAGGTTCTCTTCTGTCGATACGATCAAGACTGCGGCGTTCGCGAGGCGCGCCACGTCTGGCTCGCCCACGTGCGAGAGATCGACGGATACGCGCGCGAGATCGGCGCGGAGCTCTCACCTGCACCATTGCCGCTCGTCGTCGAAGAGCTCGCGCACGCGGTGGTTGCAAATCGCCGATCGGGTCGCGAGACACCCGCCGCACTTGTACAATACATTGATTTGTTTGCGCCCGATCTGTCTGCCCGGTGCAACGAGCCGCGAGTCGGGCGATGAGTGATGGCCCGGATCTCGACAATCGCTGCGGGACGTGTGCACGCTTCGTACGTGCGATCGAAGTCGCCGACGACAAGGGCGAGATCAGGCGGCGCGGCGAGTGCCTTGGCGTGTGGTCCGGGCCGATTTGGGAAACGAACACTTGCTCGCAATACGTGCGGCGCGGCACTTTCACGGGCAACCCTAAGCCCCGGCGCGCGGCGCGCCCGCGTTCTCTGCGTTCAACATCTCACGTGTCAGCCGGGCGTGCGCCCATCGACTTCGAATTGCCCGAGGAGCTCTTGGACATGAACACGGACGAGTTTCGGGAAATCCTTCGTGAGGTTTTACGCGACGAGCTCGGTGTCTCCGACGTGCCTCTTGGTTCGCGCTGGGAAGGCGGCGAAGTCATCCTCAAACCTGGCAAAGAGGGCACGCAGGAAAAACGCATTCCCATCGAGACCATCTTTTCGAAGATCGTGATGATTCGCGACAAGCTCCGCGTGCTCGAGCAGAAGGTCAATGCGCATCCGAAGCTCACGCCCGAAGACAAGGTGCAAATGCACCAATACATCACGAGCTGTTACGGATCGCTCACGACGTTCAACGTTCTCTTTGCCGACAAAGCAGATACTTTCGTGGGTCAGAAGGGGGACGTCTAGCGCATGAAGCGATGCGTGCTTGTCGCGATCGCGGCGCTCTTGCTCGGCGCATGCGGGCGCAAGGCGCCGGAAGCGCCGTCCGTCGGCACATCCAACAAGAATGGGACTTCGCTCCTCGCCGATCATCCGGCCGCCTTCGTGTTCGACTCGCTCGACGATCGCCCCGTGACGTCGGAAGCGATGCACGGCAAGCCCACCGTGATTGCGCTCGTGACAACAGGTGATCTGCTCGGACAAGCACAAGTCAACTATCTCCTCGCAATGGCGAAGAACGACGGCGACCGAATCAATTACGCGCTGGTGGCGCTGCATCCGCGCAAAGAGATCGTGATCGTCGACGCCTATGCGAAAGCACTTGGTGTGGACTTCCCCGTGGCGCTCGCCGATGCGTCGTCGACGACATCGGAAGCGGGCCCCTTCGGTGCGATCGACGCGGTGCCCACGACCATCGTGCTCGCACGCGACGGCCACATCGTGTGGAAGCACACGGGCCTTGCCAAGAGCGACGAAGTTCGAGCCCACATGAGAGGGTTGTAGCCAGCCGGACGGCCTTTCGTGCGCGAGCGCATTTACACGGCGGCGTTCGTGGCTATCGTCTTATGTCGCATGAAAAAGGTCGTTGGGGTCGTTCTGGTCGGTGCGCTTGTCGTCGGCGGGATTGTGGTGGTGAAAGGCGCACCCAGCATCTCACTCGTCGTGTCCGAAGAAGGGAAGACATGTGCGCGGCTCGGTGAGTTGTGTGACGCGCAGAAAAGCAGCGAAAAGCTCGATCAGTGTGTCGACGAGATGAAGAAGATGCGTCAGATGGCGGGCGATCCTGCGTTCGAGCGGTCGCGCAAGTGCGTTGAGGAGTCAACGACGTGCGGTGCCGCCACGGGGTGCATGGCCGGCGGTGTCGGCATGGGCGCGGTAGGCGAAATGCTCAAGGGTTTCGGCTCCGCACTCTCGAAGTAAGGGCGAGCTGCGCGGGTGGGGCTAATGGGAGTCGCCGATGAGATAGGCGAAGGAGGGCACGAGGACTTCCTCGGGCGATGCGCCACCGTTGGTGATGTGTCCGGAGCGGTCGATTGAAAATCCATGATCGCCCAAGACGAACAAGAGTGTTCTCGGTGCGAGACTCTGAATGTGACGAACGAGCGCGCCGGTCACCGTCTCGGCGATGTCGTCGAATGTTGCCATGACTTGTTCGGACGTCGTGCGCGGCCCCTGATCGAACGCGTCTTTCAGCATGGCTGGGACGATGTCGAGTTTGTAGAGTTCACGTGATCCGACGCGCAGGCGGCGCACGCTCTGTGCAACGCGGCCGCGCAGCGACTCCGACCCATCGTCGGCAACGGGTTCGCGCAACGCTTCCATGCCGCGCGCGAGAGTTTCGAGCTGGCGAAACGTTGTCGTTGGTAGGGCGCTCCAAAGGAGCATCTCGGACGCGAGCAACGAAACGGTTGCGCACGCGCTCCGCGCGAGCGCATCTCGCACCATGCAGCCGAGGTCGTAGCGCATCGAGTCGACGACGAGCACGTGCGTGGTGCGTGCATGATGCAAACGAGCAGTTTTGCTCGCGATGTCGTACGCGTCCATCACGAGGCGCGGTCGCCGTCCGGTCATGCCGAAGGTCGCGAACGCATCGCCGTACGTGCGCTCGAAGCTCCGACGGAATTCGTCGGAGGCGCGAAGCGCGCGCGGATCTTCGAGTCCAGAGGCGATCGCGTTCGCAAGCGGGACATAGTTCTCCGTGAAGAGCCGCTCGAGCGAAGCGAGTGGTTGCGATCCTCGCGCGTCGCCGAGTGTGCGCGCCCAGCCGCGCCAGAAGTTTGAGGGACCCACCGCTGAAGGACCTGGCGCGATCGACGGGAGTTCGGTTTCTACGACAACGAGCTCGTCGTGCGAGGCCACTTCGACGGTCTCCTCGGCGGTCCTCTGCGCCTCGACGGCTCGTGGCACGAGCAACGTATCAAGCCTCACGGGCTCGGCGTAACCGCGCGCACCGAGATCACCGTCGTCGACGAGAAGGACGAGCGGAGCGTTCACGGTCGTGCGAGCAAGCAACCGAAGAGTTGCACTGTCTTCCGGACTGAGCGCGGGTTTCGCGACCGCCGCAAGAGAGCCGACGAGGATCGCGATTCCGGTTGCACCCACGGTGCGCGCCCGGAAGAGTTGATCGGCGAGCAGTGCTTCCCCTTCGTCCGACATCGAGGACCACGCGGCGAGATACGGTGACGGCGCACCGCGCGCGGCGAGCTCGCGCTCGATTCGTTCACCGATGTGCTCGGCTAGCTGTGTGCGTGCGGACGGCGGCGGAGGCGGAACATTGACGACGACAGCTCCAGCGCCAAGCAACTCGACGGTTCTTTGCACGTGGGTCTCGGGGCTTTCGAACGCCACCTCACCATGCAGATCCGGCAAAGGCTTTGCGTCACGTGCGGTGCCCGAGTCCGCGGCCGTATCGTGTTCGGGCGTGATATCGGAATTGTCAACCGCGAGCACCTGCATGCTCGTCATGTGCCAAGATCGCGCGAAACTGGCCCAATTTATTGCGTCCATTCGCGTTGACCATGACGGGCGGTCTACCTAGGCTTGATGCTGTTCCCTCTACTGGGTTTGTGATTCGCGGCTTTCATGATCCCCTTATGTAATGAACCAGGAGGGCATACGGTCGCTCAGTGTGCACGCCGGGCCGTCTCTTCGGAGCTCCGGATAACTCGGAAGCCTAAAGCGCGATCAGCGCCCACCACCTAGTCCTCATGGGCTAGGGGTTCATGACACCCGCACACGGCTCGGTGGTACGGAACGTCTTCGCGGGCTCTCCCTTTTTATGGCGAGGGCCCGCGATCTTTTTTGTGGGCCGCTTTCGATTTGACGCGATCTCATCGTTGGGGCCTGCGCTGCGGTCCTCAAAGCCGAAGCAGGCTGTTCACTTCGCTTCGCTCCGTCGCTCTCACTGCACTCCGTCCAGCAGGGCTGGACTCCGTGCAGTTCGAGTCCGGTCGCATCCCATGCCCCGCCTCGACCTCGCGTCAACTTGAAAGCGGCCTAACTTGAAAGCGGCCTAGATACTTTCGTATTCTCGCCGTCCTTATGTCAGAGCCTGTTCGCACTGCGCCGAAGGTCGGCATCATCATGGGCTCCGTGTCGGATTGGGACACGATGTCGAACGCGGCGTCGATGCTCGACAAACTCGGCGTATCCTTCGAGGTCCACGTTGTCTCGGCGCATCGCACGCCAGATCTTCTCTTCGATTATGCGGCAACGGCGGAGTCTCGCGGTCTCGAGTGCATCATTGCAGGCGCCGGTGGCGCGGCGCATCTGCCGGGTATGACCGCGTCGAAAACGCTCTTGCCGGTGCTCGGTGTCCCGGTCGAATCGCGTGTGCTTCGCGGTGTCGATTCGCTTTTGTCCATCGTGCAGATGCCAGCCGGTGTGCCCGTCGCAACGTTCGCAATTGGCAAGGCCGGCGCGATCAACGCAGCGCTCTTCGCCGCTGAGATCCTCGCACGACGTGATCCGGCCGTGCGCGCCGCGATCGCTCGCCATCGCGAAGACCAGACAGCGGCGGTTTTGAAGCAGCCCGATCCGCGTGTGACACCGGAAGGAGCGTGACGTGACGATTGGTGTTCTTGGCGGGGGTCAGCTCGGACGCATGATTGCTTTGGCTGGTTACGGACTCGGCCAGCGCTTCATGTTCCTCGACCCGAGCACCGAATCCACGGCGGGTCACGTTGGCAGTCTGTGCGTCGGCACCTACGACAACGAGGAGCGCCTCTCTTTTCTCGCGCGCAAAAGTGACGTCGTCACTTACGAATTCGAGAACGTGCCCGTCGCGTCCGCGCGCTTTCTGAACGAACTCGTGCGCGTCTACCCGCCCCCGCGCGCACTCGAGGTGAGCCAAGATCGCGTCGTCGAGAAAGAATTCTTCGCTGGGCTCGGCATACCCACACCAACGTTTGCCGCGGTGTCGACCCTTGCCGAACTCAAAGCAGCCGTCTCGCATATCGGCCTGCCTGCGGTGCTTAAGACGCGCCGCTTCGGTTACGACGGCAAAGGTCAGTGGATATTACACACAACGGAAGATGTCGCGCGCGCGTGGGAAGCGCTTGGCGCGGTGCCGCTCATCGTGGAGGCGTTCGTGTCCTTCGAACGCGAGATGTCGATTTTGTGTGTGCGCTCGAAAGCGGGTGAGACGCGCTTCTGGTCGCTCGTCGAAAATGCACACCGCGGCGGCATTCTCCGGTGCTCGTTGCCCAAGAGCAATGCGTGGACGCCGGAGCTCCAAGAGCACGCCGAGGCGTACGCCACGCGCGTGCTCGCGGAACTCGATTACGTCGGCGTGCTCGCGATCGAGCTCTTCGTCGTGGGCGATCGGATCCTCGTCAACGAGATGGCGCCGCGTGTACACAACTCGGGACACTGGACGATTGAAGGCGCGGAGACGAGTCAGTTCGAAAATCACGTGCGCGCCATCCTTGGGTTGCCGCTTGGCTCCACGCGCATGGTGGGTCACGCAGGCATGCTCAACGTGATCGGTCGCATGCCTTCGCGCGACGCCGTGCTCGCTATCGAAGGCGCGCACTTGCATGCCTACGGCAAGGACGCCGCGCCGGGCCGCAAGATCGGTCACGTCACGGTTCGTGCAGAAACTCGCGAGGAGCTCGCACGCAAGCTCGAGACACTCGTCTCGATCGTCGACGTCGACTGATCGCGTCAAAGCGGACGCGGGCCAAAACGAGAGATGAACTCACGATGCAGCGCGTGCACCGGCAGGCGGCCTTGCTCGATCTCGCGACGACGGTAGCCGCTCGAGAGATCCTGAACTTCGATGGATCGATCTGTGCTCACCGCAAAACGCACGCGCCAATCCTTGACGGCGACAATGAGTTCGCCGCTGTGCAGATTCCGTTTGATGCGCCGGTAGGGGTGAGGCTCTGGACCGAGGGCAAGGGCATTCTCGATGCGTCTTCGGAGATCGAGCGGCGCAGGCGATGATTCCGCGTCGCTGGAGGCACGCTCGGCGATGAACGCGAGCTCGGTTTCGGCGGCCGGCGTGAACGTGACGACCCAGTTCGCGACGGGATCACGCTTGTCTAGCCAACCGGCGTTCGCGTCGGGGAAGACGTCGGCGTAAGCGAGGTACGGTTTGAGATCGAGGACGGGGGTGCCGTCGAGCATGTCCACGTCGCGAACGTGCAGCGTGAGACCTTCGACGCGCTCGAGGACCACGGCGCTCATGCCGATTGGGTTCGGGCGGTGAGGCGAGCGCGTCGCGAATACGCCGCGTTTGCGGTCGCTTCGCGGCGGAAGCACCTTACCAAAAACACTTGTACTATGCACGCGATCGAACCAGAAGAGGACCCAGATGCGATTGAAGCCTTCGAGATCGGCGAGCGCATGCTCGTATTCGGCAAGGATCTCGATCGTCGCCCGAGCGCTCCCGGCCACGACGCCTTGGCGCGGCGCTTGGGATTTCTCGGTGAACGGAGAGTGCACGAAGCCGATGGGACGGACCGCGTACGTTGGGACTTCGCGAGGCCCGGGCACGCCCGCTTGCTAACACATTTGCTCAAGGGGCGCGGTCGTCCGCAGGTTCTTCGGCGCTCGCGTCCACCGTGATCTCGAACCTGCCAATCTTTGCTTCGCGCGCGCTCGGCAGTGCCTGCCCGGTGCCTGGCGGCGCGTCCGCGGTCGCGTCGGTCTCTGGTTGCCGGGCTGGCGTTGGCGTGGGCGGGACAACGCCGCTCGCGATGGTCGCCACGCCTACGAGCTCCGCGCTCTTCGTTTTGGCATCGCGCGTACGGTCCGTCCCCGCCAGGAGCAACGCCGCACCGAGCGTTGCGCCGATCGCCGCCGCCGACACGAGCGCGACGGCCGATCCGCGGAGCACTCGTCGTGTGACGGGCGCGTGCGAAGACGACGTCGTTTCGGTGAGACTGCTCGTGACCGGTGGAGGCGCGGGCCGCGGCTCGTGTGTCCGCGAAGACGCGGGCAAGAGACCTCCACGCGCAAGGAGGAACGCGGCGTTTCGAGCGGAAGGATGTCCGAGCGGCCCGAAGGGAACCAGCGCCTCGGCGAAGTCGGCGACGTTCCTGAATGACTCGTTGTCCTGCGGACGCGTCGCGCGGAGGATCGCGTGAGCGAGGCCGCTCGGCAGCGTTGATGCAACCTTTAAGTTGCGTACCTCGAGCTCGCCCGTCACGAGCACGAGGAGCAGTTCTCCAAGACGTGCGATGTCCGGATCCATGTCGGCGGACGTGAGGTTCGAGTCTTTGCTTTGCCAAGCGAGCTTCACGCTCGGTGTCTCGTGAGGACTATGTGTAAGATACACATGATAGGCGTCGATGGCGCCGCGGAACATGCCGAGGGAGTGAGCTTCGGCAACGGCTTCGCATGACTCGAGTGTCCAGGCAACGGCTTGCTCGATCGCCATTGCACCACGACGGTGCACTTCGTCTGCGAGTGTCGTCAGACAGAGCTCGCGCACGACGAAGGGACTTCCGTTTGGCAGCGCGCCGGCGTCGATCACGCGGAGCACGTGCGAGCCCTCGAGACGGCGCGCGAGCGCAGCGTCGTGCTGCGCGCGTGTGCGGCTCTCGGCGTCGGGCAACGTGATCACCTCGATTGCGACCGAGTTGCCGCTCCGTCGATCTCTGGCTTCGAAGACGACGGTGGCGTCCGTCCGCATGAGCGCGTGTTCGAGCTCGTAGCATCGCGACAGCGCCTCACCGAGCTCCGGGGGCACTACGTCGGGATGTTCACTCCTCGACGAAATCATTGTCCTCGCCGGCGAGCAACACACGTACCTAGCAGTCGATGTCGCTCGACCATGTAGATTTCGGATCGTGCGACGTTCGCAGCGAAAGACCCTGGCGCTCCTCGTGTTCTCCGTCGCACTGGTCTTGCGCACGGTTTCGGCGTTCGCGCATGCGGTGGGTCTGTCGAGCGCGGAGTACGCGGCGAGGGACGGGTCGCTCGCCATGAAGGCGACGTTCGCTCGCTCCGAGATCGCGTCGCTCGTGCCGTCGCTCGACGCAAACGGAGATGGTCACGTCACGGCGATGGAGGTCAAATCCGCAGGCAGCGATCTCGAGCGTCAGGTGCTCGAACGCATCGTCGTAACGGGCGATGGTGCAGTGTGCCCCGCCGTGCTGATCGACGCAGCGCTCACGGACACCGACGGCTTCTCACTTCGCGCGCGCTACGACTGCCCGGCACGTGTTGCGACATTTTCGGTGAACGTGGCTCTCTTGGACGACTTGCCGCCGGGTCACAGACATCTTGCGCGCGTGATCGGAAGGACCTCCGAGGATGTGATCCTCGTGAAGGGCCGATCCTCGTTCACGGTGGCTGCTTGCGCGGCTGGCGAGGGCGCGCCGTCCTCTGCGTCTACGTCAGATCTCGTTCCGCCACGCCCGCAAGGTGCGATCGCGTTCTTCGTGATGGGCATCGAGCACATTCTGACCGGCTACGATCACTTGCTCTTTCTCTTCGGTCTCGTGCTCGTGACGTCACGCTTGCGCGATCTTCTCCTCGTGGTGACGGCGTTCACCGTCGGCCACTCGTTGACACTTGCGCTCGCCGTGACCTCGGTCTTCGCGCCGAGCACGCGCTTCATCGAGCCGATGATCGCGCTCTCCATCGCGTACGTCGGGATCGACAACCTCTTCGCTCCGAACCCGGCGAAACGCTGGCAGATCACGCTACCGTTCGGTCTCCTGCATGGCTTCGGCTTCGCGAGCGCACTTCGTTCGGTCACGCTCCATCGAGCGGAAATCCCTGTGGCACTCGCGGCGTTCAACATAGGCGTCGAGGTCGGGCAAGTCGCGGTCATGGTGGTGCTCGCGGCGATCCTCGTCGTCGCGCGTCAAAGGCAATGGCTTGGTGCGCGACGCGTGCGCATCTTGTCCATTCTCATCGCGATAACAGGTGTGGTGTGGTTCACGGTGCGGCTCATTGCCTAAAAAAGAAGAGCCCAAAGATGCACTGCGTTGAAATGACAATGCCAAGGAGGACTTTCCGTCCTCGCAAAATTCGCGGTAAAAGGCGCAAACAATGATTATCCCTGTTTCCTCCGGGGGCTCCGGTGTGCCGCGCGCGGCGGCTAATATGGATATGAAGCTGGGCACCTTTACCGAGTTCTCACCGGACGTCGCGCTCAGCGTTCATGCGCTCATGCTCCAAGCGCGTGTGTTCGAAGAGCGCTTGATTGCGATGTACAAACAGGGCGACGGTTACTTCTGGGTCGGAGGGCCGGGAGAAGAAGCCTTCAACATCCCGCTTGGGTTGCTCGTCAATAAGGGGCAGGGGCTCGACCACGATTTTCTGCACTTGCACTACCGCTCGGCGGCCACGCTGCTCGCGATGGGCGCGGATCCGGTCGACTCGCTCCGCCAGATGAAGAACACCGCGACCGACCCTTACTCGCGCGGGCGAAACTTCGTCGGTCATGCATCGATACGCAAGTGGAACGTCGCGCCCATCAGCTCGCCCATCGAGGTTCAATTCTCGATTGCCATTGGCACGGCGGAAGCGCAGCGCAAGACGAAGTCGAAGGGCATCACGATCGTGCAAGGTGGTGATGCGGGTACGGCCGAAGGCGATTTCTCGACGTGCCTCGTGTGGAGCTCGCGCAAAGGTTCGGAGCTTCCGATCCTCATCCTCGTCGCCAACAACAAATACGGTATCTCTACGCCTTACGAAGGGCAGCACGGCGAAGTATGCATTTCCGACCGCGGGAAGGCTTTCAAAATTCGGGGCGCCACGATCGACGGCAATGATCCCGAAGTAAGCTGGGCGGCCATCGGGGCAGCCATGCACTACGTCCGCACGGAGCGAAAGCCGTTCTTGCTTGAGGCCATGGTCTCGCGTCTGCACGGTCACTCGTCTGCTTCCGGCGCGAACTTCGTCAAAAACGAAATCGATTGCATTGCCCGTTTCGAGCACAAACTCGAAGAGCGCGGGCTCCTGACGCGCGCACAGATGAACGAGATGCGGGCTCACTTCACCGCGGAGCTGCTCGAGGCGAGCAAGCGCGTTCGCAAAGAGCCGCAGCCGTTGCCCGAGACGATTTGGGATTACGTGTACGCCGACAAGAACCGGAGAGAAGTCAACTGATGGCTACCATGATTCAAGCCATCCGCATGGCGCTTCACGTGGGAGAAGAGCGCCTTGGTGTCACGGATATTTTCGGCCAGGACGTGGGGCCGCCGCTCGGCGGCGTTTTCACGGGTACGCAGGGTCTCGAGACAGCGTGGAACTCGCCGCTCGACGAGCGCGGGATCATCGGCATGGCCATTGGTCTGGCGCTCGCAGGCCGAAAGCCCATCGCCGAAATTCAGTTTTGCGATTACGCATTCAATTCCATCGATATGCTGAAGATCGCCGGTAATACGTATTGGGCGAGCGCCGGCGATTGGAATGTACCGCTCGTCATGATGACGCCCGTAGGCGCTGGCATTCGTGGCAGTATTTACCATTCCCATTCCTTCGATGCGCAGGCCACGCGAATCCCTGGTTGGAAAATCGTCATGCCGTCGAATCCGCGTGACGCGTACGGCCTCATGCTCAGCGCCATCGTGGATCCGAATCCGGTCATGTTTCTCGAACCCAAAGCGTTGCTCCGCGTGAAGGGCCGCGATGGCGAAGAAATTCCGGGCGAACCGGGCGATCCCAAGGCATTGTCGAAAATGATCGATGCGCCTCTCGGAGATCGCTCCGCGTGGAAGCCAGCGTGGCCGAAACTCGAAGAGTACTACGTTTCCATCGGGAAGGCGCGCGTCGCGCGCGCCGGTAAGGACGTCACCGTGCTCACGTACGGGCGCAACGTTCCCATGTGTCTCGCGGCCGCCGGAGAGCTCGCGAAAGATGGAATCGATGCGGAAATCATCGACCTTCGTTCGCTATATCCCTACGACTGGCCGGCCATCAAAGACAGCGTGCGAAAGACACATCGCGTGCTTTGCGTGAACGAGGATACGGAGATTACCAACTTTGGTGAGCACCTCATTCGGCGCATCATCGAGGAGCTCTTTTACGAACTGCACGCACCACCCAAGCTGCTCGCGGGCGCCCACCTCCCAGGTGTTGGCCTTGCCGACGCTCTCGAGCGCGCGACCATCCCGCAAACGAGCGGCATCAAAGCGGCGATCGACACCCTCGCCCGCCATCAACCTTAGAGCGAGTTCGACAGCCGTCGCGAGCGAATCGAGGCTAGGGCGGAGCGCGAGGAGCCCACGAAAGCGCAGGCACCGTGCGTAGCATGAGGCGAGGAGCGCCCACAGCGCCGGCTCTTCAGGGAAACTAGCCAGGCCTGCGCGGGCCGCCTCCGCCGCGTTCTTGTAGCGCGCTGCACGTAGCAGCGCGCGAACCTTCTTTAGGGCTTGCTTGGCACGGATGGCACTCATCTGTTCTTTATGCCCCGTGCGTGGCGATGAAGGCTGGACGGCTCATCATGCTTTCCATGTAGCGCGCGATTGTCTCATCGGCGGAGAGCACCCCGCACATCTTCGCCCACGCGAACGACGAGGCAACAATGATATCCGCTGCCGAAAAGTTCTCGCCAAGTAGACAGCCGTGACCTTCGCGAAACGATCTCTCGATGGCCCTCTTGAAGTGCGGCTCGATCGTTTCCTTCCACTTCTTTTTCGATCGCTCGACGAGCTTTGGATCACGTCTGTCTTCCGGAAGAAGCATCGTGTTGAACATGATGGCTTCGAGGCATGGATCGGACGTTGCCGGCACGTAGACCATCCACTCGTAGAACTTGGCGCGCTCGCGCGAGCCGACCTCGGGTGCGAATTTCCCGTCGCCGTATTTGTCTGCAAGATACATCAAGATGGCCGAGGACTCGATGAGCACGAGGCCGTCGTCATCGAGCGTCGGGACGAAGCCGTGAGGATGCAGCTTGCGGTAGGCGGGCGCGCGACCGGCGCCGGAGAAGATGTCGACGTGCTCGATGTCGCATGGCAAATCGAGCTCTTTGAGCATCCAGAGGACGCGCGACGAGCGTGTACGGGGTGCGTAATAAAGCTTCATGCGCGCGATTGGGACATGAGTTGTTTCCACGCGCAAGAACCACAACTAAAACGCGTTTTACGCGTCGTCGTCGGGAGCGGCGCCACCTGCGCGCGCGAGATCTTCCTGGCGAACCTTGTCGGCATCGAACTTGGCCGCACGGTCGCGCATCGTTGTGAGCACTTGTTCGGCCGGTGGCAGCTCGCCGTGAATCCACTTCAGCGGGTTGACGCGTGCGACGACGAATGCGCGCAGATAAGGACTGACGAGGCCCTTGTCGCGAAGTTTGGCGACGGCCGCAGAGACCTTTTCTTCGACGTCGAGGGTGAGATCGGCGAGTTTTTCGTGAGTGTGGATGGCGTCGCGAACGGGCTCGTCGGTGAAGGTCTCGACGCGACGGAGCACGGGGTGATACGCGCCGCCTGCAAAACGCCCGTTTCTCTCGTAGCACACGCCCAACGTCACGAGCGCAGGATCCTCGAGGTAGAAGGAGAAGCTCGATTCAGACTTGTCCCCGTCATCGATGAGCAAGTCTCGATAGATACGAATGACTTCGAGTGAGCGCTCTCTCAGGTTGTGAGCTTTCTCGGTGTTGAGCGCGAGGATCTGCCAAGCAACTTCGCGCGCGGGGAGGACGAGTGCCGTGATCGCCTTGCCGCCGAGGCGGCGCATGGCTTCGAGACGGTGGCGTCCGTTCGGCGTCCAGAACCCACCCGTTTTTGCGGGCGCAGTGATCGCGATGATGGGATCGAGAAAGCGACCGGTCCTGTCGATCACCTCGGCAAGTCGCTTATGGTGCGTGTCGCTGAGATCGCGCTGAAATGGTGTTGGCTCGATCTTGTCGACGGGCACGATGGCAAAGAGTTGCGCATGACCGCCAAGCGGATCGCGATAGCGACCGACGACGACACCACCCTCTTTCTGCACGACGTGCTCGAGATCGGCGAGGGCTTCGTCTTCGCCGTCCACGACGCACGCGCGAGGGTCAAGCCCTTGAGACGCGGCCTCCTTTTTGCGTGGTGTCCTCTTGCGAGATGTAGCCTTGGGCTTCGTCGGCGCATGCTTTCTCGTCGCCATGGTCTGTCTTGGTAGCACGAACCTTCGCGCGAATCGGTTTACGGATCTTTACGCCTCGAGGATGCGACCACTGCGGTCTTCGTCGTCATCTTTCAGGCGGACCAACGAATAAGGAGATCATTCAATGACACGTTGTTCAATTCCAGTTGCGACGATGATGATGGCAGGGGCGGTCTTGGTGGCGGGCGTGCTCGCGTGCAGGCGTCACAGGTGTCGTCATCATGCACATTGCGGTGGTGAACAGTGCGGCATGCACGAGCATGAGCATGAGCACGAACACGGGGACAACGATTCTTGCGGCTGCCACAAACACCACCACGGGGGAAGGTGGGGAGGCCGGTTTGGGCGGCGTTTCTGGCTGCGCCCGCTGCTCCTCAAGCTGGATGCCACGCCCGGGCAAGAGAAGGAATTGGGCGCCGCATTCGACGAATTCGAAAAGCGCGCGCGTGAGGCGAAGGCGTTGTTCGAGTCGTCGAGACAGGCCGCCGCACGCGCGATGGAGAGCGAGGTGTTCGACGACGTCGCCATGGGCGAAGCGCAGGTGAAGGCGCACGAAGCCTCCACGCAAATCAAGGACGCCTTTGAAGTGACCCTTCGACGCATTCACTCCGTGCTCGACAACGAGCAGCGCAGGCGCCTTGCCAAGCTCGTTGCGCGGGGTTCGCGCGGCTGGTGGCGTTGACCGCTTTCGATTTGGCGCGATCTCATCGTTGGGGCCTGCGGTGCGGTCCTCAAAGCCCACCAAGGCTGTTCCGGTCCGCTCCTCGGCCCCGCCTCGACCTCGCGCCAACTTGAAAGCGGTCTGGTAGCGGCTGGTGGCGTTGAGCGCTTTCGATTTGGCGCGATCTCATCGTTGGGGCCCCATCCGCGCGCGAACCGCGGGTGGGGATCACCACGCGCGTTCGATGAATGCTTTGATGCGCGCCCCAATCGCCTCGGGCTGCTCGATCGGTGCCACGTGTGTTCCGCCTCGCACCATCATCAGCTCCGCGCCTGGTATCTGCGAAGCCATGTGTTCTGACAACGATGCTGGTGTGAAGGTGTCCCTCTCTCCTGCAACGATGAGAACGGGCACGTCAATCTTCGTCAGGTAGTTCTCCGCGCTGTGCTCCCCCGCCGCACGTAGCATCCGCAGGAACATCGGAAAATCGACGTGTGTCATATGAAGCAAATACGGCATCAAGTCTTCGCGGTGGATGTTGTCAGGGTCCACGTCGCGCGCGAAGAGGGCTGCTCTCAACGCCATCTCCGGTGGAATGTGCGACCAGATCGCCCGCGCGATGTCAGGCTGCTTGTCGACGATGTCCATCAATTTCGGAAGAATGGCGTCGATCACGGGCAGGCCTCGGAACGATTGCGTGACTTTGCCATAGCTTCCGCAGACAAGGACGAGGGCGCGTATGTTTTTCGGGAACATGCGCCAGGCTCCGAGAGCCACCTGGGTACCCATCGAATGGCCAACGATCACGCAAGGTAGATCGCCTAGATGGCGTCGGATGGCCATCAGATCGCGCGTGTGGGACGCAATGTCGACACGCGCCGGATCCACGGGTGCGCCGCTGCGGCCGTGACCACGGTAATGCCAATGAGCAACGTCCGTCGCATAGGCAATATCGTTCCAAAGGTATTTCCAGATGAATCCGTCGCAGAGGATGCCGTCGCAGAAAACGACCCGACCCTTCCGGCCCTCCATTGGGTGGCCCCCCATTGGGCCCCCCCCGGCTGCATGCCCAGACCCCCTCGCCGCCGGCATGGTGCGGAGGAAGAGACGTGTACCATCCTCCGCAATGACGGTTTCGTGCGTTTCCTTCGGTCCTGGAGTGACCGTGGGAGGAAAGCGAGACTGAGGTCGAGCGTTCTCGCCCAAGGTTCCGTTCGTGATGCGAAGCTACAGCCGTGGCGCGCAACGATCGCGATCATGTGCAAACTGCCGCACACACTCGCGTGACGTTGCACGCATGTCGACCACGCTCTTAGACCTCGTCGTCGTCTTCGCCGCCGTCGACTTCGTTGACGCTTGGAAGCTTCTTGATCTCGAGGCGTGAGATTTTCCATGCGCGCTGAACGACCCACGAAAGCGAGCGGTCAAGGCGCGCGGCCTCTTCTTTGATCTCCTGCAGCATGGACTCGGGGAAGTAGAGACTCTGCTTCCGCTTGTCGGTCTTTGGGCTTTCGGTACGAAGGTTGGAAATCGGATCCTTGTCGTTCGCCAAAGCGGGCCTCCTTGTGGTGGGCGGTAGGGCAGCACGTGCTCAAACATTGAGTCGTGAGTGGTTAGCGCGTCGCGTAAGAATACGGCGGTGGGCCGACGAAAATATCAGCCCCAACGCCCCGTGACCGCACAATGATCCATCTCTCGTGTGAATACGTAAAGGAGTTTCAGCATGTCCAGATCGATCACGGGTCGCACGCCGCACAAGGTGGGTTATGTGCTGCGCGTGGTCGTACCCACAATCGGCGCTTTCGCGGGAGGTCTCGCACTCGGAAGTTATCGCGCCGAAGCAACGCCTGAGGCGCAGAACCCTTACCAGGTCATGTCCCAACTGGGGCGGGTGCTCGTGCAGGTAGAAAACCATTACGTCGACCCCGTGGAGCGCGGAAAGCTCGTCGAGGGCGCGATCAAAGGCATGGTCGAAAATCTCGATCCGCACTCGTCGTACATGCCGCCCGACGAGTGGAAACAGTTCCAGAGCGACACGGAAGGCAACTTTGTCGGCGTTGGCCTCGAGGTTGATGGACGAGGGGATCGCCTCATCGTGATCGCGCCGATCGAGGGATCTCCAGCAGCGCGGGCCGGCATCAAGAGCGGCGATCAAATCGTGGCTGTTGACGGTGTCGATGTACTCAATGAACCGCTCGACCGCGTGGTCAAGAAAATGCGCGGTGCACCGGCGACCAAGGTGAAGATCACGATCCATCGCGAGAGCGGTCGCGGGACCGCTCTTGCCGGCGCGCCGGATTCAGGCATCGTGCCTCTGCCAACGAACGACGCGGGAGCGTCGCCGGAGCATGTAGAGCGCACGGGTCAGACGCTGACGTTCGAGCTGACACGCGAAACCATCCATGTCGCGAGCGTGAGTTTCAAGCTCCTTGAAGGCAACGTTGGCTATGTGCGGCTCAAGCAGTTTCAAGAGAAAACGCACGACGAAATGATGCGCGCTGCCGCCAAGCTTCGTGAGCAAGCGAAGGGCGGCGCCCTCGCGGGCGTGTTGCTCGACCTTCGCTCGAACCCCGGCGGGCTCGTCGACGAAGCCACGGAGATCGCCGACGAGTTTCTTTCGCGCGGAGGCATCTATTCAATGCGCCACCGCGGTGAAGTGGTCGAGGATCTGAAGGCGAGCCCCGGAGGCGCGTTCGTTCTCGTGCCGGTGGTTGCACTCGTCAACGAGTGGACTGCGAGCGCGAGTGAGCTTCTCGTCGGCGCACTTCAAGACAACGGGCGCGCCACCGTCGTTGGTGTGAACACGTTTGGAAAAGGCAGCGTGCAGTCGGTCTTCCCGCTCCCAAACAGCTCCGGCCTCAAGCTCACGACAGCGCGCTACTACACGCCGAGCGGACATGCGATCCAAGCCGACGGGATCCACCCAGACGTCGTCGTCGCGTCGGCTGCGCGGACCACCGCGGATACGCTGCGCATCACGCGCGAGCGTGACCTGCCCGGGCATCTTCCGCCCGAAGGACCGCAGGGTGGAGCACCTGTCCGCGACGCAGGTGCTGTCGTGATCGATGCGGGCGCGAACGTCGACGAGGACAACGCAATGCTCGTCCGCGACGTGCCCACCGATCCATCGTCGTCAACCGATGCGGTGCTGCGAATCGGCTACCAAACACTGCGTGCCCAAATGAATCGATGAAATTGACCGCAGTCAGCCGTGGACGCGGATGGCGTAGGTGAGTTTTGCAACGCTTTTCAGCACGTTCGGTACGCGCTTGAAGAGATTGATGGACGGCGGACGCTTCTCCATGACGCGCACGGGGACCTCCTTCGTGCGGATGCCGCCGCGATCTGCGCGAATGACGAATTCGCTCGCAAAGACGTCCTTGTCGATGAGGCATGCGCGCACGACGTCGAGCAGCGCGGTGCGACGGAACGCCTTGAGACCGTGCGTATCGGTGCCGCGAAAACCGAGCAGCACGCGAAGCATGGACGAATACGCGACACTTGCAGCGTGCCGGACGAGAGGACGATCGTCTTCCGAGCCCTCCGCGAGCTTCGAACCGATGACCAGATCCGCTTCGCCCGTGTCGAGCAATTCCACTGCACGGCGGTGAAAGTCGACGTCGCAGAGATCGATTTCATCGCAGATCACGAGATCCCCGCGCGAGAGCAAGATGCCTTGTTTGAGGGCCTTGCCGTAGTTCGGCTCGCCCATGCTGATGATCTTGACCTGGCCCGTTTCCGCGCTGCCGTACCTGTTCGCGAGCTCCTGCCCGATTTCGACCGTGCGATCGTGCGAACCATTCTCCGCCAGGATGATTTCGTACTTCCAGCCTGTGGACTCGAGACGATCGCGAAGATCCACGATGGCGGCATGGAGGATCGCTTCCTCGTTGTAGACGGGGATGACGATCGAGATGTGAGGATCGCGACCGTCGCGTGCTTCGCGCGAGTCACCGTTCGAATGAGAGCTCGTTGCCATCGCTTCGGGGGGACTCCTCTTAGTACGTCGAGTGCGCGGTCGCCAAGCTACGTTCTCATCCAGAAACTGCTGCGCGCCGCAAATCGTCGGTCAGCCTCCCGTGGAGCCATCGCTCGTAGTAGGGTCGCGTCCCGATGAGTGCAGCCTTTTCTTCGATGCGTTTTCTTGGTCGCCATGCTCGCCGCATCCCGGCTGCATCCGTCCTCGCCGTGTTGGCATTCACGCTCTTTAGCGCGTGCAACAAGGAGGAGAAGAAGCCCGTTCCGCAGGAAGAGCGCAAGGCAAGCGCAGTTCCGTCGGGAGTGGTCTTCAACGATTTTCTTCCGAACAGCGGTAGCGGACAGGGACTCGCGGTCAAGGGACTCGATGGCGGCTTCGAGGCGGGCCTCGGTGAAAACGCTGGTGGAGCAGAGAGCGCCAACGGCACGGAGGCCGCTGAGACACCCGGCGCTGCAAAAATCGACGTGCTCGAACCGGGTGCCGAGCCGCGGGCCGTGCGCAAGTACACCTTCGTCGCAAACCGCGTCGAGCGGCGCACGCTCACCATTCGCCAGAGCATTGCGGCGAAAGACCAGGCGCAGTCACTGCCCGGCCTCGTGATGACGATCGACGTCGTCGCGAAGGAGGTCAAGCCAGCGGGTGCGCACTTTGAGATGAAGCTCGTGAAGATCGATCTCGCGGACAAGGACAAACTCGATCCGCGTCTCGTGCAGTCCGCCTCGCAGCAATTCGCGGGGCTGAGCGGGCTGTCCGCCACGTTCGATATCAATCCGCACGGCGAGATTGGCGAGATGTCACTGAGCGGCAACGAGAAGATGCAGCGCGAGGGCGCCGAGGAGTTGCTCGGTGCGCTCGCCCAGTTCGTGGAGCTCGTTGTTCCGCCGCTCCCCGCCACGGCGATCGGTCAGGGCGCGAAGTGGGAACGCACGGAGACGATGAACGACCGCGGACTCGCGCAGCAATCCAAGCGCACGCTGGAACTCAAAGACGTAAGCGACACGGGTGGAACGATCTCCTCCGCGATGGAAAAGAAGATTCCAAAGCACGAGTACCCGGATCCGCGTATGCCCGGCGCAACGATGGAGCTCGATGGCTCGGGAACGGCAACGTACACGTTCCGGTTCGATCGCGTTGCCTCGAAGGTCGTCTCCGAGCAAACGCAGCGTGTGAAGATCGAAGCGCCTGCCGGGCCGGATCCAAAGGCGGAGAAGAAAACCGTGGCTCAGGAGATCACGGTCAAGCACCTGCTCGAGACACCACCGGGAAAGTAGATTGACATCAGGCGAGCGGCATACAAACGAGTCTGATTCGACGGAGGAGTGGCGATGGCGGATGGCTTGAACAGGGTGATGTTGCTCGGCAACCTTGGTGCGGATCCGGAATTGAAGATGACGTCCGGCGGCCAAGCGGTGCTCAAGCTTCGTCTCGCAACAACGGAGTCGTACCTGGACAGAAACAACACGCGCCAGGAACGCACCGAGTGGCACTCGGTCGTGATGTGGGGCAAGCGCGGCGAGGCGCTCGCCAAGTTTCTCACGAAGGGTGAACGCATCTTCGTCGAAGGCGGATTGCGCACATCGAGCTACGAGAAAGATGGTGAGAAGCGGTATCGCACCGAGATCAACGCGACCAACGTCATCCTCATTGGGCGCGGCCGAGGAGCGGGCGACAGCGCTGGGGGAGGCGGCGGGTATGAGCGGCGCGCTCCTGCGCGCGGCGGTGAAGAGGGTGGCGGTCGGGCGCCAAGTGCTCCTGCTCCGGCCGCCGAAGATTTCGGGGACTTTCCCGGCGACGACGAAATCCCCTTCTAGCGCCGGCCTGCAGATCTGCGTCGCCCGCCTTCGTTGCTCGGCCTCCCCCCGTACTTCAAGTACGCCTCCGGCCTCGCCGCCTCGGCGGGCTCGCATCTCTTTGGCCGGCTCCTGCTCGCAGTCTGAGCTGCGTAGCTGGGTAGGTTGGGGTGAGCTTGCGAACCCCAACATTTGCAGCTAAGACATGCGACCCCTCCTATCGACCCAATGTCGCTAGACGGAGGAGCTCGGAGAGAATATGCAAGAAGGAATTCACCCGGACTACCCGCCGGCCACGGTTAGCTGCGCGTGTGGCAACACGTTTGTGACGCGTTCGACGCGCGGCGATTTTCAGGTCGATGTGTGCTCGAACTGCCACCCGTTTTACACCGGCACGCAGAAACTCATCGACGCCGCAGGGCGCGTGGATCGCTTCCGCAAGCGCTACGGAGCCGCGAAATCCGTTGAAGCGAAGCCTGCTGAAGCGAAGAAGTGAAACGGAATGCCTGAAACCCAATCGAGCGCGGCTTCCCCCATCGCCAACGCAGCGACCGTTGCGAGGCCATACATAGGCGGGCAAGCCGTGCTCGAGGGCGTCATGATGCGGTCGCCCACGTCCTTCGCGGTCGTGGTGCGGCGCAGAGATGGGTCACTTCACGTTCGTGAAAAAGCCATGGTCGACGCGCGCAAGGGAGTCGCAAAACTTCCATTTTTGCGCGGCGTTGCGGCCATTGTCGAGAGCTTCAAACTCGGAGGCGAGGCCCTCCGCTTCTCGGCCGATCAGATGGAGCGCGATCTCGACGCAGCGGAGCGGGCGCAGACAGCCACCAAGCCGCGCGGCGGGCGTGATGGGATTGGGACGAGCATCGTACGGACGCTCATGGCTGTAGCATACACGCTTTTTTTGCTCCTCTCGGCCGACGATGAAACGGGCGCGAAGGGGGAGGAAACGGTCGAGAGCATCGAGAAGAACGACAAGGAGAAGAGCAAGGGCCCCATGGTCCTCATGCTCGTCCTGATGGTGGGCTTTTTCGTTGCCCTGCCGCAGGCCTCGGCTGCCGGCATGAACAAGCTTCTCGGGCTCCATCTCGGCGTACAGTCCGCGGGCTTTCAGGCCATGACGGGCATCTTCAAACTCGCCCTTATCATTGGCTACTTGCTCGTGATTCGGCGTCTTCTCCCAGATATCCGGCGCGTGTTTCAGTATCACGGTGCCGAGCACAAAACGATTAGCACCTACGAGGCCAACGAACCGCTGACGGTGCAGGCCGCGCGCGCGAAGTCAACGCTCCATCCGCGTTGCGGCACGACCTTTCTCGTGATGGTGGCATTCGTATCCATTCTTGTCTTTACGGCCGTCGGAAGTTTTTTGCCAAAGATTGAAACTGGCAAAATCGTAGTGGACAACGTTCTTTTCTTTCTTGAGAAATTACCATTTTTGCCCGTGATTGCGGCGGTGACGTTCGAAATTCAGCGTATCTTCGCACGCTATTGCACGGCGGGACCGCTTCGCGCCCTGCTCTGGCCCGGCTTTCTCTGCCAGAAGATCACCACCATCGAACCCACCGACGATCAGCTCGAAGTCGCGCTTGCTTCGCTCCGCGTGACGCTCTTCCGTGAGGACGGCATCGAAACATCGCCATCGCCACAAGAAGCGTTTGCGCCGGCCGACGTTCGTTATCGAAACTTCGACGCACTCATGAAGTCACCGCGATTAAGGATGCGGTAGACTCGTAGATCAATGCTTCCCTTCGACAAGCTGGAGCAGCTTTCGCGGCGCTATGCCGAGCTCGAGGATCTGCTCTGCGATCCCGGGATCCTCTCGGACCGCAATCAACTTTCGAAACTAAACAAAGAGCGTACGGAGCTCGAGCCACTCGTTTTGGCGTTCGCGCACTACCGCGATGTCGACAAGAGGTTGCGCGACGACGAAGCCGCGCTCGCCGATCCCGATCTGCGCGAGCTCGCCGAGCTCGAGATCCCCGATCTGCAAGCCGAGCGCGGCACTCTCGAAGGACAAATCCGGCTTCTCTTGCTGCCGACGGATCCGGCTGACAAGAAGAACGTCATCCTCGAGATCCGCGGCGGCGAAGGCGGCGAAGAGGCGGCGCTCTTCGCGATGGATCTCTTTCGCATGTATGCGCGTTACGCCGAAACGAAGGGCTGGACCATCGAGGTCATGTCGCTCAGCGAGAGCGCAACGGGTGGCTACAAAGAATGCGTCGCGCTGGTCAGCGGCAAGGACGTCTACTCGCAGCTTCGCTTCGAAGGAGGCGTGCACCGCGTCCAGCGCGTGCCGGCCACCGAAACGCAAGGGCGCATTCACACGTCGACGGCCACGGTCGCCGTGCTGCCCGAGGCCGACGACGTCGATGTTCAGATCGACGAGAAGGATCTCGAGATCTCGATCGCGGCGAGCGGCGGGCCGGGTGGACAGGGCGTCAACACGACGAACAGCGCTGTCCAGATCCAGCACAAGCCAACGGGCATCATCGTCAAGTGTCAGGACGAGCGGTCGCAGCTAAAGAACAAAGCCAAAGCGCTCAAGGTTCTAAAGAGCCGTCTTTACGACATCGAGCGCGAGAAGCAGGAGGCTGCGCTCTCCGCCGAGCGCAAAGGGATGGTCGGCACCGGCGAGCGCAGTCAAAAGATTCGAACTTACAACTATCCGCAAAACCGCGTGAGCGATCATCGGATAAGGCTTACGTTGAACAAGCTCGATCGCATTATGGGTGGCGATCTCAACGAGCTCGTCACGGCCCTGCGCACGCATCGGCAGGCGGCGTTGCTCAACGAAACGAACGGCGGCGGCGCGCCCGCGATGTTCGGCGACGAGGACGACGCGTGAGCAATTCTCGCCTGCTCGAAGCGTTGACGTGCGCGATGGCGCTCGCTCCGGGTGTTTACTCGCGAAATCGCATGTTCGATTTTTTTGCGAAGGCGGGTATTGCGCGCGCCAAATGCCGCGCGGCCGTCCTGCGAGGGATTGTCCGTCACCTCGGGCACGCGCACGCCGTGTCGCTCTCACCGGAGGATGCGGTGGCCTCGGGCGAGTCGGGATTCGTCCTCCGCTACCAGATCCCGCAGATGCGCCTCGAACGGCTTGCGTTCATCTCGCGGCTCGAGCTCGCCGTTCTTCGACTGCTCGCGACGCGTGCAAGCGCAACGTGCCTACCGGCCGATGACGCGGATCACGCTCTCGTGGAAGACGCGCTCGCGCGCCTTCTGGTCAAGAACGACACGAGCGACATTGCGCTGGCCGCAAGCGAAGTCATCTCCCCCGAATAACGCGCGCCGGCCGCATTCGTTAACCTGGCGGCCATGTAAAGTCGCGCCCGCCCAGAACGTGCACGTGAATGTGATGCACGGTTTGACCGGCGGCGTCCCCGTCGTTGACGACGAGGCGGTAGCCATGTTCTTCGAGGCCTTCTTGCTTTGCCACCTGACGCGCGGCAAGGAACACCTGCCCGATGGTCGTCGCATCCGCAGCCGAGAGATCGCGGATGCCCGCGATGTGCTTGCGTGGCACGACGAGCACGTGCGTCGGCGCTATCGGGCGAACGTCGCGAAAAGCGACCGCGTGCTCGTCTTCGTAGACGATGCTCGCGGGAATTTTCTTCTCGAGGATGTTGCAAAATAGGCAGCCCATTGCGCGCAGCGTAACTCAAAAACAAAAAGCCCGCGTCTCCGACAGACACGGGCTTCGCGTCGTACGCGACGATCGGACGTCGCGATTTACTTCTTCGTGGCGTCGGCTGGCGTTGTCGCAGGCGCGCTCGATGCCGCGGGCGCGCTCGACGTTGCCGGCGAGGCCTTCTCGGTCGCCGCCTTTTCCGAATCCGCACTCACCGCATTCGGCGAGTCTGCCGGCTTCGCGTCCGAACCGCCGCACGCCACTGCCATCGCCGCAAGGGCGCAAAGAACAATCAGCTTCTTCATCGTTGTAGCCTCCAGGGGCGCTCTTTTTTGTCGCCAAGCGCCTCTTCGTCAAGGACATCGTGCGGAAAAAGTTGATGCACGTTGCGATTTTTTGTCGGACGCGATCCAACAAGTTTACAAAAATATGTCATGACTGCGGATCCGCCGTCGAAAGAGGCCGTGCGATCGTAGAGCCATGTAAAATACTTACTTATACGCGTCATCATTTTCGATTGCGCGCAACGTCCCTCGAGGGGGAAGACCAAACGTGAATCGTCAGAAACTAGAGCACAGCACCTTACGCTGGATTCTCTTCGCAAAAACGGGCGCTGGCGTCGTCCTCGCTCTCGCGGTTGCAGGTGGATGGTGGCTGCATTCACGCGGTATTGAGATCGCCGATCTCACGACGGCGCTGCGTGGCTCGACCGAGCCTCGCTTCGAATGGCACACGGTGGACGGACCGCACTGGCAGGCACTCGCCCCGCGCGGCTCGGAGGCATTCGTTGGCGAAGCGACCGACGTAACGGACGCGCGCGAAGCCGACGGGCAAGGATGTCCGCGCGGCATGGTGCGTGTAAAAGGCAACTATCACCCTGATCCCACCGGCGACGGCTCGGGCGCGATCGAGCGCATGCAGGATGCCGCGTGCACGGACTGGGTCAACAAAGACTTCCCCGCGCGTTGTCGCACGTTCGACGAAGAACGGCTCGCGATCGAAGTTGCGGCGCTCAAGACGACGCCGATGGACTTCTGCATGGATCGCTACGAGTACCCGAACGTCGCGGGGCAAAATCCGATCATCCTCGTCACGTTCAACGAGTCCGTGGCGCTCTGCAAGAAAGCGAACAAGCGCATATGCAACGAGAGCGAGTGGACGTTCGCGTGTGAAGGCGAGCAGGCGAGGCCTTATCCGTACGGCTATACCCGCGACGAAACGGCGTGCGTCATCGATCGCACGTGGCGCACGGTCGCCGAGGGGGCGCTCAGTTCGCGCGGCAGCACGGCGGCGCAGCAGGAGATCGATCGCCTCTGGCAGGGCGAGCCGTCCGGATCGCGCGGCGCGTGCAGGAGCCCCTTCGGTGTCTACGACATGACGGGCAACGTCGATGAGTGGACGCGGAGCGTGCGATCGAGCGGCTACGCTTCGGTGCTCAAAGGGGGATATTGGGGACCTGTGCGCGCTCGGTGTCGTCCGGCAACGCGCGCGCACTCGGAGGACTTCGTCGACTACCAACAAGGCTTTCGCTGTTGCGCAGATGCCGACACGAGCGTCGCTCCCCCCGGTCCGAGAGACGTGGCAGACGCGGCTGCTGCGCCCGTTGCGGGCGATGCGGCGATCGCCGCTCTACCGATCGTGAGCGACGCGTCGGTGCTCGCGGCGCAAGCCGAGGAGCCTACCGCCGATCTCTTGCACACGTCCGCGTTCCCCGATGATCGCAGCGACGACGAGCTCCGCGCGCTCGCGCGCGCGCATGCTTCGCTCTTGCGCTGTTCGCTCGGCGCGAGCGCGCAGTCATTGCCGGACGGAGCGCGCGACGGCTTCGGGATAGCTCTGTCGCTCGGTCTCGTCGGGATCCACGTCCTGCGTGCGCGTCGATCGCGCTGAAGCGGATTGCCTTCGCGCGTCGGCTGCGGCAGCAGCATGCGACGCTGCTTCGGAGACGGCGCGCGCAACGCGCGACAGTTGGTGAACGTGCGCGCGTAAGAGACGATCGCGTTTCGCAACCTCGATCATCGCAGCTTGCGCGTAATCCCGCAGAGCCTCGGATGCGCGATCACGCAGCACGCTCGTTGCGATGCGCGCGAGACTTCGAGCAATGGCGAGGTGATCCTGTACGCGCGCCGCGATCGCAAGGGCCCGCTGATCGGCCTCGTCGAGCGACGGTATGTCCTCCGTGGGCATCGTTCGTCGCTCACGCGGCGCGGAGTTCGGTCCGTTGGCGAAATCTTGCACCATGCACATAACGCAAGCACGACGTGTGCCTCAGAGCCCGCTTTCGATTTGCCGCGATCTCAGCATCGATGGCGCCTTCGGCGCTGTCGGCCCCGCCTTCGGCGGGACCTCAGGGGGGCCTGCGGTGCGGTCAGTTGGGGCCCCATCCGCGCCATCTCACTTCGTTCGCTGCGCTGCCTTCCCCCGGCCTCGTGCTCGTCAGGGCCCCTTTCGCGTTGCGCCTTCGGCGCCGGTCGGCCCCGCCTACGGCGGGACCTCCGTGGCCCTTCCTGCGCGCGGGCTGGGGAAGGCTATTGCTGTCCGCTGCTCGGGGTTCCAAACCTCGCGTCAACTTGAAAGCGGTCTTGAGCACGAATGTGTGCACGCAACATCATCGTTCGGAACGTCGAGGCGGCGCGCGCCGCGTGTGACGGATCGCAACGAGCCGCCTTTCACGGGCTGCGTGCTCCTTCTCGTCTCGATGTCGGAGCATGCTTCGTGCAGTCCGGCTACGTGCCATGGGCGCCCCCATCCGTTGCCTCGTCTTCGCGGTCGCGGCGATCGCGACGGCGGGATGCAACAAGATCACCGGCAACGGCGAGCTGTCGAACTCGCCGCTCGCCATCGAGCCGAAGTGCCGTGCAGACGTGATGCAACAACCCGCAGACGCCGAGAGACGCGTCGAGCTTCCTGCACCCCACGGAATGTCGTTCGATGATGCAATTGGAGATCATCAGGTGGACGTAGCGGAGGCGATAGCGCACGAACGGAGTCAGGTACGTCGGGTGCTGACGCGCGAGATACGGTGGATAGACAAGCAGGTAGCGACGCTGAAGAGCGAGGCGGATTCGGCGCGAGGTGCGCAGCGTGATGAGCGATTGCGCGACGTGGATATGGCACGCGAGTGGCAGACGCGATTGAAGCAAGATCTCGAGGCGATAGATCGGGTAAGCGACAAGGTATGGCCGGCCCTCAGGGACCATATCGATCGGGACCTGGAGGAAGAGCACCCAGCCTCCATCCCGCGCTCTTTCGATAAGGCGTATGAGATCTAAGAGCGTGTAGGGCAGCCGTCGCGAGCGAATCGAGGCTAGGGCGGAGCGCGAGGAGCCCGCGTAAACGTACTTGTCGTACGTGCGCAGGCACCGCAGCGCCCAACCGACGCATCGATTCGCGCAGCAGGCTGGCGAACACGCTCTAACGACGGCGGCGGGCGAGCATAGCAAGTGCGAGCCCGAGTCCGAGGCTCACCCCTGCCGCGCTCGCCGGACGCGGGCTTGCGGCACATCCGCCGGAGCCACCCGGTGTTCCGTTGCTTGCCGTGGTTTCCGGATCTGGGTTTGTGTCGACGCCTTCCGGACGGGAGTTGCTCTTGGCCGAACCAAGGAGGCGTATCGAACTCCCGTATGGGTCCAGATCCCAGCTCACCGAGTCAGCCAGCGCAGGGCCGTCGAATTCGTTTCCGAAGCCTGCGCCCGTCGATAGCGCGCACACGATGCCTTTTGCGGAGCGCGCACAGAGATCGTCTTTGCCGTCGTCGTTCAGATCACCGGCCATGATGGTCGCGTAGTAGCGTTCTTGATTCCATCCTTTGGCGTCGCTCCACTCCGGGCCCGCGATCTCGGCCTCGGGACTGAAGGCGCTGCCGCGCGAGATGGAGCAAACCATGCCGCTCCCGGCGCGCGCGCAGACATCGGCTTTGCCGTCTCCATTGATGTCGGCAAACTGGATGGTTCGGTAATATTCCGCCCATCCCTTGGCATCGCTCCACTCCGGACCCGTGGAAAGCTCCGGGCCAAACGCGTGGCCGCTCGAAAGCGAGCAAACCATGCCCCTTGCAGCGCGCCCGCACACATCTGCTTTGCCGTCGCCGTTGATATCGACAAATCGGATCGTCGAGCCGTATTCCACCTTCGACCACCCGCTCGCGTTGCTCCAATTTGGACCGCGCACCTCGGTAGGGAAGCCGTTTCCGTCGGACAGATAGCAGACGACACCGTTTTCGTCGCGCCCGCAAACATCGGCCATGCCGTCGCCGTTCACGTCGGCAAACTGGATCATTGTATAATACATATCTTGATTCCAACCGGCTGCATCGCTCCACGCGGGCCCCAAAACGCCGGTTGGAAAGCCGTTGCCGTTGGATAGAGAACAGAGGATGCCCCGTGCGTCGCGCCCGCAAACATCGGCCATGCCGTCGCCGTTCACGTCGGCAAGCTGGATGGTCTCGTAGTACTCGGGCTTTGCCCAATCTTCGTCGTCACTCCACGCGGGGCCCCGGATCTCGGTCGGGAATCCCGAGCCGTTGGACAAGTCGCAGATCATGCCGAGCGCATCGCGTGCGCAGACGTCGGCTTTGCCGTCGCCGTTCACGTCGCCGTATTGGATCGTGTGGCCGTACTCGGGCCTTGCCCATCCCTTGGCGTCGCTCCACGCGGGCCCATCGATCTCGATCGAGAATCCCGAGCCGTGCGACAGGTCGCAGAGAATGCCGGATTTCCCGCGCGCGCAGAGATCGGCATTCCCGTCGCCGTCGATGTCGGTCTGCGAGCGCCGGACGAGGCGCGGATACGGCGGATACGAAGGAGTCGATTCCCCATCAACCCATCTCTGAAAATCCTCGAGCGTGCCGTTGAAGACGTCGTGATCAACGGCGCCGCCCCCGTCGCTATACTGCCAAATGGTCCATGCCGACCAACCGCCGGAGATGAGCGGACAACCGCTCGAAGGATTGTAGTGGGCAGTGACGAGTGGATATTTGGCGAGCGTCTGGTCGTTGCCAACGCTGTCCCTCCAGAAATACGGCCCCGTGTAAAGGATAGGCTGTTTGCCGGTGCCTGCCTCGACGAGATCCATCCACTCTTGGACCTTCGCAACGATCGTTGCCGCCGATTGGCCCCCCGCAGATTCCACATCGATCATCGCAGGCATATCCCCTTTCCCCAATTTGCCAATCTTGCCGATAAGGATATTTGCCTGTGCGACGACGTCCTGGTTCGGGCGGAAATACTGATAAGCGCCGCGGTAGATTCCGTTTGCCTTCATCTTCGCCCAATTCGATTCAAACTGGGGATCGATGACGGTGGTGCTGTCGCTCACGCGCGCGATGCCGAACACGCGCCCATCGGCCTTTGCCGCGGCCCAGTCGAAATTGCCTTGGTAGTACGAGACATCGTAACCCTGCACAGGGCCCGAAGAAGGCACTCCGCACTTGGTCACGAGTCCTTTGGACACCGTGCCGACGGGCTCGTCGCTCGTTGGCCCGCAGGCGGCCATGCCGAGCACCAGGAGCACGACGGCAGCGAAAAGACGGACAGAACGGCGACGAGCTGGGGATCTCGACACGAGGTGCATGCGACATCTACTGACACACTTCGGGCGTCGTCACACCTCTCCACCGCGCAACCGCACTCACGTCGACGACGTCACCCCGCGCGTTGTTCGCTCAATGATCGTCGCTTCATGGCCGACGAAGAACGTGATCGTCCTTCACGCTCCGCTGCCGAGGCTGTAAGTTTGTTACGATGAGCTGTCCCCTCCCGTGAAGGGACCACGCCACCTGTGCCAGCTCCGTGCGTGTGATGTGGAGGACTTCCAACAGGTCGGGCCAGATCGCGCCAAAAGTTATGCCCGCGGGATCACTCAACTTTGAGAGGATGGCCGAGGGCGCCACCAGCAATGCTTCGTCGTGCAGAGAGGAATAGTGAGCGTCCGTTGGCGGAGGCGCGTGAAGGAGCGTGAGCTGTCTCGTGCGCTGCTCGCTTTCACGAACACTCGCGATCTCTCGCACGGCCGCTGCCTCCTGTCCGATTACCTTCCTCTCGATATCGCGGAACAACGCCACGACGGCCGGATCTTTTCCACCGACGACGAGCCTGAACTTTGTCCGATCCATCGTCGGATGAGGAATCGCGAGATCGGCAGCATGCGGTATGTGGCAAAGCTCCTTTAGCTTGGTCCTGTAGAGTGCGAAGAGGCGCTCTTCGTCGAGCCCCTCTGGCAGTTCCGCATCGCCCAATCCGAAGAAGTCTCTCATCTGCTCGCGCAAGAAAGGGCGAGCGTCATCCTTGAAACGATTGATGTGGTCGAACATCACGTTCACGAGGACGTCGCGAACGCGACCCCCAGTGATGAGCGGTGCGATGAACGCCATCGCTGCTCCCTTCCAGCCCGTCGGGTCAACGAAGATCAGTCCAGCATCGGACCCAAGCCACCTTTGCAACTCCGGTACGAAGGTGCCGAACTCGCCATGGCGTGCGAATGTTTTTACGGCCCCTGAGCGACTCTTCAAGTAGTTCTCGAGGTCGCCGAACGCGGTGTCGTCCTTCTCGACGAACGCGGCCTCAACGTGGAACAGCGCATGCGTATCGTGCTCGCGCCATGTCTTGACCGCCGCTTCAAGCGCCTCAAGCCCGATTGCGATCGAGGTATCCTCGAGCGCAGCGCTCTTCGCCTTCCACGGCCCGGCGAACCCGTCTACGTAGCAGAGTCGAACCCGACGATCTCGCGCGACGGAACCGAGCTTCAATCCCCAGCTGTGGAGGTATTCATATAGAACTCGGTGCTTCAAGAAGCTCTGTTCGCGGCCTTGGTACTCTTGCGGAATCTGCATGAATTCCCCCAAATTTGGCCCTTTCCATTCCTGAAGACGAAGCTACACTGCACGTTCGTGCGGACGCAAGCAGTGAGAACTCCGTGAGCGATCGAAGCTCGATCGAATGGACCGAGGCAACGTGGAATCCAATTCGAGGTTGCACGAAGGTCTCGCCCGGCTGCAAGCATTGCTACGCGGAGACGTTCGCTGAGCGGTTCCGGGGCGTGCCCGGTCACCCGTTCGAACAGGGATTCAACCTGCGCCTGGTTTCAACCGCTCTCGAACTGCCGAGGCGCTGGCGTCGGGGCCGGCTCGTGTTCGTGAACAGCATGTCGGACCTCTTTCACGAAGCCGTGCCCACCGAGTACATTGCTCGCGTATTCGACGTGATGCGCGAGTGCCCGCAGCATCAGTTCCAGGTGTTGACGAAGAGGGCTGAGCGTCTCGAAGCGCTCGCGCCCGTGCTGCGCCCGCCGTCGAACGTGTGGCTCGGTGTGAGCGTTGAAAACGCTCAGTATGCATGGCGCATCGAGCACCTCCGACGGACGCCGGCGCAGGTCCGGTTCGTCAGCATCGAGCCGCTGCTCGGACCCATCCCCAAGCTTTGCCTAGATGGCATTCGCTGGGTCATTGTTGGGGGGGAAAGCGGTCACGGTGCTCGACCGATGGACGCCGGATGGGTTCGCCTGATCCGAGATCAGTGCCTGCGTGCTCGCGTGCTTTTCTTCTTCAAGCAGTGGGGCGGGGTACAGAAGTCGAAGCACGGGCGGGTGCTCGACGATCGAACTTGGGACGATATGCCCGGTGTCGCCGTTTGCTCCGTATCGACTTCGACCAAACACGGTCGCACTCATTTGCCAGTGCACACCTAAGAGCGTGTAGGGCAGCCTGCTGCGCGATCGATTCGTCGGTTGGGCGCTGCGGTGCCTGCGCACGTATGCCAAGTACGTTTACGCGGGCTCCTCGCGCTCCGCCGAGCGCCCCGAGCAGATTGCGGACCGAGTATTTTGGCCGAGTTGCAAGCAGCGCAAGGCGCTTCGACGCAAATCGGCAAAAAGACGATGGGAGCAACCTGCGAGGGGTTCAGCAGCCTCGATTCGCTCGTGACGGCTGTAGAACACGCTCTAAGAGCGCGGGCGATTTGTGCTTGCCAAAAAACGATGAAAGCCATGAAAACATGGCCTCTCAGAGGCGCGGATCGGATTCGAACCGACGTATGACGGTTTTGCAAACCGGTGCCTAACCACTTGGCTACCGCGCCAGACGGACCATCGAATACTGGTCCTGGAGCACGCGGTCAACCGGTTCCCTTCGGGTGCAAAATCTCGATGCCGTTCATGTAGGGTACGAGCGCTTTCGGCAGCGTGATGGATCCGTCCGCGTTCTGGTGATTCTCGAGCAGCGGGATGAGGATGCGCGGGCTTGCCACGGCGGTGTTGTTCAACGTGTACGGGTACGCGAGCGAGCCGTCTGGCATGCGCACGCGAATGTTGGAGCGGCGCGCCTGAAAATCGCCGAGCGTGGAGCATGAGTGCGTCTCGTTGTAAGCGCCTTTGCCGTCGGCGCGTCCGGGCATCCATGACTCCACTTCGTGCTTGCGCGTCTGCCCGAGACCAATTTCGCCGGTGCACGCAATGGCAACGCGATAAGGGATCTCGAGTTTTTCGAGAATGGCTTCGGCGTTGGCGAGAAGTTGATAATGCTCTTTTTCGGCCACCGTTTCATCTGGCAGGCAAAAGACGACTTGCTCTACTTTGGTGAACTGGTGCACGCGGTAAAGGCCCTTCGTATCCTTTCCATACGCGCCTGCCTCACGGCGAAAACAATTCGACACACCCGCATAGCGAATCGGCAGTGACGCGGCGTCGAGCACGTCGTCGCAGTGGAGCGAGACGAGCGGCACTTCACTCGTGCCGACAAGAAACAATTCGTCCGCCGTGATCGCGTACGCTTCTTCGACGCCGAGCGGGAAGAAGCCCGTGCCCACCATCGCGCGCTCTTTGACCATCACGGGCGGTATGACGATCGTGAGACCTCGCGCAACGAGGAGATCGATCGCGAGACGAGTGATCGCGAGTTCGAGCAGCGCGCCCGTGCCCATGAGCGCGTACGAGCGACCGCCCGCATACTTGCGCGGCCCGTCCCAGTTGACCATTCGGTGGAGCATCATGAGCTCCACGTGATCCTTCGGCTTGAAGTCGAATGCGCGCTTTACGCCGACTCTGCGGATCTCGACGTTGTCCTCTTCGCCCGCGCCGATCGGCACCTCCGGACGCGGGATGCTCGGCACGCGCAACATCAAGTCATCGAACTTCTTCTGCGCACCCGCGAGCGACGGTTCGAGCTCTTCGAGTTCGACCTTCACGGCCCTGCCTTCGTCGACGAGCGGCGCGCGCTCTTCCTTCTTCGCCTTCGGAATGAGCTGCGCGATCTCGTTCTTGCGCGCGCGCTTCGATTCGAGCTTTGCGATGAGCTCGCGGCGCTCTTTGTCGGCGGCGAGCAGCGCATCGAGATCGAGTTCAACGCGCTTGTTCTTGATGGCAGCGCGCACAGCGTCTTGGTTCTGGCGGATGAAGACTATGTCGAGCATGGAGGAGTGACAGTTCGACCCGCGTCGACCATTCGTCAAGAGGGAAAGAAGCTGAGTAGACCCCGCATATCTGCCGGCCGGCCAATAAAAAACGCGAGGCCGCTGAGCGACCTCGCGTTTCATTGCGTTCGTGCCGAACGTTACTTGGCTGCCGGTGGAGGAAGGGGCGCGCCTTCCGCGTGATGATGGTGATGCGCAGGCGGCGGCGTGAACTCGTATGAGAACGTCCCGTCACCTTTGCGCTTGTCCGCCGGGTTGATGGGGCCTGCGCCCGTGATCGTCCTCACGACGCAGTCGGCAACTGCATCGGGAGCCGTGGTGTTGGCCTTGTCAACGGCGACGTTCGTGATCGTGCCCGCGCCGTCGGCGCCGTCGGCCACGACGTTGAACACCACGGTGACCTTGCCGCCGACACCCGGGGTGCCTTTGAGAACGCTGTCGTAGCAGGCAACGATCTCGCTGTTCTTCGTGCCGAGAACGGCCGCCGTGTCATCGCGGTAGTTCTCGGGAGTGCGCGCCGTGCCTCCGCCGCATCCCACGAGTGCCGCGAGCGAAACTGCGAAAAAGAACGTGGTTTTCATGGCTTCGTACCCTCCGGCTTCTTCGCGGCGTCCGTCTTCGGTGGCGGCGTCTTTGCTGGTGCGGCCTTCCCGTCGTGATGCTTCTTATGGCCTGCGGGTGGCTTCGCGTTGGTGTCCGTCTCGTCGGGTGCTTTGATTGACTCGGTGGTGCTGTGGACGACCTTCTCCTTGCCGGTCGTCGGGTCGATCACGACCTTCTCCTTCGTTACCTCTTGCTCGATGACGATGAAGTCGACGCGGCGGTTCTTCTCGCGATTCTCTTCCGTGTCGTTCGGGGCAATCGGACGCTCGCTGCCCCAGCCCTTCGCGGTGAGACGGGAGGCTTCGATGCCGTCCTTCTTCACGAGGTAATCCATGACGGACTTGGCGCGTTGATCGGAAAGGGTCTTGTTCCGCTTGGCGTCGCCCTCGGCCGAGGCATGTCCCTCGATCGAGATCTTTTTGACCTGCGGATTGTTCTTGATGACGTCGGCGATGTCCTTCAAGAGCGAATCGCTCTCAGGCTTGATCGTCGCCTTGTTCACCTCGAATTGGATCTTCTCTTTGAATTCGATCTTGTTGTCGCGCAGCTCAACGCGCGGCGGCGGCTTCGGCGGCTCCGGCGCGGGCGGCGGGGGAGGGGGCGGCGGGGGAGGCGGAGGCGGAGTGCCAGCAATGGCGAACGCCTGCGCTCCCGAGAACTGCGTGGCGCTACTGCCGCAGCCAACGACGGCTAGCAGCATCGACGCAGCAATGGCGTGCGACAGGAAACGTTGGGAAAGCATCGGTAACGAACCTCGTGTGTCGTGAAGGGAAAGGGCCGATCCGACGGGAGCGGTCCACGCGTCCCCCTCCGTGGACGAAGCTTCGAATAAGCTGCATCCACTTTGGTTCATGCGGTGCAATAGACGGATCCGTCGCAATCGTCCATTCCGTTTTTCCAGATCCGCCAAAAGACTTTAATTTTTCGATGACTCCACTTCCATTGCACGTTCGTCATTCCAAAGTCAGCGTCAAATCGAAAGCGGGGGTTATTCGACAATCATTCGATCGCTCCTACTGCGACCAAACGTTTCTGGCGCGTACATCTCCTCGGCTTTCGAAGGTGGCACAATGTAGACACCGGGAGTCGTGGCCTTCGCAACGTACGTGTAGTCCCAAACCCCATCCCATAGCAGCGATGCGAACGCCTCAACGCGCTCGTCTCGCATGTTCTGGTGTTCGTACCAAGTGCGGTTCCAATACCAATATCGGCCTCGGCTTTTCTGTGCATCGATCTCATTCGGGTCCGTTGGGATCGGGCCCGTCACCGCGAGCGCCGGATTCAACGCCTCGAGTCCCGCAGGCAGTGGATCGACGAGCGCGACGTGATAGCGGCGCGCCGCTGCAACCATGGATACACGCACGCGAACTTTCGCGCCGACCTTGACTCGCCACGTACCATCAGGGTCGCGCGTGACATCCTTCGCGCTATCCGCGCCTTCATAGATGCGTGAGACGACGAAGCCATGATCGGCCGGCGGGAGCTTGAGATCCGTCGGCGCGTACTGCATGCCGATTCGGTAGTAGAGGCGGCCCGCGCCGTTCTTGTCGACGACGAGGTTCTGCATGCCCGTCATTTTGTCGGCGAGCCACTGCATCGGCACGTCGATGTTGCTCGATTCGGTCGTGCGTCCTTTGAACGCGTGCTCTCCCGCGAATCGATCCCCGAGCCACACACGAGCGACGAAGTCCGGCGTGACCTTTTCGTAGGTGTGGAAGTACCGATCGAGGGCGAGCAAGACGAAGGCATTCTCTTGCGTGTTCGTCCATCGCCCCGCTTTGCGATGATCGAGAAGTCCTTTGACCAGTTTCGGAATGAGGCTCGACGACGGTTCATCGCCAATCAACGACTCGAGCAAAACGCCGTCAGCGCGTCTGTCGGAGTGGAGCAACACCCAGTTCGAGTCTTGGTAGTCACTGACGAAATGTGCGGCTCCGGCGGTCTCCGTTGCGCGGTTATGCACGTGCCTGCGGATGGCGGTGTTCTCTGCGACGCTGCTCTTGTCTTGGGAAATCGTCGGCCAGATCCAGCCAACTGCCTCGATGGGCAGCTTGTCCACGCCACCTGCTTCGCGGATGAGTGATTTGGCGCGCGCCGGAGCCGCGTCTCCCATGAGTTTTCGCACGTAGAGCGAATACGCAACAAGAGAGCGTCGTGCATCAACGGAGTACCACCAGGGAATGTAACCTTCGATATCGCGAAGATAACTCTGCGCACGCGCCATCATCGCCGGATCGGGTTCGTAGCCTTTGCTTTTCGCACGCACGAGCGCGTGTGCAACATGCACCGAGACGTACGGCCACGGTTCCTCCTGCCAGAGGCCCCAGCCGCCGGAGGAGTGCTGCGTGCGTTTGAGTTTGTCGAGATCGGCCTTCATGGACACGGCGATCTCTTTCTGAGACGGCATGCCCTCGGCCTTGAACGCCGTGAGCACGTCGCGAAGTGCTGCGACCGCGAGGACACGCGATGCAACCTGTTCGTTGCATTCGAAGGGATACTTCGTGAGATAAAGAAATGCGTCGGTGAGCGCGGAGAGCTGCGTCGAGCTCGTCGAGATTTCGAGACCGCCGAATTGCGGGAACACACCTGCCGGCATCTTTACCGGCTGGGCAATCGTGCCGTTGTCGATCTCTCCGTACGTGGCGAATGCCTCGGTCGTTGCGGGCGTGTAAACAGGGAGCTCGATCTCACTTGCGTCGGAGAAGCCCGCCGACGCGACGCCGATCTGAAAGCGCGCTTTCCCAGGTTTCATCGTGCCGGAGGCGAAGCGCACCTCGACGCGATCGTTCGGAGGAACGGTGACGTGCTTGGCAGATGGCTCCGCGATCGCCGCATTGCTGGCCCGCACGACGACGCCAACATCGACCGCGGCGTTGGTTTGATTCTGCACGACAATCGGCAGCTCGAAGCGATCGCCGAAGTTCAAAAACCGCGGTGCACTCGGGCGCACCATCAGCGGAAGGCGCGCGGTGATCGTGGACTCGTTCGAGCCGAAGTTGCGCTCTCCGGCGGACGCGACCGCCATCACGCGGTAGCGCGTGAGGTTGTCCGGCAGCTTGAAGGACACGGTGGCTTTGCCCGCGGTGTCGGTGCGAACACGCGGTGCGAAGAGCGCGAGCGGCGCGAAGTCGGTCCGAACTTGGATGGGCGTCGTGCTCTCCCTCTTGTCGGCGGCGAGCGATTCGGCGATCGGTGCAGCGGGCGGAGGTGGTGCCGCTTGGCGTAGGACCCCCATCGGCGCTCTCGCTCTCATGACCGCTCCATCCAGCGGCATCGCTTCGTACAGAACATGGCGCTCGTCTTCTTGCTTCGAGAGCATGCCGAGATTCGCGAGATTCGGATCGGCGAGGAGGATCGCGTCGCGCATGCCGACGTCGCTCACATCGATCGATCGAATCATGTAAAATACACTGATCGGATCGGGCGTCTTGTACCCGGACAGCGCTAGGATTGCTTCGTCGGCGACCACCAGAGCGACATCGGCGTTCGCGACGGCACGGCCGGCAGCATCTTTCACGTCCACGTCAATCGCCGTTGCAGAACCGGGCTCCGTCATGGACGCCTTCGCAGCGACTTTCACGGCGAGCGTGCGCGAGACAGGCAGCACGTTCGCGTCGATTTTCCCGCTCGCGTATGCGGGCCGCTTTGACAACCTCTCGTCGGGTTTGCCTGTGGCGTCCTCGCGCACAGCAGCGCCAACGAGATCGACGCGCATCTCGACGTTCGGCACCATGCTCTCATTGAGCTTCACCGAGAGCACTTGAGATGCGGCGCGCATGGTGAAGCGCTCGACGTGCACGATCCCTTGACGGCGTACCGTGAGCACGCCTTCGGCCGGTGCGAACGGCGAAAGGACGAGCAGCTCGGCGACCTCACCCGGCTTGTATTCTTTCTTGTCCGCGATCACGGTGATCTTGTCGCTGCCCAGGGCGCGGTCCTTGGGCATGTCTTTGCCAGTCACCCAAAGCGTGGTCGCCGTTTGGTTCTTGCGCCCCTCCGCGTCCGTGACGATCGCCGTGATCCGCCATCGTCCGCCTTCCGGTGGCTTGATTGTACAATGCACGGGCTCTTCGGCGCCCGCGGAGCCACTCGTCACGTTGCACGTCTGAACGTCGACTTCCTTGTCCTCGTACTTCTCACCGCGCTGCACGGATTCGAGGCGCGCTGCGCGAACCGCGACGGGCCGCCCGGAGAGCGCTTTGCCGTCGATGTCGGCCGCGAGAAGCGCCACATCAACGGAGTCACCCGCGCGCACGAAATTCTTCGCGAGCCGCACGCCAACGTACGCCGAAGCAGGATGCACGATCATGCTCGCGCGGCCCGCCCACTCTTGGCGATTCACGTCCGTGACTCGTCCAACGAGATCGAGACTCATCGGATACGACGGATCGAGCGCATCGAAGTCGAGACGAACGCGATGGATGCCCTGCGAGTTCGTGACCGAAGACCACGTCTCCGTCTTCGTGTCGTCTGCTTCTCGCTTTGAGAACCACCACCACCATCCGCGCTCCTCGGGACCGAAGTGGTAGTCGCTGCGATTTGGGGGCGTGAACGACGACGTTTTGCGCGTTATCGACCAATTGACCGGCGCTGAAGCAAGTCCCCCGCCCGCGTAGTACGCAGCCGTCACGGTGGCGACTGCATGCTCGCCTACGAAGTGCGGTCCCTCCGTCGATGTTGCGGTGACCTCGAACTCGGGTCTGCGAAACTCCTGCACCTCGAACACGTGTTGGAAGGTCGTGTTCGACTCGTTGAGGGCGGCAAGCTGCAACTCGACGTACGCCTTGCCGGTGTTCGCGTTGTCGGGAAGCTTGAACGCGAGATCGAACGAGCCTTGATCATCCATCGTGGTCTCGCCTTTGCCGATCTCGGCCCCGCGCGGATCGCGCACGCGGAAATCCACTTTTTGATTCGCGATGCCGTCGATGGCAGTGAGGTCGCCGCCTCGCTCGAGGATCGCGCGGCGTACCCAGCCCTTCACGTGGACCTCTTCGCTCGGCTTGTACGTGCCGCGATCGTCGAAGACGAACCAACGCACTTCGTCGGGCCGCTGGCTGTGCACAAAGCCAAGCCCGTATTCGGGCACGATCACGACGTCTTTGCCCTTCGTCGCGACGACCACGCTGCCTGGTTTGTCTGAGAGCGGTACGCGCGCGAGACCGTCATGCGTCTTGCTCGATGGCCCCGCACCGAGGATCGACACGTCCGCGTCCTCGATCGGCACGCCGTTTTCGAGGTTCGTCACCCAGCCCGTGATGGCGTCGTTCTCGACGAAGGCAGAGAGACCGAGCTTGGTCGATTGCACCCAGACATGCAGTTCCGGTCTGCGTCGTTCCGGCATCGCACGCGTGGGCTCGACGATGACGAGCGCATGTCCGAGTCCCGACGAGAGCGCAGGCCCGAGATCGATCGCAGTGGATGCGAGTTCGTCGGGCGCGCTCTTTGGCGAGATCACTCTGTCGACGACGAGCCTCCCCGGTGGCGCGATCTTGCGCGGTCGCTCCCACTCGTTGGAAAATTGCATGTATTTTGCATAATTCGCAGGCGTGACAGCGTAGACGCGTGTGCGCAGCGACGGCTCGTTGATCGAATAGACCGTGTACTGTCTGGGGGACGCGGGATCTAAAACCACCATTGGTTTCTCCGCGCCGAACAGCATCGGCTCCGCGGAGCCGACGTTGAACGATGCCGTTGCGTCTTTGACCATGGTCTGGCCGTGCTCGTCGGTGAGCGCACGGCTGATCGTCACCGTGTACTTCGTGCGGCCTTTGGTTCGTCCGCGGATGGTGATGTCGCGGCCGCGGACGTCGACCTTCATGCCAGGGATCGCCGGCGTGACCGTCACCATCGACGCGTCGAAGTGCGCGAGGTCGATGGAGTTCGAGAACTCGACGTCGAAGCTTTGAAGCGGCCGGCAGATCTCGCGCCAGCTCCAGCTGCAGTGCGATCGGACGACGTCGAGCGGGCCGAACGTGCTGAACTCGAATCTTTGGTCTTTCGTCGTCGCGCGCGGTCCCTCGGCGCCTTTTGCCCCAGCTTTGACTTGCACCGTGTAATGCGTGGCCACGGCGAGTTTCGAGATCGGCTTGAATGCTAGCCAGCGATCCTTTTCGGCCTGCGCTGCGAGCCTCCGTACAGCCTCGTCCGCGTCCACTTCGTCGTCCGTTGCGAGGCGTATCGGAGCTGTGCCCCGATGGCTCGTGAGATCCATGCTGGCGAGCATCGCGGCTCGGTCGATCGCCTGATCGAACGAAGCGAAGATCACCGGATCGAGCGGCTGAGAACTCCCCGACGGCCAGGAGCTCGTCACTTTTGGAGGCGGCGTGGTGAACGTCCAGCGCATCGGCTTCGCGAGCACCTCGCCGTTCGCCGCTTTCGTACCCGCAGGCACCTCCGCCACGAACTCGGTGGCCATTGGGAAGCGCCCGTCTGGCTGAAACATCAGCGTTTGCGTCCCGAGCCAACGCCACTTTCCTGCGGGCTCGGGCGTGAGCACGATGGGCAGCCGGTCTTTCGCGATTTCGTCCACCGACGTCACCGGGATCATCGGCTGCGAGAAGGTCACGGTCAGGTGCGGGGCGAGATCCACAGGTCCTTCGGGTGTGTGTCGCTCGACTGTGAGCGGACCTCGCGCGGGCGGAGGTGCTAGAGGTGGCGCTTCAGGTGGAGGAAAGCTCTCGTGAACCGTCTTGCCGGTGCGCGGCGCGGGAATGGACTTGTCGCGCATCGCGAAGTCTTTGGCGTCATCGGGTTTTTCTGCGAGCGCAGGCAAGCGCGCGAGGATGCGCTCCTTGTCGGATTTGCCGAGCGGCGTGGACGGTGCGAAAGCGGTACGCGCGCCGCGATCTGCCTCCTCGTCTGCGTTGCTGATTCGGAATCCAAGTCCTGATTTCGAAAGGCGCACGACGAGCGGAGTTGGCGGTTGCGATGCTTGTTGGGATGCTTCCGGCATTTTCGATGGGTGGTTTCCCGGACATCCGAGAGCCGCGAGCGCAAAAGAAACAACCACGGCGAGTGCGCTTCGTTTCATGAGCGAGATGTCTCCACGATGGAACGCGAGCTTACAGGGGATCCGGCACGGCCGGCGGTCTCTGAAACGAATCAGAGAAGAAGAAGATCTCTCACGAGCGAAGTCACTCAATCGAGGGCGGCGAAGATGGCGAGCCCGACAATGATGACCAGCACCATCGAGACCAGAGTCACGAGCAAGAAAAGCAAGACGCGCCGGGCGCGGTGAACACGACGCCGCGCTTCGGATTGGGCAGGTGTGTTCGACGGCGGCGATGAGAACGGTAGGCCGATCGGCGCGCCTACTGGCGCGCTCAACGGAGCTGCCTGTGGCGGCTGTGGCGAAGGACCATATCCCATTGGCGCGGCCTGCTCTGGGTGCGGGGTGTGCGTGGCCGCGGGCAGCACCGCAACCGCCGGTGAAAAGTCGTCGAGTTGGGTTGGCGGCTGTGCGTCCCGCAACGTTGGAGAAGAAAGTTCCGCGGAGCGCGAATCGATAGGACTCGTCGCCAGGAGCGTTGGTTTTTCGCTGTCCGTGTTGTGCTGCGGAGGCGCTTCCTCGATATCGGAAGGTTCAAGTAATTCGATATCCGAATCGTAGGGTGGTGGCACGTGATCGGGAATGCTTGTGCGCCCCGATTCAAACATCTGACCGTCCGGGCGACCGGGCACCGTGCGCAGAGCGCCCTGCATGGCGCGCGCGTTCGGCCAGCGATCGGCCTTGTCAAAGGCGATCGCGCGGTCGACGATTTGCACGAGTTTGAGCGGTAATCCGGACGTCACACTTGCGAGCGAGCGCGGCTGGTAGTTCGCCGCTGCCACGAGTTGGGCTGCGGCGCTCTCTGCATCATGCACGGGATAGCCAGAGATGAGCGTGAAGAGCGTTGCACCTACGGCCCAAATGTCGGTCTGCGCGTCGATCGCGTCGCGGTTGCCGACAGCCTGCTCGGGCGCCATGAACCCCGGTGTTCCGAGCAAGTAACCGGATGCGGTCCGCTCTTGGCGGAAACCGCTCTTCATTTGCGCAAAACCGAAGTCGAGAACTTTGAGGCGACCCTCACTCGTTACGAAAAGGTTGTCCGGTTTGATGTCGCGATGAACGATGCCCTTGTCGTGCGCGGAGGCGAGCACATCGAGGAGTTGATCGGCAACCTCGTAAACTTCGCTCAGTGGAAGCGTACCGCCCTTGCGAACACGTCGGGCCTCGAGCAGTTCTCCCTCGAGCAGCTCCATGACGAGGAACGCGAAGCCCTCCTCGGTAACATCGTCGTCGAGGATGCGCACGACGCCAGGATGATTGACGTGATTGGCTGCGTAGCCCTCCTGCAGAAAACGGCTTCGTGTGTCTTGGTCGCGCGAGAACTGCGGGTGCAGCACCTTGATGGCGACGCGGCTTCCATTCTTGCAGTGCGTTGCCGCGTAGACCGTGCCCACGCCACCACGCGCAATGCGCACATCGATGCGCCATTTGCCCCGGAGGACGCGACCGGTCCAGCGTGAGCGCGGTTCGCCGTGTTCATCCACCTTCAACACCTGGACAGACAAGCGGACCCATACCGTTGTCAGGCTATCAAAGGCGTCTGCCGTACGCATCTCCGAACGCGTTAGAGCGTGTTCTACAGCCTGCTGCGCGAATCGATTCGTCGGTTGGGCGCTGCGGTGCCTGCGCACGTACCACAACGTACGCTTGCGCGGGCTCCTCGCGCTCCGCCCTAGCCTCGATTCGCTCGCGACGGCTGTCGAACACGCTCTTAGCTAACGCTATCAAACGCGTTCGAACGCCGTTAACCTGGTGCGCGCCGGGATGCGGTTACCTCGTGGCTAGGACGAGGGAGACAATCCCCGCAACGAAGATCGCGAGACACACGAGGATAAGCGCGAGCAATGGCCACGAGAAGGGCCGCTCCGGCACGTCCGTGTCGCGGACGGCCTGCAACGGCGGCGGCCATAAGGACGGCGACGGTGCGCTATCCCAGCTCGTCCGCTGCGAAGAAGACACTGCTTCCGGATGAGCGGTGGCGAGCGAAGCCGCTGCCGGGATGCTCGGTGCGGAGGCACTCTGCATGGCCGGATAGACCCGCGTGGCGGCGTCATTGGGCGAATGCGGAGCGGGTTGGCCAAACGACGCGTAGCCGAAGCTTTTGTTGAATTGCTCGGACGAGGCAATCAGCGGATCAACGTTGGCGTCACGAGCAGGTTCGCGGCCCCACGCAAAGACCTCGGGGGAATCCTGCGTGCGCGATGCTTCATCCGGAACATCATCGGGTTTCGTTGCTCGCTCGTTCTGCGCGCGTGAATCGACATGATGCGTTTCGACGGTCACCTCATCGTCGTTCGCCTCGTCACTCGACGCAACCGCGTTGAGCGCATCGAGCTCTTCGCGTGACACCGACACCGTCGTGTCATAGTCGGTGAGAAGCGCGTTGACGTGCGACGGAGTTAGGTCGGCTTTCACCGACCTCGAGGATGGAGGTGCGACGGCCTGCGCACTCGGCTGCGCTGCCGCCTGCGCAAGTGACGTGCGGGGTGCAACCCTTCGCGATACGGAGGATGGGGCACTGCCGCCCATGACGGGAGAGCGCACAGCGAGCGGTCTCGAGGTGGTGCGTGCGGGAGCACCGGCCACGGGCCGAACTGCGCGCGCGATCTTCTTTGGTGCGGACGGCTTCAACGCGGAGCGCGCAGGCGGGGAGATCGGCGCGGAGGCTGTCGCGACCGGCGGGGCGAATGGCTCGTCCGAGATCGGCGACGGCACATCGGTCATATCGAACGACGGCGCTTCCGCGGTCACGATGGTCTTCACATCCTCGTCCCACGGATTGGGATCCTCTCCCTCCGGCGAATAGGCTTCATGGCCGGGGTTATCGTTGTTCTTCACGGCAAGCTCGATCCTGTTTACCGCGCGAGCCCGCGCATCCCTAGAAGTCGAATCCTAGCGAATTCTCACGAACATCGAGTGCTGCAACGCACCTTTATTTCAAACAAATGCGAGCGCGACAGCCAAGCCTGGGGCGGCAGAGTTGGCGGCGTCGTGAACTCCGCAGTCGTTCGCGCGTGCACGACACTTTGCTCGTTTGCAAACATGGTTGCATGCGTTGACGCGTTGCGCACGATGCCGCGCCTCCATCGCGCGGCCGCCGTCGTGCGTCGTCGGGTAGCGCGCATTACGATGGCCGTCATGATGGCTGACAACCGTGCACTGCCAGGTGACGCATATGACTTCAAGGGCGCGTGCTTCAATCTGCAGGATCCCGCGGATCGCGAGATCGTACGGTTCATCCTGTCACAAGCGCTCTACGGCGAAGCCACGGGTGTCTATTGCGGAAAATCTTTGTACGCAGCGGGCTCGCTCGAAGCAGCGCGTTTCTATCTCCGGCAAGCGAAACAGGAACTGTCACATCTGCAACTCTTCGGGGACATCTTTCGCGCGCTCGACATGAAACCGACGCCGCCGCATTGGGTCATCCGCCTCTTTGCGGCGCACAACAATTACTACCCGCTGAAGGTGATGATGGAGCACGCCGTTGGTGAGGGCATGGTCCTCGCCATCTTCAGAGATCTCTTGCTCCAGACACTGCCCGATTCCGATCCGCGCGTGCCGCTCATCAAGAAGAAGCTTCGCGTCGTGTGCCGTGAAGAAGAAGAGCACGTTGCTTGGGGTGAGAAGGAAACCAGGCGCCTTCTCACAAGCAAGCCGTGGCTTCGAACTCCTTATTACGGACTCGTCGAGTTGCAGATGGCCGCGTTGCCAATGCTCGTGCGCGCGTTCGAGAAGCGGGTCGGCACTCACCCGGTGCTCGCGCATCTCCCCGGCTTTCTAGAGCACGTTCGCGATCACGTTTTTCGTCAGAGCAAGGCGCTCGGCATCATGCCCGATGAGCGCCCCTCGGCACCGGAGCGAGCCATGGCCATGAGCTACGGTCTCGCGCTTTTTTTTCGAAGCCAGTTTTCGCGCGCTCACTCCAAACTCGAGAGGATCTACATCACCGAACTCGGGCTCGATGGATCTGCCAAGGGATTGGATATGCGCAACGACAAATTCGAAGCGCGGGGCAACGGCATCGAAGACGCACCAACCGTCTCGTAGACCGCTTTCGATTTGGCGCGATCTCATCGTTGGAGCCTGCGGTGCGGTCCTCAAAGCCCTTCAAGGCTGTTCCGGTCCGCTCCTCGGCTCCGCCTCGACCTCGCGCCAACTTGAAAGCGGTCTAGCTAGCGCGTGCGCTGTTTTCGATTCGGTGGAGCCGAGGGGGATCGAACCCCTGACCTCATCCATGCCATGGATGCGCTCTCCCAGCTGAGCTACGGCCCCAGCCCGCGAGAAGGATCTCCTGTCCGCGAGTAAGAGGCGCGCATAGTTACTTCGACTCTCTTCGCCTGTAAAGGTCCGGAGCAGCCAAAATCGAATTAGGGCGTGTCGATCCCGAGGCGTCGCATCATTTTCTGTAAACCGAAACGCGACATGCCAAGAGCTTTGGCTGCTTTGGTTTGGTTGCCTTTGGTCTTGGCGAGCGCATCGCGAACGAGCTGCAATTCGAGTGCATCGACGCGGGCCTTGAGTCCGAGGCCAGCATCGCGACCTGCCGCGGGGCCTCCGCGTGCGACGTCGTCCGACAAATCATCGACGTCAATCCGATCATCGGCGAGGACGATGGCGCGGCGGATCTCGTTTTCGAGCTGTCGAACGTTGCCCGGCCACGGATACGCGGTCAGGCGGTCCATCGCGGCGCGTGTGACTTTGAGCTTGCGACCTCCCCCATGCTTTTCGATGAAATGCAGAACGAGAATTGGAATGTCGGCGGCGCGTTCGCGGAGAGCTGGCACGCGCACGGCAACGACGTTGAGCCGGTAGAAGAGATCTTCGCGGAACGTTCCCTTGGCGACCATCGCCTCGAGATCGCGATGCGTCGCCGTGATGATGCGCACGTCCACGTGATGCACGCGCTCGCTTCCAACGGGCCATACCTCGCCGTCCTGTAAAACGCGAAGTAGTTTCGTTTGCATTGTGAGCGGCATCTCGCCGATCTCGTCGAGCAGCAGCGTGCCGCCGTGGGCGATGTCGAAGAGACCCGCGCGCGTGGACGACGCGCCCGTGAATGCGCCGCGGACGTGGCCAAAGAGCGTTGATTCGAGCAGCGACTCGGGGACCGATCCGCAGTTCTCGCTCACGAAAGACTTTCGCGCGCGCGGACCGTTGTGGTGGATGGCGCGCGCAACGAGCTCTTTGCCCGTGCCCGACTCGCCAACGAGCAACACCGGAACCTCGCTCGTCGTCACGCGGTCCACGAGCCTGAGCATCGCGCGGACGGGTTCGCTGCGCCCGACGATGGCATCGTAACGAAAGCGCGTCTCTTGTCCCTGCGCGAGCTCGGAGCGCACGGTGGCGAGCTCGGCTTCGCGCGCGCCGAGCGTGCTCTCGAGATCGGCGTTGGCGCGTTCGGCGCGGCGCACGGCGCGGCGTAGCAATGCTTGATCGCGCGCGTCGGCGATGGCGAGCGCCGCTTGGCTCGCGACGAGCCGCACCCACGCGAGCTCCGAGGGACCAAACGCATCGCGACGAACGCGGTCGTCCAGGTAAACGACGCCGAGCACGTTGCCGCGCGCGACGAGCGGCACGGCGAGCACGCTGCGAAGACGTAGCGCGTGCACCGATGCATGTAGATTGCCAATTTGCGTGTCCGTTGCGACGACCGCCTGCCGCTCCTCCATCGCTTGCTTCGCGATGCCCTTGGAGAGCGCGAGCTGCTCACCGCGCAGATCGCGACGAGCAAGATTTCGCGCAGCACGCGGAACGAGGTTCCCGTCAGGTGCGCGAAGGAGCAGGAGACCGCGCTCCACGCCCGTCCAGAGAACCATCGTGTCGAGCACCTGTTCGAGCAACGGCTTGAGCCTGTCGCGTGACGAGAGCGCACGAACGATGGTCTCGAGCTCCGTGACCTGCGCGCTGCCGAGCGACGTGAGGCCTGGCGATGACGAATCCGACGTGCGTGCCCAAAGCACCGACGCGAGCGATGCGCGATGCGCAGGTGGAGCACCTGCGCGAAGTGCATCTGCTGCTGCGCGCCGCGCTGTTTCGAGGCGTCTCGCCACGTCCCCGCTGCCGAGCTCCGACGCGAGCTCGGCTCCGGCATCGAACGCCGGGCCGCGCGATCCCACGGGCGCTGGCAGATCGACGAGCGAGGTGATCTCACCGAGTACGCGCGAGGCTTCGGCCCATGCACCTGTCTTTCTTTTCTGCGCGAGCAGTGCCCTCGCGCGCGCTCCCCACCACTCGACACGCGCTGGCGTCGCAGCCTGAGGTCCCGCCGAAAGGCGGGCCGACAGCGCCGAAGGCGCCGTAGACGGACCTCTTGCGATGTGCTCATCGATAATGAGGACGGGCACTGACTGGCCATCGCCTGCGACGCCATCGGCCCAAACGAGAACGCGTGCTGCAGCGCGAATGCGATCGTCACTCCACGAAGCCTCGTTCGCGGACGCGTCGATCTTCGTCAGCTCCATGTCGGCGGCCTGCGCCTCTTCACGTGCGCGCGCATCGCCTGGCGTGCGCGTCTCGACGATCGCCCAGCGCGCGAAGGCAGCAGCGCGGTGATCACCGGAGCGGCGCGCTCGCATCATGGCGAACCGCGCGGCTTCATCGGCTTCGTGTGCGGCACCCACCAGCGCGAAGGCGGAAGCGCGCGAGAGCCATGCGCGTGCAGCGAGCGCAGGCCGCCCGAGCCGTTCCCAGAGCAGCGCCGCGCGTGTGGACGCGAGGAGCGCACGATCCACGGCGCCCGCGTCGACTGCCGATGCTGCGAGCCCCGTGAGGTACGTGGCTTCCTCGATGACGGCACCCTCGCGCGTCGCCAACTCGACCGCCGCCGAGAACGCCGCGAGACTTGCGCTGGCGTCACCGCGCGCGTGTTCGAGCATGCCCCGCGTGGCCGCCATGCGCGCGCTGCCAAGCGCATCGCTCGGCTCATGAGAAGCTTCTTCGATGATTCGGAGGCCGCGATCGAAGTCTCCTCGAGCGTAAGCAATGAGCGCTCGCACTTCGGCGGCCGCTCCGCCCCGCGCAGATCCGATGGCCCTCTCGGCTTCCTCGAGCGCACCGCGATCCCACGCCAGACGAGCGAGGATCGCGTGCGCATGGTCTTCGGCGTCGCCGGCGAACGTGGAGATGCCCGATACGACGCGACGTGCAGCCGCTTCGGCGGCCGCTGCATCTTCGCGGCGACGTGCGATCTCTGCGAAGAGCACGATGGCTTCCGCCGATGCTCCAACGTGTGCGGCGCGCGCGATGGCCACGAACGCACGCCCGATCTCTCCGCGCCGGAGCAGCGCCGCCGCAAGATCGACTGCGAGCGACGCGGGAGCGCGCTCTTTCGCAATCTCGTGCTCGGCGCGCGCCATGATCCTCGCGTCTGGACGCCGCCCCAAGAGCGCGCGCGTCATCGAGACCCAGCGATTGCTCGATGCGCCGTCGTCGTCGTCAAGGGCGATCTCGTCGTGACGAGCACGCGATGCATCTCGCGCAACATCTGCGAGCGTCCACGCGTCGGGAGGTGCGAACTCGCAGAGCGTGAGCAAACGCGAAGCCATCTCGCCTTCGTCGTCGCGGGGCACTGGCCACGACGCCGCCGAAGGGCCCACCAGCGCAACGAGCCAGCGTGCCGTGCATAATGCATCGAATGGTGCGAGCATCCGTGCCTCGCCCGGGTGTGTTGCCGGCGGCGCGACGCGGGCAGCAAGCGCGATCGCTTCCTCGAGCCATGCGCGCGGTGCGCCGCCGATGGCCGGTGCGACCTTGGTCGCTCGTCCGAGATCGTCGGCACGCACGGCGAGGTACGCTCGACGCACGCGTGCCTTTCGCGCCTCGACGATTTCATCGCGATCGATCGCGAGGCCCAGAAGACGTGACGCGCGCTCGGCGATCCACGACGCGGCGGGTCGCGCTCCCGGCGATCGCGCGACGAGCGCCTCGATCCACGTGCCGATCTCACCATCGGCAAACGCAGCATCGAGCACTGCGCGCGGATCCGAAGCGGACGCGATCTCGGGGTGCAGGATCTCCGCGAGGACGATGCCGAGCGCGTAGAGATCCGCCGCGGGCGTTGCAGCTTGTCCGAGCGTGAGCTCCGGAGCGAAGTACCGCGGTGTCCCGCCCGTGATCTCCGTACCGTCGACCAACGCAGCGAGCCCCATGTCGATGAGCATTGGGTGCTCGTGCTCTCGTTGTGCGGGGACGAGGATGTTCGAGAGCTTCACGTCACCATGGCGGACGCCCATCCCATGAAGTTCGTCGAGGCCCGCGCCAACGCCGAACGCGACGCGCGCTGCGAGCCGAGATCGCTCTCTCTCCTTCGTGGCGAGCACGAGTCGATCGAGCGGCTCGCCGTCGACCCAGCTCGTGACGACGTAGCTCGCTCCTGCGCAAATCGCGCCCTGCGTGAGCGATGCTGCGGATGCCGAAACGCGACCGGCATCGAGCAAATGCGGCCCCCATCGTCGCGCGATATTCGCGAGCAATGCGGCCTCGCGCCCAACCCAGCCGTCGTTGCTCTTCGCGATCTTGAGGGCCGCGATCGTCCCGTCGACACCGCGTGCGCGATACACGACGGCGCTCGCGCCTTCGCCCACGACGTCGAGGATCTCCCAACCGACCAAAGCCAATCCGCGCCGAACGTCAACTCCGTGGGCGCATCAAAACCTGATGCCATTCTCTGCGCGATGCCTCCACCACTTGTACGCGAGGATCGCTGCCGGAACCGCGACGACTGCACCCGCGACCGGCGCAACGAGCACACCTGCAGCAACCGCCGCCGCAGTTGTGGCCCCTGCTGCAATTCCCTTCGTGCGCGACTCCGCCAACACTTCTGAACGCGTCTTGCTCATGACTCGTCCAGGGTAGGCACAAGCCCCGAGCGGCGCAATCACGGGTGCGCGCGAATGACTCCTTCGCTCTCGAGCATGCGGGTGAGGTGACGAAAGACGCTTGCGCGCCCGCGCTGCAGAAGATGGCCGCCCGGGATCGTCACGAGCTCACAATTGAAGTGGCGTGCGATGCGCATCGCGTGGGACAAGGGCGTGACGTGATCGTGTTCGGCCGCGACGACGAGCGCGCGCGACGACGGGATGCGAAGCGGGCGTGCGAGCGGGCTCACCACCCAGTTGGCGCGCTCGAGGGCATCTTGCTGCTCGTCCGCGTTGGGACCCGTGCCCAGGCGACCTTGTTCGCGCGCGAAGTTCGCGATCGATGCAAGAGGAACCATCGGCATCACGAAATCGATCGAATCTGAGACAGTCGCGATGAGCGCGGCGACGTAGCCGCCGAGGCTCATGCCCATGATGCCGACGTGAGGCGCGCCCCGCTCACGCAGCCAGCGCGCAAGCGACACGATGTCGGCGACTGCCTGACGAAAGCCTTCGTTCGCGAGTCGCGGATCGGAGCTCGGAAAATTCGGAACACCGCGGCGACTGCCCGCGCGCGCTGCATGGGACGGAAGGAGCGGCAGCGCGACGTCGAGACCACGACGCATGAGCCGGGCGATGGGCCATTGCGCTTGCTCGAGAATCCACTGACCTCCCATGTATCCGTGAACGGCGATGATGGCAGGGCGCGCCGTGGCTCTCGGCGCGAGAAAGAGCCGCGCGTGCGCCGTGCGATTTTCGACGTTCGCCATGTAGAGTGCAGCGACTTCATCCAGAAACGGCGTGTACGGGCTTGGCCAGCGCGCATCCCATACGCCCGGGCGCACCTCGCGAAGCGTCGGATCCATAGCTTCGGGTTCGGGGAAGAAGGAGGATGGGTCGAGGGAGCAGCCGTATGCTTCGTCGACCTGCGCGAGGGTACGCAACCGTTCGTCGGCGCTGATGCGATGGGTGCGTGCTCGGTCGCGCGCTCCACGCACGCGCATCGTCACGAGCATGCCGTGATCGAGCAAGCCGATCGCGGAGCTCAGCGCGTCACGCCAGTCGCTCATCCGCGGACCGAACCGGCCAAAGAGATGCGAGCCCGCCGAGGCGCGAGGCCGGAGGCGTACTTGAAGTACGGGGGGAGGCCGAGCAACGAAGGCGGGCGACGCATATCTGCAGGCCGGACTAAGCGACGTACGGGCTAGCGCCCGGGGCAACCATGCTCGCGAAGGTGCCGTGAAGCATCACGGTGCGGCCACCGTTGTCGACGTAGACACGGACGTCATCGACGACGTGCGCGACGTTTTCGTGCGCGCCGAGCATCATCACGAGCCGATCGGGACTGTCGGGCGCGACGTCGACGCCAACGAGGTGCTCAGCAGCATCGAGCAGCAGGCGAGCAGGCAATTCTCCGCGCAGTCTCGTCCGCGGCCCTGTTTCGCAGACCACAATCACCATGTGCTGCGCGGGATCATGAGAGTAGCTCGTAGCGTACTGCTCGGAAAGCATAACGCCATCGTAGGGATGCCCCCTTCGCTGCGCCAGGCAGTCTCCTGCCGCAAAAAGCGACATGCAACCATGACACAGCCATCGCTGCTCTTGCGCTGTCAGACGGGGTGCATCTTTTTGAAAACTTCCCTGATGAGCGATTTAACAACGAGAGCATGAAAAGGCGAGATTAGATAAAAATAAACAGAACCCAACGCGTTATGAAATTTGACGACTGTGGAAAAGGAAATCGCCTGTTCGCTGTCCGGCAGACGCTCCACGTAAACGGAGAAATAGGCCTTTAGATGTTTGTCATTCAGAGAGATGACGGTTTCATGGTCCGATTTCCCTTCGGAAGTCATAATTCCGTAATTCGTACCGTTTCGGATGGCGCGTTCGAACTCCTGGACGTCCCATCCGCCCGATTTTAGCCCGAGAGGCTTAACCAAGGCTTCAGGCGCGACCTTGCACGTGGAAGGTCGCGCCCTGGCTTCGCGTCGCTCGCGGCCTATTTCTGCGTGGTTGCCGCGGCGAGCGCCTGTTGTTGCTGCTGGAGCATCTGCGCCACTGCGCGCGACTGATCAATGGCAAACTGCTTCACTTCGCGATTCGGTGAAGTCGCAAGCTTGTTCAGAAGCGCTGTCAGCTTTTGCATGTCGCGCAACTGGAGAAGCGCCTGGAAATAGTTGTGCGCGAGGCGAACGTCCTGTTGAACGAGTGCCTCCTGCGGGGCGAGCAACTTGACGACCTCGTCGAGCTTGCTGGATTGGCCGTAGAGAGCGGAGAGGACGAGCAGCGGGATGGGGTCGCTCGGGGCGCGATCTACGCCGCGCTTGGCAAATGCGATCGCCTTGTCTCGCGTTTTCTCATCGTTTGCAAAGAAGCCCTGGAGCGCAACGAACGGTGCGGCTGTTTTTGCATTGACCGGAGCATTTGCGAGCTCTTCGATCTGTTCGACGGCCTTGTCTTCGTTTTCCGATTCTTTGATGAAGTTGAACAGATAAACCCACGCATCCACGTTGCCGGGTTGGATCTGAATCGCGTGTTCGACAGATTCGCGCTCAACTTTCGTGTCTTTCTTCGCTCGATAAAGTTTTGCCAGATGCAGACTCGGGTACGGATTGTCCTTCATGAGGTTTTGGGCGCCCTTGAGGGTGCCCTCTGCCTTGTCCAACTTCTCCTGCGCAAGCTGTGAAATGCCGAGCGCGAGCCAGTCGCCGCCATCGCCACCGCGGGCAACGATCTTTGCGAGCACGGGTTCGGCCTTCGCGTGAAACTCGTGCTTCATGAGCTCCTGCGCGTAGATACGGCCACGATTGAGATCTTCCTGGTCCTCGTTCCAGTGCTTCTCGAGACCTGCGAGCAAATCATCTCGACCGATGGCGATTGGGCGGCCCTGATCATCTTGCACCTGCACTGCGGGGCCGTTGAAGCCGAGAAGCTTCCACACCTGATCCATGGTCAGTGCAACCGGACCGTTGACGATCTCCTTTTCAACTTGCTGACCGTTTGCACCAAGTGGAATGAGAACGAGTGCCTGCGCGGGCACACCATTTGGAAATGACTGAATTGGCGCGAGAATGGCGGCTCCGCCGGTGATGGCGACACCGCCACCGCCATTGGGCGACGAGTTACCGGGGAATGGGGGCTTGGGAGGGGCAGTGGTAGTCTGGCTCATGACAGGGCTGCGGAAGCTAGCACGGAACGCACAAGGAAGTCCGCTTTGCGCCTATTGAGGTGCTGCAGCCGCTTTTCCCAGCGTCTCGAGGGAGTACACGGCTGCCGCACCGTGGCGCAACTGTACTCCCGTAAGGAGTATAGTTGCCAGGCCGCTTTTCAAGTTGACGCGAGGTCGAGGCGGGGCATGAGATGCGACCGGACTCGAACTGCACGGAGTCCACGAAGTGGACGGAGTGCAGTGAGAGCGACGGAGCGAAGCGAAGTGAACAGCCTTGGTGGGCTTTGAGGACCGCACCGCAGGCCCCAACGATGAGATCGCGGCAAATCGAAAGCGGCCTAATGGCGGAACCAGGGGCACTTCGCAAGGAGTTCCTTGCTACGTGAACGATCGCACCGGACACCCACGACAACGCCTGTCATCTCGAGGTCGGTGCATGTCTGAACCGTCTCGTAATTCGCTTCGTCCTTGGGGTCCGTCTTCACCGCGCATGTGCCAAGACGCACGATCTCGTTACGGTAGCCCCCACGCTCGGCGCTGTAGCTTGCAACGAGTTCGGCTTCGAGCCGGTCGCCTGCCTTGATATTCGGCGCGCATTCGCTGAACGCCTTGTTGGCGCGAACGAACTTGCGTGCCGTGCCCGGGCAGTCAGGGAAGTTTAGTTCGAGATCCATTGTGCCGGTCCGTCCGGCAGCGATGTTGCCGTAACGCTGGACCTGATGGACTTCCACGGTTGTCGTGTAGTGTTCCGGCTTTTCCTTGCAGCCTTCCGTCAGTATCAGCGCCGGCGCCAAAAGAGTGAAAACGAGAGAGCGATTCACGAGAGACATGCGGCCACCATCGCGACGAGACTAAGAACGGGAACGAGGATACGAGATACACGGAAGACAATTGGAACATGTTCTTCCTTCACGAGAAACATCCACCATGTGGAGATCATCCCGAACAAGAGTGAGAGGTAGACGCCCATCATGATTTTGTCAGCGCGCGTAAGGTAGCTCGTCGATGGCAGCTCCTGCATCAGCGCGAAGTGGAAAAGGACGGCGCCCGCGAGCATGGGCGCGCCCGCGTTCGAACGAACCTCCATCTCCTCGGCGGGGACCCACATGCCGAGCAGTGAGATAATCACGATAACGAACGCCGGTACGAAAACCTTGAATGCCGCGCTCGTCGCGAAGCGCGAGATGCCAAGCGTAAAAGCATATCGGCCGTAGTACAGATCGTCGCCCTCGAAGCGATCAGGGTAGGATTGGTTGAGCGAGCGCGCTTCGACATAATCGACCTGCCAGCCGAGGGCGCGGAAACCGCGCGCGAGTTGCGTGCGCTCTTTGTCTGCGCTGAAACGGATCTGATCGATGCCGTGCGCATTGTCGTCGATGATGATGCGGAGAGCCTGCGTGTCGAAGGGATAATTTCGCAGATTGGGCGGCGACTTGAACGAGCCATTCATTCGGTAGAGTCGAAACGTGGGCTTGTCTGCAATAACCTCTTTGTTTTCGAGCTTCCCATTCGGAAACTGGAGATTCAAAGTCGGCATTGGCTGCGCGCTCGTAAGGCTCAAAAAGAAGTCGGCTGTGAATGTGCCCGTTTTCACGTCGTAGTCATCGACGCTGTTGAGAAGCATGCCGACTTTGACGCGCACGGGCGAGCCGGCGTTCGGCTTCGCGAACGGCGAGCGAAACACGGTGCCACTCGGATGGAAGGGCACGCCGCCGTCCGGCGCAATGGCGAGATCGATCGGTTCAGGCGCACCGGCATCCTCGGCTTCAGGTGGCGGACTCGCGGGTGCGCTCTGTGCGACGGGCGTCGCCGCGAACGCGTCGCCGTGGTCGTCCCATCGGTGCAACGCGCCGAACGCAACGAGAACGACGACGAAGACCGAGACGAGTTGAACTGTGAGGAAACGGAACGAGCGATTCTTTTTCGGAGACATGATTCGGGCGCGGTGGGGACGACGGCGTCGGACAGTAGCGGAGGGAGACGCCCGACGGCCACCAAACGTGGCAGGCGGCATGCTGATCGATCGATCGTGCTGGCACAACCCGGCACGATGAAAGAATGCGGCGATCACGCGAATTGTCCGAGTTTTCGAAAGGCATCGCGCTTGCTGAAGCAAGGTCACCCTAGTCGGAGCTCGATCACGCCATGGCTCTTTCGAAATTTGTCTTGTTCATGATCGTCGGCGGCGCACTCTTCTCTCTCAACTGCGGAGGCGGCGTACCGGACGCCGATCCTGGCACGATTGATAACGGCTTCGAATCCGACGATCCCACGGGTTCCACAAGTACGAACTCAACCCTTGCGGACTCAGGCGGCTCCGGTGCGGACGCGGCTCCCTCAACGAATGACAGCGCCGGTGGCTCGACCGATGCGACGCGCACCGTGGAGGAAGCCGACATCATCGAGCAAGATGGCAATCGCCTTTACGCGCTATCTCGCTACGGCGGTCTTGCGGTGGTCGACATCACCGATCCCGATCACATGAAGGTGCTCGGCCGCAAGCGCACGGACGGCATGCCCTTCGAGATGTACGTCCGCGATGGTCGCGCGTACGTCATGCTGAACGACTTTGGTCGGTATATCCAAAAGGAAGGCGATGCTTATGGTCAGTGGGTGCAGTCGAGCGAGATCGTCGCGCTCGATCTCGCAAACCCATCCACCATAAGCGAAGTCGCGCATTATGACGTGCCGGGCACGATTGCCGATTCGCGCCTCGTCGGCGATGCGCTTTATCTCGTTACATACGAAAACGGATATTGTTGGAATTGTAACACGCTGCCGTCCACCGTCGTCACGTCGTTCGGTGTTGCCGCGGGCGCGAATGTCACGAAGGTCGACCAGCTCGTTTTCTCTTCGCCCAACCAAGGGTATTCGGCTTGGCAGCGCAGCGTCTCGGCGACGAACCAGCGCCTCTATATTGCCGGACCGGAGTGGAATTGGACGTACGGCCAAACCAACGCGAGTTCGGTTGTCCAAGTTGTCGACATTCAAGATCCTGCTGGGCATATGAGCAAAGGCGCGGACGTGCCCGTTGCCGGTCAGATCAATAGCCGCTGGCAAATGGACGAATACAACGGTGTCCTTCGCGTTGTAAGCCAATTCGGAAATGGCTTCTGGTCCACGAACGGCAGCATGAATCCGCTCGTGCAGACGTTCACCGTCGCGAGCTCCGACGTGATCACGCCGCTCGGGCAGACCGAGATCGTCCTGCCGAGTCCAGAATCGCTCCGCAGTGTTCGCTTCGATGGCACGCGCGGTTATGCCATCACTGCGCAACAGACCGATCCACTCTTCACGATCGATCTGTCCGATCCCGCGCGCCCGGTGCAGTCCGGTCAGGTCACCATGCCCGGATGGATTCTCTACATGGAGCCGCGCGGCGATCGTCTCGTCGGTTTCGGCTACGACAATACGGCGGCCTGGCAGGCAAACCTCGCCGTCTCCTTGTTCGACGTGTCGGATCTGGCGCATCCCGCGCTGCTCAAGAGTGTGTCGTTCGGCGCTGGTTGGGGAACCTTTGCCGAAGATCAAGATCGCATCCAGAAGTCTGTGAGTGTGCTCGACGACCAAGGCCTCGTGCTCGTGCCCTTTGCAAGCTACGGCCGTTGGGACAACAACACGTGCATGCCCGGGCAAAGCGGCATTCAGCTCATTGATTATTCGCGCGACACGCTCACGCTCCGCGGGCTCGCGCCGCAAGTCGGTCTTCCGCGGCGTGCCTTCCTCGCGAACAGTCGCCTGCTCGCCGTCTCCGATCGCAACGTCACGAGTTTCGATATCGGCTCGCGTGATGCGCCTCAAAAGACAGGCGAGATTGATATGTCCAATCCGGCTTATCAGATGACGGAGGTCGGCAATCAGATCGCGAGCATCACGAACGATTGGTGGACAGGCGAAGTGATGCTGTCGCTCACGCCGAAGGCGAACGCGGACGACGCCGACGTGTCAGGCAAGATCTCGCTCGCGTCGCTTGCGACGCCGAGCGCGGACACGTGCACGGGCACGGGTGGCTGGGCCTCATGGTATAGCGCCCGGATCTTCGCGAACGGCAATATGGTCTACGTGAGCGTGCCGATCTACACGTACAGCGCGACGTCGTACGGCGGGAAGGTCGTGCTCGGCGCGGTCGACGTCTCCGATCCGCAGCATCCGGCTCTCGTTGGCAAGGCCGAGATGCCGCTCACCGAGCATCAACGCGACGACTACTACGGTTATTATTTCGGTAGCGGCTTTTGGGATGGCTACTGGTTTTACTCGTACTACGGCGGTCAGTATGGCGCGCTCGTTGGAGCCGGCGAAGGCATCGTGCAGCTCGGCTCGAAGATCGCCTACCTCGAGGTCGACGGCGAGCCAATCATGACCACGGCGGCGAACGGATATGCTTCGTACACCGTGAAACTTCATCGCAAGCTTCACGTCGCTGACTTCGTGAATCCTGCCTCGCCGGCGGTCTTCCCCGCGATCGATCTCGGCAATAGCCTCGGCGTCTCACCGCTCCATCTCGTCGATGGCGTCGTCATGACATCGCGGTGGATTCCGTCGAATAACCCGGGCAAAGTCCGCTTTTTCGCCGATCGCGTCGACATCTCCGGCGCCTCTCCTGTGCATCTTGCATCTATCAACACGCCCGGATCGATCGTCCTCGTCGATCCGCCGTCGCATCGTCTCGTGACGGCGGACTACACGGCCAAGCGAGCGAACGCGTACGATTGGGGATCTTGCCAGCAGGCGCTCGGCAGCCGTGCGTGGTTCGATTACGACACGAATGGCTGCGTGCTCATTAATCGGTCCTTCAAGCTTTCGGATCTGTCCGGCGTGAACGTGAGCTTGCGCCAAACATTCGAGCCACCGTCACAGAACATCGGGGGCGTGCGTGTGGCGGACGACCGCGTCTACGTTACGCGCTATGCGCGGTACGACTACACGTACGACTCCGCAAGTGGGTATTCCAGCAGGCTGGTCGAGGATGGCGGTCTCTGGGCCATCGGCGGTGTGCGCGAAGGAAAGCTATCGATCGTTAGCCAGATGAACGGCGATGCGATCTGGCCGCTCGCTGCTCGAGGGACGAAGGTTGCGATCTACACAAATAGCGGCCTTGCCATCTACGACACGGCCTCGCCCGTGCCAACGCTGGTGACCCAGCAGACCCTTCGCGGTTGGGGATATACGTCCGATGTCTTGCTCGGCGACGACCGCGCGATCTGCTCGCTCGGCGATTGGGGGCTCGAAACCATCTTCTACTAAGAGCGCTATTGAGAGCGTGTAGGGCAGCCGTCACCCCCACTCCGTGCGCTGCACCACCGGAAGTTGCAGCGCACGCTCCCGATCCAAATCGAGGTTTCCCACATGCAAGCAAAGTGCAGTCTGCACCCACTTGTAGATGGATGCGGTGAACAAGCGCGCGAAGCGCGCTGCCCAACTCTCGACCGTCTCGCGATCGTACTCCGGGAACATCGCGATGAGGACGTCGCGCACCTCACTCGGTGACATCTTCTCTCCGGCGTAAAGCGCAAAGCACGCGTCGAGCACCGGGAAAGGCATGAGATCCTTCTCGTCTTGTTGATTGTCGGCGAGCTCCGCGGAAGCGGGCTTTTCGAGCGTCAGGCGGATCCCTTCGAGCTTGGTCGCTTCGAACACGTAATCGAGCAAGTAGTTCACGACGGTCTTTGGCACGTTGGCGATCACGCTCAACGCGCCTTCCATGTCGCCGCCGATGGTCGTGTAGCCGACCGCCTTCTCGCTCATGTTGCTTGTCTGCAGGAAGAGTCCTTGCGCGCTGTTGGCCCACGTCCACATGCGCTCGGCGCGGACGCGGGCCTGGATGTTCTGGCGCGCCATGGCAGAAACCGTCTCTCCCGGTTGCATCATCTTTTCGATCTCGACGAGCTCGCTTTCGAACGCGTCGTCGATGGGCACGATCCCGAGGGGCGTGTCGAAATCCTTGGCGGCTTGCTCGGCCGCCGCGCGCGTTTCCTTTGACGTGTAACGCGACGGCATGAAGAACGCGCGCAAGATCTCACGAGCCTTTTCCTTCTCCTTGGCGGCGCCGAGACCGCCGTAGCGGCGGCCGATCCAACGCCTTGCAAGATACAAACAAAACAGGCTGTCCCGTCCGCCCGAGAGCGCAATGCCGATCGTCTTGAACACGCCGGTCTTTTCGAAATAGTCGCCGATGCCGAGCGCAAGGGCATCGAGGAGATCTTCGCAGAAGACTTCGCGTGCCGGAGGCGTGCGCGTCTCGCTCGGGAGGAGAAAGCTCCGATTCTTCGGCACCGGATAGGCGAGTGCATCTCGGCCCGCGGTCTTCGTCTCCGATCGCACGCGCGTGATCTTCGGGTGTGTCGACGCGAATGCTTCTTGGTCGGCCCGCCACGTGGAGTTCTCTCTGCGAAGCCGCCTCGTCCTATCGAGATCCACGGTCGTGGCGGCGAAGCCCTCGCGGAAGCGAGGTGCTTCGAGCAACATGCGTCCATTTTGCGCGACGAACCCGCCGCCGTCGAAGATGAGGCCGTCGTTCGAGCCGACGAGGTTCGCGTACGCGATGGTGACGAGGTTGTCGCCCGCGCGTGTCGCGATCATCTCGCGCCGCGTCTCGTTGACGCCGAGCCGAAACGGCGAAGCCGAGATATTGAGCACGAGCTCCGCGCCCGCGTATGCGCGCCGGCGCATGGGTCCGTCCGGCGACCAGAGATCTTCGCAGACCTCGAGTGCCACCGTGCCGAAGTCGAAGTCGAAGATCAAATCCCCAAATGCAATTTCATGTATTTCGTCGAAGAGTCCCGCGGCGCCGCGCGCAAAGACGCGCGATTCATAAAAAACGTTGTAGGTGGGCAATTTTTCTTTCGGCACGATCCCAAGAATCTTGCCTGCGTGCACGAGCGCCGCCGCGTTGTAGAGATGGGCGCCCCGCGCAACGGTGAGGCCGAGGGCGATGGCGCAGCCGAGATCTTTCGTGGTGGATGCAAAACGTTCGAGCTCCTTCCACTGCGCCTCGACGAACGCCGCCCACTGGACGAGATCTTCGGGCGCATAACCGGCGATGAGTTGCTCGGGAAGAACTACGATGGTTGCCCCGTCGCTTGCTGCATGGCGTGCGGCGTCCATCGCGCGATCGACGTTCGAGCGCACGGCTCCGACTGTGGTGTTCACGCTCGCCACGGCAATTCGAATCAGCCTCATGGCGTGAGACCGTAAGCGCTTAGCCACTCCCACGACAAGATTGACGCGCCCAACCGACGAATCGATTCGCGCAGCAGGCTGCCCTACACGCTCTCAGCGGACCGCGGGTGCCGTGGGATCCGGTGGCGCGAGGCTCGCGTCGACGACGTCGGCGATGGTTCGATAACGTCGATAGAACTTCGTCACCCGGACAACGTAATCGCGCGTTTGTGCAAACGGCGGAATGCCGCCGTGATCGACCACGGCTTGCTCGCCAGCGTTGTAAGCCGCGATGGTGAGCTCGAGATCCCCGTTGAACATGTTCGCGAGCACGCGCAGATATCGCACGCCGCCAAAGATGTTCTCGCGAGGATCGTTGATGTCTCGAACCTGCATGCGCGCCGCGGTTTCCGGCATGAGCTGCATCAAGCCACGCGCACCGGCGTAGCTCACCGCGCGGGGGTCATAATCACTTTCAACCTTGATGACCGCGCGCACGAGTTGCTCGGGGATCTGATAGAGCGTCGCGGCTTCACGAATATGCTCGTCATAGCGCGAGTACCGCAGCAGGTCCCGATCTTGCGGGGCAACTGGCGTGATTCCGGTGCGGACGCCTGCACTCGCTTTTGGCGTCTTCATGTAGAGCGTGGCGCCCCGCGCGCCGGTCCGCTTGTTCGTGAAATGAACGACACCCTCGGCATCCGTCCATTGGTAGATGTCCGCCCGACAGAGCGTTGAAGCCGACACGGCAATCAACGCAAACGTCGCAGCGAGCCACCGCTTCATGAGAGCTGGATCCTGGCGCAACACGCGCACCAACGCAAGAGACTGCCCGATTTGGCGCGATCTCGTCGTTGGGGCCTGCGGTCTAGATTTTTTGTCGGCGACGGCGTGCGCGGAGCGTGAGCACCACTGCGATCACGAGCAGGATTGCAAAGACGCTCCCCGCGACGATCTCGATTTGGCGGGCGAGTGCGTCTCGGAGTGCCGCTTGTTCCATGCATCCTACAGGTGTCTCCGGCGGCCAGAAGCCGAGCGGCGTGCAGTGCCGGCGGCGGAGCGACAGCCAATCCATCAAACCTGCGACGGTGATGTGGACGAGGAACCCCTGGTAGATGCTCCGCGTCTTCATGGCCAAGGAACCAAGGGCAACGCCGGCGATGATGGCGCCGCACGCCTCGAGGTATGGTTTGCCGAAGTGGATCATGCAGTAAGGCACGGCCATCGCGAAGATCGCGCCCGAACCGAAGCTCTTACGGAGTACGCCGAGCCAGAAACCCCGGAAGAACATTTCGAGCGCGAAGAATTGTGCAAAGTACATCGATTCCCACGCGAGGAAATCGAACCAGCTTCGTTGCGATGCTTTGTAAAATGGATAATAGGCGCCAAAATCGGGACTCTGTGCCACGACGAGCATGGCCGGCAGCACGATGGCGAGAAAGAGTATGTAGATCCACGCGTGATCGAAGAACCCGTGCACGCGAAGCCCGAGATCACGCAAACTGTCTTTGCGGAATGCAATCTTCCACACCAAAAAGGGCGCGACGTAACCCGAGATGCGCGTGCTTGCCCACCAGGCATAACCCCAGAGTTCGTCGTAGCGCGTGAGCGCGAGCCAGAGCCACGTGCGCGTCTCGGCGAGCCTCGTGAGCGTGGGTGCGATTGCCTGATCGAAATAGCTTCGCCCGCCGTAGTACTCCTGCATGGCCAGGATCACCGCGCACATCACGAGCGCGATGAAGGGACGGCGATCCACCTTCCCTCGAGCGAGAAGCTCGGCGCGCTGCTCGTGCGCGTCCTCGTCGAGCTCCCGCCACGTGCGGCGGAACATGAGCCAGAGAACCCACATGGCGAAGGCGATCGCCGGGATCGGCAGGATTGGCTTCACCGTTTCGACGAAGCCTGCGACTCCGCTGAGTTCCTTGCCTTGGACGAGGATGGGTTTCAGGAGCACGACTCGCGAAGCGGCTACACCGCGCTCTTTTCGGCGACGTTGGCGGCGCGCGCGAGCCTTGCGCAAGTCTCGTCGCGGCCCAGCACGCACATCACCTGGTAAAGACTCGGGCTCGCCGTGCGGCCGGTCAATGCCACGCGCACGGGTTGACCGATCGCTTTGATCTCGAGACCCGTGGAGGCGAGCCACGCGTGCATTTTCGACTCCACGGTCGCCTCGGTAAATTCGTCGAGGGTTGCGAGTGCGTCGCCGAGCTCACGGAGCCTTGGTGCTACTTCTTTCACGAGAAACTTCGCGACTGCCTTTTCATCCATGAAGGGAGGGCTGCGGAAGAATGGGTCGAGCATGTTGGCGGCCTGCACGAAGGTCTGGGCGCGTTCTCGAATTGTGTAAAGTGCACGGAGAACGTCGGTGGTCGTCACGTGATCGAGTCCGCCGCGCGCATGCACGAAACGGAGCGCGCGATGGGCATACTCGGCGTCCGGCATCAGCGTCGATGATTTGAGATGCTCGTAGTTGATGGCGAGGAATTTTTTCGGGTCGAACTTGCCGTCCCCGCGTCCGCAGTGTGTCCAATCGAAGGCCGCGATGAGTTCTTCTTTGGAGAAGATCTCTTGATCGCCGAACGCCCAGCCGAAACGAGCCAGGTAATTGAGCACCGCGCCAGGCGCATATCCCTGTTCCTCGTACTCGCCCACGCTCACGGCACCGTGGCGCTTCGATAGCTTCTCCCCGCTCTGCGCAAGCATCATGGGAAGATGCGCAAACTCCGGAACGTTGGCGCCGAGTGCCTGGTAAAGGAGAATTTGCGGCGGCGTGTTGATCATGTGATCGCGCCCGCGTGCGACGAGCGAAATCTCCATTGTGATATCGTCGATAACTGCGCCAAAGTTGTAAAGTGGCACTCCGTCCGAACGCAAGAGAACGAAGTCTTGCAGCTCGACGTTCGGTGTGACGACCTCGCCAAAGACCTTGTCGACGTAGGTGATCGAACCCGAACGTTCCACCTTGAAGCGGACCACGAAAGGCTCGTTCGGTTCGTCCGTGCGATGACGGCACGTGCCCGGATATTTGAATTGGGCCTTGGGATCTTTTTTCTTGAGCACATCGCGCTGTGCGTCGAGCTCTTCTTTCGTGCAGTAACAGCGATAGGCTTTCTTTTCTTGAATCAGACGCTCGGCGTATTGCTTATAAATGTCGAGCCGTTTCATCTGCGTGTACGGACCGTAGGCGCCCATTTCGGGGCCCGAGGCCCCGCCGGGATCCGGGCCCTCATCCCACGACAGTCCAAGCCATCTCAGCGAATCGAGGATGATCTTCGTACTCGCAGCCGTCGAGCGCTCTTGATCGGTGTCTTCGATGCGCAGAACGAACGCACCTCCTGTCTTCTTTGCCCACAGCCAATTGAACAAGGCCGTGCGCACCCCGCCGATGTGGAGATAGCCCGTGGGAGAAGGAGCAAACCTGAGACGCGGTTTTGCCATGGCCTGCTGACGATTAGCAGGGAAGGGCGAACGCGTCGCGGCTGTCGAATATGCTCTCGAAGGCTTGCAGGTGCGGCAGCGGTCTGGTACCGGGAGAACCCCAAAAACGCCGCGCGAGTCATCTCGTGCACCATTCGTGAGGAAATGCATCATGAAGAGCCCGCTCAAAACCGTGAAGGACAAATTCGGCGACAAGGCCAAGCTGGTGACCGAGGTCGAGAAGTTCGCAAAGAACGAAGATCTCTGGGTCTCGCGTCTCAACGAGGACAAGGGCCTCGCCCACGTCTCGAACGCGAAGCTCCTCAAGCTCCACGTGACGTTTACGGCCGTGCAAGAGAAGTTCGGCACGCGCGCAAAACTCATCGACGCGATTTGCGAAATCGAGAAGCGCGTGAAAGACGAAGGCTACAAAAAGCGCCTCGGCGCCTACCCGGTGCCGCGTCTCTGGGATCTCTACAACTCGGTCAACAAGCGTGCCGCAGCTTCGAAGAAGGCTCCCGCCAAGAAACCGGTCACGAAGAAGACCTGATCTTCGCCGCACGGAAAGGGCAATGGCGTGATGTTGTCGTACGTGCGCAGGCACCCGAGCGCCCAACCGACGAATCGATTTGCGCAGCAGGCTGGTAAACACGCTCTTGGGGGGCGGCGTTTTTTCCATCCCCATCCACACGCCCGCATGTAGTCTCGCGTTTCAGGAAAACTCGCATGGCAAAGACGACGACTCCCAACAAAGACTTTTCGACCATCCGAATCGGTGACTCTGGCTATCCGGTTATGAGTGAGATGTTGGTGCCGAAGGCAGTCTTCTTCACCAATGGTGTTGGCGTTCACAAAGACCGCCTCTCATCCTTCGAGCTTGCGTTGCGCAACGCCGGTATCGAGAAGGCGAACCTTGTCACGGTAAGCTCGATCTTCCCGCCGCACTGCCGGGAGATCAGCCGCAAGGAAGGGCAGAAGTACATCATGCCCGGGCAGATTGTTCATTGCGTCATGGCTCGCCAGGATACCAATGAACCGAACCGCCTCATTGCCGCGTCGATCGGTCTCGCGCGTCCGTCCGATCCAAACCAATACGGTTACCTCTCCGAGCACCACAGCTACGGCGAGACCGCAAAGAAGGCTGGCGAGTACGCGGAGGATCTCGCGGCCACCATGCTCGCCACCACGCTCGGCATCGACTTCGATCCCGAGAAGGCATGGAATGAGCGTGAGCAGTCCTTCAAGATGGAAAAGAGCGTGCTCAAAACGCGCAACGTGGTGCAGAGCGCCGAAGGCCACGCCAAAGGCATGTGGTCAACGGTCGTCGCACTCGGTGTCTTCATTTTCTAAACCGCTTTCGATTTACCGCGCGAGATTATCCATGCCTTCCGTCATGCTTCGCCACGAAATCAATTGCGACGAAGACACGTATTGGTCGAAAATCTTTTTCGACGATGTCTTCAATCGCAGACTTTATCTCGAGCACCTTCGGTTTCCCGGTTGGAAGCCGCTCGATCAAAAAGAAGACAGCGCAAAAATCACGCGCCGCGTACAGGTCGATCCGCCCGTTGGCAACCTCCCTGGTCCGCTCAAGAAGGTCATTGGCGACCGACTTAGCTATACGGAAGAAGGCACCTTCGATAAGGCATCAAAGAAGTATTCTTTCAAAGTCACTCCGAGCACGCTAACCGACAAAACCAAGGTGAGCGGCGAGATGTGGCTCGAGAATTCAGGCAACAAAAAGGTTGTCAGGCTTTGTCGTATCGACGTCGAGGTGAAAGTCTTCATGGTTGGCGGCATGCTCGAGGAGCGAATCCTGTCGGACTTGCGAACGTCGTACGACAAAGGCACGAGCTTTACGAACGACTACATCGCAGCAAATAGCCTTTGATCCGTTTACGGTTCTTTACGGGCTATTTGCGAGCGGAGCCGAGGGGTCTTGGCGCCATGATTGCCACCTAAACCGCTTTCGATTTGACGTGATCTCATCGTTAGATTCGCGCGGAGGTAGTTCGAAATGAAATTCTACTCTTTTGCTCGCTCTCTCGCTTTTGCGTCGTTTGCTGTTGTCGCGGTGGGTTGTGGCGGCCAAACCGAGCAGGCCCATCCGCAGACGCAAGCCGGCGCGGGCGCGCTTACCAAGGCACCGGTCGGCGCAAACACGCATGGCTTCGTCAAGGTTGTCGGAACGGCTCTCGGCGAAGTGCCGCTCCGCCCTGATCAGCGCGCCGAGCTCGAGGCTCTCGCATCACAAGCGGAATCCCGTCACGCCGTGATGGCTGCAGAGCACAAGGATCTGATGAACGCGCTCGCCGATCAGGTCGAGAAAGGCTCGATCGATCGCGCCGCGCTTCAGCCGAAGATCGATCGACTCTCGGCGGATTGGAATAAGGCTCACCCCGAGGATCGCGCCGCCTTCACGCGTATTCACGATTTGCTTGATTCCACGCAGCGTAATGCCTTCGTTGACGCGCTCGAGGCACAGTTCAATGCCACGGGTGCCAGAGGTGCCAAAGGTGGGGAGGGTGGCGGGTATGGTCCGCACCATGGTTTCCAGCGGATGGCCGATGATCTCAAATTGACCGAGGCACAACGCGCGCAGATCAAAGACATCATGAAGAGTTCGCACCCGGAGTGGCAGCAGGGTGGCGCGATGGGTGGCATGGGTGGTGGCGCCATGAAGGACGGAGGCGCGCCCGAGCACATGCGCCGCATGCATGAAGGCCATCGGCGTGTGCTCGAGGCATTCCGTACCGACAAGTTCGATGCAAATGCGCTCGGCTCCCCAGACGAGCACATGGGCGACATGGCCATGCAAATGGGCAGTCGCGGGCTCGATGACGCCACGAAGATCCTCCCGATCCTCACGCCGGACCAGCGCAAGATCGCGGCCGAGAAGATTCGTACGGCGGAGATGGGCCTCTTCGGGCACTAACCTGCGGCGCATGGCCCCCGCTGCTTCGCTTCCCTTGCAGGTTCGTCGCCCGGGACCGCTCGCCGTTGCTTGGGAGATCTGCCGCAAAGATGTGCGCATCGAGATGCGCACGGGCGAGATCGTGGCAACGGCGGGCGTCTTTTCAATCGTTGTCGGCTTTCTCGCGAGCATGGCATTTCACGTCAACGACGCGACGAATCCGAGCACTGCAGCGGGCACGATTTGGATCACGGTGTTTTTCGCCGCGGTCTTGTCGTTCGGCCGCGTTTGGCAGCGTGAGCGTGATGAATCCGCGCTCACGGGCTTGCTCGTCGCGCCCGTTTTGCGGGCGTCCATCTTTCTCGGTAAGGCGCTCTCCACCTTTTTGATGATTGCCATTATCGAGGTTCCCATCGTTCTTCTTTGCTTATTTCTTTTCCATATCGACTTTTCGAATCAGATTGCGCGCGCAGGGCTCTCGCCCGCGGAGGAGGCCATCCGGCTCGCCGAGCCCGCGCGCCTGCACGGCATGGCGTTCGTTGGGCTGCTCGGAATGGGAACCGTGGCCCTGTCCGCGATCGGAACGCTCTTCGGCGCACTGACGGTGCGCACGCGCGCGCGCGATCTCGTGCTCGCGATCGTTCTCTTTCCGCTGCTTTCGCCCGTTCTCGTGTGCGGGGTGGTTGGCTCGCGCAAAGCTTTCGAGGCGCAGCCCTTCGAGTCGTATTCGGGTTTTCTTGGTCTGATGGGCGCCTCGGCTTTCATTGCCATCGTGCTCGGCGCCGGTCTCTTTGGGCCGCTGGTGGATGAATGACCGCCGATGACGTCACGGGCGTCTTTGGCGGGAGCTTCAATCCACCGCATCTCGCGCATGTGCTCGCGTTGTCTATCGTGCTTGCGCGCCTCGACGTGGCACGCATCCTCGTCGTGCCGGCTTACAAGCATCCGTTCGCCAAGGCACTCGTGCCCTATGAAGACCGCGTGAAGATGTGCGAGGCCGCCATGGGATGGCTACCGCGCGTCGAGGTCTCACGTGTCGAAGAGGAGCTTGGAGGTGAGAGCCGAACGCTCCGAACCATCGAGCATTTGCGCAAACAACATCCGGATTGGAACCTGCGCTTCATCATGGGCGCCGATCTGATGGCCGAGTCGTCGAAGTGGCACGGCTTCGATCGCATCATCGAGCTCGCGCCACCCATCGTGCTCGGCCGCGTTGGCGTGAAGTACGAGGGCGCGCCACCCGCGATCTTGCCGGCAATCTCGAGCACCGAAATACGCGTCATGATCGCGGCCGGCCGGTGGAACGAGATCGAGCATTTCCTTCCGCGCGAAGTCCTCGCCTTCATCCGCGCGAAGAAACTTTACGAGGCACCATCGCGGGTTTGATCATCGCGAAATGAAAATTTTCATTTATGGAGCCGGGAAAGTCGGGCGCGCCCTTGCGCGCGGCCTTGGTAAGCAAGGCATCAAGATCACGTTGCGTCCGGCGCGCAAGGGCGTGCCCCGATCGCGCATCGACGCGGATGTCCTCATTCTTGCCGTGCGCGATCGCGAGCTCGGGCCGCTCGCCGAAGCTCTCGCGTCTTCGGGTGTCGTTCCCTCGCGCGCCGTGGTCGTGCACAACGCCGGCGCACTCTCGGCCGATGCGCTCTCGGCGCTCCGGCGCGTGACCGCAGGCGTCGCGCAGATGCATCCGATGATTTCGTTTGCATCATGCACGTTTTTCCCGTCGCTCGCCCGCGGGCACGTGCACGTCAGAGGCGACGCTCCGGCCGAGAAGAAGGCGCGCCTCCTCGCAAGGAAACTCGGGATGACGCCGCGCACCTTCGCAGAGCTCGACACGGTTGGCTACCACGCGGCAGCTGGCCTCGTTGCGAATGGCGCGGCTGCTCTCGCTGCGATAGGCGCCGAGCTCCTTGCGGTCTCGGGCGTCCCGCGCGCGGAGACCCCGAAGATGCTCGGACCGCTCCTTCGCAGCGTCGCCGACAACGTCGAGGCGCTCGGTTTTCCTGACGCGCTCACGGGACCGGTGCGCAGGGGCGACGCCGCGTCGATCGAAAAACAGATCGCCGTGCTCGGCGCGCGTTTGCCCGGAGCCCTCCCGCTCTTTCTGGCGAGCGCATCGGCGCAGCTCCCTCTGGCGCGCGCACTGGGTGACGCCCCATCCGAGAACTTCGACGCCATCGAGCGTTCATTGACGTTGACGTGATCGTTTGACGGCGACGGCGACGTGAACGAAGTGCGGGATGTGCGCGGTGACCGCTTGGTCAATCCGAAGGCGATCGATAGCTTCCCCCCTGACCGTTTGGTCAATCCGGATGTCGTTTCGTGGGCTTCTCGATGACCATTCGGTCAATCCACCGCGACAAGACTGCACTTTTTTGCGCTGCGCTGTCTCGACAGGCCACACGGTGCGGCTAAGATCCGCTGTCAAGCTCTGTCGCTGTTGTTCGCCATCGAAGGAGACTTCGAATGAATCCATTCGCGCGTGTGTGGGGAGTGCTTGCTGGGTGCGTGTGCGTCGTTGGGGGGTGCGTCGGTGTTGACAGCACGCTCGGCGAAACAACCGGCAGTGATGCCGGTAGCGACGCCAGCACCGGCGACGACGACGCCAGCGACGAGAATGCCGGTGTTACAACAGGCTATATGGTCACGACGTTTGCGGGGAGCACCACGGGTGCGAGTGGCAGTCTGGATAGCGCCAACCCGTTGGAGGCGACCTTCAACGGTCCGCGCAACATCGCGCTTGGACCAAACGGCAGCCTTTATGTCGTCGACTACGGCAACCACAAGATCCGCAAGATCGCCTCCAACGGTGCAATCAGTACCCTCGCTGGCAAGGGCGGTCCCCCTCCTGCCACCTACGCCGACGGCGCCTGTCTGAGCGCGACCTTTTACTATCCTCGAGGCATCGCGGTCGATCGCAACGGCATCGTCTACATAGCCGATGAGTCTAATTTCGTAATTCGTGTGATTACACCCTCGCCCTGTACGGTCACCACATTGGCGGGCAGCGGAACATCCGGCGATGTCCCTTCGGATACGGGCACGGCGACGGGCACAGTAGCGGCCTTTGGACTTGTGCAGGGGCTGGCGTTGGACGCCGCAGGCGACTTTTTGTACGTCGCCGACTACACCAATAACAAGGTCCGACGGGTGACGCTCAAGGACACACTCGGCCAGGTGCTGGTCACCAACGGTGTCGTCTCCACCGTCGCCGGCAAGGCCAAAGACGCAGACGGGAACAATGCGGGGCACGACAACGGTCTGGCGTTGAGCGGAGCGACGTTCACGGCTCCGTTTGGCATCGCGGTGGATGCGAAGGCAGGTATCTTGTACGTGTCTGAGAATCACGACATTCGCACAATCACAAACGGCCAGGTGAACCTGTTGGCCGGCTCGACGGACGGTAGCTCAGGAAACTTGATCGACGGCACGGGTAGCAACGCTCGTTTCTATCGGCCCTATGGCCTGGCGCTCGACGCCGACGGCAATCTGATTGTGGCCGATGCCGCCAATCACGCGGTGCGCAAGGTCACGCCGGACGGCGTGGTTACAACGTTTGCCGGCACGCGCGATGACGTCACCGGCGCAGGCACGAGTGGCGCCAAAGACGGCCCAGCCAACGAAGCCACGTTCAGCTCCCCCTATGGCCTGGCGGTGGACCCCAACACCGGTGTGATCTACGTCTCCGACGCCGACAACAACAACATCCGCAAGATCACGCCGTGCACGGCTCAGCACCCGTGCGCAACCCCATAGCGATCTGCGCGCACGCGCCACGCTGGACTCGTATGCAAGCGGTCGAAACCTATCGCTCGCCGCCGGAGCTCGATCGACGCAAGAAGGGACCGCGCCCTTTGGGCGCGCCCCATACGGCAAGAACCATCACGATGCCCTTATCGGCATCAATCGAGTAGTAAAGGTGAGTTCTCGTCTTGGGCAGCAGCACGCGCCGAACGGGGAGCCCATCGAGCACGGTGTACATCGTGCCGACGAGGGGAGACTTGCGGATCAACTCCTTCGCGTCCGCCAGCTCTCGTGCAAAGAGGTCTCTTGCGTCGCGATGATCACGCCACCACGCATCGCATACGTCGGCGTGCCCCGCAGCCTCGGGGGTGAAGGCGAGCCTCACGGGCGGGCAAGCAGCTTGGCGATCACTTCGTCGCCGTCGATGAAGTGGCCTGCCTTGGCTTGCGCGATGCTCCGTCGCAACGATTCGTGCAACTGGGTGCGCTCCGCGTCATCCATGTCGTCGCCCTCGTCGGCGACGGTCAACACGAGCTCGGTGCCTTCTGGCAGCTCAGTAGGCTCGTCCATCAAGAGCCGTCCATTCCTCACGACTGCCTTGAGCGCCTGCATTGCATTCAAATCTTAGTCTTTATCGTCCTCGGTTGCGAGTACGGCCATGCGCTCCGCGATTGCCGCATGACTCATGAGCAGTCGAGGAAGCAAGCCACGGCGAAGCCGTTCAGGGCTGCGACCTGTTAGCCTCCTCGCTACATGGGTGATCTGCGCGCGCGCACCACGCTGTTCTGCGGCGTCATCGCATTCGCGATTGCGCTGTCGATGCTGTTGCGAGGTCGGCGCAGTCAGCATTGGCTCTTCGCCGCGTTCTCGACGTGCATTGCGTTTTGGTACGTGAGTCAGTCGCTCGCGGACTTGCTGCCGGGTCGCGCGAAGTCGCTCTTCGAGCATGCAACCGCCGTGTTGACGGTGTTGCTCCCGCAGTTCGCGGTCCACCTGTTTCGTTCCGTCACTCCGCTCGAGGGAGGCGAGCCTGGGTCGTCGCGTCTGCCGCGCATCGCTGCGGCGCTCGGCATCCCGATGCTCTTCGTCGTTCTCTCTCCCTACCGAGACGCATCCCCCTTCGTGCGCGCGCTCGTCCTCGGTGCAGTTTACATCTACGTCTTCGGTCTGCTCGCCGCCGCGCTCCTCTCACTCTGGCGTCGCGGTCAAGAGAGCCCGTCGCGCGCCGTTCGCGATCGCATTCGCTTTCTCGCTGCCGTTGGCGCCATGGCAATGACCTTCACGCTCGCCGACTTCCTTTCGTTTCTTGGCGTGTCTCTGCCGCCGATCGGCGCTGTCTTGGCCATCGTCTTTCTCTTCGTTCTTGCCGAATCGCTCACGCGCGCGCGCCTCGCGGATCTCTACGAGCTCGCGGGGCGCTTGCTCGTCTCGACGGCGCTTGCCTTTGCGCTCGCCGGCATTTTCTATGTATTTATCACGTATATCGGTCGCTTCGGCGCGATGTACCTGAACGCAGTTCTCGCCGCGATCGTCTTTCTCGTTCTCTTCGAGCCGCTCGAGCACGAGGTCGAGACGCGCATCAACCGCTTCTTCTTTCGCGAACGCTATGACCTCGAGACCAGCGTGCTCGAACTTCGCCGCAGGCTCGCGCACACGTTCGAGAACGAGGAGATGGTGCAGGTCGTGCTCGCGGGCCTCGAGCGATCGCGGCGTGTCACCTCGTCGGCCGTGTACCTGCGCGATCTCGATGATCCGGGCTTCGATCTCGTTGGTTCGTTCGGCGCGCAGCCTCGTCCGAGGCTCGAGGCGCTCGCCATGCGCCCGCTCCTCGCGCGTCTCACGCTCTCGCTCTCGCTCGAGGAAGTCGCTCGCGAAGTCGAGCGCGAAGGTCGCGCACCGATCATGACGGCGGCCGAAGCTCTCGGGCCGCTCAAGAGCGCCGTCATGTTGGCCATCCGCGCCGACAACGAGGCGCTCGTCGGTTTGCTCTGCGTCGCCGATGAGCGCGTGCGCGATGCGTTCACGCCCGAAGAGGTGTCGCTGCTCGAGACCGTTGCGGCGCAGATGGGCGTTTCGGTGGCGAACAGCCGCTTGTATTCGCGCATGAAGGAGCGCGATCGCCTCGCGGCGCTCGGCTCGATGGCCGCGGGTCTTGCTCACGAAGTCAAGAACCCACTCGGCGCCATCAAAGGAGCCGCACAGCTCCTCGAAGAGCTCGGACCCGCGAGCAACGACGATCCCACGCGCACGGAGTTTCTCGGCATCATCCTCGAAGAAACCGATCGATTGAATCGAGTCGTCGCAAGCTTCCTCGATTACGCGCGGCCGCATGCGGGCAACCCCGTGCCCGTGGACATCAACGCCGTCGTTCGGCGCACGATGCAGATCCTCTCGAGCCAGAAGACCGAAGAGACCGAGGTACGTCTCGAGCTCGCCGACGCACTTCCTCGCGTGCGCATCGATCCCGAGAAGCTGCGCCAGGTGCTGCTCAACTTGGTGCAGAATGCAATTCAAGCCATGGATGGGCGTGGATGCGTCACGATCGCAACGCAACCGCGTCACGCCTCGCGCGCCGCATGGATGGCATCTCGCACGGACGAGATCGAGACGGTCGAAATCTCGGTGCACGACACCGGTCCGGGGATCAGCCAAAAAGTGTTGAAGAACATCTTCGTTCCGTTCTTCACGACGAGAGAGCAGGGCACGGGCCTCGGTCTCGCGATCAGTCAGAGCATCGTGCAGAACGCGGGCGGCAGCATCCACGTGCAGAGCCAAGCTGGCCTCGGCACCAAATTCGTCATCCTCTTGCCCGTTGCCGACGAACAGCCTTCGATTTGACGCGCTCTCCGTTGGTGCGGAAGCTTGCCGCATCGACGTTCAGCGTGTCGACCGCTAGGAGAGTCTCTCTTTCGAAAATTTTCGAGAAATCATTGTTGAGGTGTCAGGCGCAGCTTGTGCGAGCCCAGGCGTGACTACACTGGAAACTCGGCGATTATTAAGTTGATCGAGAGACGACATACCGGAGGCCACCAACCGTGACTTGACCATCTTTGGGTCGACTCGATAATGTTTGCGCTGAATTCGGCGGAGGATTCGGTCCTCTGGGGCGCGCCTTTCGCCGAAGAAATACCGCGATCGAAACCTGTGGAAAGTCCGGCTCCGCTTCCCCTCACGATGCAAGATCCCGCTCAGAAGGCCTCAGTGCCGCCGCCTACGCGCTCCGGGGCCGGAGGCTGCTCGTACATTTTGCGCTTCATTAGCGGCAAGTATCAGGGTGGAGAGTTCCCGATTGTCGCCGACAAGCCCATCGTCGTGGGTCGCTCGAGTGATCTCGACATGGTGCTCGTCGAGGACATGGTGAGTCGCAAGCACGCGCGTATCTTGATGCAGCAAGACCAGATCTGGATCGAGGATCTTGGTTCAACGAACGGCACCTTCGTCAACGGCGAGAAGATCAAACGCGCTCACCTGAAGGAGGGCGATCGCGTTCTCATCGGCACCAGCATCCTCAAGGTTCTCAATAGTGAGGCTGGTCGGAGCGCAGACTCCGCCAAGCGCGATCTCGAAAATGTTGCCGCCGCGCGTCGCACCACGCAGGCGCGCACCATGAGCGGCAGCATCGAAGAGGTGCCGCTGCCCGATCTGCTCCAACTCTTCGCCACGGCGAAGAAGAGCGGCGTTCTCGTCATTCGCACGGAGAGCGACGACATCGGAAAGATTTTCCTCCGCAAGGGCCTCATCTACTACGCGTCGATCAACGATCTCGACGACGTTCTGCCAATGAAAAGCATCTTCCGGATGCTCACTTGGCAGAAGGGTCTCTTCGATCTCGATCCACCGGATGAGCGCGAGTTCCCGAACGAGATGAACCTGAGCGTGCAGGGCGTCCTCATGGAAGGCCTGCGCCAGCTCGACGAGTTCAACGAGATTCGAAGCGAGCTTCCGGACTTGAACAGCCGGCTGGTGCTGTCGTCGCCCGTCGTCCCGCCATTCAAGGATCTGAAGCCAGAAGAACTCGACATCCTCCAGCTCGCCCACAACTACGGCCACCTCGAGACTGTGCTCAACAAGAGCGCGGCGACGGATCTCGACACGGTCACCATCGTCCTCAAGCTCATTAAAAGTGCGTACCTCCGCCCTGAATGAGCCGCTTTCGATTTGCTCGACCTCGCGTCAACTTGAAAGCGGCCGATGACGACCGTTCTCATCACGGGAGCTTCGATGGGGATCGGTCGTGCGCTCGCGGTGGCGTGGGCCGCGCGTGGCGCGACGGTCGTGTTGTCGGCGCGTGGCGACGACGCGCTCGGTGAGGTTGGCAGCGAGATCGCGGCGAAGGGTGGTCGCGCGATCACGCTCGCCGGCGATGTCACCAACGACGTCTACCTCGAAGAGCTCGTGTCGCGCGCCGTACGCGAGGCCGGTGGGATTGATGTCCTCGTGAACAATGCCGGGCGCGGCTACTACGCACCTGCGTTGAAGATCGATCTTGCGCTGATACGCGCGGTGTTCGAGCTCAATGTCTTCGCGCCCCTCAGGCTCACGCAGCTCGCCGCCCCGCACCTCGAGCAGTCACGCGGAACGGTGGTCATGATGTCGTCTGTTGCGGGCGTCGTTGCGGCGCCTCGTTACGGAGCGTACGCGGCGTCGAAGTTCGCGCTCGAAGCGCTCTCCATGGCGATGCGAGCCGAACTCGCCACACATGGCGTGCGCGTCGTCGTCGTTCGACCCGGCCCCGTCGACACACCGTTTCGCAAGAATGCGACGAAGGCCGAGGGCACCTCGGGTTACAGCGCACCCGATCCGCGGGCGCAGTCGGCCGAAGAGGTTGCGTATCGCGTGGTGCGCGCCGTCGAGCGACATCGATCCGTCGTCGAGACGAGCGCGTTCGTGCGCGTCGCATCCGCAGCGTCGCGCTTCGCACCCGGGACACTTCGCATGATGATGCGGCACATGGCGAAAGGAGATGGATAGTGTGCTATGCAGCACCTGCGCTTTTCGGTGCTCTTAATGTCTTGAAATAAATCGTTGGTTGAAGGATCCTCAAATTTGTCTCGAGCTGTGCTTTTCGTTGCGGCGAGAGCGGGTTTGAGATCCGAAAGTGGAAAAGAAGTGGTAGGTTGAAAGACCTTCGCCGTGCGCCACAAAAGGCGTATCGGATGGCTTGTCGTTTCGGACGAGGGTTCCCGTGGATAGTGATCTCGCAGATGCGGTCGAGAACCTAAAGGCAGTATTTCAGCGTCGAAAGATCGAATACACCTTTGGAAAAGCAGATAAAGTACTTGTCGAAGGCCTGAAGAAGAAGCTTCGCGTCCCGTCGCGGTATCGAAACTTCCTTCTTGCGGCAGATCCGCTGAGCGTCGAAACCGTCACGCCGGTGGAGCGCGTGCATTTGCTTCCCGCCGTCGAGATTGAAAAAGCTCAGACAACTGTGGTGCGGCCCTCAGAGGGAACGGCGCCGTCTGACTGGAAATCGTCGTGGGTGGTCGTTGCCGAGAGCTCGCTCCTTGGCGATCCGTATTTCCTTGACGTTTCGAAACCCGATCCAGAGGGCGACTGTCCCGTCTACACGGCCATGAGTGGCCAAGAGCGCTGGGTTCCCACGCTCGCCGCGTCGAGCTTTGCCCAGTTCTTGCGCATCCTGTCAACAGCGATGGAAATTGCTGTCGGCTTTGGCGACGCGATCATGGACGACGAAGACGAGGACAGCTTCCGTGAAGCGCTCGGTCCAAAGGTCAAAGTGATCGACGCTGCGGCCCTTCGCGCCGGCCACTGGACGTAGTTCTCGACCGGAAACTGCTGCGCGCCGCAAATCGTCGGTCGGCCTCCCTCAAAATACTCCGAGTATTCCTCGGTCGGCCTCCCTAGCTTTGCGTCGCTCGCGACGTTTCCAGTCGAGAACTACCTTGACCGCTTGGGGCCCGCCTTGGCCTCGCGTCGCTCGCGACCCTCAGCCTCTCAAGCGGCGACGGTTGTGTTGACCAACGAGTGAGAGGTAATCGGGCATCTGGGCGGGCTCGCTTGATATGGTTTCTTTGCGTGCGCGCTCGGCGTACGGCCCAATCCGGTCCACCATGGCGCAAAGTTCCTCTTTCGCCGTCGTTGTCGTGTCGAGTTGCCAGGCGTCGATGGCTCGCGAGAGATCATCGAGCCGGTTGCCTCGGAGGTGTCCGCGTTTGACGAGATCGCCGTAGCTGCGCGCGAGCGCGTCGCCATCGAAGCGATGCTGCGTGACGAGCTCGGCCCCGACGCGAAGCACGCCATCCGCGTTGAGTCGTCCGTCTTCGAGGAGCACGAATGCGGCTTGGAGGTAATTGTAAAAGGGTACGACTCTCGGACCGTAGACGTGAAAGTCCCCTGGTGGCGTTTGTTGATCGAGGTGGATGAGCACGCGTTCGACGACGTCGTGCGACGTTGCCAAGCTTTGCATTTGCCGGGCGATCTCCTGGCGTACGTCCTCATAAACGCGACCGCGCTCGCAGATTTCGAGGACGAGATCTTCCTTTAGGCGCCCAGCCATGATGTCGGCATAAAGCGAATAGACGAATGCGTCGGCCTCGGCGTCGTCGCCGAAGAGGGTTTCACGCACTTCGTCGGCATTCGGACCGGCATTCGCGCGTTGATGCAATAAGGCGGGCAGTTTGTAACCGAGCTGATCGCGCAGCGCGCGAAATCGCAGCCGGAGCATGTTTTTCAAATTCGGTTTGAGGACGAAGCTTTCCCAGCGAATACCATCGAGGCGAAGTTTGTCTTCGAGGCGGCGGCGCATCTGCTCGGGCGAGCCAGACAAGATATAGATAGACACACCCATCTTCGACATTTCGCGAAGGAGTGTCGCCGCTCCAGGATTCGTCCGTTTCTCATCCGCGCGCTCGAATGCCGTGCGCAAAAGATCCTTGACCGTTTCGAAGTCGGTTCGAAGATACGTTTTATCGAGGTCCCAGCGCGAGATATGACGCACTCAATCTCCTTAGAGCGTGTTTACCAGCAATGTTCGCGATTTCCACAGCGTTGAGTCCGCTCGACGGTGGCTGCGACGCTTCACTTTTGAGTGGCGGTTCGTCGCCGTCGCCGATCAGGTCAACGTGATCGTTGACGTGGTCTTTGACGGCGACGGCGACGTGAACGAATTGCATGTGTGCATCATGCACTCATCGGGGCAACCCGCTTTAATGGTAAACACGTTCTTCGTCTTTTTGGGGCACCGCGCATGCGGCTCCCTCCGTGCGCCCGGCAGGCACGCAAGCCCCGAGGCCGATCGTCTCGCACGCCACTTTCGTGATCCGCCCGGCTGCGCAGAAGACGAGCGCGCGCCCGCCGTCCTCGCAGCGCGCCGGCATATCGCCGTCGCATTCGGCGTTCGACGGGACCGTGCAGTTTGCACGCAAACCGAGCCCCGTGCACTTCATGCCGGAGGCCGCGCAGTCCGTCACCGTGGTGCCACCGTCCGCGCACTCGACGAGCCTGTCGCCATCACAACGCCTCGCGCCGAGCATGTTGCATCGGCGCATTCCATGAAGCGTGCATAATGCAAGTATTTCGCCGCTGTCCGTCGTCCTCTCCTCGCAGTGCGTGCCCGTGGTGCACGTCGTACGCTCGATCGTACCTCCCTGGCAGTGCACGACGGCGTCACCGCCGTCGCAACGTGTTTCGGGTGCGTCGGGCGGGCACTTCCGAGGCGCGAAGCACCCGCGAATCGTGAGCCCGCCCTCGCTCCTCTGTTCGCGACAGCTTCCGCCGAGCGCCGCGCAGTCCACGACGCTCGCGCCCTCCGCGTCGTCTCCGCAACTAATGAATCGCTCGCCGTCGCACGCGGTGACCACACCCTTCTGCGATGCACACAGCACCGCCGCGCGCGCGTCACCGCCCCCGCGCAGGCACGTCGCGACGTCGCTGCACGTCTTGGCGCCGCCGAGACAACTTCGCAGCGGATCGTGCGCGTCGGGGCCGCCGCGCCCGATCCAGTACGCCATGCACGCGGCCGGATCGTGCAAGCTCGGTAAGCGACTCGTCGATTGTGTGCATGACGCAACTAATGCGCACGCTTCGCTTGCCCTGCCCATCCACCCTGGATCGCCAGCCACGGTCACGACCGCGGGCATCTTCGGCGGCGGCGCTGCTTCTCCGCACGAGAAGGCGAGACCAAACAAAAGCATGGGCACCGCAGCACGCGCGCGCGTCGTCGCCATCACACCGCCATCGACTTTTTCAGATCCTCGAGCGAATGAAGCAACTCGTGGGCGCCGGAAGCGAACGCGAGTTCGAGCGCTTCGTGCAAATAGCGATGCGCCTCCGCGGTCCGATCACGCACGGCCGAGACCCGCGCCAGCGCACCCAGCACGCGCGCGCGATCGGGGCCGCTCGGCCCGGTCATGTCCAAGGCTTCGCGCAGAACGCCTTCGGCGTCGGTGAAGGCACCGGCCTCCGTCAGAGTCTCTCCGAGCTTGCGCGCGAAGATCAGGACTGCGCGCATGGGATCGTCCAGCTCACCGCGAACGATCTCGCGCCGCGCGAGATCGAGACCTCGCCTCAGCGCCGAAATTCCTCCGCCGAGATCACCACGCGCCACGGCGCGGCCCGCCACTTGCTCGAGCAAGATGAGCGCTTGGAACGTGTTCTGCGCGTTGTATTGATGCAGCGCGCGCGCCTCGAGCGGCATGCCGTTCTCCTCGCCGATTTCCGCGCACGTGGCGTGCAAGCCGCGACGAACGGCGGCGGGGATCGTTGCGAGCACGACGTCGCGAACGAGCGGATGCACGCAGCGCAAGACGCCATCGGGCACTTCGATCATTCCCGCCGAGACGAGCGCAGTGGCGGCTTCGTCGAGATTCGTGCCTTCGGTGACGAGCCTTTCGACGATGGATCGCTTGGCGTTGTAGCCGTAGACGGCGACGGCCTGAAGCACGCGGCGTGCAGCAGGTTGCAGCCGTTCGACGCGAAGCGCGATGAGATCGGCGAGGCGCGTGGGCGCGCGGCCGCCCTGCTCGCGTGAGAAACGAAGGAACTGATCGACGTACAGGGGGGCGATGCCGCGACCACCGATCGACGAACTCGGCTTGCTCGTGCCAACGAGAAGACGTGACACGAAACCTGGCGCAAGACCCATGAGCACGCGCGCGGACGCGGTGCTCGCGGGCCAGCCTGGATCGTGCCCCGGCGGGTAAGTCACGATGAGCAGCGACGGAACGAGCGGCGGCTCACCCACGGCATCCGCGAAGGCCATGCGGCTCGCACCGTCGACCGCATGCAGATCGTCGACAGAGAGGATGACTCGCTTGCTTCTGCCGGCGCGCTCCACGCGCTCGTTCGCGCGCACGATGGCCCAGCGAAGCGCCTCGGCCACCGCGAAGCGCAGTTCGTCGGTCGTGAGCTCGCCACGGGTCGGGTGCTCGAAGATGTCTGCGAGGCCGCGTCGCGCCTCGGCGCCGGCCGTGCTCCAATCCTTCGTGGTGCCGCCGTTTGGCGGGAGTTTCGCGAGCGCCACGATGGCGCTTCGCACCGCTGCGTAGCCGACCTCGGCCCACGCTGGATCGGGGCCCGCCTCGACGACCTCGTGTCCCGCCGCGCGCGCTTTGTCGAGAAACTCTCCGAGCAGACGCGTCTTGCCCATGCCGACGTCGCCGACGATGCGCGCGCCGACGAGCGAAGTCTTCGCGTCCTCGAGCCGATCGCCCAACCACGCAATGTCTTCCTCGCGCCCGACGAACTCGAGCGGGGATACCGCGTGATCGCGATCGACGAAGATCTCGTGCTTGCTCGCGACGGGCTCCGAACGCTGATGCAGCGGCGGCACGCTAGGCGACTCGGGCAGCGTCGCTATCGCGTGGCGGGGCGGCGGTGAGCCCATCGCGTGGCCGCATTCGCCGCAGAATTTTTGGTGGTGAGGATTCGTTGCTCCGCACGATGAACATGTCACGACGCCAACCGGCATCGTGTGCGCCACGGCCGACTCGGCTTGCGTGAGTGCGTCCGACAGCGCCGCGGCGAACTCGTCGGCGTTGCCGTATCGGTCGTTGGCGTCCTTGGCGAGCGCCTTCAAACACACGTTGGAGAGGACCGCCGGGATCTGCCTGTCGGGCGCGACCGACCTCGGATCCGCCGGCGCGTCGGTGATGTGTCGGAGCACGACCTGCGTTGGACTGTCGCCCTCGAACGGGAGTTTGCCCGTGAGCAGTTGATAAAAGATGACACCGACCGCGTAGAGATCCGAGCGCGCGTCGAGCGGATCGCCACGGCCTTGTTCGGGGCTCATGTACTCCGGCGTACCGCACACGATGCCCGGGCTCGTGATGCTCGGTATGGCGGCCTCGACTTTCATCTTCGCCAGACCGAAGTCGACGACTTTGACGAAGTCGCCACCCGTGCGCACCGGCTCCAAAATGATGTTTTCGGGTTTGAGATCGCGATGAATGATCTCGAGGTGATGCGCTTCGAAGAGCGCAGCGAGCACTTGCCGGAGAATGCTCACGATGCGCCGGAAGGACAGCGGACCCTCTTCGTAGTCGACGCGCGCGAGGTCTTTGCCGCGCAGAAACTCCATGACGAGATAAAGTTGGCCGTCTTCGGTCTTGCCGAAGTCGATGACGCCGACGGAGTTCGGATGGTTGAGGCGGCTTGCCGCGCGCGCCTCCGTGATGAAGCGCGCGGCGGTGTTCTCCTCGCCAATCAAGTGCGGATGGATGATCTTGACGGCCACGGTGCGTCCGAGGTTCGTCTGCTCGGCCCGATACACCCGACCCATGCCGCCGATGCCGACGAGGTCGAGAATCACGTAACCGCCCGGGAGCGTTCGGCCGATCAGCGGATCATCGGTGTTCGTCGCCACCTTGCTGACGGGAAAACCGCATGAAGGGCAGAACTTGTGCTCTTCTTCGCATGGTTTCTCGCACTGGGGACACGTCCGCATCCGTCGACAACCCTCGATCGATCTTTCCAGGCTATCACGCTCGAATTGAGCAGATAACCTTATCCCGTCGCGCCGAGAGAAGGTTGAGCTCGTGTGAGACACTCCGCCTCTCCGCACGCAACCTTGCCGAGGATTTGGGCCCTTGCCGCTGTCATCGCTACGATTGGAGCCGTGAGTGGAGATCCGAATGCGGAAAAGACGAGTGAGCGCTCGCCTCAGCGCAGAGTCCTTTTGGGTGAGCTGCTCGTCCAAGCGAAAGTCATCACGCCCGAGCAACTTGCCGAGGTTCTGCAAGCGCCGCGTGAGCCCGGAAAAAAGATCGGTCAGCTACTCATCGCGCGCGGCTGGCTGAACGAAGCGCAGCTCACGCAGACATTGAGCCTTCAGCTCAGTGTGCCGTGGGTGTCGCTTTATCACATCGACTTTTCACGTCAGCTTTTGAACTTGGTCTCGCGCGATCTGGCGGACCGCCATTGCATGATTCCGATCTTCGTGCGGCACGTAAAGGGACAGGGCGACACGCTCTACGTCGCGATGGACGATCCGACGAACAACGTCGCGATCGAAGAGGTGTCGAAGCAAGCGGGGCTGCCGACGAAGCCGATGATCGCGTCAGCCACGGACATTCGCAGCGCGATCCGCGTCTACTATGGCGAAGCTCCGGTACCGCAAAATACCGAGATAGCCACCGACGCTCGGCCGAGTCACGTCGAGGCGGAGCTCGAGTCGACGGAGCTCGAATCAACGGAGCTCGAGCCCGAATTGACTCCTGCTCCTCCGTCGCGTTCTGCGCCGCCTCTGCCGCGCACCAAGACGCGTTCTGAGTCGAGCGAAAGCCTATCGGCAGCACGACCAAGCACGCCGTCGGAGACCGACACGTCGGTGCGCCGTCATGGTGCGAAGGTGCTCGCGCTCACGTTGCTCGACGGCACGACCATCAATCTTCCTTCGAGGCCGACGCCGAACGACGAGCCCGAATCGTCCGATCACATCACGGCGCGCGACTACGTGAGCGCGCTCCGCGCCGTGGCTCATGGCGCCGACGCCGTCGAGATCCTTGGCGACAAGCCTCAGTGGGAGCCCGTCGTCGCCGCGCTCTTGTCGATTCTCCTCCGCAAGGGGCTCATCGCAGATTGGGAGTTCGTCGACGAACTCCGCAAGATTTAAAGGGGCCCCATCCGCGCGTTTCGCTTCGCTCACCGCGCCGCCTTCCCCTTGTCCGTGCTCGTCAGGCACGTAGGGGCGCAGCATGCTGCGCCCCTCCCCGCCTTCCTGCGCGCGCCCGGGGAAGCCCGTGAGCGGAGCTCGAACGAGTCGCGAAAGTGAAGTGAGCCCGCTCGCGGGTTTCACTTGTACGAAAAGAGCTTTTGCAACTTCGTTGCGAGCATTGGGTTGCCCGAGACTTTGAGTTTGCCGGCAAAGAAAAGCTGCATGCCGGCCGTCTGCGGGTTTTCGAAGAGCTTCTGAAAGTCGTCCGCCGCAATGGTGAGCGTGCAATCTGCTGGGCCATTGCCGGGTTTGCAGGATGGGCCCGTTGACGACACATCGATCTGCCACTCACCCTCGCCGGTGACATTCATCTGATATTTGGCGCCGATGGTCTTCGCATCCTCGGCGTTCCTGGCGAGCGCACCGGGGAGCTCTTCGTTGAACAGCTTTTTGATGTCCACGGCCATCGAATCCTCCTACGAGAAAGTGAATCGCGATTCAGCGCGTATCAAGCTCGCTCGATGACGTCAAGAGAGGATGACTTGCCTGCGAGCTCGCGATTGCGTAGCCACATGAGGCATGGGTTTATTGGACGGCAAAGTCGCAATCATCACGGGCGCCGGTAACGGCATTGGTCGCGCGCACGCGCTCCTGTTTGCGGAAGAAGGCGCAAGCGTCGTGGTCAACGATGTCGGCGGTGCGCGGGACGGTACGGCAAGCAACGCTGTGAGTCCGGCGGACGCCGTGGTTCGCGAGATCGAGGCGGCCGGAGGCAAGGCCGTGGCATGCAACCATTCAGTTGCCTCCTCCGAAGGCGCCGCTGGCATCGTCGCGTGCGCTGTCTCGGCATTCGGGCGCGTTGATGTCCTGGTCAACAACGCGGGCATCCTCCGCGACAAATCCTTCGCGAAGATGGATGAAGCCATGTGGGATGCAGTGATTGCGGTGCACCTCAAAGGCACCTTCCTTTGCTCTCAGGCCTTCGTGAAGCAGGTCATGGCGCAGAAAGGGCAGAAGGGTGAGGGCGGTGGTGTGGGCCAGGGCGCGCGCATCGTCAACACGACGAGCGTAAGTGGCATGATGGGCAATTTCGGCCAAGCCAACTACGCCGCGGCGAAGGCCGGTATTTACGGACTGACGCGCACGATGTCGATCGAGCTTCAGAAGCATCGCATCATGGTCAACGCGCTCGCGCCGATCGCCAAAACTCGAATGACCGAGGATCTCCCGATGTTTCACGGCGTCGAGACCCTGACACCGAGCCACGTTGCGCCGGCCGCATTGTTTCTCGCGAGCGATCTCGCGGGCGATCGCACCGGGTACATCCTCGCCGTTGCCGGCGCGCGTCTTTACGCGTTCAAGATGATCGAGACAACTGGCAAGTTCAAAGATGAATCCGGTGGCATCTGGACCGCGCAAGAGATTGCTGACCACTGGGACGCGATCATCAAAGGGTAGGGGGCAGGCACAGGGGCCTGCCCCTACGGCCGCCAAACCACCGTAGGGGCGGACCCCCGTGGCCGCCCTCTTTCCCTTGCCAACGGCGCGCCTCCATACGACAAAGGATGCGCCATGCCGAACATTCAATTCGAGGGAACCTTCACCGCCATCGTCACGCCCTTCAAAGACGACGCGGACAAGTCGATCGACTGGGATAGCTACGATCGCCTCGTTCATGCCCAACTCGACGCGAAGATCGACGGCATCGTTCCGTGCGGCACGACGGGCGAAAGCCCCACGCTCGATCACGAAGAGCACATCGAGGTCATTCGGCGCACCGTGAAGATTGCGAAGGGCAAATCGATCGTGCTTGCCGGCGCGGGCTCGAACTCCACGCGCGAGGCGATCGCGCTCTCACGAGCGGCAGAGCGTGCGGGAGCCGACGCCGTCATGGTCGTGGTGCCGTATTACAACAGGCCGTCGCAGGAAGGCCTGCTCGAGCACTTCGTTGCGGTTGCTGCGTCGGTTCGGTGCCCTGTGATGATCTACAACATTCCGGGGCGCACCGGCATGGATCTCGCGGCCGCGACGCTCGCGAAGATCGCGGAGCGCGCACCAAACGTCGTCGCCACGAAGGAGGCGACGGGCAACGTGCTTCGCACACAGGAAATCGTGCGCAAGATGGGCAGCCGCATGTCGGTGCTCTCTGGCGACGACGGGCTGACGCTGCCGATGATTTCGGTTGGCGCGCGAGGTGTCATCAGCGTGACGGCCAACGTTTATCCGGCTGCGGTCCGGCACGCGACGCGCCTCGCGCTCGATGGCAAGTTCGATGACGCGCGCCGCGCCCACTTCGCGCTCATGCCCGTTCACGAAGTCATGTTCATCGAGGCAAGCCCCGGACCGGTAAAAGCAGCACTCGCGCACAAGGGTTTCATCCAGGAGACCGTGCGTGGCCCCCTCACCACGATAACGGCGCCGTCGCGTGCGAAGGTGAAAGAGACTCTCGTGGCCTACGACGGAGATCGAGCATGAGCGCGTCACCTGTCCGCATCGCGGTTCTCGAAGCGAACGGTCGTATGGGCCGCGCCGTCGTGCGCCTTGCGCAAGAAAACGGCATGAAGGTCGTCTGCGCCGTAGGCGCCGGTGACGTCGGGCGCGACGCAGGCGAGCTCGCGGGTGTTGGGCACCTCGGTGTTCCCGTCGTCTCGAGCGTCTCTTCCATCGCGAGCAACGGCGCCAACGTCGTCGTCGATTTCTCGGCTCCTCAGGCGCTCGTTGAAGCATGCGACGTCTGCGCGAAAGCGAAGATTGCTCTCGTCAGCGGCACCACCGGCTCGTCCGACGACGTGCGGGTGGCCCTCGATGAAACTGCGAAGTCTGTCGCAGTGATGTGGGAGCCGAACATGAGCGTCGGGATCCACGTGTTGTCGATGCTGGTCAAGCAGGCGACGATCGCCCTCGGCGACGCTTTCGATGTCGAAGTCATCGAAACGCATCATCGCGCGAAGGTCGATGCGCCAAGCGGAACTGCGATTCGCCTTGGCAACGTCGTGCGTGATGCACGTAGCGGTCGCTACGTGCACGGTCGTGAGGGACGGCCCGGGCCGCGCCCGCGCGACGAGATCGGCATGCATGCGGTGCGCGGTGGCGACGTCATCGGTGACCACACGGTCTTCTTCTTCGGCGACGGCGAACGCATCGAGCTCACACATCGCGCATCGAATCGTGATCTGTTCGCGCACGGCGCACTGCGGGCAGCACGCTGGATTGCGGTGCGCACGCCTGGTCGCTACACGCTGGCGGACATACTTACGCGATGATCGACGGGGCCGTCGAAGGGTGGCCGCTGCATCCAACCAAGTTTTGATAGGCGTGCCCATGACGGAGCAAGCCGGCGCGCCGAGTCGATGTCGTCGCTGCCGACCGCGACGATGGCACGAGACAAGTGCGCGATCCGCCCGGTAGCCGCGCCGGCGTTCGCGCTCGATGTAACATGCACATGTCGATAGGACGGGGGGAGCACGAGAGGCGAACTCGACGGAGCGATCGCGACCACGTGTGCGCTTCCGACGAGGGCTTTGCCTGCGTACGTCATGGTCGAGACGTATCGTTCGGAGTCTGCGCGTTCGGCGGCCGGGACGAAACCTCGCGGGACGACGCGTCCGAGCCGCTCGAGTGCCTCGTGAAGTGTGCCGCCGAAGCTCGTGGCGCATGTATCGTCGCCCTCGACGAGCGCGATGCGCGGACTCAAGCAACCGCGTTGATCGAATGCAACGACGTCGTTGGCGAGGGCAGCCGCGGCCGCGTCGAAGTCGGCGCGGTGTGAGATCCACGCGATCCCCATGCCGCTGCCGTGCCCCACGACCGGCACGTGGGACTTGGCAGCCACGGCGGCGATGGTCTCGTCGCGACCGTAGACATGGATCTGGCCGCGATGGATCGCGGCGACATCGAGATCCTCGTCGAGTTGCAACGACGAATCCCCGCGAAGAGCGGCAGCGCGAACGAGGGCTCGCGCAAATGCAGGATCACGTTTCGAAGGGCGCACCACCACGTCGGCAGATGCGGCTCTTGCGATCGCGAGGGCGCGGAGGGCGCCGACGAACACGTTGGCAGAGAGGATCACCGCAACACGCTCGGCATCGCCTGCGGCCGCGACCAAGCTCGCGATCTCGGCGTCCTCCGGAAAAAGCTCGAGATGCTTTTCGAAAGCGAGCTCTACGCCTTCGCGTGACAGGCCAGAAGATCGGATGATCTCGTCCATGATGGCATCGCGCGACGCTGCTACATCGCGCGCCGCCAAGACGATGCGTCGAACATCGGCCGCCCGATTCTCCGCACTTCGTTTCATTCGCAATTGCTCGTGCGACCGAGCAGTTCGTCGATGGCGATCGAGCAGCCGCGCGGCGGAGCACCGGGTGCTCGGCCCAAGAGCTCGAAACCTCCCGGAACGCGCCGCACGCGATCTTGCGTGAGGACCGCGACGGCACTGTCGACGTTCATGGCATCGATGATTTTCGCAATGCCTATCGTGCCGTCCTCGACGGGCGCGAGCGTCTCGGGATCCACGGGTACGACGCGTGCCCACGGAGGCTCTGCGAAGACGCCTTTTATACCGCTTTCGATTTGACGCGATTTCATCGTTGGCGGCTGCGGTGCGGTCCTCAAAGCCGCAGCAGGCTGTTCCGGTCCGCTCCTCGCCGGCCGCCTCGAACTCGCGTCAACTTGAAAGCGGTCTGGCGCCGCGGAATCGAAGAGCGATCGTTCATAAAATTGGCTCGAGAGCTCGGTCATGCCGTACTCGGCAACGATCGCGCGCTCGTCGATCGACAGAACGCGAGCGAGCTCGCGACGGAGTGCATCGGCGGGCACCTCACGGCTCTTGCCTTTGTAGCCGCCGGTTTGCATGACGCGGCTGCCCCTCGGCAGCGCAAACGACGCGTCGCCGAGCGCGTCGAGAAAGTGGACGTATGCGAACGACGTCCCGAGGAGCAAGACCGGCTCCTTTTGTGCCATCGCGATCGCGACGCGCGCGTCGAACGTGGATAGATCGATGATGCCGTCACGCACGAGGAACGTTTCGTCGCGCGAAGCAGGATGCCCGAACGCCTCCGCGAAGAGCTGGCACATATGAATGAGCGATGAATCGGGCACTTCTTCGGGCGATGGCGCGAGCACGAGGACGGGGATCTTGGACGGCGTGAGATCGCGAACGAGCCAGTGCCTGCCGAACGCGACAGCGGCCGCGTCGTACGTTGCCACGTCGCGTATCGCGTGCTCACCGCGCATTTGCGGCCCTTGCGTCGTGCCGCTCGTTCGAAATACGATCGCGGTGTGGGCGAATGCGGCGACGCGCGTGAGCTTGAAGGCATCCGTGGGAACGGCGACGATGTCCGAGGCGCTCGAGAAGGATGCAGGATCCATCCTTCGTGCACGGCATAGGCGAGCGTAACCCTCGATGACGTCTGCCTGAAACCGCGCGATGTCGCACGCGAGGGCGTCCATCGACTCGGCAGAGGGCTCGCCGCGCTCGAAGGCAGACACGAATGCGCGCGCGCGTTCGTGCAGTGCCGTGCTGCGATATCCTATTTCCAAGATGATCCTTGATTGTGTGATTTGGATTCCATCACCGAAAGCACTTCTTCGAGGGCGGCCGCGAAGGCATCGAGCAGCTCGAATGCGATGGTGAGCGGTGGTGACAGCGTGAGCGCATTGCCCCGCACGCCACCCGTGAGGACGATAAACCCGCGCTCCAAGAGTGTGCGTGACACCGAAAGAGCGATGGCGGCAGTCTCGAATTCTATTCCCACCATGAGCCCGCGGCCCCGCACGACCGCGCGCGACTGCGTATTGGCACAAGCTACTTCCAGGCGCGCGCGGAAGCGATCCCCGAGCTCGATGGTCCGGGGAGCGAGGTCCTTCGCCACTGCGATTGTCGCGAGTGCCGCCGCGCATGCGGGAGGCGAACCGAAATGCGTGCCGGTGTGAATCGTCGCACCGCCGTGAGCGCCCCACGCCGCCATCACGTTCGCGCGCCCGACGCATGCGGAGATGGGCATGCCGCCGCCGAGACCTTTGCCGAGGCATACGACGTCGGCAATGACGCCTTCGTGTTCGAGCGCCAGCATCGTTCCCGTGCGCCCCACGCCGCTCCACACTTCGTCGGCAACGAGGAGCGCGTCGTGCTCGTCGCACGCTTCGCGGAGCGCCCGGACGAATCCGTTGGGCGGCACGACGCATCCTCCGCGTCCGAGGATCGGTTCGACGAGTACGGCGCCGACATCGCCGCGCGAAAACGCGGCGCGGACAGCGTTGATGCTCTCGTCGAGATCGCTCGCTCTCGACGGATACGGCGCGAACGATACGAAGTCTCCGAGCTGCGCAACGAACGGCTCACGAAAGCTCGATGAAAAACCGAGCGCCGCAAGTGGTCCGTGGGATAGCCCGTGATAACTGCCCGAAAATGCCAAGATGCGCGGTTTGCTCGTTGCGAGAGCCACGGTCTTGAGTGCGCACGACACGGCGTCGGCGCCGGAGAGACCGAGCATCACGCGCGCGCCTGGCTCGGGATAGAGCGCGGAGATCGCCTCGCACGCGCGCACTTTGACGTCGGACGCATAGACGTCGCCAAGCGCGAGTGGCAACTCGTCGATGGCTGCATGCATCGCCGCGGTCGCTGCATTTGGTGGGTAACCGAGCAAGAGCGCGCCGAAGCCCGCGGTGAGATCGACGTAGCGATTGCCGTCGACGTCGTAGACATTCGATCCGTGCCCTCGCGCATAGACGACGGGTGCATGCGAGGCTCCGGACGCTGCACTGCGCGCCTGCCGTCGCGCATCGAACGCCGGAGACTCGACTTCCGACAGGCGTGCACCGAGCTCGCGTGAACGCGGTCCGGGTGGTGGAACCGTCATCTCCGGAAGCTCGTCTCGATTCACAGCAGCTAACCAACTACCCGGTTGCGGCCGCCGCGTTTCGCTTCGTAAAGCTTGGCGTCCGCGGCACGGATGAGATCCTGTCCCGTCTTTTCAGCGTCCGTGAGGCACGCAACACCCATCGAGATCGTCACCGGGATGATGTCGCTCTGAAACATGAAGTGACTCTGCTCAATCTTCTCGCGTAAACCCGAAGCGAGGGAGCGCGCACCGTCGATGTTGGTCTCCGGCAGGATGATCGCGAACTCTTCGCCTCCATAGCGCGCGAAAATTTCGTCGCGACGAATCCGCCCCTGCACGATGCGAGCGAGCTCTTTCAACACGAAGTCGCCTGCGAGATGACCATGATGGTCATTGATCGTCTTGAAGTGATCGATATCGAACATGATGAAAGAGAGCCCTCGCGCATAGCGTCGAGCGCGAATGACCTCTTTTTCAAGGGCCTCGACGAGGTAGCGCTTGACGTGCGCTTGCGTCAGCCCGTCGATGATCGTCATTCGATAGATTTCTTCGTGGTACTGCGCCTCGACGTCGGCACCGGAGAGATACTTGAAGATGGTTGGGCCGACCTTGATACGGTCGCCGTTGGCAAGGCCGAACTCGCCGCAAATCTGCGCGTCGTTGACGTAGGTGCCGTTGGTTGAGCCGTCATCGACTGCCCACCAGACACTGCCGCGTTGTTCGAGGTGTGCGTGACGGCGCGAGACACTGTCACCTTGGAGAACGATATGGTTCTCCGACCCTCGCCCGATACGCACCGGCGGGTTCTCGAGGACGAAGCGTTTGCCTAAGAGCGTTGCGTCCTTCGTGTAAATGGTAACGAGACAGTCATTCGTTCGCGGTCTGTCCTCACCGCCTTCGTCGCTCGGCTTTTGGACGATCGTTGTGACCCGTGTCTTCTCTTCCTGCTCGCTCACGTCTCGTTCTTCAGCAGCAGAGGATGGTGCCCACCCCGACACCCTTCATAATCGAAAGATTATTGCGGAAACTTGCGCTGGGTCAAGGTACGCACGTGTGCACGAGTACGTGTTGTCCCGTGAGCTTCTGTGAGTTTTCGTGATCTCGCGTGGGCGATGAGCGATTGCACTCGAAGAGTTACAGTACCAGGTAAATCCGCTGCTGATTCAAAGGTAGCGATCGGCCGGCGAAGTCCGAGCCCTTCGAGGTGGAGCGCGCATTTTTCGCTCGCAATCCACATTTCGACATCGGTTTCGGCCTGCACGACTCGATGAATGGTGGCGCGCGCGAGCGGGCCGTGATCGGCCGAGTGAATCACGACACTTGGAGCCACGTTTGCTCGCGCGAGAGCGGAGAGAAGCCGTCGCGGACGTGCCATCGCGGAGAAGAATCCGAGGCGCATACCTTCGAGGCAACCTATTGGTTGCGCGCGTCCATCATACAAAAAGAAGGCGGGGGTGGCGTCGACATGAACGAGCATGTCCGATAGAGACAAGAGCGCGCGTGGCGGCCCGCGCAGATCTCCGGCCGGCAGGAGCAAGCCTGCACCCCACGGATGTTCTGTGTCCACGGCGAGCAGTGCGAGGTCGGCGCGCCTCGGACGAAGCTGCACGGGTCCATCGATCACGAGCACGTCGAGCTTCGGATCGCGATCGACCACGAAGTCGACCGCGCGTTGTCTCGATTCGGCCACGACGACGCGCACCCGCGCGCTTGCACGACTTCGTTGAAGAGCCCGCGCGCACACGAGTGCCTCGTCACCGACCTCGCTCATCGCGGACGCGGGCGTGACGATGCGCGCGGCCTTCGACTTTGCGCGGTAGGCGTGACCGACGATCGCGACGTTCGCTCCTTGTTCTGCAAAGAGCCTTGCACATGCGATCGCAACTCTCGTCTTACCCGAGCCGCCGAGGGTCGCGCCGCCCACCGTCACGGTCACGACCGATGCTGGTACGTCGAGCTTTCGTGCGAGCCCGCGCGCCGCGACGGGCGCATGTGCATGTGCGAGAGCGCGCGCGAAGAAACCAATTTTCGAGGATGCAATCGTTCCATCTTCGAGCCACCTACCGATGAGACGCCGGAGATCGGATTCGATGGAGAGGAAACCGGAACGCGCCACCGCGGTCGACGGTACACAAGAGCACGCGGGGAGCGTAGAACGATCGCCATGATCCGCTCGGCGAGCTTTGATCCGCGCGTGCTCGGGGGCGTTTCTGCGCTCGCAGATCGTCAGCTCCTCCTCGATCGCGAACGCACGCAGTCGTTCCCAGATCTTTTCACGCACAAGCTTTCGCGCATGAGCGCCTCGCCGCTTGCGTTTTTGCGTGGCGCAGCGTCGCTCTTTTACGAGATTCTCTCTGCACGCCCAGATCTCGCGAGCGGGCCCGAAGGACAGGGTTGGATTGTCGGAGATTTGCATCTCGAGAACTTCGGCGCCTTTCGCCCCGATGACGAAGACGCGAAAACGAAGACGGCGACAGCGCAGTTCGACCTCAACGACTTCGACGACGCCATCATCGCGCCGTGGCGTCTGGACGTGATCCGGTTGACGACGAGCCTCATTCTCGGCGGGCGAGAGCTTGGTGCAGATGGCTTGCTCGCATTGTCGCTCTGCGATCGACTCATCGACGCGTGGACAAAAAGCGTTTTCGATCGCCACAAGCTTCCCGCTGCGCCGCCCCCGGTGTGCAAACTCATAGAACAAGTCGATCGCCGCACGAACCTTCAATTGCTCGACGGGCGAACGACCATCGTGCGCGGGGAGCGCTGCTTCGAACGCGGTGCGCGCTACGCGGACCTCCCTCGCGCCATCGTCGACGAAGTGCCTGCGGCACTCGCCCGTTACGTCGCGGCACTGCCGAAAGCGACGCAGCCGCGCGCAGACGCGCTCGAGATCAAAGACGTCGCGTTTCGCATCGCGGGCACGGGTTCGCTTGGCGCGCTTCGCATCGCGGTGCTCGTGTCTGGCAAAGGCGGACGCGACGGAAGCTGGATCTTCGACATGAAGCAAGAGGACGAGCCGTCGGGGATCGCGTTCGCATCGGACGAGATGGCATCTGCTGGGGCGATGCGCGTAGCAACCGCGTTCGGCGCGTGTGTGGAGCGCCCTCCGCGCATGTTCGGCACGACCACGATCCGTGTCGACGGCAAGGACGTTTCGATGATCGTGCGTCGTCTGACTCCGCAAGAAGACAAACTGAATCTCCGGCGCCTCGACGGGCGGGATCTGCCCAATCTTGCCAGCTACCTCGGCGCGATCGTCGGTCGAGCGCATGTTCGTGGAGCCACGAAGCCTCCGCGCGATCGCTGGTCGAAGAGCGACGTCCGGCAGATACGCGAAAACGCCATCACGCTCGCGGGCTTGCACGAGGCTACTTATCTCGCGCTCTGCGATCGCATGAACGACACGTTGCATGGCTCCGAGAAGTCGAAGGGGCTTGCGCAGGGCAAACGATGACTCTCGACCGCTTTCAAGTTGACGCGAGTTCGTCGTTGGCGGCTGCGGTGCGGTCCTCAAAGCCAGAAGAGGCTGTTCCGGTCCGCTCCTCGCCGGCCGCCTCGAACTCGCGTCAACTTGAAAGCGGTCCTGCGAAGAATTTCTTTGACGCCATCGCGTGCCGGTATGACCGCGTCTACGCGCTGTCAGGTCGAGTTTCGCGCGACCGCACCGAGGAGGCGTTGCGCTCTATCGCAGGCAAGCATCGTGTGCTCATCCTCGGTGTCGGCTCGGGCCGTGAGCTCCCCTTGGTGCTCGACGCCGGTCACGACGCGATCGGCGTCGACCTCTCTCCAGCGATGATTGCATTATGCAATCGTCGCTCCCGCACGATCCCGATCGTCGAAACGGATTTCTGGTCGCCGCTGCCTTTCGACGATGCCTCGTTCGACGCCGCCCTGGCGCTGCATGGCACCCTCGCGCATCCACCGCGCACGACGGCCTTCTCGGATCTCGCGCGCGAACTCGGGCGCGTTCTTCGACCTCGTGGCGTGCTCGTCGCCGAGGTTCCCTCTGCGACCGCGCTCGCGCGCATGGCGAGCGTGCCGCAACGAGTCTTGCCGGAAGGCATTCGCATCGAGATGCTCAGCCGAACCTCGTTCATCCACCACGACGATGCACTTCGCGTCTCGATCGCAGGCGTTGCTTACGACGCCGAGGGCTGGCGCTCGGTCTTGTCGCCGATCTTCGACGTCAAAGTGGAACCCCTCGGCGACATCGAAGTTCGGATTGTCGCCATCAATGTGTCGCCACAACCATAAGTAAATCGCGAAAGGAATCCACTGATGAACTACGCACAACTCGGACGCACGGGCCTCCAAGTTAGCCGCTTGTGCCTTGGCACGATGAATTTCGGTCCGCACACGTCGGAAGCCGACTCGTTCGCGATCATGGACCGAGCGCTCGAACACGGCATCAACTTCTTCGATACCGCGAACGTCTATGGCTGGAAGAAGGGTGAGGGCTGGACGGAGCAGATCCTCGGGCGCTTTTTCGCTCAGGGTGGCGGACGGCGCGACAAAGTCGTTTTGGCCACGAAGGTCTACGGAGTCATGGGCGACTGGCCGAACGAATCACGACTTTCGGCCGTGCACGTGATTCGCGCATGCGAGGCGTCGCTCAAGCGTCTGAAGACGGACGTCATTGACCTTTATCAGATGCACCACGTCGATCGGCTCTCGCCGTGGGACGAGATCTGGCAGGCGATGGAGACGCTCGTGCGCCAAGGCAAAGTGATCTACGTCGGCTCATCGAACTTCGCCGGCTGGCACATTGCGCAAGCGTGCGAGGCTGCGCGTGCGCGCCACTTCGTTGGCCTCGTCTCCGAGCAGAGCCTCTACAACCTCATTGACCGCACCATCGAGCTCGAGGTCATCCCCGCGTGCCAGGCTTACGGTCTCGGCCTCCTTCCGTGGAGTCCACTCAAAGGTGGCGTGCTTGGCGGCGCACTGAAGAAGCGCGCCGAGGGCCGTCGGACGAGCGAGTTCGCACAGAAGAACATTCACAAGCACGGCGACGCGCTCGCGAAGTACGAGGCGTACTGCACCAAGATCGGTCATGAGCCGGGCGACGTTGCACTTGCGTGGGTGCTCGCGAATCCTGCCGTGACGGCGCCCATCGTGGGGCCGCGCACGATGGAGCAACTCGAACATGCAGTTGCGGCGCTCGGTCTCGAACTCAACGAATCCACCATGCGGGAGCTCGACGAGATCTTCCCGGGTCCGGGTGGTCCCGCACCCGAAGCCTACGCATGGTAGACCGCTTTCGATTTGCCGCGATCTCGGCATCGACGGCGCCTTCGGCGCTGCCCGGCCGCCTACGGCGGGACCTCAGGGGGGCCTGCGGTGCGGTCCTCAAAGCCGCAGCAGGCTGTTCACTTCGCTTCGCTCCGTCGCTCTCACTGCACTCCGTCCACTTCGTGGACTCCGTGCAGTTCGAGTCCGGTCGCATCCCATGCCCCGCCTCGACCTCGCGGCAACTTGAAAGCGTTATAAAGCGGTATTTAGGGGGCTCATGGATCGACTTGCACCGGGCGCGCACGCGGACGGCACTGCGACTTCCTTCGTCGTCTACAGCACGATTGCGAAGGATGTCCGCGTGCGCCTCTTCAATCTCTCGCGAGAGGTTCTTCGCACGGAGCCTCTCGCGCCGAAGGGCGATGGCTACTTCGAGTGTCGGCTCGAGGGCGTCGGCCCGGGTGCGCTCTACTTCTTCGTCCTCGATGGCGACGAGCTGCCCGATCCCTACGCGCGGTTCTTACCCTTTGGCGTGCACGGCCCGGCCGAGGTCGTTCCATGCATTATACACGAACCCGCTCTGCCTGCTGCGCCGCCCCTGTCTTCGTGGGTGATTTACGAATTGCATATCGGTACGTTCACCGCCGAGGGCACGTACCGCGCGGCGATTGGCAAGCTCGATGATCTCGTCCGCCTCGGCGTGACCGCCATCGAGCTTCTTCCCGTTGCGGCCTTTGCCGGCGAACGAGGGTGGGGGTACGACGGCGTCGCGCTCTACGCGCCGTTTGCGCCGTACGGAACACCGGACGATTTGCGCGCGCTCGTTCGCGCGGCGCACGCGCGCGGCCTCGCCGTCCTATTGGATGTGGTTTACAACCATCTCGGTCCGTCGGGGAATTACCTTGCGCGCTATGCGCCCGAGGTTCTGTCGCGCGGGCAAACCACGCCGTGGGGGGCGGCGCCGGACTTCACGCACGAAGCCATGCGCCGGCTCGTCCTCGACAACGTTCGCTACTGGCTCGATGCTTTCGGTTTCGACGGCCTTCGGCTCGATGCAACGCCGCGCATCCACGACCCGTCTGCGGTCCATATCCTTACCGAAGCGTCCGTCCTTGCGCACTCGGCATCGCCGCCACGTCGCATGTTCTTCGAAGACGCGCGCAACGATCCTGACATGATGAAGGCGTTTGGCCCGGATGGCGTATGGGCCGACGACTTTCATCATCAGCTTCACGTGCTTCTCACGGGTGAGCGTGATGGCTATTACGCTGCGCACGAGCCAACGCTCGACGCGCTTGCGCGGACGATTCGCGAAGGATGGATTTTCCAGGGCGAGCCTTACGCGTACTGGGGTGGTATCGCGCGCGGCAAACCCAAAGGAGACACCCTGCCGGAGGCTCTCCTTTATTGCATTCAAAATCATGACCAAGTTGGAAACCGCGCGCTCGGTGATCGACTGCATGAATGTGTGGATCTCGATACGTATTGCGCGGCGTCGGTATTGCTCCTCTTTCTGCCGATGATGCCGCTGCTCTTCATGGGTCAAGAGTGGGCGGCAAGTTCTCCCTTTCTCTTTTTTAGTCATCTCGATGGGGATGCGGGCAACCACGTGCTTGCAGGACGACAAGCCGAGTTTCGCGACTTCAAAGCATTTGCGGATCAGAGTTCGCGCAACAGGATTCCCGATCCGCAGGCGCACGCGACATTCCTTCGGTCGAAGCTCGATTGGAGCGAGCGCGCGAAAGAACCTCACGCGCGCGTGCTCGCGACGTACCGCACGCTCTTGCATCTCCGGCACACCGATCCGGTACTTGCAGCGAGGGCCACGTTCAACGATCTCGATGCGCGCGTGGAAGGTCGATTGCTCGTCGTCGATCGCGCGCATGCCGGACACGTGCGCCGCTTGGTCGTCAATTTCACCGCCCAAGCAGAGAGCGTATCGGCGGATCGTGCGACGCTCCTCTATGCGACGGACGAACGAGCCGCCGCCGGCGTCGTCCCGCCGAGGAGCGCCATCATCCTTTCGCTCTAAACATCAAACTCGGCTTTTTCGAGGATCTCGCGCACGCGCCACAAGAACGAGTTGGCCGCAACGCCGTCGACGATACGGTGGTCGTAGCTGAGTGCCATATACATGACGGGATGAATGGCAATTTGATCGCCGTCTGCGCCTTCGACGACGACCGCGCGCTTTTTGATTTCACCCATCCGCAGAATACCAACGTTGGGCTGATTGATAATCGCGCCACCAAAGAGATTGCCTTTGAGGCCTGGGTTGGTGACGGAGAATGTGGCACCGGAGAGATCGTCAACCGTGATTTTGCCGGTCCGTGCGCGCAATGCGAGATCATCGATGGCTCGAACGATGCCGCGGACGCCGAGATCATCGGCGTGGCGCACGACCGGAACCACCAGTCCATCGGGCGAATCCACCGCAACGCCGATATTGACGTCCTTGAAGATAACGAATGCGTCGTCGAGGACGCGCGCGTTCATGGTTGGATTTTCGCGCAGAGCGCGCGCCACCGCGACAACCACGAAGGCCAGCATGGTAAGACTCATGCCTTCCTTCTTATATCGATCCTTGTGCGCCTCGCGCAGGCGCGCAGATCGAAAGATATCGCACTCGGCCACCGTCACCACGTGGGGTGACGCGAACTTCGAATACGTCATATGGTCGGCCGTGATGCGGCGGCGGCGCGTGAAAGGGATAATCTTGTCAGCCGGGTTTTGACGGTATGCGGGAACTTTGAAGGAACCGAAGCCAACACCGGGAATCGGCGGAACGAAACCGCCCCCCTGATGGATCATCTGCGCAAGACCGGCAACGTTGGGAGATACCGGTTGTGGCGCCGGCACGGCAGGTTGGGACTCCGCATGCACGTGAACGTGGGGGGTGGGCACGGCGCGAAGAACGTCGTCGCGAGTGATGCGACCGCGTTCGCCCGAGCCATGTACGTCGCCAAGATTCACACCTTGCTCGAGGGCAGCGCGGCGGGCCGTTGGAGATGCGAGAGGTCCGAGCGAGCCATGCACGGCTGCCGGCGGCTGGGGTACGGCCGCCGCGGGTTGGGCCGCCGGCGCCGCAGGTGCAGCCTTCGGTGCTGCTGCCGGCGCCGTGACGCCTTCTTCGATCTGGCAGATCACCGAGCCGACTGGGACCACGTCTCCTTCGTTGACGAGGAGCTTGCCGATGCGCCCCGCAGCAGGCGCGGACACCTCTGCGTCTGTTTTATCCGTCGCGAGTTCCGCAATGGCTTGAGCCTCCTGAACGATGTCGCCCTCTGAGACGAGCCACTTCGCAATGGTACCTTCCGTAACGCTCTCGCCGACCTGAGGCACTTTGACGTCTAGCATTGCCCCGCACATACCCCACGTTTGCACGCCTCTCAAGGGCTTTGCCGCAGTGCGGGCGCCTATCAGGCTCGCAATTTTGCGAGTCAGCAACGGACGAAGGAGGCCACGAAGTAGCCATCCGTGCCGTGCAAATGCGGCAGAAGTCGGAAGCTCGTTGCGTTGCCCGGCGCAAGCGTCGCACCGATCGATCCATCGAACGGTGCCGGCTCGAGGCGGAGGGCGCGCGCGGACTCCACGACGGCTTCGGCCTCCTCGCGAAGAATGCTGCATACTGCATAGATGATGCGGCCGCCCGGTCGGACGAGCGTGGCTGTGCGCGCGAGGATCGTTCGCTGAAGATCTCCGAGACCGGCGAGATCTTTCGACATGCGCCGGAGCAGAAGCTCGGGATGACGTCGCACGGTGCCCGTGCCCGAGCACGGCGCATCGACGAGGATTCGATCGTACGGGCCTGCCACGCCGCCCACGCCTTTGGACCAATCGACGGCGAACGTACGGCGAACGCACCCGCCGATGCGATCGAGCTCGCGCTGCAGATGATCGAGTTTTTTCGGATGAAGATCGGCGGCGTCCACGGAGCCTTCTTTGCCGACGCCGCGCGCGATGAGTCCGGTCTTGTTGCCTCGCCCAGCGCACGCGTCGAGCACCACGTCGCCCTCGCGGGCACCGAGCGCGAGCGCCACGATCTGCGACCCCTCTTCTTGAGGAGTCCACGCGCCGGCGGCGAAACCCGGAAGATCGACGATGCGTCCGGCACCGCGCACGAGCACCGCGTGCGGTGAAATGCGGCCGGACTCGATGGATGCGTTCGGGCGAGCTTCGCGAAAGCGCGCGATCCACGCGTCGCGTTCGCACGGCTCTTCGATGCGCACGCCGAGGGGCGGCGGGTCGGTCGCCGCGAACAAGTGAAGTGTGGCTTCTTCGCCGATCGCGTCGACCATCGCACGCGTAAGAGCCGGCTCTGCGGACGCGAGGGCCGCGCGCGAAAGTTCGTCTTTCGTCCTACGCGGCTCGCTCGCGAGCTTTCGCAATATCGCGTTTGCGAACCCCGACACGCGGTCGCCCGCCAAGATGCGCACTGCCGAGACCGCCTCATTCACCGCGGCGAAGGCAGGCACCCGCTCGAGCGCCAAGATTTGGTAGGCCGCAATCGCGAGTACGGCACGTACCTCCGGAGACAACCCAGACAGGCCGCGCGGTGCGTGCCGTGCGAGGCGCTCTTCGAGCCAACCGTGCAACCGGAGCGTGCCGTAGACGAGCTCCGTTGCGAGCGCGCGATCCCGCGGCGCGAGCTGCACGTTGCGATCGAGCTCGGTGTCGAGCGCGGCCGCCGCAAAAGCCCCATCACGCATGGCGCGTACGAGGACATCCGCGGCGACCGAGCGAGCGGTGGGAACGAAGCGAGGTCGTCGAGACACGTGCGCTTCACTACCGGACCGAGCTTGCTGCGTCACGCCACCTGAAATAGAGGACGAAGCAGAGAATGCAACCAATCAGTTGCCTTCCCCCCCGCCCCATTCAGTGCAACGTGTGGAAGCAGCCGTCGTGTTCGACCTTCGCAGGTCCCTTGAACGGGGACACATGAGCAAGACGCCCGGGGGATCCCTCTGCTTTCGTCTCTGCGGCACGAGCCATGAGCGCGTCTTCGATTGCTTCTTCGCGTTCCCATCGCGCCAGAATGGCCTGCGCGCGACGACGTCTTTTCGCGTAGGCGAGGCCGAGACCCCCGATTGCCGCAACCCACACGATTCCGCCGCCCGCAACAATGGGCCATATCGTGTAGCGCCGCTCGAGATCGCTGCGCCATTGGAATTCGAGCTTTCGAAGATCGGTGCCGTAGGCGTCCGCGAGTGCGCGGTCGAAGGCCACGCCCTCGCGCACGCGCCGGATCATCGCGGCGAAACGGGCTCGATCGCTTCGTCGCATGAGAAAGCTGACGAAATCCCCACTCTGGGCGTAAGCGATATTCACTTCGAAGTGATTGTTCGGAAAGTTCCGATCGAGCTCGGAGAGCGGCAAAAGCGTGCCCGAAACCGTTGCATTCCAAAGAACCCCGAGTCGATCGAAACGATTTTCGCTCGAGAGCGACATGGCGAGTCCTTCGTTGAACCAAACGGGCACGTGCTGACCGGCCACGGCTTCGTCCAGCGCGAGGTGGGCAAGCTCGTGCCGGAAGACGCGATCGAGATCGACGGCTTCACCGCCGCGTGGCGCAAGCATGCTGAGCAGCATCAGGCGCAGACGCGGGTACGCAACACCGTCCGCGTAATCGGGGGGGGGCAATTCGCTTGGTGCGAGACGCGCCATGTCGCTCACGGTTTGCGCGACGCGTATTTCGATGCGATCGAGAGCGGGCTGACCGAGCACGCCGGCGAGCTCGGCGCGCACGGCGTTGGCGTCGCGCAGCAGCGATGCCACGCGCTCGGCAGCCTCAGGCGGGTACGAAAAACGCGCCCAGCCGAGATCCTTCGTGACGTAGCCGGCGGGCAGCGGTGGGAGGTGCGCCTGCGCCGCTGAGACAACGACGGGTACATCGAACGGTACGAGGGCGGACGGATCCTCGGAGAGCTCGCGCGCGGTCTCGGCCTTTGCCGATGTGTTGAAGCCTGCGAAGGCGAGCACGAATGCCGCGAGGAAAGACAACCATGTACGAAGTCGATGCATGAAGACCTTGGATGACGACCGTCCTCTGCACGTGGTACGCGGGACGAGCGCTAGTGGGGCAATTGCATCTTAAGATGGATCTGGTCCGTGCCCGTGTCCCGCGACATCAAATAGATTCCTCCGCCAACCACGGCAGCCGCGCCCACCGCACCCCAGAACCAAGGTGAAAGATAGAAGGGTTTGGACTCGTCTTCGTGCGGCTTTGGAGGCAAGGGTGGGATGGCATGCAGCGCGGCCGCCGGTGCAGCCGTCGTGCTCGACGCAGCCGCGGGCGTTGTTGCGAAGCGTCGCTCCAGCGATGAGACGGCGGATCCCCATCGTGATGGATCGGCGGCAGCGTCACTGGGCACGTAGCGTGCGGCGTCGAACTCGCCAACGTCGGTGAGAAAGAGCCGCGCGACGGGCCTGTTCTGATCCGCCATCACGACGAGCATGGCAGAGACGCCGAGCTCCTTTGCGAGACTCGCGAGCAGCCGGCGGCTCGGCGCGTCGTCGCCCGTGATGGCAGCGCGGAGCGCAGCGAGATCGCGAAGATCGGTGGGCGCGTCGTTGGGTACCGCTTCACCCGCGAGGATGCGCGCGTGCGCTTCATCGACGGATGTTGGACGAAGACGGCTTTTATAAACTGCGCGTGCAAGCGTGAAGGCTTCGTCGTGCGATTGCCCTGCGGCCAAGACGGCGATGCCTTGGGCCGCGGGCTTCGATGGAGGACGGGGTGTTGCTGCTGATGTTGCCGGAGTGCCCGACGGCAACGTTGGCGTGGGACCATCCGAAGGTTCGGCAAAGGCTGCTCCTGCCGGCGCAATCAGCAAGAGCGTCGTGATGAATCCAATGACGAAAGCGTTTTGATGAACCAATGGAGTCTCCAAACTGAGAGCGTGTTCGCCAGCCTGCTGCGCGAATCGATTCGTCGGTTGGGCGCTGCGGTGCCTGCGCACGTACCACAACGTACGCTTACACGGGCTCCTCGCGCTCCGCCCTAGCCTCGATTCGCTCGCGACGGCTGCCCTACACGCTCTGAGTCGGCTTTGATGCGCGTCAGTGCGAGCGTGCGGCGTTGACAATCCATGCGTGCAACGGAGCGTGCTTCGCAACGGCGTCGCGAACGGAGGGTTCGGCACGCAGACCCACGAGCAGAACACCAGCGGCGAGCGGTACGCCTGCAATGGCAATCCAGCGCACGCGCGCGAACCCGCGTGACGAGGCGATGTACGATGCGAGCAGCAGCGCGAGTGCGTCGACGAGTGCGGCCGCCGTTGCAGGCTCGGGCGCACGCACCAAGGTCACGACGATGAGGACGAGCGATGCGAACGCGGCGACCGAAGCAACGGCGAGCGCGACGCGCTTGGCGATGGATCCGGCTCTGTTGAACGAGACCGCGCCGCGCCGCACGACGAGCGCGATGAAGAAGGCCGAGACCAACGCGAAGATCGCGAACGATACACCCGCGAGGCCATGATGATGCGTTTTGGCGCGGAGCAGCGCGCCGAAAACGGAGAGCACGGCGAGCTCGAGGACCGCCCACGCGAGCACGCTGAACGCGAGCACGGACGCGCGATCCCCGACGAGATGGCGAAGGCCGACGCGTGCACGGCGGAAGACGAGCACGATCATGATTCCGAACGGCGTGAAGACCGCAGAGAGCACGAGCCACGTAGCGATGGATCCGCCACCGATGCGGAGCTCGGCGGGGATCGAGGCGACGATCGCCGCGAGCACGCCGCCGCCGACCACCGCGCCGAAACGCGTGACGCGCGAGAGGCGTTCGCCGCCGTCCCCGAGCGGCTCCCGGTCGAGCGTGGGTGGGATCTGCGAGCGTGACATGGGGCGGAAGACGTCGGACTCTAACCCGTACGCGGATCGTGACCACCTCAAAACGGGTCGAGCGGCGCGAGAGGCGGTATGGCAAGGAGCTCAGTTGTGGCCCCATCCGCCATGGCTTCGCCTTCGGCTTGCCATGGCCGCCTTGTATGAACCGTCTGGTGGAAGCGAAGGGAATTGGTGGTCGAAGCGAGGAGGGGGCGCAGGGGAAGAGACGAAAAAGTTGTAAGCCTTGTGCAGAGGAGAATTCGGGAGGCAAAAGACC
>Ga0123357_10000039_pt1 | contig 105207 bp, 88 predicted proteins | sample TergutEmb28metaG_FD_89873 | JGI IMG/M metagenome (GOLD analysis project Ga0123357, IMG submission 89873) | Embiratermes neotenicus P4 segment gut microbial communities from Petit-Saut dam, French Guiana - Emb289 P4 | ecosystem: Host-associated > Arthropoda: Insects > Digestive system > Gut ...
CGCACCTTCGTCCGGCGACGGCGCCCAATGGAATGTGCCCACCATCTGCAGCAGCCCGCGATAGACCCGCATGCCCGGCACCAGAGCCAGTATCGACCCGTTGACAACGGCGAAACCTGGGATTGTGGTTCGCCTCACGAGCATGGTTGCCACGAACGCCGCCATCAGCGCACCGACGAAATCCGCGAAAATCTCGCCGTTGATGAACGCATGCGTGGCCGTGTAGCCAAACCAGGCTAGTGCGGCGCCCGCTCCGGCCAGGCCGATAGTGCGCAGATCAGCGAAGTTGCTGACGGCAAAAAAGACGGCTGCCAACACCGCACCGGCGTATTGTCCCGGCAATGGCCCATGCGCCATCGCCTCGGGCGAAATGTAAACGAACACACCCAGCCGCGACGCCACCATCAAGCCACTGATCAGCCCGGCGACAATACCGGCCGTCAGCATCATGACCTGCAACAAACGGGCGGTCGCCGTCACGTAGAAACCGTCGATGGCGTCCTGCCCAGCCGCGACGAACTTCATGCCGGCCACCAGTTGGACGATGCCACCGACGGCGATCAGTGTCGGGTGCAGGCCGCTGAAAAGATGCGTCACCTCCAGGCCGCCAGCCCACGACGTCAACGCCGTGATGGCGACGATGAGCCAACCACCGGCCAACTGCTGGAAGAACACCGGCATCGACCGCTGGGCCAAGAAGTGAAGCAGACGGTTGAGCCCCAGCCCGGTGAGCAACGCGACCAGCAATACGATGGGGGACGCCGTGTACATAAGCTGGACGGCCATGCCGATGCTGGCGTTGCCCAAGGTGGCGATCCACCTGGGGTACGGCACCGGTGCCAGCCTGATATCGGCGAAGCGGTCCAGCGCCCGGTTCAGAGGCTCGCCGGCGACGATGTCGTCCACCAACTTGTTCAACGCCGCTGTCCGGGTCAGATTGGGATGCGACGGATCGACGGTGCGCATTGCCGTCACCGGTCCCTGCCCGTCGCCCGGATAGTAGCTCGCAACGATGGCCGTGTATGTGATGTCGACGTTGACGCGGCGCAACCCGTAGACCTGGCAGATCCGGCGAATGATGACGACGGTGTCGTTGACGGATTGGCCTGACGACTGCAACATGTCGCCGATCCGCATGGCCAACTCGATGGCCATGCCTTGCTGGGTTGTGGGCAACTGGGTTTGCCCACCAGAGCCGACCGGAGACGGACGCTGGCCAAAACCGTCATCATCGGTCTTGCGATTCACCCGCAACGCCACACCTCGCTCACTCGATTATCTTGATCTCCACTCGTCTCCACTCTACCGATTCGGGGCCGGGTAAAATTCTACGACCGTGCATGAGCCGCGCTAATGTGCGAAAATAGATACAGAGCTTGTTCCCATTGGCATCACAGGTGTTACAAAGTGACCAGCTCGGAGCGCAGACCAGCCTGCTGAAGACATACGGCAAGAAATGAGGAAGCCATGGCAGCCATGAAGCCACGCACCGGCGAAGGACCGATGGAAGTGGTCAAAGAGGGGCGCGGTCTCGTCCTGCGTATGCCGGTTGACGGTGGTGGGCGCTTGGTGGTCGAGATCAACCAGACCGAAGCTCAGGAACTCTACGAATGCCTCAAGGGAGTGGTGGTCCGATAGGCTCGCACCAGTGCAATTCGATCATGGCCGTGGGGTGAAACCCGCGGCCACGCTGCTATTCCTCGATGCTCGGCCGCCGCGGTGGCAGGGGCGGTGGTGTGGGATGCCAAGATCCTGGATCGGCTTCGATTGTTGCGCTGGGGGCATCGGGCCCCGCGCTCCCCATCTGCCCGCTGGCACTTGGGACGGCCTGAGCCATCGCGTCCGTTGCCTCGACGTCCATAACGTCAGTATCGGCTTGGTTGGCCTCATCCACAGGTGATTTGCTGGTCTGTCTGGACCAGGCAGCCAACTCATCGGTCGCCTGGTACGGACGTCCGTCCATCTGGTCAGCCAGACGGTCGATGAGGGCGTCCACCTGTGCCATCGAGTATCCCCTCATCGTGACAGCGAACTGCACTCCGCGCAGGTCATCGGGCGTCAGGTCGCCGTCGGGCAGATCCAAGCCTGGACGATCGTCGACAAGCGGGGGCATGCCGCCCATTTTGCCCTGGATCGCCAACCAGGTCAATCCGACCACGATGACAGCCAACAAGACGATGATCCAAACCATGCTTCTATGCTCCCACACCCGTGATCGTCGCGCACGCCGCGGCCACCGCCTGATCGACGTCGTCGGTCACGGTCACAAAGTCCAGATCCTCAGCGGCGATGTAGGCACGCTCGAGCATGGTATCGCGCATCCAGTCGAGCAAACCGTGCCAGTACTCACTTCCGAAAAGCACGAGCGGGAAGGCGTCCACGGTGCCAGTCTGCATCAGCGTGAGCGTCTCGAACAGCTCGTCGAAGGTGCCGAAGCCGCCCGGCATGACGATGAAGCCTTGAGCATATTTGAGAAACATCACCTTGCGGGCGAAGAAGTAGCGGAACATGATGCCGAGGTTCACCGACGGGTTCATCGTCTCTTCGAAGGGCAGCTCGATGCCGAGCCCGACGGATACTCCCCCGGCCTCGTCCGCCCCCCGGTTGGCTGCCTCCATGGCCCCCGGCCCAGCGCCCGTGATGACGGCTATGCCGCGCCGGGCCAGCGACTGGCCCATCCGATAGGCGACGTCGAACAGCGGATCGTCAGGCTTTGTGCGCGCCGACCCGAACAGCGACACGGCCGGCCCGAGATCCTCCAGTGCCTCGAAACCTTCGACGAATTCGGTCTGGATGCGCAGGACGCGCCAAGGATCGCCACGCGACCATGAGCCATCGTCTTGCCTTAGAAGCTCGCGGTCGAGCTGACGGGCCCGGACGGGACCCTTACGGACGATTCCGGTGTTCAACCGACGGCGTGGCGTCTCACTCATCGTGCAAGCGCCTGTATCAGGAGCGCTTCGGCTTGAGCCGCCTTGCCCCAGTCGTCCAGGCCGAGTGATTCGTCCAGGCTGTGGGCGCGCGATGCCGGGTCGGCGACGGCCGTCACGACCACCTCGGCGCCGGGGAAAGCATTCTGGAAATCCGTGATCATCGGGATCGACCCTCCCATGCCCATCATGACCGGATCGATGCCCCAGACCTGTTTCATGGCCGCGATGGCGGCTTGGATGCCCGGCCCGTCCAGCGGGATGACGGATGGCTGGCCAGCGGCTCCCTTGGTCACCTTGACGTGCGCCCCCCAGGGCGCATGCGTCAACAGGTGCTGCTCCAAAAGATCGGCGGCGTGTTCGGCGTCCTCACCCGGAGCCAGGCGGATGCTCACTTTGGCGCTGGCTGACGGGATCAGTGTGTTTGACGCATCCGCGATCCGGGTCGTGTCGATGGCCAGCACTGATACCGACGGCCCGTTCCAGATGCGCTCCACAACGGTCCCGTCACCGATCCACTCGACGCCGTCCAGCTTGCCGGATTCCTTGTCCAGCCGGTCCAGCGGGTAATCGACGTCCGGCGCTTGCGAGCGGACCAGCCCCTCGATGGCGACGTTGCCCTTGTCGTCGTGCAGGGTAGCTATCAGGCGGCAAAGACACGTCAGCGCATCTGGCAGCACACCGCCGTACTCGCCGGAGTGCAAGCCGTGGTCCAGCGTCGACACCTCGACGACGCAGTCGGTGACACCCCGCAACGTGGCGGTGATGGCCGGGTAGCCGGTATCCCAGTTGCCGGAGTCAGCGATGATGAACACATCGGCCTCCAACTCGTCGTGATGCGCCTCCAGGATGTTGGCCAGGCTCGGCGAGCCGATCTCCTCCTCACCTTCTATGAACAGCCGCACACCGATAGGCGGATGGCCGTCGAAGGCCCGCAACACGGCCAGGTGGGCTGCGACGCCACCTTTGTCGTCGGACGAACCACGCCCCCACAACCGTCCGTCCCGCTCGCTCGCCTCGAAGGGAGGCGTCGTCCATCCAGCGGGATCGCCGGTGGGCTGGACGTCGTGATGGGCATACAGGCAGACGGTGGGCTGGCCGTCCGGAGCCGGGAACGATCCGATGACCGCCGGTTGCCCTCCCTCGCGGACGATGTTGACCTCGGGGCAGCCAAGCTCGCGAAGCCACGCCGCCACCTGCTCGGCGCTGGCCTGGACGTCTTCGTCGTGCTCCGGCTGGGACGACACGGATGGTATGGCGACAAGCGCCTTCAAATCGACGAGGGTTCGCGGCAGTGCGGCTTCGACATTCGCAATGAGTTGATCAGTCATGCGACGAGCTTACATGTTTTCGGGCTGAGTGATCCTCCGGCACACTGATACGAACCAATGCCACAACCGCTCCCAATACACGCTCAAGGCCCAACCAGCGAAGGCGACACACAGGCCCATCGCGAAACCAGCGATGATGTCGCTGGGGTTGTGGACGCCCAAATAGACGCGGCTACAGCCGACAATCAGGACGAACAGCGCCAGCAGCACCGCGACCACCGCCCGGACCCATCGCCGTCCGGCATAGTGCCACACCAGCAACGCGCAGATGCCGGCGCAAGCTGCGCCGTTCATGGAGTGGCCGCTGGGAAAGCTGAAGCCGGACTCGCCGATCAGCCGGTGTATGTCCGGGCGGGGTATCCGGAACGCCGTCTTCAACAGGGTGTTGAGCACGCCGGAGGCCACCATCACCACGGCCACGGGCACCCCCCACTTCCAGCGCCACTTGGGGACGATGAACAACACGAGCGCCACCGCCACATAGGTGTACCACTCGCCGGCCCGCGTGAACGCGATGAACATCGTCGTCAATCCGGGCCGCTGCAGCCCATAAGCCCAATTGTCGCCAGACACATCGGACTTGGCCAACGTCCCACTGACAGTCAGCACCGCCATCACCGCAAAGACCACCAGACAGACAGCAGCCGTCACCCAGGCGGATTTTCTCACAGGCAACCGCACAATGTCTGATGTCCGGCTCATTCGTCGATCCCTTGGTCTATGGCGTAGCGGGTCAACTCGACCCGGTTGTGCAAGGCCAGTTTACGCAGCACCGACTGGACGTGGTTTTGCACCGTGCGGTGTGAGACGACCAACCGCTCGGCGATCTCCTTGTAACTGAGGCCCTTGGCCACCAACCGCAGAACCTCTGTCTCGCGATCGGTCAGCGTCGGCGCTTTCGACGCCTCATCGGGCGCCGTCGCCATGCGCCTGTACTCTCCCAGCACAAGACCGGCCAGCGCCGGGGTGAACACGGCCTCGCCACCCGCACACCGCCGCACAGCGTCCAACAGTTCTGCCTTGCTGGCCGATTTCAGGACGTAGCCTTGCGCTCCCGCCTTCACGGCGGCCAACACATCGTCACGCTCGTCGGACGCCGACATCACGAGCACATGCAAACCCGGAATATCTCCGATCAGCCGACGGGTGCATTCCACGCCGCTCGGAGCCGGAATATTCAAGTCCATCACAATCAGATCCGGACGAGTGGCCAGCGCCCGGTTCAAGCACTGCTGACCGTCACTGGCCGTGGCAACCACCTCGAACCCGGCCGTCGTCAACTCATCGGTGATGGCCTCCAGCCACATCGGATGATCGTCAACTACCATCACACGCGTCATAGCAAACCTTTCGGCACCCGGAGTTCCCATTCAACACCCTCGGCTGGCTGCGAATGCCACGTGGCCACGCCGTCGAGTGCCTGTAAACGCCCCTCAATTGATCCGACCACACCCCGGTGGCCACGGTTGACCGCGTCCTCCACGGACTTGTCCGACATGCCAACACCGTTGTCACGCACGGACACGATGGCGTCGTCACCGTCGTCCTCCACCAAAATCCACGCTTGGGCGCCTGGCCCGGCGTGCTTGTCGACGTTTGCCAGCGCCTCGCCGACAGCCGCATCCATCTCCTCCGCCACACGAGGGCCCACCAGCAGGCTACCGGCGGTGGACGAGACGGAGACCGTTGTGCTCGCCCGTCTTGACAACAGCGCCACCAGATCGATGTCGCCTTGCACCGACGGCGTCTGGCCCTGCAGCATCGCCCGCAACCTTGTCTCCTGATCGTGGGCCAACCTGGCCAGTTCACCACCTCGCCCGCCCAACTCGCTGCCTTCGCGCTCGACCATCGCCAGCACCTGGAGCACGCCGTCATGCAGTATCCGGTTGAGACGGTCACGCTCAGCCAACGCGGCTGCCTCAGCGAAACCGTGATCGCGTTCTTGCTGCAGACGGCTCATCTCATCGGCGATGAACCCGCCTAGCGCCGGCACCACGATCATGCAAATACAATCCAGCCAGGCCCGCGGGTTCGTGCTGGGCAGCAACGAGAAGTTCGTCGCCCCCACCAACAGGCCGGCCATGGCACCCGCCACCGGCCCCTTCCAGATGCCGAGCACGACCGGAGCGGACACCATCCAATACACCGTGACGCCGAGATAGCTCTGGGCCAGCAAATCAGTCCCCAGTATGTAGCGCGATGACGCCACCATCGCCAGCGTGAAGGCGATATCGGCTCCCATCCACACCGGCGTGCGGCGGTTGGGCATCTGGTTCCAGATCCAGACGGCCCCCGTCCATGCCAGCATCAGCAACATGGCTGCCACCAGATACGCCGGATGGGCCGCCGCATGGGCTCTAGTCACGTTGACCACACACGTCAACACCAGTAAGGCGGCCCGCAACAGGCCCGCCGCCCGGTACATCGAATGCTGCAGGTTCAGCCGGTCGACAGCTCTCACGCGCCGCTCTCCAATTCAGCATTGGTGGGGGGACGGACGTCGTCCATGCCAGGATGTGCGCGGACGAAAGCGTCCGCCTGCTCCATCGTCAATTCACCGGATTTGACGCGACTGGCGTAGACGTCGACATATTCCTGCCCGGTCATCGCCTGTACCGCACCCGCGATCTGGTCCGTCACCCAGCGCAGCACGTCGGGATCGTCCTGGCGTCCGCCCCAATCGGTGAAATCCATCTGCTCGCCGATCGTGAACCTGGCCTGTCTCATGGTCGGCAGGCCGAGAAAACCGCGAGCCAGGTGGGTGTTCTGGCAGGACATCACTATGACGGGAACATTGGCGGCCAGTGCCATCCGGGCGACGCCGGTGTGAAAACGATACAACCGCCCGTCCGGCGACCTGGTGCCTTCGGGGAAGATACCGACCATCTCACCGGCCCGCAGCAGGTCTATCAGTGTCTGCAGCGAGTCGTGGCTGGACGCCCCGCCCTGCGGGTCGATGGGCACCATGCAGGCGAAACGCAGGATGGCGGCCAGCAGGCGCCCTTTCGGGTTCGTGGCTATGAACAGTGCCCGCTTGCCCGGGTAATAGATCCGCCGGCGCACCAGGAGAGTCACCGGATAGGTGTCGCCAGCCGAAATGTGGTTGCCCACCAGGATCACCGCACCCTGCGCCGGGATGCGATCGAGGCCGACAACGGTCGGCCGCAGGACGTGACGGACTACCGGCGCCCCGATCCGCCACTTCATAAAGTCGTATAACATGTCTTTTCCTCAGTACTCAATTCACAAGACTACGCTGGATGTCAGACGTGAGGAGATGGCATGACCGACCAGATTGGCGACGACGACCGCTTTGCCCAGCTCATCGCGGACGAATACGGCGTCAACGTCGACGGACCTGCCGTCGCTGAGGACAAGGTTCACCGCCCGTCCCCAACACGCCATTGGTTCTCGCTTGACAAGGCCATCGACGACGCCGAACCGGAATATGAGCCATGGGAGCGCTTCACGGCCCCGCCGTCACCCCCACTGGGACGTCCGCGCAACCCCTTGGTGATAGCCGGGTTGTGCTCCTTCGCAGCAGCCATCGTCATCGCTGTCTTGTGGATGGCCGGATTGGCTGAACCGGTGTGGCTGCGGAGCATCGGCGGTTTGGCAATCGGCGCCGGCCTGGTGTGCCTGCTGTTGGCCATCCCGCGGCACAGGACCCGGGACGACGACGGGGCCGTCTTGTAGTCTCAGACTAACCGGCGGGCCGTGTTGAACGACGATTCGACTGGCGCGATGATGACGCCGGTTCGCGAGTTGGAGGCATGGATCATCATGCCATTGCCTATGTAAATTCCGACGTGGCTGATGGGGAAGTAGAAGAACAGCAGATCGCCGGGCACGAGATTGCTACGGCTGACCTGCTTCCCGTAGTAAGCCTGTGTCCTGGCGTTGTGGGGCAATGAGATGCCAACCTGGGCGTAAGCGGCCATCGCCAACCCGGAACAGTCGAAGGTATTCGGTCCCGCTGTGCCGAAGACGTACCGTTTGCCGTTCTGCTTGAGAGCGTATTCGACGACCTTCATCGCCTTGGCGCTGGCTTTGCCCTGATCGATCACGGGGACCGGATTGTCCTTGGCTTGGCGAGCCGCCAGTGCGGCCTGCTGTTGGGCGTTCAACCGGTTGACGATCTCTTGCTGCTGGTTCTCTTTGGCCTGTGCGTCGGCCAACATCTGCTTCTGGGCATCGACCTCTGTCTGCATCGTTGCGATGGTCGCGCTCAGCGAGGTTTGCAGGTCATTGAGACGTTGTTGCTCCGACACATAACGGGCCACCTGCTCGTCTATCAGATTGGTGACGCTGGCCATCGTCGACATCTGCGCCAAGAAGCCTGTTTCTGAGTCGTCCAGAAGGAACGTGGCTGTCATGTTGACGCCGGCGCTTTGCCTCTCGAGGGTGACGATCCAGACGATGGTCGGCTTGAGAGCATCGAGCTGGGCCTGCTGCTGGGCGACGTCCGTAGTCAGCTCATTCTTCTTGGTCTGTGCGTCGGTCAAGCGCTGACGGGATTCGTTGTATTTGTCTTCGATCTGGGAGCGCTGGGCCTCCAGTTGGTCGAGTTTCTTCTGCGCGTCGCTGATCGGATCGGCGAGAGCCTGCGTACCGCCCAGGATAGCTGATGCCAGGACGATTGCCGTGGCGCAGGTGGCACCCACAACTGATCGCACAAACCTGCTCAAACTCATCCAAATACCTCACTCAGACTATGGAGCCCACGGGTAGGACGCCTGGGGAAGATAAGAAAAGTTTAGACTATTCTCAGGCTGGGATCAACTAAGACGTGGCCCTAGGCATAGCTCAGGGTATAGCTCAGGCAGCCTTTTGCCGGCTTGCCACCTCCGGTTCGGTCATCAAACGCAAGGGTGGCAATAACCGGGCTGCCGCCAGGACTGACAAGGCGGTTTGTTCATCCCGGTTCAGGCTGGCGGACGGCCCCAACATCGACCGTACGACACAGTCGTCACAACTGCCCAGTGGCGCCACGCAGCGGGCGCAATCAATCGTAATCGTCGTCATACGATCCATTCAAACACCAGCCACTGACCAAAATACGGCATCTCTTCTCGGTGCGGGGCTTGCGAAGAGGTCATCCGCCACAAGCCCAAGTTTTGTCGGAGGGCCCGTCTACGATGTTGTTCCATGACGGCAGCCGTGCAACCGAGCCTGGAGGACATCAGCCAGTCTCTCCGCGATACGCGATTCTGCGTCGTCGACTTGGAGACGACAGGAACCGGTCCAGAGGCGTCCATCACGGAAATCGGCGCCGTGATGGTGCAGGGCGGCCAAGTCGAAGGCGAATTCCAGACGCTGGTCAACCCCGGTGACCACATTCCCGGCATGATCTCTGTGCTGACCGGTATCACGGATGCTATGGTCGGGAGCGCACCGGGCATCGGCGCTGTCCTGCCCTCGTTCCTCGAATTCGCCCGGGGCAGCGTGCTCGTTGCCCACAACGCCCGCTTCGACGTCGGTTTTCTGCGCCGTGCGGCAGCGGCGCTTTTCATACCGTGGCCTGACTTCGATGTCGTCGACACCATGGTGCTGGCCCGCCACGCATTGTTGCGCGACGAGGTGCCGAACGTGAAGCTGAGCACCCTGGCCCAGCACTTCCACACCACGACCCAGCCAGATCACCGGGCGCTGTCCGACGCCCGGGCCACGGTGGACGTGCTGCACGGGTTGTTCGAGCGTTTGGGCAACCTCGGCGTCAGCACCATCGACGATCTGGCCGACTTCGCGCACCACGTGTCGCCCCAGCGGCGGGCCAAGCGCGTCTGGGCCAAAGCACTGCCCAGCGCTCCGGGCGTCTATTGGTTCACCGGTGCGGATCGCGAAGTGCTGTACGTCGGCAAGAGCGTCGACCTGCACCGCCGTGTGGCCGGTTACTTCACGGCCAGCGAGACCAGGCAGCGCATGGAAGAGATGATACGGGTGGCCGCCGGAGTCGACTACGTCGTCTGCGCCACGCCGCTGGAGGCTGAGGTGCGTGAGCTACGGTTGATCGCCTCGCATAACCCACGCTACAACCGGCGGTCCAAGCGGCAATCAGCCCTGACCTGGTTGAAGCTGACCGCAGACAGATTCCCACGCCTGTCAATAGTGCGCCACATCGCTGACGACGACTGCCCGTATTGGGGTCCGTTCAGCAACCGGTCGACGGCCGAGGATGTGCTGGGGGCTTTGCAGGACGCCTGGGGCTTGCGCAGTTGTGCGGCACGCCTTCGGAGCAGCCCCTGTGCCCTGGGCGAAATGGAACGCTGCCTGGCGCCCTGCGCTGACCCAGCTGGCCGGTCCGAGGTTTACGCGGCTGTCGTCCAGCAAACCCGTCAGGCTTGGGTGGACGACATCCGCCCGACCTTGGCCAGTCTCGGCGAGCGGATCAGGACGCTCAGCGCCCAACAGCGTTTCGAGGAAGCCGGTGACGCTTGTCGCCGGCTGGAGGCCTACACGGCAGCCACCAAACGCTGGCACCGTCTGACGGCCCTCGGCCGCTGCCCACAGATTGTGGCAGCGCAGTTGGTGGACGGCGTCTGGCACATCCACGTGATTCGCTATGGCATGCTGGCAGCCGCCACGGTGGCGCCTCCCGGCACGTCGCCCCGACGGGTGGCCGACGACGCGTGCCGGTTGGCTGCGACGGTGTTGCCGACGTCCCACGGACTGCCTGCCGGCAGCGTCGAGGAAGCGGAACGTATCGCCGACTGGCTCGAGACCCCCGGCACCCGTCTGATCGACATAGACGGAGACTGGTCGTGGCCCGCCTTTATCGGCGTGGACGACGCCTCATTACCGGGTCTGATATGGCGATGATCTACTCGACCGTCACCGAGTTGATCACGACGTCTTCAAGCGGGCGGTCACTTCGCGTGACCCGCACCGCCGCAATCTCGTCCACCACTGCGCGGCTGGCGTCGTCCGCCACCTCGCCGAAGATGGTGTGCTTGCGGTTCAGGTGCGGCGTCTTGTCCACGGTGATGAAGAACTGCGAGCCGTTCGTGCCTGGTCCGGCATTGGCCATGGCCAGCAGATACGGACGGTTGAACGTCAGTTCCGGGTGGAACTCGTCGCCAAACTGGTAACCCGGGCCACCGCGACCGGTGCCGGTCGGATCGCCGCCTTGGATCATAAAACCATCGATGACGCGGTGAAAGATCACGCCGTCGTAGAAATTCCCGGTGGTCAGTTCGCCGTCCTCGTCGCGGTATTGCTTGGTGCCCGTGGCCAGACCGATGAAGTTGGCAACCGTCTTGGGCGCCTGATCGTCAAACAACTGCAAGACGATGTCGCCGTGGTTGGTGTGCAAAGTGGCTTTGCTCATGTCATCCTTTCGTCAAACTGCCATTTTATGCTCGAAAGTGACCATGAGACGAGGTAGCGTGAGATGCAGTACTCAATCAGGTGGACAAAGAGGAGGCATTCATGTCCCACTGCTGCGATGACAAGGTCCCATATAGCCGCCGCCTAGCTCACGACTTGGCCGTGCAAGGCCGTATCGTCAAAACCCAGGTCGGTGAAGCCGCCGTCCAGGCCAAACAGCTGTTGACGCCATACGTCGAGGCGGCTGTCGACAAGGCGAAGCCGGTCGTCGGCGAAGCGATCGCTAAGGTGACGGACGTGGTGAACGATGATGTCATGCCACGGCTGGCCGATCTGCGCCAGCAGGCGACACCCCTGATTCTCGATGCGGCACAGCGCAGTCGCCTGGCGATGTCGGCCCTCAAAGGTGACCTAGAAGTCGAGCCGGAGCCGAAGAAGCCCCGCCACCGGGCATTGAAGATCATCGGCATCACCGTGATCGTGGCCGTCATCGGCTACCTGGTCAAAGTGCTGCTCGAAGCCCGCAACGACGGTTGGGCCATGCAGGACGAGGTGTTCGAGGATATTGAAGTCACGGAAGATACCAGCGATCCACAACGCTTCGGTGATGGCTCATACATCGGCCCGGAGCCTCCGGAAGGCTTTGTCATCAAAGGCAACGAGCGCTCGATGAAGTATCACGTGCCGACCGCCATCGGGTACGAGCGCTGTGTGACCGATATTTGGTTCAATTCGCCGGAAGCCGCTGAGGCAGCGGGTTTCACACGCGCGCTCCGCTGATTTCACAAAACCCATAAAACCCATCCTCACAAGACGGCTTGCCTATTGGGCTAATCCGGGTGACACGACACAGAAGTAGTGACTCACCTGAAAGGCCGATATGCCGAATAGCCACAGCATCAGCGAAGATGCCGAAGTCTGGACCCGTTGGGTGTCGGCTGCGCCCTTCAGCGCCTGGCTGTGCCATCTTTCGGCCACCACGGGCTTCGCACCGGAGGCCATCGCAGTCGCGGCAGGCGTGCCCACGTCGGTCGGCCGTCGCCTGGCCCAGAATCTGGCCCGCCACCATCGGATCCGGCTAATCGATGCCCGTAACCTGATGGCCCTGGACTCTGACAAATTACTGCAACTGGGGGCTCGCTTGGCTGACTCCACCGCCGCCAGCCGGGCACTCAGGGACCTTGGACTCTGGCGTCCGGACCCCCCATACCTGGCCGCTAGCCTGGGTATCTCACAAGACGTCGCCGAAGGCCTGCTGAACGGCTGGTTGGCCAGCTGTCCACTTTCCGTGATCTGGCACTGTCTCGCCTTGACCCAGGACATCGTCCACGCCCGCACCATGTCAGCCTATGAGCCACACACCCATCCCGCCGAAACCGAACCAGCCGCACTGGCGGCCTGAGCGGTGTCTGGCATGATGGCTTTGTTGGCATGCGCCGCCGGGGTGATCCTAGCTCTGGGCAATGGGGTGTGGCTGGCCACTCGCCTGCCGGAGCCGCCAGACGGCCCGGCTCTGGGCAAACTGGCGTACGCAAACCTGGCCTCGCGACGCCGGGTGGCCGGGCTGATTGTCATGACGTTGGTGGCCCAGACCGCGACATGGACCACCCCGGGACTGTGGGTATTGTGGCTTGCTTACGGATCATCGGTGGCCGCATTGGTATGGGTCGACGCCTGCACCACCTGGCTGCCAGCCAGATTGCACTGGTTGGTCGTGGGGCAGTTCACCGCCGCAGCTGTTATCGCTTGCTTGACGTCCAGCTCACCATGGCAGTCATCGGGCCGCCTGATCGCTGGGGCGGTCGCAGCTCTGGCATTCTGGCTGGTGTGGTGGCGCGTTAGCCGGGGCAGCATCGGTTTCGGGGACGTGCGGTTGGCCCCACTGACCGGCGCCATGGCCGCCACGCTGGGTTGGGACGGCTGGTTCTACGGCCTGCTGGCGGCCAGTGCGTTGGGCGTGGTATGGGGGCTGACGATCGGGCGTCGTCATCCAGCGCCGGGCACCGAACGTGGCTTCGCCTACGCACCAGCACTTTGGGCAGGACCCTATGCCGCCTTGGCGCTGTCAATGATTCGTTAGCGTCTAGCCGTGCCGGCTGGCGGCTCCTGGCACTGTCGCGTTCTCCGCCAAGGTGCCTGCCCGGTCGGATCGGATGACATCGGCCACCATCGTTGGCAGCGTCACAGGATCGATCGGCCGGGAGGCGACGGCATCCGCTCGTGACCAGGTGGCCAACCAGGCGTCCACCTGGCGGGTCACCAACAGGACGACGGGTGGTGGCGTCCGGAACTCGTCCTTGATCTGATAGCTGACGCCCATGCCACCCAGCGGCGCCGTTTCGGCATCAAGGACCAGACAGTCGAAGCGTTCATGCTCCAGCGCCTCCATCAGTGCTGGAGCCGTGGCGAATTCGACGACGCGGACTGGTGGAAGATCGTCAGCCAAGCGACCGCTGATGGCCAGGGATACCTGCTCGCGCAACACTCGGTCATCCGAGTACAGCGCGATTGTCAACCAATCCCCGGAAGATTTCCGGACTTTACGGCTCACTGGCCGCCCGCTGCGTCGGCGGTCGGCTCGATGGCCGGCGTGGCATCGGATTGACCCGTGCCCAGCTGAGCCTTCATCGCTGCCAACTCGGACTCAATCGACGATTGCGAAGCCAAAGACTCGAGTTCGCGTGTGATGTCGTCCTTGTAGGTGCCCGTGGGATCCTCCAGCGCCCCGGATGCCAGGAGTTCGTCGACAGCGCTGGCGTGAGCCTGCAACTGCTGGGTCTTGTCCTGGGCCCGTTGAATGGCCTGGTTGACGTCACCCAACTCGTCCGACAAGCCAGTGAACGCGTCGTTGACCTGAGCCTGGGCTTCAGCCGCCGAGTAGGTGGCCTTTATCGTCTCCTTCTGCGTGCGGAAAGCCTCAACCCTGGTTTGCAGTTGCGAGCTGGCGCGGACGAGCTTCTCTTCCTCGGCAGCCAGTTGGTCTCGCTGGGCCGTCAGGTCGGTGACTTGCTGCTGCAGGTATGACTTACGCGTGAGTGCTTCGCGTGCCAGATCCTCGCGACCGGCTGCCAATGCCTGCTGGGCGGCTGCGGTGTACTTGTCCGCTTCGCCGCTCAGCTGGTTGACTTGCAGCTCGACGCGCTTGCGGCTGGTGGCGACATCAGCCACACCGCGGCGCACCCGTTGCAGCAGCTCAACCTGCTTCTGATATGAGTAATCGAGGGTTTCACGAGGATCCTCGTGCTTGTCCAAAAACTTATTGGCTTTGGACGAGAAGATCAGCTTGATGCGATCAAAAATGCTGGCCATGTGACGGCTGTCCTTTCGACTGGTGTTGGCGCCTGAGGCCGCTGCACCGGACTGTTCCTGGCATGGAGCGCGATGAGCAGTAGTCTCACCACTAGCGTAGCCGACGAAGTGGCCCGTTTTGCTATCAGCGCGCTAGTTCGCATCGTTTCATCCGCTAGACTGGTGCAGGGTCAGCCGAATGAGCCACCCGCCAAAGAAGGACAAGAAGCCGTGGGACTGTTTAGCCCGTACAAACAAGACAAACAACCAGACGAGACGGTCGACACCCAACCGTCGGCCAAGGTCGCAGTTGCCCGCAAAAATCGACCCACGCCGACCCGCAAGGAAGCAGAAGCCGCCCGGATGGCGCAACTGCACCCCAAGCTGACCAGGCGCCAGGCGAGAGCCGCCGACCAGGTGGCAGAGCGCGAGCAACAGGTCAAGCAGCGCGAGGCCGTCGAGAGCCGGCCCGAACAGGTACTGATGCGAAACTACGTCGACACCCGCTGGTCGCTGCTCAGCCTCATGCTTGTCCTGCTTTTCCTGCTCATAGTCAGCATGTTCACCGCGAACCTCATCCCACAGTTCGCAATCGGTGTCACCGCATTTCTCTACGTCTACCTGGTCGCCTGCATAATCAACTTCATCATCGTCTGGCAGGGCTTCAAACGCGAGCTGGCCAGGCGGCATCCCAACGCCAGTTCCTCCGGCCTGTGGTTCCCCATGATGTCGCGCATGATGTCTCCGATGCGCCTCCGGGTGCCGCAACCTGTGGTCAAACGGGGCGATTCGTACTAGCCAAGATTGAGCACGTCTGTTGGCTTGAGGAGTTTCGGTTTGTGTCGTGGGGACGCTCCAGTCGGCGCATGAGCTTCGCTCATTATCGCGCCTCCTTCTCGCTCAGTTCCGCTCCAATACCGGCGCGTCTTCGCGCAAAGCGCTCGCCACGCTGCGGTCTTTCGCTTCAATGCCCCACTCGTACAAAACGAAACTCCTCAAACCAACAGACGACAACCATGTGAAAGCACAGCGGTCATAGGTGAAGATCATAATCCGGGCTGACGACAATCCATTGGACCTTCAGCGCACCTCACTGGTGACCATCGGAGGTTTGACGACGTCGAATGGCTCGACGCGACCACGGATCCCGACTCCGACAGTTTCGCCCAGCCCGATGTGGGCGTCAACCAGTGCCAACCCGATGCCCTTGCGCAGTGTGGGCGAGAACGTCCCGGACGTCACCTGACCGATCACAGCTTCGTCGTCCAATGTGACCACGGTCATACCGGGCCGCGGGATGCCACGCCCGCTGGTCACAAGACCGCGCAGACGCCGCGCCGGACCAGATTCCTTGATGACGCGCAGAGCCTCCGCACCGTCAAAAACCGGTTTGTTCCAGCCGATGGCCCAGCCTAATCCTGCTTCGACCGGGTTTATGGCAGGCGATATGTCTTGTCCGTGCAGCGGATAGCCCATCTCTGTGCGTAGCGTGTCGCGGGCGCCGAGCCCACACGGGACGATGCCGTGTGACTCGCCGGCTCGCAGGATGGCTCGCCACAGATCCACCGCGACATCGTTTGGCGCCACCAACTCGTAGCCAAGCTCGCCGGTGTAGCCGGTGCGGCAAACTGTCAGTGGCTGGCCGCCGAAGCTGGATTCCGCGAAGGCCATGTAGCCCATGTCCGTCGGCAATCCCATCGCTGCCAGCACAGCGGGCGCCTGTGGGCCCTGGACGGCTAAGATGACGTATTCCAGATGCTCGTTCGCTATCGTGATCCCGTCAGGCAGGCCGGTGCGCAATAAAGCCTCCACGGTGGCAGTGTTGGCCGCGTTCGGTATCAGGTGGACATCGTTTGGTTGGAACAGGTAGGCGATCATATCGTCGACCACACCGCCGTCACTGGTGCAAAGCAGCGTGTACTGCGCCTTGCCGGGCTCGATGCGAGCCAGATCGTTGGCCAACCGGGTGTTCAGGTAATCGGCGGCACCAGGGCCGCTGACGCGCAACTTGCCAAGGTGCGAAACGTCGAACAGGCCGACGTGCTGGCGCACGGCCACGTGCTCAGACAACACGCCGGTGTATTCGACTGGCATCAGCCAACCGCCGAACGGCGCGAACTTGGCGCCCAGCGCGACATGCTCCTCGTACAATACTGGATGACGCTCCGATGACATGTCATTGCTCCTTAGGTGGTGCGACGCGGTGGGCGGCGTCCCAATCGCGCATACGTTGCGGGTAGGCATCAATCCCGGCTGTGAAGCACGTCAAATCCAAATGCTTGGCAAACTCACGTCCCCAATCGGTGCTCGGCGTGCTGCGACGCATCCACTCGCCGTCGCCCGCCACCAGCAGGATCGATGCTTTGTTGAATCCGGTGGCCGCCTCGACCCAGGCCTGGACACCCGGATGGGCGGATGCGAAACCAGCCAATGCGGCTTCAACAGACTCGGTGGCCTTGGTCTGGGCTCGCCGGTCAGCCGACTTGGCGCGCAGTCGATCAAATATCACAGCACGATTATGCCGTATATGGCGGTAGGCTGGTGGCACCCGGTGACAGGAGGAGTGTTATGTCTATCGATGTCGTCTTGCCAGAACTCGGCGAGCCCACCGCTCAAGCCACCGTCTCGCGCTGGCTCAAGTCGGTCGGTGACTACGTGACGGCTGGTAGTCCGCTGCTGGAGGTCAGCACGGACAAGGTTGATATCGAGATTCCCGCTCCGGCGACCGGCGTCCTGATCAAGCAACGCGCAATTGAGGACGACCTGGTGAAGGTCGGCGACGTGTTAGCTGTGATCAGCGTGCCCGACCCCATCCCGGCAGTTTCCCCGGTGAACGGCTTGCCCCATGATGTCCTGTCGGCTCCGACCATGATCGAAGTGCCCGACACTGCTACGTCGATATCGACAATGGCCAGCGTGTCTGCTGACGACACGACGATCCCCCCTGACACCGTCATGGAGGAAGCTGCGCCGCCCACTGACAGCGACTCCGAGGACACGCATGTGATTCCAGTCGGCATCCCCATGTTTGCCACACCACCTGCACCGCGGTTGCAGCCAACGCCCCCTCCCCAGCCCTCCGCACCACCGCAACTGGCCTACGCGACACCGGGACTGCGCCAATTGGCTGACGCACTAGACGTCGATCTGGCCTCAATCCAGGGCAGCGGGGTCGGCGGCAGGATACGCAAACAGGATGTCCAAGCGGCTGCCGATGCCCAGGCGGCAGTGCGACAATGGCAAGACGGGCTACCCGACGACCACGGAGTAAAACAGGCGACCACTCGCTGGACGACCCCGGCCGGCGATACCGTCTGGCTCACGGTCAGCTACGATCCCGAAGCGGTAAGTGATGCCACCGCCATCTTCGACGATCTCAGCGTCCGGCTGGCCCGCTAGACTGGAACCACCTGCATACAACAACGAAAGTGACGCGAGATGGCAAGTGATCGGGCCAAAGAAGTGGCCGCCCGCCAGAAGGCTGAAGCCAAGGCTCTGAAAGAGGCCAAGAAGAATTCGGATGACCCCAAAGACTGGGGCATGGTCAAGCAACTACGCGAAACCGTCAAGATGACGATCAAGACCAGCCCGTCTTCCAAGTGGTGGCTGATCGCCGCTCTGCTCGGGCCAATCGTCATCTTCGTAGCTATCGGGCTCATAATGGGGCCGCTCTTGAGCATCATCTACTTCACGGTGCTGGGCATCCTATTGGGCATTACCGCCGCCATGGGCGCATTGCTCAAGCTGTCGCGGGACGCCATGTTCAAGAAGTACGATGGCCAACCGGGCGCCGCACAGGTTGCGCTCGATATGCTCGACAAGAAGAAGTGGACCGTCACCCCGGCTATCGCCGTCACACGGCAGCAAGACAGTGTGCACCGCGTGGTCGGGCCCGCTGGAATCGTGCTAGTTGGCGACGGCGACGAACAGCGCGTCAAGGGACTGTTAGCCACCGAACGCAAACGCCACGAGCAGGTGGCTTACGATGTGCCGGTAAACATCTTGTCCGTCGGCAATGGCGCCGGGCAGATCCCATTGCGCAAGGCCAATGGTGCCGTCAAACGACTGCCCAAGAAACTGTCGAAGGCTGCCCGCGGCCAGTTGGACAGCCGCATCAAGGCGCTTGAGAACGTCCGTGGTCGCGTGCCTCTGCCCAAGGGTCCCCTGCCCAATCTCAAGGGCGTCCACAAGGCGATGCGGGGACACTGATGCCGGACTTGCCCCAGCCGATTGGCGTCCTAGCCGCCATGGAGGTTGAGGGCGACGCCATTGAGGCAGCACTGGATCAGCCCATAACCACCACCGTGTTCGGCTGCCGGGTGATCGACGGCATGCTGGCTGGACGGCATGTGCTGCTCGGTTTCAGCGGTGTCGGCAAGGTCAACGCCACGTTGGCGACAGCCGCACTGGCCCAATCCGGGGCCAGTTGTCTGGTGCTCATCGGCATGGCGGGAACTACGGACCCCGGGGTCAGTATCGGCGACGCCGTTATCGCCACCGATCTGATACAACATGATGTCGACGTTTCGATGTTTGGCCATCCACTGGGCTACATCGCCGGAGCGACAGCCGGTGGCATCGCTGACAAAGCCCTCAGTGATTCCCTGGCACTGGCCGCCGTCGACCTGGGCGCCACCGTTCACCGGGGGCGCATCGCCAGTGGAGACCAGTTCATCGCGTCACCCGAACGCAGCCGGGCTATTGCCGAGCAATTCGACGCCATCGCCGTCGAGATGGAGGGTGCCGCCGTCGCCCAAGCCTGCACACGTATGCACCTACCGTTCGCCGTCCTCCGCTGGATTTCGGACGCCGCCGATGATCAAGCCATGGTCGATTTCCCGGTGTTCGTCGAACAGATCGCCCAGCTAGATCTGGCAGTCATACGGAGAATGCTCGTAATGTAGCGCTTAGGTCGGATTGGATAACTCTTCAATATCACCTCTCAGCACCGTTCGCTGTCGGTGCATGGGCTTCGCCCATCATCGCACCTCGGCTCACTCGGCCCAGTCGCATTTCGGCGCTCCCGGCTATCGCCGCGACCGCTGCGAACAGCTTTGTGAGACGTGCTGCGACGCGATATTGCAGAGCGATCCAACCCACGTCAGAACATTACTCACCGACAGCGAACGGTGCTGAGAGGCGACAGTGACGTGCAACTCAGCACTTGACAGTTGCTGTGATGTCAGTTCTTGTGCCGCGTATAGTGCTGATTCTTGCGATCCCCGCCATCGGCCGGCGCTTGCGAGTTGACCGGAAGGTCGTACCGGATGTAACCCCGCCCGCCGCAGGTGTCGCACTGTTCGGTGAACGCCTCGGCCAGGCCGGTGCCGATCTTCTTGCGCGTCATTTGCACCAGACCCAGGCTGGTCACCTCCGACACTTGGTGACGGGTGCGGTCGCGGCCCAGGCATTCGACCAATCGGCGCAGCAGCAATTCCCGGTTACTCACGAGCACCATGTCGATGAAGTCGACAACGATGATGCCACCGATGTCGCGAAGCCGGAGCTGCCGGACGATCTCTTCTGCCGCCTCAAGATTGTTGCGGGTCACGGTTTCTTCAAGGTTGCCGCCCGTGCCGGTGAATTTGCCGGTGTTGACGTCGATGACAGTCATCGCCTCTGTTCGGTCGATCACCAGCGATCCGCCGGATGGCAGGAAGACCTTGCGCTCCAGACCCTTGGCGACCTGCTCGTCGATCCGGTATTGCGCGAAGGGATCTCCCTGGGTTTCGGAGTCCCAGTGCACCAGCCGGTCCGAGAGATTGGGGGCGACGTGCTGCACATATGCCTCGACGTTCTCGTAGGCATCCTCTTGGCCGCCGGTGCCGGCGACGATGAGTTGATGGAAGTCTTCGGTGAACAGATCCCGGACCACCCGGAGCATCAGATCCGGCTCAGCGTACAACTGCTGCGGCGCACTGCCCTTGGCCACCTTCTTCTGGATGACTTCCCATTGCGCTTTCAGCCTGTCGACATCGCGGGCCAATTCCTCCTGGGTTGCGCCCTCGGCGGCGGTACGGACGATGACCGACGCATCGTCACCGATGATCTGGCTCAGTATGTCTTTCAAGCGCGTGCGCTCGATGTCCGGCAGCTTCCGTGAGATTCCCGATAGCTGGCCATCCGGTGAATAGACGACGTACCGGCCCGGCAACGAGATGTGGGCCGTCAACCGGGCGCCCTTGGCGCCCACGGGATCCTTGGACACCTGTACCAGCACAGGTTGACCGGCTGTCAGAGCCTCTTCAACCTTATGGTTGGCGCCCTTTTCACCGTACGCCTCCCAATCGACTTCGCCGGCGTACAGGACGGCGTTGCGTCCCCGCCCGATGTCGACGAACGCCGCCTCCATGCTGGGCAGCACATTCTGCACCTTGCCCAGGTAAATACTGCCGATCAGCGAAGCTGCCGACGGACGGTCGACGTAATGCTCGACCAGAACACCGTCCTCAAGCACCGCGATCTGTGAGAACTCCGGCCGCTGCCGGATTACCATGATGCGATCCACGGATTCACGACGGGCCAAGAACTCTGCCTCTGTCAAGATAGGCGCCCGACGCCCCGGGACCCGGCCATCTTTGCGGCGCTGCCGTTTGGCCTCAATACGGGTGGAGCCTTCAATGCCAGCCACCTCGTCGGTCGCAGCAGCTTTGCGACGACGGGGCTCACGCACCCTCACCACCACATCTGCAGGCTCGTCCTCACCCGGCACGGCTTCGTCACCGCGATGACGACGACGGCGACGGCGACGGTGTCCGCTGCCTTCGTCCTCCTCGCCGGTGGTGCTCGCGTCTTCTTCCGCCGACGGCTCTCCCGGCGTGTCCTCTTCGGCGGCAGTCTCAGCCTCTGGCTCCGCCGCGTGTGCCGTATCGGCAATACCGCGACGGCGACGACGACCACCACGACGGCGACGACGGCGAGTGGCCGGACTGGCGTCGTCACCATCATCTGCTAGGTCATCAGCTGGCTCATTGGCCTCGTCGTCGGCCTCCGGCACTTCAGCCTCCACGGGTTTTGCCTTGGCTGTCTTGCCACGCCTTTTGACCGTCTTGGACGGCTCTGCCGTCTCGGCTGGCTGCTCGGCGATCACCTCGGCCAGGTGGGCCAACGCCACTTCGTCTGTCGTCTTGTTCTGACGGCTGCGGACGGGAGTCTTCTCAACCTCCGCCAATGCGGCGCTCACCGCGGCAGTTGCGTCATCATCGGACGCCTCTGCGCTGGCCATCCGCGTGGACCGCCGCCTGGCCGGCTTGGCCTCTGGCTCGGCAGCCGGCGCCGTCCGGCGCGTGGCCCTCTTGGGTTTTGTTTCTGGCTGCGGCTCCTCAGCAGGTGTCACTGGTGGTTCTGGAGCCTCAGCGTGTGCAGTCAAGCTGGCGGGATCTGGCGGGCCGGCTGGTCTGGTCTGCGACCGGCGTCCAGATGGAGGTTTCGGCAGATCGTCGAATAATGTTGCATTGTCATCGAGCATGTTGCTCTCCTAACCGCATGACGCGGGTATGGCCGTCAACCGACAAGACAATTGAAACCGTCCCGACCGCTGAGCGGCGAAAGCCATTTTGGGGCACATCCCTGACCGCCCCCCGCGGTCGATTTAGTCGTCGCGGTATGGTCGAGCCATTGATGTGACACGTGGGCGCATGTTACGCCTGCCCTTTTATTATGCCACAACGATCAACAAAGATCACGTTTCGGTTAAGAAATGGTATCCCGACAAAGTGTGGAGGTCATGATCTTGCGTCGTGGGGACGCTCCAGTCGGCGCATGAGCTTCGCTCATGGTCGCGCCTCCTTCTCGCTCAGTTCCGCTCCAATACCGGCGCGTCTTCGCGCAAAGCGCTCGCCGCACAGCGGTCTTTCGCTTCAATGCCCCACTCGTGCAAGATCATGACCTCCACACTCGATTGTCACCATTAATCGCTCGGTGTAACGCCGGAGTGGGCTGGTGATCCCGGAAGTCTGCGCCCTGATGATGGTCCCCAAGAGACTTTGACAGACAACACCACAAATACGATGTGTCGCAGCGGAGGGATCGGCTGGGAGCCCGCGATGGTTGAAACCGAGCAACTCATTGACGAAAACAACTACCGTCACACGATATTGGCGACGCGACACTCATCCAGCGTGCCCTGGGCCAATCTAGTCAACAACGGGCGTCCCCAATCGGGCAGCGCGGGGCAGAAACCGGTCAAGCCAGCCAAAACATCGCTAGGCCGGATCAGCGGCTCCGCCTGCTTGAGGACGACTATCAACCCATCGTCTGCCTCCATGGAAACAACGGCACCGCGGACATCTTGCCTTGTGGTCTGACTCTTAGCCGGACGGTCGATGATGACGTCCGGGCTGTCCATGAAAGACTGCACCGCCTGCGCCAGGCCGGGCAATTCGTCAAACAACGGCCACTCGGCGCGCCAGGCAGACACCTCCAGGCGATGTGGTAGATGCCGGTCGTCGGTCAATTCGGCGGCCAGTGCCTGAACACCGTCCGGTAACTGAGCGTTCAGAGCGTCCCGCAATTGTTCAGCCGGGAAAACGTTTGTTAGGCCGACGAGGGCATACTCAGCATGCGATGCTGCCCCCGTCGGGGCTGGGAAGGCGTAGGAGATGCGCTGGTGGGGGCTGAATCCCGAGGAGTAGGCGACGGGCAAGCCTGCCCGCTTGGTGGCACGCTCGAGCAACCGGGCGATGTCGCGGGCGCTGGTGAAACGGGCTGGCCCCAGCCTGGCGTATCGCAGACACAGCCATATCTCCGGCGGGTCGCGGCGTTCCGGTTGCTGCCTAGCCATTGACCGTCACCGCCCCCCGACGGGTTGGCGGACGGCCGGCATCGTAGCCGGGGCGGGCAGCCAGTTCCAGATTGACATCGCACAGTGGGCAGACGCCACAAAGCTCGCACTCGTCCCACCGGCAATCGGCCGACGCCACCGCCCGCAGGGCCTGCTGATATTCGCGCCACAGCCAGCCACGGGCCAATCCGACATCCAGATGATCCCATGGCAACACATCGGTGCGTCGCCGCTCCCGCGTGGTGTACCAATCGATGTCGACGCCCAGTTCCCCGGCCGCCTGCCACCACACATCCAAATTCTCGTGCTCGCGCCAACCGTCGAACACCTGTCCGGCCCGCCAGACGTCCTCGATGACCGCGCCGACACGCCGGTCGCCACGGGACAGCAGCCCTTCCAGCCGGGCAGCCCGTCCGTCCCCATAACGAAGCGAGATAGCCCGGCCGCATTGGCGGTCGTCACGCAACGCCTGCTTCAGCAAGCCGATCCGGCGCGCTATGGTCTCCGTGTCGGCCTGGGCCGCCCACTGGAACGGGGTGTCCGCTTTGGGCACGAAGGGACCGAGGCTGATCGTGCAGGCGATGTCGCGATGCCCGGTGATCGTGCGACCCGTGGCGATCACGCGATGCGCCAGCGCGGCGATAGCCACAACGTCGTCATCCGTCTCCGTCGGCAACCCGCACATGAAATACAGCTTGACGCTGCGCCAGCCCGCCTCGAAGGCGGCAGCAACCGTGCCGATCAGGTCGTCCTCTGAGACGTTCTTGTTGATGACATCGCGCAGGCGTGCGGTGCCGCCCTCGGGAGCGAAGGTCAGCCCGGTCCGTCGGCCATTGCGCGATAACTCCTGTGCAAGTTCGAGGTTGAAGGCGTCGACGCGGGTTGATGGCAGGCTCAGGCTGGTGGCGCTGCCCTGATAGCGATCGGCCATGGCCGTGGCGATCTGGCGGATCTGGCTGTGGTCGGCGCTGGACAGGCTCAGCAGGCTGATCTCGTCATAACCCGTGGCAGCCAGACCGGCCACCGCCATCTCCTCGATGGTCCCGGCTGAGCGCTCGCGCACCGGACGGGTGATCATGCCGGCCTGGCAGAACCGACAACCGCGCGTGCAACCCCTGAAGATCTCGACGGAGTATCGCTCGTGCACGGTCTCCGCAATGGGGACGACGAGGCGCTTAGGATACGCCCACTGATCCAAGTCGGTGAGCACATGCTTGACAACTCGTTTTGGCACACCGGGACGATTGGGGACGACGGATACGATGGCGCCGTCATCGCAATAGACCACGTCATAGAAGCGTGGGATATAGAACCGTCCGGTGGCGGCCAATGCTTGCAGGACGCCGTCACGGCCACCCGGACCGCCAGCCAACAACCAGTCACGCACAATACGGCTGAGTTGCAAGACGGCCTGCTCGCCGTCCCCCATCACCACCACGTCGAGGAAAGCGGCCATCGGCTCCGGGTTGCAGGCACAGTGCCCGCCTGCCACGACGATGGGATCGCCGACACCGCGATCGGCGGCGTGCAACGGGATGCCCGCGAGGTCGAGCAACTCTAGGACGTTCGTGTACGTCAGCTCGCTGGCCAGGCTGATGCCCAGCACATCGAAATCGCGAATGGCGCGGTGCCCGTCCAGAGTCAGTTGCGGCAAGCCGTGGGAGCGCAGGGCAGCTGCCATGTCGGTTTGGACGCTGAAAGCCCGCTCGGCGGCAATCCATGGCTGTTCGTTGAGCACTTCGTAGAGGATGGCCAACCCCTGATTCGGCTGCCCGATGGCGTAGGTGTCGGGGTAGCTGAGCACCCAGTGGACGTCTGCGGCCTCCCAGTCTTTGGCGACGGCGTTGGGCTCGCCCCCGACGTACTGCACCGGTTGGGCGACGTCCAACAACCATGGTTCGATGGCGTCGTAGTAGGACGCACCCCGCGGGCGTTGAACAGACGGTGTCATAAGACAACCAATGCTACCTTCACAAACTAACGCTTCTTCCAGTGCGCGTACACAGTTTTGTTCGACGGCGATGACATCTTCGTGTTGGACGTCACCTTCTTGCCGCCCGATTTTGCCGTGTACCAGCCGAGGAACTTGTAGCCTTTGCGGGTTGGCTTGGCCAATGCGCCGTACTTCGCCTTGAACGTGACTGACTTGCTGACGGATGACACCTGGCCACCGTTGGCGTTGTATTTGACCAAGTACTTAGGCGTCGGCGAAGCCAAGCCGATGATATTGGCGTTGCCGAACTCACCGGTGACGTTGTATGCCTTGTACAGGCTGGTCAAGTCCTGCCACTTACCGGAGTCGTTCACGTAGTAGCTTTGCCCAGCGCTGATCGTGAGGTGGCTGGTGATGCCATCGATGCCCGTCGAGTAGTATTCGACAGGCATCTTTGCTGCACCGGACCCCGATTTTTCGGTGACGACGATGGAGAACTTCTGGCCCTTTTTGAGAATCACCGGCATGGGGAATGTGATTGTCTGGAGGCCTGCGTAAGCCAAGGTCTTCGACACCGATTTTGCTCCCTTGGTGGTCAGCACGGCGGCGCTGGCGCCCGACACAGGATCGGTTGACTTGGCCGGCCCGAGGTACACAGATATGGTGACCTTTGTGTTGGGGTCCCACGTGACCACCTGGGCGGCCCGAAGGGTGGATGCCGCCTTGGCCGTGTACTTGTTGGCAAACTTCGCGGTGGTCTTGACGCCTGCGTCGTGGGTCCACCAACCGTTCATGCCGAGGTCATCGTAAGCATATTGCGTGGTCCAGTCGTAAGCGCTGCGATATCCGGCGGTGGGTTTGCTGCTGCCCATATTGAAGATCGATGGATCGGCCAGCGAATAGTCATAATAGGACACCCAGAAATAGGGGAAACTATCACCATAGCTGTTTTGGACGAGGAAGGCTCCCTTCCCCGGTGGCGGGTACTCCGAATAGAAGTTAGCGATCGCATAGTCGTCATCCCAGCCGATGATAGCGACTGCATGAGTCGACGCGACCACACCAGTGCCAAACCAATCCGGCATGTACAGGGACGGGTACTGAGTGGAAACCGGTGGTGCCATGCCAGGGATTCCGTTGTAACCAATCGCCCAACCGGCTAACCCGATGGTGGCCACACCGTAGGAATGTACTGCTTGCTTGATGGCCGTCACGTTGGCCGGCGTGTACACATGCTTGGAATTACGTGGCGACGGCAGGATGTACCAGTCTCGCAGGTGATAGGCACTCGCGTTCAAGTCATTGGCCGTGAACTGGGCCGGGATCACTGTGGTGTCTTCCGGGTAGGTGTACGCCGATTCCGACTGGGCGCCATGCCAGTGCGACCATGCCGTCGCGGCTAGCCAAGAATTGCCAAATTGCTGGTAGACGTTACCAGCACCGGATGTGAAAGCACCGGTGTAGAACACGGATTGCACGAGATGCGACGGCGACACCTGAGAGTCGGGTGACGTCGTCGTGAAAACACCGTTGCGCACCAGGCTCGATTCAGCCGATTCGGCGGAGGCGAATGCCCAACAGGTGTTGAAACTACCCTGATTGCGCACCGCAGGAACCCTCTCAGGTGGCACTCGGTAGCTGGCGGGCAGACTGGATGTCAGTTGAAGACCAGCGTTATTGCTGTACCCGTCGTCGATGCTGCTGGTGTCGAAAGACCAGGGCACGTAGCCATCGTTCGCGGCCATGTCGATTGGTGTGGTTGGGCTGAGCGGGTCGGCATAACCAGACGGGACACCTGTCAACACCAGCCCCAGCCCGACCGTCAATGCGACCAGGCCCGCACCAGTGCTACGTCCCCAATGCGGTTTAGCTGCCACAACACCATTAGCACTCATCGTCAATCCCTTCGTCGAAGCGCCAAAATCCCCTGGGTCATGATACTAGACGAAAGATATGACTTGATTTGCTACGAGACGCGGAGTGCCAATCAACCGCTACGCTTTCTTCCAGTGAGCGTACAAGGTCTGGGCTTTCGTGGTGTTCACCGTCGAATTCTTGGTGATCTTCGTCCCGCCAGACGCCTTCGTGAACCAACCTGCGAACACATAGCCAGTACGCGCCGGCGTCGGCAAAGCAGAGTACTTACCCTTGAAATTAACCTTGATGCTCGCCGGAGAAACCAGACCACCCTGCGGCTTCAACTTCACCGTGTGCGCCTTGCCCAACCAATGCGCATACAAAGTCTGATTAGCCGCATGAGTGAACACTGTGGTTGACGTCACCTTGACCCCGCCAGACTTCGCCGTGAACCAGCCAGTGAAACTGAAATGGGTCCGCGACGTCGTCGGCAACGTGCCATACTTCGCGCCCATCTTCACCGTCTTCGAAGTCGTCTTCGGGGTCTTGCCACCATTTCTGTTAAATGTCACCTTGTAAGACTTTGCAGTCCAGTGTGCGTAGATGGTGACGCTCGACGCCGCCATCGGTGTCGTGGCGCTCACCTTAGCTCCGCCAGACGGCAGCGTGAACCAACCAGCAGACGTGTAACCAGGACGGGTTGGCGTCGGCAAGGTGCCATACGGCGCGCCAGCCGCCAGACTCTTGCTAGCCGGTGAAACCGTCCCGCCATTAGCATCGAAGGTCAGCAGATACTTCGTCGGAGTCGGCGTTGGAGTCGGGGTCGGCGTCGGCGTTGGAGTCGGCGTAGGGGTCGGAGTAGGCGTTGGGGTCGGCGTAGGGGTCGGAGTAGGCGTTGGGGTCGGAGTAGGAGTAGGAGTGGGAGTCGGCGTTGGTGTCGCAGTCCACTGCGCATACACCGTCGAATTCCCGACGGTCGTATACGATGTCGCGCTTGTGATCTGCGAACCACCAGACGCGGCGGTGAACCAACCGTTGAACGTGTAGCCACTGCGGGTTGGCGTCGGCAGTGTGCCATAAAGCTGCTGGAAAGTCACCGACTGACTGGTGGGCGAAACCGACCCGCCATTCGCATTCAGCGTGAGCACATACGTAGGCAATGGTGACGCAAATCCCATGACGTTGACGTTGCCATACACTCCGGTGTAGCCGCGATCTGCATAGAACGTGGCCAAGTCCTGCCAACTGCCATTCATCCAGAAGCTTTGATCTGCACTGATCGTCGCCGGTGTGGTGCCCACAGAACTTGTGTACTTGTATTCGACGGGCATCTTGGCCACCACTCCGGACGGCGCCGTCTCGGTGACGACGATCGAGAATGTTTGGCCGTTGGTCAACAAGGCGGGCGTGGGGAACGTTATCGTCTGGTAGCCGGCGTAGGTGGCCGTCTGCGACACAGCAGTGTCCCCGGAGGCGCCAATGACGGCTAGCGTGGCCCCAGTGACCGGGCTGCCCGCAACAGGGTTCAAATAGACCGACACGGAGATCGTCATCCCGGGAGCCAATGTGAACACCTGTGCCGCCCGCAGCGCTGACGTGCTTTTCGCCGTGAACTTGTTCGCGAACTTCGCGGTGCCGGTTCCGTTGTTCCAGGCTGCACCCATGGCACCCAGCTCGTCGTTGAAGTAGTCCGTCGTCCAGTCATACGTGCTGTTGTAGTTGGACGCGGTGGTGGCATTGCCCATGTCGAAGATCGACAGTTGGTCCAGTGAGTGGTCATAGTACGAAATCCAGAAGTGGGATAGCTGAGACCCCCAGCTGTTCTGGATCAGGAAAGCGCCAGGGCCTTCGGGCTGGGCTCCCGGCTTGAAGTTGCTCACCGCATAGTTGTCGTCCCAGCCGATGATGGCGATGGCGTGATCGATGACATCGTCATTCGGATCGTAGAAAGCCGGCCAAGGGGCTGCTGACGCATCCGATGGATACATGTAGTTGTATCTAGCGCTACTGGTGAAAGCGGCAGAGACAACGCCGTAGGAATAGATGGCCTGTTTGACCGTTTCCACATTGTCCCGGACGAAGGTGCCGCTGCTGTCCCTGGGCGACGGCAGCATCCACCAGTTACGCATGTGATAGGCACTGGACGCCAATTGGGCAGACGACAGTTGTGCCGGCGCGACTGTGAAGACCGTCGGATACGGGTAGCTTGACTCCTTCTGGGCGCCGTACCAGTGTGACCACGCCACGGCGGCCATCTCGGAGTTGCCGCCCTGATTGTATGGGCCAAGGCCACTTGGCGCCGAGAACGTATTCGTCAGATACACCGCCTGCGTCAAGTGTAACGGCGATATCTGGGAGGCTGTGGACGTGGACGAGAAAACCCCGTTGCGCACAAGGCTGGATTCTGCCGACTCGGACGACGCGAAAGCCCAGCAAACACCAAACTGAGCCTGGTTGCGCACCGCCGGCGTCGCCGCAGCCGAGACGGTGTAGCTGGAGGGCAGAACAGTCGCCCGGTTCAACCCATTGCCGGCCCGATACGACGCGTCGTTGATGGCACTAGTATCGATCGACCAGGGAATGTACCCGCCACCACTGGCCGGGCTGACAGCTCGCGGGGCGGTGGCCTGCCAGTTGGAAGATCCCGGATCAACTGGACCGGCACTGGCTGCGGTGCCTCCCAGAGTCAACCCGAGGCCAACCATCAAAGCGATCAAACTGATCCCGGTGCCGCGTACCCGTTTGTTGAGACTTGTGCTACTTGAACTGGACACAATCATCCCTAGCGCTCCTCAGCATTTGACGTGCCCCTAGTCCTTCTAGACCTACATCAAATCCCGCCATAATTATAGCGCGCACAGCATTCTCGTAACAATTGTCAAGCCTAGTTAGTGTCGTCTTCCAGCGGCCGGTCCCAGGCCAACGGCAGCGGTTCGGCCCTGGTGAGCTCGGGATCGTCCACCCGGAAGGTGCGCACCCTGCCCACCTCCGTCAGCCTGGATTCAAAACGCACCGTCACACGCCCGTGGCCGGCTCCCCACACCCAGCCACGTCCGAAAACCCGGTGCCAGACGTCCTCCCCCGGCCACCAGCCCTCGCGATGACGATGGGCAGGCACCTCATCGGTACCTCTTCGCACCTCCTCGGTGACCGGTGCTTGGTCATCGTCGGAGAACAGTTCCTCCTGAGCGGCGTTGGTGAATCCGGACGTCCCCAAGCCGATCAGTCTGACGCCTTGGGCGACGTCCACCCCGGCCAGGAGTTGGCGCCCCACCCCGGCCAGTCGCTCGGCCCGGTCCGTCGCCCCCTCCAGCGTCCGCGAGCGGGTATGCGTGCTGAAGTCGGCGAGTCGCACCTTGATGCTGATGGTCCTCGCGAACACACCGGATTTGGCTAGGCGCTCCGCGATGACAACCGCGTCGGCGTCGATCTGGCGCTCGATGTCGGCCCGCACGGTCAGGTCCTCGCCGAAGGTGTCCTCGACCGAGATCGACTTGGCCTCGCGCTCCACTTGGACGGGACGGTCGTCCTCGGCGTATGCCAGGCGGTAGAGCCCGCGGCCGATTGACTCGCCCAGCTCGTGGATCAGTTCGTGTGGGCTGGCCGCCTGCAGATCGGCCACCGTGCGTATGTTCAGCAGGCTCAACCGCTCCACGGTGGCTGGGCCGATGCCGGGGATGGCCCGCACCGGCAGAGGGCTCAGCAGATCGAGCTCGCGGCCTGCTGGCACCACGAGCTGCCCGTCGGGTTTGGCGGCCTCGCTGGCCACCTTGGCGATCAATTTGCTCGTCCCCACGCCCACCGACGCACACAAACCCTCGGTGCGCCGCGTCACCTCGTCGCGCACCTCGCGGACGAAGCGTTGTATCGCCTCCTCCGATGAGCAATCGTGGCCACCCGCCGCCAGATCGACATAAGCTTCGTCAAGACTCATCGGCTCGACCAGCGGTGACAGCTCACCCAGCAGCGCCAACACGATGCGGCTCGACTGCCGGTAGGCCCGGAAACGTCCGGCCAGCACAGCCGCGTGGGGCGCCCGGCGCCGCGCCTGCGCCATCGACATCGCGGAATGGACGCCAAAGACGCGCGCCTCATAGCTGGCCGTCGACACGACGCCTCGTCCACCCACCCCGCCGACGATCACAGGCTTGCCGCGCAACGACGGCTTGTCGCGTTGCTCGACGGCGGCGAAAAACGCATCCATATCCAGATGCATGATGAAAGGAGTTGGACTCATACAGACGTGTCCCGGCGGCGATAATGGACAAAGTCGAAGCCATCGCCCGGCGTCCGCGACGCCTCGTCCCAATCATCGGGGTTGAAGTCCGGGAAAAAGACGTCGCCGGGCGGTTCTGCGTCAACCAATGTCAGCTCCAGATCGGTCAGAAAAGGCCAGGCTGCCCGGTAGATCTGCCCGCCACCCACCACAAAAACCGGCCGCCCGGAAGCCCGCCCCAGCCCGAGCGCGTCGTCGAACGTCCGGACCCACACGAACTCACTTGGAGACGAGCCCGTGCCGTCGTCCAACGCACGGCTGCTGACGACGACACACAACCGACCGGGAAGGGGACGTCCCAACGACTCAAAGGTCAGACGCCCCATGATCAACGCCCCACCCATGGTGACTTCTCGGAAGTGCCGCATGTCTTCGGGGATGTGCCACGGGAGCCGCCCGCCAACACCGATAACCCCGTTGCGGGCCACTGCGGCAACGGCGGTCAGGGAATCCAACAAAGGCATGACCCAAGCCTAATGCCCAATCAGTCGCCGATCACGGCTAGTGCAGCAAACCGGCCTCTGCTTTGGCCCGCAGCACACGCAGGACTGCGGCATCGACCTTGGCTGCGAAAGCGCTGTTGGAATTCATCAGCTTCTCGATCCCAGCAGCGGCCTTCTGCAGATCAGACAAGGACGAGAAAATGGCGATGTCGCCGCCTGCCTTGATGAAATTGACCCCGCGCTGTGCCACCGGCACCGACTTGATGGCCTCACCTTCCATGGCGTCTGAAATCACCACGCCCTGCCAGCCCAGCTTGCCGCGCAAAAGACTGGTGATGACTTTGGACGAGAACACGGCCGGGTTTTTGGCGTCGATCTTGCCGTATGTGGCCAGAGAAATCATCACCATGGCGGGTTTGGCGCTCATGGACTTCTTGAAGGCGCTGAGATAGGCGTCTGTCGTGGTGGTTGTGGTGTCTTCCACCCCGACATCCGTGAAATCGGTGTTGCCGGAAACCCGCCCGAGCCCGGGGAAGTGTTTGACGCACGACTGTATGCCACCGGCGGTCATGCCCTTGATGAAGGCCACGGCGTGTTGGCCCACCGTCGCCGGAGTGGAACCAAATTCGCGCTGCAGCGCACCGATCGGCTGATTCTGCCTGGTCATAGCTGATGGCACAGTGTCCGCCACCGGCGCGAGATTCAGGTTGACACCGGCTGCCTTGAGTTCCTGGGCCCAGGTGGTCGCTTGGTCGGTCAGCTTCTGCGGCGTCCAAGTGCCCTGCGTCACAGCACTGGGTATCTTGCTGAAGCCCGAGCCCGACAACCGCTGCACCTGGCCGCCTTCCTGATCGACGGCGATGTAGAAAGCCGTGGGCTGGCCGATAGCATGCATCCTGGCGTATTGGGTAACCTGGCTCACATGCGACTTCGACCACCCGTTGCCGAGCAGCAGGATGCCTGTGGCCATTCCGTCGCCCAGCACACTGTCCAAGACAGACACATCGTCCGACAAGTTCAGAGGCACCATCAACAGTTGGCCAACCTTCTGGGCGGTGGTCATGTTATCGAGCACCGTTTGTGCCGCGTCCGTAGGCGGTGGCGCAGAAGTCATTTGCACAACGACCTGTGACTGAGGGGGTTCTGATTTAGGGGTGGAATTCCCGTCCACACTGCTCGCACAGCCCGTAAGGGTCATCGTCGCGACCAGCAGCACCAATGCTCGCTTACGCATAGGATGATTTTCTCACAAGGGGCGACAGATTACTAAACCGCGATGGGCGCTTTGATGGACGGCCACGGGTCGTAGCCATCGATGGCGATGTCGTCCAAGGCGAAACCGTCGATTGTCTTCACATCGGGGTTCAGACGCAAGACCGGAAGCTGACGCGGCGTGCGGCTCAACTGCTCATCCACCTGGTCCAGGTGGTTGCGGTAAATATGGGCGTCGCCAAGCGTGTGGACGAACTCGCCGACCCCCAGCCCGCAGACCTGGGCCACCATGTGGGTCAACAGCGCGTACGACGCGATGTTGAACGGCAAGCCAAGGAATATGTCGGCGCTGCGCTGGTAGAGCTGGCAGCTGAGACGGGCGGGCTCAGCGGCTTGGGACGACGGAGTCACGTAGAACTGGAACAGCGCATGACAAGGCGGCAGGGCCATCTGGGGGATTTCAGCCACGTCCCAAGCCGAAACGATGTGACGCCTTGAATCCGGATCGCGCCGGATCGAGTCGATGACTGCGGCGATCTGGTCGACGTGCCGCCCGTCAGGTGTTGGCCAGCTGCGCCACTGGTGGCCATAGATCGGGCCGAGATCGCCGTTGGCGTCCGCCCACTCGTCCCAAATCGTGATCCCATGCTGGTGCAACCAGGCCACGTTGGTGTCTCCGCGCAGGAACCACAACAACTCCCCGAAGACGCTGCGAGTGTGCACCTTCTTCGTGGTCAACAGAGGAAACCCTTGGGCGAGGTCGAAGCGCATTTGATAACCGAAGACGCTCAACGTGCCGGTGCCTGTGCGATCGGACTTGGCCACCCCGTGGTCGAGCACATGGCGCAGAAGGTCGATGTATTGCTTCACGGCTGGCGCAGCTATCCTGCCGATGGGTGGCTGTCCAGGCTCAGCACACCAACCAGTGTTGGCAGCATGGCCCGAATGGCGCGTCCGCGGTGCGAAATGAGATCCTTCTCCTCGAGCGACATCTCGGAGATCGTCCGCAAACGGCCGTCCGGCGGAACTTGCTGGTCGTCCGCCACGAAAATCGGGTCGTAGCCGAAGCCACGGGCACCACGGGGCGAGTTGGCCACGTGCCCCGTCATGACTCCCTCGAAGGTGTACTCGCGCCCATCTGGCGTCACCAGTGCGATGACGGCCCGGAACTGCGCCGACCGCTTACTTGGTGGGACGTCGTCGATCTGGCGCAACACCAGTTCAAGGTTGGCGACGTCCTCATGCCCCATGCCGGCCCAGCGCGATGACCGCACGCCGGGCATGCCGCCGAGAGCGTCGACGCACAAGCCGGAGTCGTCGGCCAACGTCACCAATCCGGTATGTTCGGTGCCGGCCCGCGCCTTGATCAGGGCGTTGCCGTTGAAAGTCCATTCAGTTTCGGCCGGTTCGGGATACGGGTCGATGTCTGACATCGCCACCACATCGATGTCGACCTCCTGCTCCTTGAGTATGCGACGAAGCTCTGTCAGCTTCTTCGGGTTGTTCGTGGCAAGGAAGACGCGCTGCGTTCCCGTCATCTGATCAATGCCTCCTGTTGTTTTTCTGTCAATTCGGTGCAACCGGCTGCCGCGAGATCCAGCAGTTGGTCGAGTAGAGTGCGGTCGAACGGTTCGCCCTCGGCGGTGCCTTGCACCTCGATGAGGCGACCGTCCCCAGTGGCGACGATGTTCATGTCGACGTCGGCGATGGAATCCTCCGCATAACACAGGTCGAGCATTGGTTCGCCTCCGACGACACCGACGCTGACGGCGACTATCGAGCTTATCAGCGGCTGGCCAACCAGCATCTTGCGCTGGTCCATCCAATCGATCGCGTCGCGCAGAGCCAGATACGATGCCGTGATTGACGCGGTCCGGGTGCCACCGTCCGCCTGAAGCACGTCGGCGTCGACGACGATGGTGTTCTCACCCAGAGCCGAGTAATCGACGACGGCCCGCAGTGAGCGGCCGATCAGACGCGAGATTTCCTGGGTGCGCCCGTTCACGCGACCGGTGCGCGAGTCACGGTCATGACGGGTCGTGGTGGCGCGGGGCAGCATGTCGTACTCGCCCGTCACCCAGCCGAGCCCGGAACCTTTGCGCCACCGGGGGACGCCCTCTGTCACACTGGCCGTCACCAGAACGCGGGTGTCGCCGCATTCGATCAGGCATGATCCTTCAGCGTCCTTGAGCCAATGACGCTGGAACGTTACGGGACGCAACTCATTGTGCGCGCGCCCATCTGGTCGATAAGACATATCCGCCACCATACCTCACATCCATCATACGGCGTGGATTACTGGCCGTCCTCCAAGTCAACCTGGACGACGTCGCGCACGAAACCGCCCATGAGACGGCGTCCCAACCCTTGGAAACGGTCGCGGTCTCCGGTGGTCCAGAACTGACGAGTGGCCGGTAGCGCTCCGGGCGATGTGCCGTCTCGCAACAGATCTAGCCTTGTCAGTGTGGCAAAAGTGGTGCGTGCGCACTCGTCGGCACTGCTGACCAGCGAGACGGCGTCGCCCATCACATAGCTGATGGCGCCCGAGAGCAGCGGATAGTGCGTGCACCCGAGGATCAGCGTGTCGACGCCCACCTGCTGCAAAGGCGCGAGGTATTGCGCGGCCACGCCGAGCACCTCCGGACCGCTGGTGACACCGTCCTCAACCAACTCGACGAAACGCGGGCAAGCCACCGTCGCCAACTTGATGGGGGACGGCACCGCACCTTCACCCAGCGCGTCAACCACTGCCGCCATCGCAGCGTCGTAGGCACCCGAAGAAGCCGTCGCCTGGGTGCAGATGACGCCCACATGGCCGGTTCGGGTGGTGGCGGCCGCGTGGCTGGCAGCAGGCAGGATCACCTCGACGATGGGCACCAAGTATCGCTCGCGGGCGGCTCGCAGAGCTGCCGCCGATCCGGTGTTGCAGGCGATGACGAGCAACTTCACACCCGTGGAAACTAACCGGTCGAGGCACTGCAGAGTGAACTCCCGCACCTCCTCGATGGGGCGCGAACCATACGGCGCACGAGCGGTGTCACCCAGATAGACGATGTTCTCGTCGGGCAACAAGTCGACGATCGCACGGGCCACCGTCAGCCCGCCGAATCCGGAGTCGAAGATGCCAATGGGGAGGTCGTTCACAACTCCAGTCTACGGGGTATATGTCGCTGAACACGGGGCGTCAGCCCCACTATTAGGGTATCGACGACAGGTCAGGAAACTGAAAGCTGCGACATCACCAAGGCATTTCGGATAACCGCCATCGAGGTGCTGCCGTGTCATCTCATGTGATGCCGATCAAGCGGTCGTCCTGGCCTTTCGTCCCCAGTTCGACGGTCACGACACAGCCGAAGGGGATCGCGATGCGCCAAGTTTGTTCCAGCGCGATGTCCAGCACGACCGCCAGAATTGCCCGGATCACCCCCGCATGTGTGACCGCAACTACTTGGTCGGTGTTTGACGTCCGCAAATCGGACAGGAACGAACCCACGCGATCACTTACGTCCACCCAGGACTCGCCACCTGGCACGCGTCGATGCACATAGTCCACCGCCCAGCTATCGAACTCGTCCCTGTCGATGTCGTCCCAACGCCGTCCCTCCCACGCGCCGAAGTCAAGTTCTACCAAGCGGTCGTCGAGGATCACGTCGTCAGCCAGACGCCGCGCTAGGGCCGCACAGCGACATAGCGGGCTCGACACACAAACGACGGCTGGCTCACCCAGAGCTTCCACCAACCGTCCCCCGGCCAAGTCCAGAACACCCTTCGATACCGGCAGATCAGTGCGTCCGTAACAGACTCCCGACGCGCCTTCCGGCTCAGGGTGCCTGATCAGGATCAGTCTCATGCGCCGAACCCCACACAGCCGAGAATGACCAAGAGCATCACCATCTCGATGACCTGCTGAGCCGCCCCCAGACAGTCACCCGTGTAACCGCCCAGCCGCCGTCGGAACCATCTGGCCAGCACCACCCTGGCGACGAACCCACAGGGCAATGCCAGCAGCCACCAGGGATGCCACCATGCCAGCCCGGCGAACGGCAACAGCCACAGCGTCGCCGCGATCATCCCCCGCCAGGATATCGACCGACCAATCGGCTTGACCTTGCTTGTCAGGTCGTTGCGGGCATAGACATCCCTGAAGATGATCGTCACCGCACACCACCGGCTGACCACGTGGGCGAAAAGGATGGCGACGACGGCCTCCACCACACCCGTCTGCCCCAAGTCGGTGAGTACGGCGATCTTGGCGGCGAACAGCAGCACCAGCCCGATCGCTGCGAACGCTCCCACACGGGAGTCCTTCATGATGTCGAGCGTGCGCTGCGGGGTCATGCCGCCACCGAACCCGTCACAGACATCCGCGAAACCGTCCTCGTGGAAGGCGCCGGTCAGCAACACGCCCGCCGCCAACGCCAGGACCACCGACACGGTCACGGGCAACACGAACTGCAATGCTGTGAAAACTGCCGCGATCACACCGCCCACTATCCAACCCATTGCCGGGAAGTAGCGGGTCGAACGGTTCAGTTGTTTGTCGGAATACCCCACCCAAGCCGGGCAGGGAATCCGCGTGTAGAACATCATCGCAGTGAAGAACAGCCGGATCTCGCCGACGATGGGGTTATCCCTCGTCGGCTGCGTACTATCGTCGGGTGGCTGGGTCATCCCGCCTCGGCCTCCGGCGTCCCCGTCGACACGCCCGCTTCAGTGAAACTCGCCATCTCGTTGACGAACGCGACAGCGCTGGCGATGATGGGATAAGCGACCGCGCAGCCGGAGCCCTCGCCCAGGCGCATTCCCAGACTGACCAGCGGCCTTGCCCCCAGAAAGGCCAAGACTCGCGCGTGACCTGGCTCGCCCGACTGGTGGCAGAAGACCGCGTTGTCCATTATCGACACATCCTGCGACCACGCCACCAGGAAGGCCGCCGTCGCCACAAATCCGTCGACTAACACCAGGCGTCCAGTCTCGTATGATCGCTTCATCGCGCCGGCCATCTGAGCGATCTCAAAGCCGCCGAACATACGCAGGGCCTCCAAGGCGTCAGTTGGGCTGGGATGCCCGTCCTGCACCTGCTGCAGCAACTCGAGCTTGCGCTGCAGTCCGTCCCCCGTCAAGCCGGTGCCGGGACCGACGCAATCGGCCAAAGGCATGCCGGTTAACGCGCTGGCCAACAAACTGGCCGCGCTCGTGTTGCCGATGCCCAACTCCCCGAACCCGATCACCGTGCAGTCAGGATCGACGAGATTGTCAACCGCATCGGCGCCGATCGCGAGACAGTGCGACACCTCCTCAGCGCTCATCGCGTCGCCGTCCAGAGAACTTGCCGTCCCCGGCCCCATCCAACGATCCACCATGCCGGACGGGCGGGACCCTGACCAATCCACACCCGAGTCGATCAAAATCATCTTCATGGAGTGCTGGTGGGCGAACACACTGATCCCAGCGCCACCAGCCACTATGTTCAACGCCATTTGCTCAGTGACCTCGCGGGGGTACGCGCTCACCGGCTCCCGGGCCAGCCCATGATCCGCCGCGAACACGAGTACCGTCGGCTTCACAAGCGACGGCGTCACCGTCCCCTGGACCCGGCAAACCTGTGCCGCCAAGTCTTCCAAGACGCCCAGAGAACCGCGGGGCTTGGTTTTGTTGTCAATCGCCTCACGGATGAGGTTGTCGAGGTCATCAGACACGTTTCTAATCGTATCTGTGACAGGCCGGAACCCAAAGAACCGCGCTGTGTCAGGCAAAGATGATCGATATGCCGGATGCTGGCCGTGCAAGCATGATACCTTATGGGGTATGCGCAAAATTGTAGTCATCGCCGTCGCCATCACCACCCTCAGCGTCATGCTCGTGGGCTGCGGCTCACCACAAGGTGGGTCAAACAGCCCCGCCAACACAGCCAATGCCACTGTGATCGACGTCCGGACATCCGCCGAGTTTGCGACGGGCCACCTGCAGGGCGCCGTCAACATCGACGTCACCGCCGGGGATTTCAACGCGAAAATTTCGGCCCTGCCCAAGGATGGCACCTATCTGCTGTACTGCCGCTCGGGCAGTCGCGCCGGACAAGCCCGCACGATCATGCTGCAGCAGGGGTTCACCGACGTCACCAACTTGGGCAGCCTGCAGGCTGCGTCCAGCGCTACGGGGTTGCCCATAGTCACCCAGTAGGGACGTGGGCCAGCGTGGTGGATTAGCTGACCTGTAACGATCTGTACAACATGGTACAATCAGCCCATGACAACAATGCCTTTGTCGGAAGCCCGGGCGCAGCTCTTCGACGTGGTCGAGCGGGCCGCTGCCGGTGAACGGATCACCCTGACCAATCGCGGGGTAGCCCGCGCCATGTTAGTGCCCATGACCAACGATCCCCGACCCATTGGTTTCACCAGCGAAGAGTTTTGGGACATTTTGGAGCATTATCAGATGGACCCTGGAGCATGGGATGACATCCGTGGTCCCGGTGACACGATTGGAGAAGACGGCCTTGGCTAATTCGATAGGTGTCATCGTTGATACGAGCATCTTTATTGCTCTGGAGCAGGGGCGGCGACTCCAACGAGTTGACATGCCACCGGTGCGGGCGATTTCCGTGGTAACGCTGGCAGAACTGAGGTTGGCGGTTCTCAATGCTCCCGATACATTCACTCAGGCCATACGACTCCAAACGCTGGAGCGAGCCGTCAAAGTGCAAGCTGTCCCCATCGATGAAACCATCGCTTTTCAGTGGGCAGTCCTGCGATCTGCTGCCCGCTGCCTTTCACAAAGCCGGATCAACGATCTCTGGATCGCTGCCACTGCGCTTGCCCTCCGAGTGCCCGTCGTCACACAAGACGACGGATTCGCCCGCCTGGCTGAGGTGGGCGGTCCCAGAGTCATCCGAATTTGATAGACGAAACCGCTGTTATCAAGCGACAGCGTCGAGGCACTTAACCATGGCCTGGGCGAATCCAGCTAGGTTGTCGTAAACCATATTGTGACCTGCCCGGCGCACCGTCAGCACCTGGACTCCGTGACGAGGCAACTCGTCGAAGTCGGGATCGGGCTTTAGCGCCACAGGTGGCACAATAAAACCATGATCATCGCAGTCAACATCGACGGGAACCAGGTGGGAACAGGGCTGGGACGCGCTCACACCATGGCAGTGGCCGACGTCCAACAAGGCGAAATCGCGTCATGGGATGAGGTGGAGGTGGGCTGGGACGTCAGCCACGACCAAGCACCGTCGCATGAGACACACCATGCCCGCATCGTCAGTTTTATGCGAGAAAATCATGTGGAGGCAGTCGTCACGGGACACCTCGGCCCGCCCATGGCGCACACGCTGAGCCTAATGGGCATCGCCTTGTTCGCCGGCGCCAGCGGACCGGCTCGAGACGCGGCGCTGGCAGCAGCCGAGCAACTGGAACGCTGACGATCATCCTGAAACTCTTGTAGCCGCCAGGAAGTGGCCGACGACCACTTGGTTAGGGTCCACGATCAACTGTCTGAAAACATTGTCGAGGCCAAATCATCCGCGTAACGTCAGTAGCGTCGGCCATAATAGAAGTACGACCGAAACGGAGGTGCCATGACCACTGACACGAGATTCACGTTACCGCTGTACACGGTCTCGCTGGCAGCTTTCCACCTGGCGATGCCCGCAACCACATTGAACACCTGGAGTGACAAGTCCAATCTGCTGACCATGCTGCCTGGCCAAGGACGGGAGCCGCGCCTGCCTTTCATCGGCCTGGTTGAAGCACAGTTGTACCGCGAACTGAGGAAAGCCGGACTGTCAATGCAGGCTATCACCACAGGCATGACTGCGGTGCGACGCGAGCTTGGGGACCGGATGCTGGAGAAAGGCGTCCTGGCTCACGACGGCCGAGACATTCTGATGAATCTGGCAACGAGCGGTGATCCCCACTGGGAGAGGGCTCGTGACCAGCAAGGTGGCCTGCCGAAGATCATCGATATTGGACTGAAGCCGATCATTTACACCGATGACCATCTGCCAGGGCGAGTTCGTCTGACGGCCTACGGTGACACTTCAGTTGTGGCCGATCCGCATTTCGCTTTCGGACAACCGATCGTCGAGTCGTCTGGAGTGCGGGTAGAGGACATTTTGGGAATGTTCAAGGCTGGTGAGAAAGCAGCCACCGTTGCCGAGGAAATGGGTGTGAGCCGCGATGACGTCGAATCCATCGTCCGAACCCACCTTGCCCTCGCGGCCTAAGGTACTGATCGACCACAGCCTCGGGCGTGTGGCGATGCCCGCTTTCTTCCGCGACGCCGGGTATGAGACAACCACAATTTCCGAGATGTTCGGCAGAACCGATGTCCGCGACGTTGACTGGATCGCCGAAGCGGGCAGGCTCGACCTCGTGGTGGCACACAAGGATGCCAGAATCCGTTATCGACCCGCCGAGCGACAAGCTGTTCTCCAAGCGAAACTGAGAATGCTGTGCTTGACCAGCGGCAACATGACGGCCCATGATCAAGTTGAATGCTTCCGGCAGAACATGACGGCTATCGAGAAATGGTGGCCGAAACCTGGGCCGTGGCTTCTTGCCGTGAGACGCACCGGCATTGAGGAACTACCACTGGTTGACGACGAGAGCGATCCTTGGACGTCGACTTCGTCATCGCCAACGCGAAGACCATTGCTGACAACGCCTTCGGTCAGACGCGAGACGAAGTGATCACAAGCCGAAGGTTAAGAGCCGAGCAGCGCCACGAATGACCACCTCCAGCGCGGCGTCTTGCCAGCGTCTTGAGATCCGTAGCACCCACGCCACCGTGCCGCTTTCCCGATGGTAAGACGCCGATAAGTCGCCGGAGAACCAAAGAATCCCTAGCCAAACCTTATCTGACTAGGGATTCCGATTGTGCGCGAGAGAGGAGTTGAACCTCCACGCCCTTATCGGGCACTGGCACCTGAAGCCAGCGCGTCTGCCATTCCGCCACTCGCGCGCGTCCATCCTCACGGATGTAGCCTAACGAGATTACCACGATTTGACCTCGCTTGCATAAGCGAACAAGGGATTAGACCTCGCCAGGGACACCACCTCCAAAATTGGCGTTGAGTGGTGGATATTTCCGAACGTCCGCAAGCGAATACTGAAATATCCCGCGCTCAACGCTCGCTCGGTCCTACCCTCACGTGGCAGCAGACTAGACGTGGCTGGACGGTCTGGTCGCATCCGCTGGGCCGAACCCTCATGCGACCGTGGCCTAACCAGCTCGCACTCGACACCCGACAAACTGTCCCCCGCGCCATCGTCGCCCCAACACGCGCTGTGAATAGGTATCCCCGGTCTCGCGTATCTTAAGCGACTTCTCTATAGTGGAAGGTGGCTTCGTTGGCGTTTCACGGCAACGAAGGCGGGTGCGTGTTCACAGTGCACCCACGCCACATCCACCTACTAGTTTTCGGACGTGATATGACTGACGTAACCAAGACACCATCCACCAGCGAACCACACCAAGACTCATCGCCGAAGTACCCCGGCGTCCCAGAAGTCATCAACGGCAATGGTGCCGTGGCCTATGTTATGAAACACGTCTGCGGCGGCGTAATCGGTTATCCCATCACGCCGTCAACCGAAATTTCCGAGACCTTCGAGTTCTTCCGTGCCGAGGGCCAGATGAACGTCTGGGGCAAGCACCCCTTCTTCGTCGAGACCGAAGGTGAGCATTCGGCCCAGTCGGGCGCTCTTGGCGCTGCGTTGGTCGGCGGCAATTACGTCAGCAACGCCTCGTCGGCCCAGGGCATCCTGTACGGCATCGAGTCGCACTATGTGACAGCCGGCAAGAAGGTCGGCGGCTTCGTGCTCCAGGTAGCGGCCCGCGTCGTCTCCAAGCACTCACTGAACGTCATGGCCGGCCACGACGACGTCTACGCCCTGCTCCCGGCAGGCTACACGATTTTGTTCGGTTCGAACCCCCAGGAGGCAGCCGATCTGGCCGCCATCTCCTACCGCACGAGCGCGCTGTCGCTGATGCCGGTGGCCAACGTGATGGACGGGTTCGCCACCAGCCACGTCATGAGCGAAGCCCTTCTGCCAGAGCCGGAACTGCTGCATGACTACCTGGGCGATCCCACCAGCTACATCCCCTGCCCGACCGTCGCCCAAGAAATCCTGTTCGGCGCCAAGGGTCGCGTCTTCCAGTTGAACGCCTGGTGCACCCGTCACGCCCGTGACTTCAAGGCAGACGACCTCAAGGCACTGCGGGATCAGATGGACGCCAAGGCCGACATCATCGAGGAGGACAACGACGGTGCTCTGATCGGCACGACGCTCGCCTGGGTGCCTGACCAACTGCAAGGCAAGTGGCGCCGCGCCTGGCTGGGCGCCCATCAGAAGGGCACCCGCGAACTGGTCCCGGCCCTGGTCGATCCCCACAACCCGGGACTGACCGGTCCCGTCCAGAACCAGCCGGACTTCCAGGCCGGCGCTGCTGACCACCGCGTGCACTTCGCCTCGGCCGTGCCGGGGATCGTCCGCCAAGCCATGGCCGACTACGGCCAGCTGACCGGCCGCGAATACACCCCGGTCATGTGCTACGACACTGAGGACGCCGACTACATCATGGTGGGCCTGGGGTCTATCACCGAGGACGTCCGGGCCGTCATCCCCTACCTGCGCAAGCAGGGCCTCAAGGTGGGTGTCGTCGCCGTCAAGCTCCTGCAGCCCTTCCCCGAGGCTGAGCTGGCTGACGCCCTGAAGAACGCCAAGGCCGTGACGGTGCTCGAGCGCTCCGATGACAACGCCCTGACCCGCTTCGTGACGGCCACCCTGTTCAAGGCCCGCGCCAACGCCGACAACCCCGGCGCCTACGACGCCATCCCTGCTCTCAAGCACACCCCCAAGCTGACGACGGCCATCTTCGGCCTGGGTGGCCACGACGTGCAACCGCGCCATCTGATCGCCGGCTTCAAGAACATGGCATCGGACAACCGTTCACCACTGATCTACCTGGGCACACAGTTCTTCAACGACAAGAAGGACGGCCACTTCGCCGAACTGCAGGCCAAGATGAAGGCCGCCTATCCCGAGACGGAACTGATGGCCCTGGAGACCGAGCCCAACCCCAAGCTGCTGCCGAAGGACGCCATGCGTGTGCGCTTCCACTCGGTCGGCGGCTACGGCACCATCGCGACCGGCAAGTTGCTGACGGACATCCTGGCCGGCATGCTGGCGATGCATTCGAAGTCGGCGCCCAAGTACGGCTCTGAGAAGTCGGGCGCGGCCACCAACTTCTACATCACGGTCTCGCCGGAGCCGGTGCTGTTCACCAACAACGACATCGAGGACGTCGAGGTCGTCATGAGCCCCGACCACATGGTCTTCCGTCACACCAACCCGCTGAAGGGGCTGGCCAGGCACGGCACGTTCATCCTGCAGTCGGACAAGGCGCCGATCGACGTCTGGCGCGAGTTGCCTGGCTTCGCTCGTCAGTACATCCGCGACAACAAGATCAACTTCCGGGTGGTGGACGCTTTCGCGGTGGCCCGCCAGGACGCCCCGACCCCCGAGTTGGAGACGCGCATGATGGGCATCGCCTTCATCGGCGCGATGCTCGAATCCGTCGACCAGCTCAACGAGGGCGGCGATCTGGACGCCACCTTGGTGCGGGTGCGCGACGAGCTGACCAAGAAGTTCGGACGCAAGGGCGAGGCGATCGTCGAGTCGAACATGATGGCCATCCACCACGGCATGGACGCCACGGTGATCGTCGACTACGACACGGACGAGTTCCGCGCCATCGACGCCGCCCCGGCCACACCGCCGACCCGCACCGCGGCGCTCAGCGCGTCCATGTGCCCGGCCGCTTCCGCCGAGGGCGTCACAGGCCTGTTCGATCCCGCCTACTACGAGGAGATCGTCGCCAAGCCCTTCCGCGAAGGCACCATCGGGGAGTCCCCAGTGCTGCCCGGCACCGGCTTGTTCATGCCGCCTGCCACAGGCGCCTTCAAGGACAAGGGCTTGTTCCGGCGCACCGTCCCCATCTTCGACCCGTCCAAGTGCACGGGCTGCATGGAGTGCACGATCGCTTGCCCGGATTCAGCCATCCCGAACACGGTGCACGAGATCACGGACATCCTGCGTCTCGGCATCGACCAAGCCGGTTTGGCCGCAGAAGACAAGCTCGCGCTGACCGATAAGGCCAGCGATTGGGCCGACGCCACCCGGGCCGGACTGCTGGCCAACGCCAAGGCCACGCCCGTCCAGTCCGCCAAGTCGGCTGCCGCCACCGTGTTCTCCGGCGAGCTGGTCGCAGCCGCTGAGTCCGCCGCCGAGGCGGTCGCCGGATTCCCGGTGGCCACACCTCGCCCCTTCTTCGCGGCCATCGAGAAGTCAACATCAGGCCAAGGCGGTCTATACTCCGTGGTCACCGACCCCTGGAAGTGCACCGGCTGCCTAGAATGCGTCGACGTTTGCGGCCCGCACGCCCTCACCGGTGCGGACCAGACCCCCGAGATCCTGGACGGCATGCAGGCCACTTTCGAGTTGCTCACCAAGCTGCCGAACACGCCGGAGCGTTTCTCCAGTTCCGCCGACGGCGACCTCAAACGCCTGCTGCTCGACCACGCCAACTACTACTCGATCGTCGGCGGTCACGGCGCTTGCCGTGGCTGCGGCGAGGTGACGGCCACCCACCTGCTGACGGCCCTGTCGCGCAGCCGGGGGACGGCCCGCAACATCGCCCAGGCGGCCCGCTTGGAAGACGTCATCGAGCAGCTTTACGCCAAGCAAACAGATGTGAAGGACGACGACCGCCGCCGTCGCATCGGCAAACTGATCGGCACGCTGGAAGGCCGTCTGTACCTCTACGAGAGCGGCCCCACTGGCAACGGTCCGGCGCCGACGATCATCGCCAACGCCACGGGCTGCTCGTCTGTCTACTCGTCGACCCTGCCGTCCACCCAATTCATCGACCCGTGGGTCAACTCTCTGTTCCAGGACTCCCAGCCACTGACCGTCGGCCTCTACGAGGGTCTGGCGTCGCAGTGGATCGTCGAGATCAAGGCGCTGCGGGCTGCCGCCCTCGAGTTGGCGGACGATCCGGACGCCGCCACCAAGGTGCCAGACACCCTGTCTTGGCGCGATTTCACAGAAGACGAACGGGCTCTGCTGCCGACGGTGTTGTCCATCGCCGGTGACGGCGCGGCCTACGACATCGGCTTCGGCGCCATGAGCCGCGTGCTGGCCATGGGCACCCCGGTGAAGATGCTGGTGCTCGACACGGGCAGCTACTCGAACACCGGCGGGCAAGCGTCCACCGCATCGTACACCGGACAGGACTCCGACTTGGCGCGGTATGGCAAGGCGCATGCCGGTAAGGCTGAGACCCGCAAGGAACTGAGCCTGCTGGCGGCCTTCCACCCGTACGTCTTCAGCGCCTCGACGTCGACCGCTTACCACGCGCACTTCATGGACGCGACGATGAGAGCACTGGAGTTCGAGGACGGCGGCGCGCTGATCGTCGTCTACACCCCGTGCAGCACCGAGAATGGGCTGGCCGAGGATCTCTCGAACGCCCACTCGATGGCGGCGGTCCAATCGCGCTTGGCCCCCATCTTCGTCCACGACCCGCGCGGCGGCGACTCGCTGCCAGAGCGGTTCTCGCTGAAGGGCAACCCCGGCATCAACAACCTGTGGGTCAACCGCCCTCTGCAGTATTTGGATGACGACGGCAAGTCCCAGCTGATGCAGACGCCGTTCACCCCCGCCGAGTTCGCCTACGGCGAGGTGCGCTTCGTCAAGCAGTTCAAGCCGCTGGCTGACGACGCCGACGGCGTGCCGATCGCCGACTTCATCGAGTTGGACGATGACGACCGCACCGGCAAGACGCCGTTCATCTACGCGACCGACCGCAAGAAACACCTGATCAAGGTGGCCTGCGCCGCGCCCATCGTCAGCCTCGTCGAGCAGCGCAAGCACTATTGGCAGACGCTGCAATTCCTGGCCGGCGTAGGCGCCAAGCCCGCCCCGGCGGTGGTCCAGGCGGCAGCCGAGATCAAGGCCGACTACGACGCCGAAGCGGCGGCTCAGAGCCAAGACGCCACCATCGACGCCATCGCTGAGGCGCTGGTCACCCTGGTGGCGGCCAAGAAGCCGGACGCGGCGGCTGTCGTCGCACCGCTGTTGGGTGGCACGCCCACCCCGTCAGCGGGAGCCCCGGCCCCCAGCGCAACCGCCTCGGCGAACCCGGGGCTGGCCATCTGGCTGGATCCAGACGACGAGCCGAAGTGCAGCGATTGCGCCACCTGCTACCAGGAGTTGCCCGATCTGTTCGAGAAACACACCATCATGGTGGACGGTGAAGCTAAGGACGTCGCCCACTTCAAGCCCGGCACCCTGGACGGGGTCGATGTGACAGACGACATGCAGAAGAAGTTCGACAGGGTCAAGAACACGTGCGATTCGGAGATCATCCAGTGAGCGTCCAAACGATAAACCCACCAGTTGGCGACGTCCAAACCTGGCTGGCCGCCAAGAACCAGGCGACCGCAGCCCAGGCCCAGATGGCCAGCCTCGGATCGTCCCAAGCTGTGGAAGCCTTCCAGGCCAAAATGGCCATCCTCGAGCATCTGTTGCTGGACGACCCGGCGCAGTTCCGCGGCATTTTCGTGACGCAGGCCCTGGCGGGCGTGGCAGACGAGTTCCGCCAGGACGGGCCCCTGAGCCGCAGTTTCACCTGCAAGCTCTGGGATCTGCTGCTGGTGGGTGACGCCACGTCCATCGCGTTGATGCGCTTCATCTGGTGGCTGCCCGTGGGACGCAAGCGCAAGTTCATCCAGGCCATCGACGAGCACCTGTCCGACCGCTATCCGCTGTTCGCCGGGCTGTCGCAGGGCTGGCCGGCGTCCGTCGCAATCCCGCCGATGATCCGCGAACCAGACGACCGGGTTAAGGACTTCTCGCTTGTCAATACCGGCTATCTCGGCTACATGGCCAAAGGCTACACCCTGCGTGAGATCGAGTTGATCGTCTGGCTGGAAGCCCTGCGCGACAAGCAGTGCGCGGAAGCCCCCTGCGAGTTCGGCATCGAAGAGGAGGGCAAGCCAGAGCTCAAGGGCGGCTGCCCGGTGCAGATCAAGATCCCCGAGATGTTCGACCTGTTAGGCCAGGGCAAGTTCGACGAGGCGCTCAAGATGCTTGAAGGCTGCAACCCGCTGCCCGATGTCACTGGCCGCGTCTGCCCGCAAGAGTTGCAATGCCAGGGGGTGTGCATCCACAAGCACTCGATGACCATCGGCCAGGTCGAGTGGTTCCTGCCGCAGTGGGACAAGCTGGCCCATCCCGGCGCCGCACTGGCCCGCCTGGCCGGGACGTCCGACCCCTGGAAGGTGGCCGCCAAGCCGCCAGTGGCGGTCGTCGGCTCCGGCCCGTCCGGCCTGATCGCGGCCTACCTGTTGGCGCGCGAAGGCTTCCCTGTCACCGTCTTCGAGGCCTTCCACCTGTTGGGAGGCGTGCTGCGCTACGGCATCCCCGAATTCCGTCTGCCCAACGAGCTGATCGATGACGTGGTCGAGAAAATCGAGGCCCTGGGCGGACGTTTCGTCACCGACTTCGTGGTTGGCAAGACGGCCACATTGGACGACATCAAGGCAGCCGGTTTCCAGGCCGTCTTCGTCGGTTCCGGCGCCGGCCTGCCCATGTTCATGGGCGTGCCGGGCGAGCACCTGCTCAACATCATGAGCGCCAACGAGTTTTTGACGCGCGTCAACCTGATGCACGCCAACCTGGATGATTACGCCACGCCGCTGCCCGCCGTGGCCGGCAAGCGGGTGCTGGTGATCGGTGGCGGCAACACCGCCATGGACGCCGCCCGCACCGCCCGTCGCCTGGGCGGCTCCGTCACCATCGTCTACCGCCGGACGCGCGCCGAGATGCCCGCCCGTGTCGAAGAACTGGAACACGCCCTCGAAGAAGGCATCGAACTCATGCCGCTGCGCGGCCCCGTCGAGTTCATCGGCGACGAGAAGACCGGTTTCGTCGTCACCGCCCAGTGCGCGGTCATGGAACTGGGCGAGCCGGACGCCTCCGGGCGCCGTCGTCCCCAGGACACCGGCGAGCGCGAAGAGATGGCGGCCGACCTGGTGATCATGGCACTGGGCAACTCGTCCAACCCCATCATCAAGGATTCTCAGCCCGATCTGAGCGTCACCAAGTGGGGCACCATCGCGTTGCACAAGGAGCACTCGCAGGAAACCACGAAGGCCGACGTGTACTCCGGTGGCGACGCCACCCGGGGTGGCTCGACGGCCATCAATGCGGCCGGTGACGGTCAGAGCGCAGCCGGGGAGATCCTGGACAAACTCAGTCATGGTTATGAGCCCGTCCAGGTCAAGACGCTTGTGGCGTCGGCTGACAAGTACACCAAGATGGCTTCTGAGATACCCGTTGTGCTGGCCAAACGGCACCTCAGCCTGGGTATCGAGGAACTGGTCGTGCGGGCGCCAGCCATCGCTGCTGCCGCCAAGGCCGGACAATTCGTCCGCGTGCTGCACAGCCCCAAGGGCGAGCTGATCCCCCTGACGCTGGCCGATTGGGACGCTGCCGCCGGCACCATCACTTTGGTGATCCAGGACATGGGCGTCAGCTCACACCTGATAAACCAGATGCAGGTGGGCGACGCCTTCGTCGGGGTGGCCGGCCCGCTGGGCCTGCCCAGCAAGCTGGAGAAGTTCGAGGCCGACAAGACCGTGGTGTTCACCGCCGGCGGGTTGGGCTTGCCGCCCGTCTACCCGATTATGCGCGAGCACCTGCGCTTGGGTAACCACGTCACCTTGATCTCGGGCTTCCGCACCAAGGACCTGATGTTCTGGACGGACGAGGGCGAGCGTGTCCCCGAGTTGCAGAAGGAATTCGGTCCGCTGCTGGATGTCATCTACACCACTGACGACGGTTCGTTCAACATCAAGGGTTTCGTCACCACGCCGCTGGAGACCATGCTTGAAGACGACAAGGCTGGCAAGTCCGCCCGCCACATCGCGGAGATCACCACCATCGGCCCGCCGATGATGATGAAGGCCGTCAGCGACCTGACCAAGGGTTATGGCGTCCACACGGTGGCGTCGCTGAACAGCATCATGGTCGACGCGACCGGCATGTGCGGCGCCTGCATGGTGCCGGTGATGATCGATGGCAAACTGGTGCGGCGCCACGCCTGCATCGACGGCCCCGAGATCGACGCCCACATCATCGACTGGGCCAAGTTCCTGCCCCGCTTCCGCCTGTTCAAAGAGCAAGAGGCGGTGGCGAAAGCTAAAGCCGGGATCTAGCATTTAGCAAAGCTGCGGTGGCCCAATGGGTGCCGCAGCTTTCTCGTACCCGGGCTTGTGCTGTATCCGCTGCATCGAAAATCGTATAACGAAAACTCCGAAAATCGTATAACGGATTGCCCGAAAATCGTATAACGGATTGCCCGAAAATCGTATAATGGACAGCGATATGTTGTTTACTGTCGCATTAGCAAGAGATTGAGAGGCTGTCCATGACGCTTCAGGAACCCGGATACCGGCCGCGCCTGCTCGATCCCATCATAGAGCAGGATCTGCGCTCGTTCGGCGCGGTCAACATCGAAGGCCCCAAGTGGTGCGGCAAAACCTGGACTAGCTTGGCACATGCTGAGTCAACATTCTTCCTGATGGATCCCGACGGCGACTTCGCTAACCGCCGCTTAGCAGAACTCGAACCATCCGCTGTCATGGACGGTGCTGCACCCAGATTGCTGGACGAATGGCAGGAAGTCCCAGCGCTCTGGGACGCCGTCCGATTTCATGTGGATCGCGCTGGGCAACCCGGCCGATTCCTGCTGACGGGATCAACCAAGCCACACGACAAACCTCGGCATTCGGGTATTGGACGCATAATCACCCGTCAGATGCGTCCCATGAGCTTAGTCGAATCCGGCGACTCAACGGGCGCAGCATCACTGACCGAATTGTTCGGCGGACAAACATTGCGACCAGTCCAATCGGATATCACACTCGAGGGCCTGATCGAACTGGCCCAACGAGGGGGATGGCCAGCAGTTGTTCGGATGCATGACAGTGATAATTCAGGGAACCTGGCTAGAGGGTACATTGATCAACTCGTGCGTGTGGATATCCCGCAGGCGGCTGGCCGGACATTTGACTACACCAAACTGCGCGCCGTCATTGGTTCGCTAGCTCGCAACACTGCGACATTGGTGCAGATTCCAACAATCGTCCGCGACATGAGTCAGTGGTTCGGTACTGAGGCTACAGAAGCGACCGTGCGCGTCTACCTGGACGCTTTGCGCAGCCTTTATGTGTTAGAGGAGATTCCTGCCTGGAGCCTAGGCCTACGTTCGTCGTCCAAACTACGAAAGTCACCCAAACGGATATTGGCGGATCCCTCACTGGCGATCGCTGCGATGGGTGCCACCCCTGCCACGTTAAAAGCCGACTTGTTCACCTTCGGCTTCGTCTTTGAATCACTCTGTCTTCGCGACTTGCTCGTGTACGCAGACACGATAGGTGCAAGCGTCAGCCACTACCGTGATGATTCCAACCTTGAAGCCGACGCAATCATTACACTGCGAGATGGTCGTTGGGGGGCAATCGAGATCAAACTCGGGACGCGCCAAGTGGACGACGCTGCCACCAACCTGCTGCGCCTGGCTACCAAGATTGAGGCTGGTGGACACCCGCGCCCGGCAATGTTAGCGGTGATTGTGGGTGTCGGCGGTGTCGCGCAGACTCGCCCCGACGGAGTTCACGTCATCCCGGTCGACATACTTGGTCCTTGAGAGTTGAGCGTCGCTGAACAGCATCATGGTCGACGCGACGGGCACGTGCGGAGCCTGCATGGTGCCGGTGATGATCGACGGCAAACTGGTGCGGCGTCACGCCTGCATCGACGGCCCCGAGATCGACGCCCACATCATCGACTGGGCCAAGTTCCTGCCCCGCTTACGCCTGTTCAAGGAGCAAGAGGCGGTGGCGAAAGCAAAAGCCGGGATCTGATACCGATCAATGCTGCGGTGCCCCACGGTGGGTGCCGCAGCATTCTCATACCCAGCGCGGTAGTCTGGAATCGGTAACGACTCCATAACGTGAGGACCCATGATGAACCTGCGATACCTGTCAGTCACAGAGCAAGCCCGTTTGGTGGCCGCAGGCCAGGTGAGCGCCCGCGAGCTGACGCAACACTGCCTCGACGTCATCCAGCGGTACAACCCCGACATGAAGGCGTTCATCAACGTGCTGGTCGACGAGGCATTATCCCGGGCTGACGAACTCGACGCCGAACTGAGCCGCACCGGCCAGCCGGTGGGTCCGCTACACGGCGTGCCGATCGCCGTCAAAGACGAGTACGCGGTGCGCGGGGTGCGCACCGGTTACGGCACCAACTGCACCCGTCATCCAGCTCCTGACGACTGCGAGGTCGTGCGACGCCTACGGGCAGCCGGGGCGATCATCATTGGGGTCACCGCAATGCCGGAGTTCGGCCAGTGGCCGCTGACCGAGTCCGCGACCCACGGCTACACCCGCAACCCCTGGAATCGGGAGTGCTCGGTGGCCGGCTCCAGCGGCGGCACCGCTGCGGCCGTGGCGTCTGGCATGGTCGCCGCCGGCCTCGGTGGCGACGGCGGTGGTTCTATCCGGCTGCCATCGGCCTGGTGCGGCCTTTTCGGCCTGAAACCGCAGCGCGGGCGCCATTCGCTGGCGCCGGACACCAACCTGTGGCACGGCCTCGGCGTGGTGGGCCCACTGACGCGCACCGTCGCGGACAGCGCCTTGCTCAACGACATCATGGCCAGCCACCTGCCCAGTGATCTGTACCAGGCCGAGCCCTGGGCAGAGCCACTGACAACCGCCATCACCCGCGACCCCGGCCAATTGCGCGTCCTGCTCGCCGAGAACCCGGCCTCCGGGCCGAAGCCAGATCCGCTGACCAGCGCCGCGCTGCACGCCATGGGCAAGCTGCTGGAGGACGCCGGGTATCACGTCGAAATCGGGAACCTGCCCAAGTACGCGCCGGGCCTGGCCATGATCGGGCAGATGGCCGGTGGCGTCAGCGACGAGATCAAGAAGCTCGACCTGCCCGAGCGGCTTGAGGCCAGAACCTGGCACGCCCGCCGTCTATACAACCTGCTGGGCAAGACCGCCCCCGGCGCCGAGCGCAAAGGCGAGGCGTTGGCGAAACAGTTCAACACCGTTTTCGGCCAGTACGACATTTTGCTGACACCCACCATTCCCACCCCACCGATACCGGTCGGCCGTCTCAACGGCGTCGGCATCCTTGGCGCCATCACAGCGTCCCTGCCGCTGACCGCCTACACAGCGATCTGGAACGTCCTGGGCAACCCGGCCGCAGCAGTGCCAGCCGGGTTCACTCCGGACGGATTGCCGCTGTCCGTCCAAATCGTCAGCGCCCCGCACAACGAGCCGCTGCTGATCCAGGTGGCGGCGCAAATCGAGAAGGCCATGCCCTGGGACAACCGGCACCCGCTCGACTGACAATACCGGTGCAGACACCCGAGACACCCGTCCCAGCCTGATAAAATCAGTACCAGGCCATTTTTCGAAGGACAAATCATGCACGATAGTTCCATCCCCCGCGACCTGATCACCGTCACCATTGACGGCCACCCTGCCCAGGTGCAGTCCGGCCTCACCATTTTGCAGTCGCTGACCCAGGCTGGCGTCCACATCCCCAGCCTGTGCAACGACATCCGGCTGGAGCGCAGCAACGGCAACTGCGGCCTTTGCGTCGTGGAACTGGGCGACGAGGACAGGCGCAACGTCAAAGCCTGTATCACCCCGATTGCCGACGGCATGGTCATCACGACGCGGTCGCGCTCACTGGACGCCTACCGCAAACTGCGCCTGGAGCAATTGCTGACGGACCACAACGCCGATTGCGTGGCGCCCTGCCAGCAGACCTGCCCGGCGCACATCGACATCCAGAACTACCTGCACCGGGTTTTCGACGGCAACTACGAGGCCGCGATCCGCATCATCAAGGACACCAACCCATTCCCGAGCACGTGTGGCCACGTCTGCCCCCACCCCTGCGAGGCCCAGTGCCGCCGCGCTCTTGTGGACACCCCAGTGGGCATCAACAACGTCAAACGCTTCGTCGCGGATTGGGACTTGGCGCTGCAGCAGCCGTGGATACCGAAGCTGTCGCCCACCACCGGCAAACGCATCGCCATCGTCGGCGCCGGGCCGTCCGGCATGACAGCCGCCTACTACCTGGCACTGGCCGGGCACAAGGTGATCATCTACGAGAAGCAGCCCCAACCCGGCGGCATGATGCGCTACGGTATCCCCGAGTACCGCATGCCAAAGGCCCAGCTCGACCGCGAGATCGACATCCTGCGCCAGATGGGCGTCGATATCGTCTGCAATCGCTCGTTGGGCGTCCACCTCCACTTGACCGACCTGCGGCACACCTACGACGCCGTCTACCTGGCCTTCGGATCATGGCAGGCCACACCACTGTCCATCGATGGCGACAACCTGCCCGGTGTGACGCTGGGCATCAACTGGCTTGAGAAGGTGACCAAGGGCGCCGAGGATTTCCCGCTTGGTGACGACGTGATAGTCATCGGCGGCGGCAACACGGCCATCGACTGCGTTCGCGTGGCCCTGCGCAAGGGCGCCAAGAACGTCTCGCTGGTCTACCGTCGTACCCAAGACGAGATGCCGGCCGAACCGCACGAGATCCGCGACGCCATCGCCGAGGGCGTGCATACGACGTTCCTGACTGCCCCCAGCCGCATCACACTGGGGGACGACGGCAAGAAGCTGTTGCACTGCATGAAGATGGAGTTGGGCGAGCCGGACCGGTCGGGACGCCGTCGTCCCATCCCCGTCGAAGGCAGCGACTTCACGATGGAAGCCGACACCATCATCGGCGCTATCGGCCAAGCCACCAGCACCCAGTTCCTTTACAACGACCTGCCGCTCAAGCTCGGCCGCTGGGGTGATATCTCTGTCAACGGCAAGACCATGGCCACTTCAGAGGACGGCATCTTCGCCGGCGGCGATTGCGTCACCGGGCCGGCTACCGTCATCCAAGCGATCGCTGCTGGGGGACGGGCTGCCCGCGCCATCGGCCAGTACGTCATGACTGGGGCCATCACGCCGTCGCGCGAGACCTACAATTGCTCGCGCGGCACACTGGAAGACTTGCCGCGCCACGAGTTCGAGGAGATGCCCCGGCTGGCCCGGCTGCCGATGCCGCAACTGGCAGTTGATAAGCGCATCGACAACTTCGACATGGTCGATCTGGGTTTGACGGACGACGAGGCCCGGGCCGAGGCGGCGCGCTGCCTGCGCTGCGGTTGTGACGTCCGTCACAACTGCCAGTTGCGCACCGAGGCGACCGCCCACAAGATCAATTTCGAGCAGCCGCTGCACACCCGTCCCCGCCTGCCGGTCGACGTCTCCCACCCGTTCATCATGCGCGACCACAACAAGTGCATCTCGTGCGGCAAGTGCATCACCGCCTGCGCCGAGATCGAGGGCGTCGGCGTGCTGGCCTACCAGTTCGAACAGGGCCGCTTGACGGTTTCGACCTGGAACGGCCAGCCGCTGCAGACCACCGACTGCATCTCGTGCGGGCAATGCGTAACGGCTTGCCCGTGCGGCGCGCTGGACTACAAGCGCGAACGCAACAAGGTGTTCCGCGCCATCAACGACCCGTCCAAAGTGGTGGTGGGGTTCATCGCGCCCAGCCCTCGTTCCGTGATCGCCGACAAGTACGGGCTGGCGCCCGACCAGGCGTCCACCTTCATCGCCGGGCTGATGAAGGCCGTCGGCTTTTCGAAAGTGTTCGACTTCTCGTTCGCCGCCGACCTGACCATCATGGAGGAGGCGACGGAGTTTCTCAACCGCGTCGACGCCGGCGGGGTCATGCCGCAGTTCACCTCGTGCTGCCCTGGTTGGGTCAACCTGGTCGAACGCCGGTACCCAGAGCTGATCCCCCACCTTTCGAGTTGCAAGTCGCCGCAGGCGATGATGGGGGCGACGGTTAAGAGCCACTATGCCAAGATGTTCGGCGTCAGCCTGGACGACCTCTACGTCGTCTCGATCGTCCCCTGCTTGGCCAAGAAGTACGAGGCAGCCCGGCCGGAGTTCGCACCGGACGGCCTGCGGGATGTGGACGCCGTGCTTACGACGACCGAGTTCCTCGAAATGGTCGACATGCGGCGCATCGACACGCATGACATCGTCCCCCAAGCCTTCGACGAGCCGTACTCGCGGGTGTCCGGCGCCGGTGTCATCTTCGGCGCGTCGGGCGGGGTGGCCGAAGCAGCGCTGCGCATGGCCGTCGAGAAGATGACCGGCACTCCGCTGGAAAAGCACTTGGACTTCACCGCCGTCCGGGGGTTCGAGGGCTTCAAAGAGGCCGAGGTCGTCGCGGGCGGCAAGACCGTCCGCGTGGCCGTCATCTCCGGTTTGGGCAACGCAACCGACCTGATCCAGCGCGTCATCGCGGGTGAGGACGTCGGCTACGACTTCGTCGAGATCATGGCCTGCCCGGGTGGTTGCATATCAGGCGCCGGCAACCCGGCCCCCACCCAGGTGAACGAACTGGCCGACCGCCAGCGCGTCCTGTTCAGCATCGACCAGACGTCGGCCTACCGCAAGAGCCAGGACAACCCAGACATCCTGCGCCTATACGACGATTTCTACGGCGAGCCGAACTCTGACCTGGCGCATCGGTTGCTGCACACCACGTACCACCGGTTCGAATGTGAGACGGTGGTGGGTCCGGAACTGGAGATGTCACAGGGCTAATCACAACAACTCGCGTCACCGTCGGAGTCGAGCAGCTCCCTGTGGCGAGCCAACTCGTCGGCCACAACGGCTTCAAGTTCTTGGGTTGAGGGTAGAACGGCGCGGGCATCCGCCGGGAGGCCTTCGTAGTCGGCGACACCCAGCGCGGCACTCATGTTGGCCAATGTATAGCGCACAATGGCCTCGTTCTTGCCGGTGCACAGCAGGACACCGATAGTTGGTGCCTGCCGATTAGGGTCACGAAGCTCTGCGTCGACAACGCCAACGTACGCGGCCAGTTGACCGAGATAGCCGGGTGTGAAGTCATCAACCTTCAGTTCAACGACGACATAGCGTGACTGGGGAATGTGGTACAGCAGCAGGTCGGGTACTAACTCGTCGGTGCGTCCCTTCCGGTCGGTCACCGCGAACCGTACTTGCCGTCCCACGAATGCCATGCCGCGTCCAAACTCGGTCAAGGTGTCTTGCAGTCGATCCATCAGCGCCTGTTCGACGCTGCGTTCGTCCACCCGCTCGACGTAGGCCAAGTGCTCGAAGACGTACGGGTCTTTGACGAGTTGCTGGGCTAGCTCCGAATCTGGCGAGTCCAGTGCTGTCGCGAAATTGGTCGGCGCGGCGCCAAGTTGATCCTTCAGGCGTACCTTGATGAAGTGTTCCAAGACGTTCCGCTTCCAGCCCTCGGCGACCGCCCGTTCGGCATACCAGTCACGGTCTTCCTGTGTTTTCAGCCTGGCCAGGACGACCATCACGTGTCCCCATGGCAATTGGTCAGCGCAGTGCTGACCAATTGAGTCTAGAGACAACCATGCCTGCGCCATCATGCGCATGTACTTCAAGTTCGTCACCGACCAGCCGCTCTGGTTCGGAAATTCATGCCGCAGATCCTCGGACAGCCGGGCGATCACCTTGGCACCCCAACCTTCCTCCTCCTGCCGGACAAGGATGTCGTGTCCAACCGACCAGTACAACTGCAGTAGCTCGGTGTTGGCTGCCCGTGCCGCCCTCACTTGTGCAGTGCGAATCTTTTGCTTGATGTCAGCAAGCAGATCGGCGTACCCGACCGGTACATCGTCCAGATGCCCAACGCGTCGTGGGACAACTTGGTCCTTCGGTGCTAAGGGACCGTCAGCGTTAGCCATAGCTTCTCCTTTTCACCTCCTATTCTCCCTTTCGCCACTGACACTTTCTGCTTGACGGAGGCACGAGTCACGAAGCGGGTAGACTGGCCGCTTTCGTGACCACAGGCGAGATAACATTGTCGCATGGCGACGAAGGGCTGGTATCCGGATCCAGGCGGACAATTCCACTGTTACCGGTATTGGGACGGCTCCGAATGGTCGTCCGAAACCACCTCGGACCCCACCAGAACGCCACCGCCCCGCCCTCTACAGGATAGCCACCCCAATCAAGGCGGACGCGGCTGGGTCGTTGCCCTCGTGGTGTTGATCGTGCTGACGGTCGTGGCTGTCATCGTCATGTTGTTCGCCACTGGCGGCCTGCCGAACAACAGCGGACATGCCACGGAGGACAACAACTCGTCCAAACCAACCGTGAGCGCTTGGGACGAGACGAGCACACCAACGCAGACCCCGCCACCGCCCGATGACAACGGCGGTGTCTGGGTCGACTGCCCAGACTCCACGGGTGTGGGCAACACGCCACAGCCCGCCGGCAGAGTGGCAGCCGCAGGATTGTCGTTCGCCATCGAACCCGGCTACAGCACCGACGAAGGCTTCTACTTTTCCATGGCCTATGACTTCCATGGTGTGGGCCAGAGCATCCCATACGGCGACGGCTACTGGAGTTCGTCCGCAGTTGGACTGATCAGCTTTGCCGACGGGTTCACCGACATGCGGACCACCGCCCAACAAGCGATGCAGTGCTGGTCAATGACGTACCACCCGCGCGACACCGATCCCGACGTTCTGATCGGCGGCGAGCAGATGAGCATCTCGGGCCACGCTGCCTGGCATGTCCGGTGGCACATCATCTACACCGAGGACGAACCGATCGCCGGTGAAATACTGGATGTTATCATCGTTGACATGGGTGCGAGCGCCGACTACTTCGGCATGTTTATCTGCTGCCAGCCGGTGAACGATCCGGATTTTGCCCAAGAGATCGGCGATGCCATCGCGTCGCTAACGGTGACGTAAAGGGTAATGTGGTGCGCTGTGAGCGATCCGATACGTCCGTACCACCAATCCCCGCGCCGTCATGTGCCGCCTAACATCGTACAGCCGCCTTACGTCGGCATCATGGGCCCTGAGCGCTACCGTGGTTCGGACGTCCAGACACCCGAGGTGATCGAGGCCATGCACGAAGCCGGTCGCATAGCTGCTGACACGCTGGCGCTGGCCGGTGCGGCGGTGGCACCCGGAGTCACCACCGATGAGCTCGACCGTCTAGCCCACGAGTACATGATCGATCACGGCGCCTATCCGGCGTCACTCAACTACCGCGGCTTTCCCAAGTCAGTCTGCACGAGCGTCAACGAGGTGATCTGTCACGGCATACCAGACGCCCGCCCCTTGGAGGACGGCGACATCGTCAAGATCGACGTCACCGCCTACAAGAACGGCGTCCACGGCGACACCTGCGCCACTTTCTTCTGCGGCGATGTCGACGAGGCGTCCAAGCTCTTGTCCGAGCGCACCAAGGAGGCCATGGAGCGGGGTATCCGCGCCGTCGTCCCCGGGCGGCCGGTCAGCGTGATCGGACGGGTGATCGAGTCGTATGCCAATCGCTTCGGCTACGGCGTCGTGCGTGAATACACGGGCCACGGCGTGCATACCGCATTCCACTCCGGCTTGGTGATCCTGCACTACGACGAGCCACGGCTCGACACCATCATGGAGGTGGGCATGACGTTCACCATCGAACCGATGTTGACGATGGGCAGCCCCGATACCGTGCAGTGGAAGGACGGCTGGACGGTCTTGACCCGGGATGGCAGCCGATGCGCCCAGTTCGAGCAAACGCTGGTGGTCACACCGACGGGCGCTGAGGTGCTGACGGTGCCGTCTGAGTAGGCACGGTCAGCAAATTACTGCCGAAGACGAGTTGATGACAGTCGCCAAGAGCCTAAATGTCACTTTCCCGTGGCTAAAAACCCCTCGATAACTGCGAAAGTGACAGTGAGACCCAAAAATCCCCTCAAAAACATGGGTAATGCCACTACAGCGCCGTCCACCATCTTTCAATGGACGCTGAAGCGACGTTCAAGACCTACAGCGGTGTCCGGCTGAAGTTCAGGTGGCTGCGGGACGGCGTAGGCCCGCGCTGGCCCTGGTAATGCGATCCCGCCGCACTCGATCCGTACGGGTGCTCCGACGGCGAGCTGAGCCGGAAGAAGCACAGCTGCCCCACTTTCATGCCCGGCCACAGGTTGATCGGCAAGGTGGCGACGTTGCTCAGTTCCAGCGTCACATGGCCCTCGAATCCGGGGTCGATGAAGCCGGCCGTCGAGTGCGTCAGCAACCCAAGACGCCCGAGTGACGACTTGCCTTCCAGCCGTGCGGCCACATCGTCTGGGAGCTTGACGTACTCGTACGTCGACCCCAACACAAACTCACCTGGGTGCAGGACGAACGGCCCGTCCCCCTCCGGTGTGACCTCGCGGGTCAACTCGGACTGGTCCTCTGCCGGGTCGATGACCGCGTAACGATGGCTTTCGAAGACGCGAAAATACCTGTCCAGACGAACGTCGATGCTGGATGGTTGTACGAGTGAGGCGTCCCACGGTTCGATGCCCACGCGTCCAGCGGCCACCTGGGCCAAAATGTCACGATCGGAAAGCAGCATGGTCTCAGCGGCCTTGCAATATCGCCCGCGACGCCGAGCAGCCCAGCCGGGTGGCGCCCGCTGTGATCATGGCAACCGCCGTGGCATAGTCGCGGATGCCGCCAGAGGCTTTGACGCCCATCTCTGGCCCGACGCAGTGACGCATCAGCTCGACGGCATGGACGCTGGCACCGCCTGCGGGATGGAACCCGGTGGACGTCTTGACGAAGTCAGCCCCGCCGTCGATAGCCGCCTGACAAGCCAATTTGATCTCATCGTCGGTGAGCGCAGCTGACTCGATGATCACTTTGAGCAGCTTGGGGGACGGCACCTCGAGGCGGACAGCCGCCACCTGATCGGTCAGCGAGTCGCGGTCGCCCATGTGGACTTGGCCCAAATCGAGCACCATGTCGATCTCGTCCGCCCCTCGCGCCACGGACTGTTTGGCCTCCGCCGCCTTAATCTTGGTGGAGTGCTTGCCGGACGGGAATCCGACGACGGTGGCCACCTTGACGTCAGCCAATTCCACCGGCCCGACCTTGGTGGCCAGCGGCAGCATGGACGGCGATACGCAAATAGCGTAAACACCCAAGCTGACGGCCTCTTGGATCAGCGCCGAAACGTCGGACGGCACGGCGTCCGGTGTCAGCAATGTGTGGTCGATGTATTTGGCCAGCTCAGCCGTCGTCAAGTCATTTGTCATGCAACCAAGCCTACGTCCTCAAGCCTGTGGGGCGAATACACGCGTGGACTCCAGCCGAACGGGCGCTGATTACTGGATATTTCAAGATCTTTCAAGATACCGCCCATTGAACTTTGAAAAATCCGGCATTCAAACACAATACCGGTTCGCCAACCAACGGGATCTACAGTCAAACTGGCTAGAATGGATGGGCTCGCCCACCCGTTGAGAGGATCACCCATGACCGAACTGCACGACCAGATCATGACCGCCCTTGGCCGGGTGATCGACCCAGAAATCCGTCGGCCCATCACCGACCTCGGTATGATCCAATCCGTGGACATCGATGCGAGCGGACTGGTGCGGGTCAATGCCCTGCTGACCGTGGCAGGTTGTCCGCTCCAGGACACGCTGGCCCGCGACATCGAGACGGCGGTCCGAGGTGTCGATGGCGTGACGGATGTCGAGGTGAAGCTCGGGGTGATGGACGACGAACAGCGCACCGCCATGCGCACAACCCTTCAGGGCGCTGCCTATGCCGAAGCGCCGACCAGCCAATTCGAGGACACGCGAGTGCTGGCTATCGCGTCGGGCAAGGGTGGAGTCGGCAAGTCGTCGCTGACCGTGAATCTGGCGGTGGCGCTGTCGGAAATGGGCTACTCGGTGGGCTTGCTCGACGCCGACATCTACGGCCACTCGGTGCCAGCCATGATGGGGGTGGCCGACGAACATCCGATGATGGTCGAAGACTTGATCATGCCTGTCATGGCCTACAAGGTGGCAACCATGAGCATCGGCATGATGAAGGAATCCCGCGACCAGGTGATCGCCTGGCGCGGTCCGATGCTCGATCACGCCCTGACTCAGATGCTTCGTGACGTCTACTGGGGCCAGCTCGACTATCTTCTGGTCGATCTGCCTCCCGGCACCGGCGACATGCCGATGTCTGTGGGACGCCAACTGCCGGGCGCCAGTGTCTTGGTGGTGACGACGCCGAACGCCGCCGCCTACGAGGTCGCCGAGCGCGCCGGGACATTGGCCGGACGCATGCAGCAGCCAGTCATCGGCGTCGTCGAAAACATGAGTTGGCTGGACGCCGTCTGCCCCGATTGCGGCAAGCATCATCGGGTCGAGGTCTTCGGCAGCGGCGGCGGCACAGCAGCAGCCGATGCTCTGACCGAGCGCTTGGGCGCCCCCGTCCCCCTGCTAGCCCAGATCCCCATGGACATCGCAGTGCGCACTGGTGGCGACGACGGTCGCCCGGTCGTGCTGGCGGCCCCGGACTCCCCTGCCGCCGAAGCCATCAAAGACCTAGCCCGACTGATTGCCTCATGAGTCAATGACTGGTTAATGAGTGTGTGCTGTTGCACCGCGGGGGCGTTCCGGGACGTGATCGCTTCGCGATTCTTTCACGTCCCTGCACTCTGGGCCCCAGCATATCGGCGCTCCTTCGCAAGCTCGGACCGCTGCGAAAAGCAGCCCAAGCCCCCGCTTGCGCAACACCCCACACTCACAAACCATGGTTACAACTGGCTACGTAAGTGTCGCAGTGGGACCAGTCGCGTCGTCCACCACCGCCTGTTGCAGACTGCTGGTGGCGTCGTCCAGTGAGCGCTCGATACCGGCGAGGCTCGTCTTCGCATTGGCAAGACTGACGTCGATCCCGCTTTTCACCGGCAGGACCGTCCCCTCGAGGTCCTGTTTCAGACCGCTCACCTGGTTCTTGATGCTGTCCAGGTCGGCTTGGACGTCCTTCAGTATGGTGCGTTCAAGCAGACGCTTGGGGTTCAGATCGGCTGGGGTCAGGTCGTCGAACTCGGGCCCCAGTTGGGTCTTTATGGTGTCGGTGGCTGAATTTGCCACGTCACGCAAGTAGGCGATGATGCGCCCGGCCTTCTTGGCCAAATCTGGCACCCTCTCGGGACCGAAGAGGATGACGGCGATCACGATGATGGCCAATAGCTCGCCACCGCCGACGTCGAAAATCATCGGCGTCATGGCTTGCCCTCATCGCTGGTCATGGACCCAGTTTACCCGACGTCAATCAGTCAGCACCGCTCACAACCCCGGCCAGCTCGGCATTGTAGCCGTCCAACCACTGCTGGCAGATGCCCGCCATCTTTTCTCCGCGTCGCCACAGATCCATTGTGTCGGCCAACGGCTCGCTGCCGGACTCCAGCGCCGCGACCATTCGATCCAACTCAACCCGGGCTTGCTCGTAGCTGATCTCGGGTTCCTCGTCTGTGACCGTCTTGGGACGACCTCCCGACCCATCACCTGCCATTATGGCTTCTCCTTTCTTGAGTCAGCGCTATCCGCCAGCCCGACTTGTTCGACGCGGGTGTCAAGCCAGCCGTCTGCCAGTGTCAGCCGCACCTCATCGCCCACATCCACCGCCGCCACGCTGGTGACGGATTCACCGCCTGCCACGACTGCAATGGCGTAGCCCCGGCGCAGCGTCGACTGTGGCGACATCGTCCGTACCTTGTCCAAGGCATATTCGACGCCCCGTCGTTCGTCATCAATCCGGCGCGTCATACCCGCCCGCAAACGCGCCTGGGCTTGGCGCAGCCGCTCGTGGTGTGGTCCGAGCGTCGCCGCAGCGTCTTTGAGGACGGGACGGCTGCGTATCTGCTCAAGCCACGCCTGCTCGACTTGCAGGCGCCCCACCAACGATCGGCGCAACCGCGACCGCGCGTCTCGCAACACGGCGACCTCCTGGGCGACATCCGGGACGACTCGCTTGGCGGCGTCCGTGGGGGTGGACGCCCGCAGATCCGCCACAAAATCAAGGATGGGGCAATCCGGTTCGTGCCCGATGGCGCTGACCACCGGCGTCTTGGCTGCCGCCACCGCCCGTACGAGACCCTCGTCGGAAAACGGGAGCAGATCTTCGAGCGAACCGCCGCCCCGGGCGATGATGATCAAATCGACACTGGGATCGTCGTCCAGCTCACCAAGAGCCGTCATCACATCGCCGGCGCACCCAGCTCCCTGCATCAGTGCGTGGCGGACGACGAACCGCACCCCGGGCCAACGCAGCCGCGCGTTGGTCAACACGTCACGCTCAGCCGCAGAAGCCGCACCCGTGATCAGGCCGATGCCGCGCGGCAGGAATGGCAAGCGCTTCTTGCGGACGGCATCGAACAGCCCTTCAGCCTGCAACTTGCGCTTCAACGCCTCGAGTTGGGCCAGCAATAGGCCCTCACCCGCCACACGCAACTCGGCGCATTCGAACGTCAACTCAGCTCGCTCGGCGTACACCCGTGGCGTCAGCTTCGCCACCACCACCGTGCCCTCGACCAACGGACCAGCGGCGTCCAAAACCCCTGCCGTGCAGGTGATGACGGCCGACACATTCGACGCGGTGTCGCGCAGCGTCACAAACTGGGTCGGCGCATGACGGCGGCGCAACTCAATCACCTGGGCCTCGACCCAGATCCAGCCACAGCGCTCGACCCAGGCTTTGACCAACCCGACCGCGCGGCCCAAGGACGTGGCCTCTTCAGCCGTCCGCCCCGATCCCTGTGCCATCGTCGCCGTCCTTTCCAACCCATATCAACTTACACTTGAGATGTGACACATGAGCTTTGGCTGGCAGCGCCGCGCGGATACTGCGCCGGTGTCGAGCGCGCCACACAGGTCGTCTCGCTGGTGCTGCAGCGCCAGACCCATCCTGTCTACGTGCGCAAGCAGATCGTCCACAACCGCCATGTGGTGGCCAGGCTGGCCAGCCAAGGCGCCGTATTTGTCGACGAGCTTGATGAGGTACCCGAGGGCACCACGGTCGTCTTCTCGGCACACGGAGTCAGCCCGGCGGTCCGCGCCGAGGCGGCAGCCCGCCATCTGGAGGTGATCGACGCCACTTGTCCGCTGGTCACCAAGGTGCATCGCGAAGCCCAGCGGCTGACGTGCCCCGTCGTGTTGATCGGCCACGCCGGGCACGAGGAGGTCGAAGGTACCATGGGCGAGGCACCCGGTCGCATGTACCTGGTTGAAACGCCAGACGATGTGGCGACGCTGCCGCTAGACACCGACCAGCCGGTGGCCTGGCTCAGCCAGACCACGCTGAGTGTGGACGAGACACACCAGACCGTCGAAGCTCTGCGGGCCCGCTTCCCCAAGCTGATCGACCCGCCCAGCGATGACATCTGCTATGCCACCCAAAACCGCCAGCAGGCCGTCCGCGAACTCGCGGCGCGGTGCGATGTGGTGATCGTGGTGGGATCGGCGAACTCGTCCAACTCGATGCGCCTCGTCGAGGTGGCGCAGGCTTCCAATACCGTCACCCATCGCGTGGACAGCGCGGATGACCTAGACCCAGCCTGGTTCGACGCAGTGCGAAGCGTCGGGGTGACAAGTGGGGCATCCGTGCCGGACGACCTGGTACAAGACGTCGTTGATTGGCTGACGCACCGTGGCTGGCCGGACGCCCAGCAGCTCACGTCCGCCGAGGAAACGTTGCACTTCGCCCTGCCTGCCTCGGTGCGTTAGCCGACCGACCAACGCCTGCGGCAAACGGCGAGTCCGCGCATCGCACCACTTGGCTGGACGCCCGTGAGCGGTCGATTACCTGAACATCCAGCGACGCCGGGCGAGCAGTCCGACACCGGCCAGCAGGATGATCGCACCGGCCCACAGCGGAATCTGTGATACCACGCTACCGCCGGTGTCTACACCACCGCCGCCACCGCCACCGATGGATTCGAAGTTAGCTGTCACAGTGGTGGCATTGTCGGGCGTCGTGAAAGTCGTAGCCAGACTGTACTGATCACCGAAGCCGCCGCCGTCGGACGTCACCCAGCCGGCGAACTCATAACCCTTGTCGGCTGCTGCCGCTATGTCAACCACGGTGCCCTCTGGATATGCGCCACTGGCGTCAAGCGTGATGTGGCCACCAGTTGTGGACCGAACCGTCAGTCCGTAGTGCGAGACGATCTTCACAAACTGGTAGGTGTCGCTGTTGACGAACCCGGAATCCGGTGGCACGGCCGTGCCTGGACCTCCCGGATCGGCGGTGGTGGTGTTGTCCCAGTAAACGTAGATGCTGGGCGCCGTGAAAGTGCCAACCAACGCCGGGGAGGCACCTGCGCCTGCGATAGCCACCAACGTGCCACCGCTCATGATGATGTTATTGGGTGTGCCCGACATCCCGGGGCCCACGCCTGGGGCATCTGAACCACCTGTTGCGTTTACTTGGCCACCTGTCATGGTGATCACGCCACTGCCGGACTCAGTTCCACCGCCGATGCCAGCAGCCACACCGCCACCGGTCGCCGTGACGGAGCCGCCGGCAATAGTGATGTCGATCGGCTCACCCACGTCGCCACTGCCAACGCCAGAACCTCCATCACTGCCACCGGTAGCCGTCACAGTGCCGCCCGTGACCGAGATCCCTGGGCCGGCTTGCCCTTGGACGCCACCGCCGATACCGGCGCCACCACCAGCGCTGACCGAAGCATTCACCGTGCCACCGTTGATCTCAATGGCTGGCACGCCTGCGCGTTTCCCTCCACCGATACCGGCACCACCATCGCCACCAACCGCTGACACGTGACCACCGTCGATCGTGATCTTGTCGGCAGAACCCAAACAGGTGGAACCAGTGTCACAAAGCCCATTGCCAATGCCGGCCGCGCCACTACCGCCGAAGGCCTGGACAGTGCCGCTGTTGATGGAAACCTGGCCAACCGCGCTCCCGCCGCCGCCACCGATACCGGCACCACCAGCGCCACCTGTGGCCGTGACCGTACCGCCTTCAATTTTGATATCACCTTGAGAGCTGGCGCAATCAAGAGCGCTGCTCGTGCACAGTCCGGCTCCGATGCCAGCCGCCCCGTCCCCGCCTGTGGCATTGATCACGCCACGTACGCTCCAGACACTGCCAGCGACATCGTCTAGGGCGCCGCCGATGCCAGCGTTTCCGGTGTCGCCCGAAACCGTCACAACACCCACACTCGTCACGGGATACTCGATCGTTATCGCCAGAATTGACCCCTGCGGCACCAAGATGCCGGGCTGGCCCGTGCTGGGCGTCACATCCAAACTGGCTCCATTACCGAGGATTATGTACACCGCATCGCTGATGACCAACGTGTGGCTGAGCGAGACGGACCCGGTCACGTAGTACCAACCACCAGTCAACGTGCCACCTGGAATGTCGGCATCACTGGCGATCTTGGTGGCAGGGCAGGTGAACACGGTGCCATCTGACCCGAGGCAGTATACGGTCACGCTGTTCGCTGCCGCCCGGGGCGCCCCAACGACCACTGACAGCAGCGCTAAAGCCACTGACACCATCACCACTACGGCATGTGCCAACTTCCGACGGTGTTTGGTCGGTATGAACGCATACCCTGCGGCTTTTTCACCGCTATTCATGTTCAAGGACATCGGCGTCGGCTTTCGCTAGATGACTACGGCAGATACTATACCGTGCGATAGTGGACGACTCAACGCATCGACACGTCGCACAGGGTATTACCATTGGACTTGACCTCCGTCCAAAGAAAGGATGACGATATGACAGTCCGTCAGATACTCGCTGAAGAGCGTGACGCGGCCCGCCGGGTGCAGACGATCGCCTTCCTGGGCGCGTCCGACCCGGACGAATCACCGCCCGATCCGGACGCCTCGGCTAGTCAATGCTGGGCGTCCTTCACCGATTCGGGCGTCATGGCGGCTTGTTTTGACGTCATCCCATACACAATGATGTTCGACGGCCACCCCGTCAAGATGGGAGGCATCGGGTCCGTCTCGACGCTGCCAGAACACCGCCACGCCGGACACGTGCGAGCGATCTTTGCCCAAGCACTGGCCGCGATGCGCGACGAGGGCGTGCTGTTCTCGTATCTCTACCCCTTCTCACACGAGTTTTATCGCAAGTTCGGGTATGAGCTCTGCTCGATCCACGACGTTGCCACTTTTCAAACCGAGTATGTGAACACGCTCGCGCCATCCGGACGTCTGGAACACTACCAGAAGGACGACGACGTGGAGCCCTTCCTAGAGATCCACCGCGCCTTCTCTGGTTTGTTCAACCTGGCGGTCGTCCAGGACGAACAGGCGATGCGGCGGATGCTCAATGACAGCTCTGACAACGCCCGGCGATACGTTTACCTGTGGCGGGACAGCACCGGGCGGGCCAAGAGCTACCTGGCGTTCACCACCGAAGGGCAAGAATCTCCCTGCGTCATGGTGATCAGGCGCTTCGAATGGCTGGACGACGAGGGCTTCCAAGGGATGCTCTCGCAACTGCGGAAGTTTTCGAATCCGTACGAGACGTTCCGGTGGCACGTCCCACCCAGTGTCGACTATGCGGCGTTGGCACACGACCCGTGGAAGATCACATGCACTCGCGAATGCTCCGGCATGAACAGGGTTGTCGACGTGCGCGCCGCCCTCGCGTTGCTGAAGCCCCCCGAGGGCGATGGCAGTTGCACCATTGCCGTGACGGACCACTTCCTGGACTGGAACAACTCGTGCCACACAGTCGAGTGGTCCGGCGGTCAGATCGGTGTCTCACAGGCCAAGGGACGTGCCGACGCGACGGTGCCGGTGACAACGCTGGTGCAACTGATGTGCGGCTTCACCACCCCGGCTGCCGCCCAGCTCACGGGCGCGATCACCATCGACCAAAACGAGGCGGCGCTCGAACGGCTATTCCCCCTGAAGCCGGTCTACATCACCGAACGGTTCTAGGGCAGGGTTGTGGCAGCCACAGGCTAACCGCGCGCCCAACGGTGCCGGGCAAGTAGACCAATGCCAGCCAGCAGGATTAGCCCTCCAACCCACAGGGGGGCCTGCGAGGCCACGCGGCCACCAGTTTCGACGCTACCGCCACCGGTGGCCTTGAATACTGCCGTCACCGTCGTGCTGTTACCTGGCATCGTAAACGTCGTCTTCGTGTTGCTCGTGCTCGTGAACGAACCGCCATCAGACGACTCCCAATCCACAAACTTGTAACCCTTGGCAGGCTTTGCCCCAAGACTGATCTTGTCACCTTCCGCATAGGCACCGCTGGCACCAACCGTGATACTGCCACCAGCCGTAGCCTGCACCGTCAAGTCATACGCCTTCGCAATCTTCACAAACTTAAAGGTGTCACTGTTCACAAACCCAGAATCCGGCGGCACCAATGTGCCAGCCGTGCCTGGAGCGACATTGCTGGTGTTGGTCCAATACGCATAGTCACTCGTCGGCGGTGTGAAAGGCCCCACCAACGCCGGAGTCGAATTATCACCAGCCGCAGCCACTAACATACCGCTGGACATCACCGTGACAGCGCTGGTGGTGCTCACACCATGACCCGGGCCGATACCCGGAGCTGATGGCCCGCCCTTGGCCGTCACCTGACCACCGCTGATCGTCACTGTGCGGCTGTCGGAACTGTCCCCGCCGCCTATACCGGCACCCCCATCACCGCCGGTGGCGTTAACGGAGCCACCACTGATCGTGACATCAAGAGGCTGACCGCCGCCACTACCGCTGCCGATACCAGCACCACCACCGCCTGCTGCTGCGACATTCACCGTTCCACCGCTGATCGTGACACCAGACCCATCTTTGTTTTGGTAGCCACCACCGATGCCAGCACCGCTACCGGTATTCGTTGCGTTCACCGTTCCACCGCTGATCTCAATCGCCGGCACACCACCCCATACACCGCCCCCAATCGCAGCACCGCCACCAACACTGGTCGCGGTGACCTTGCCGCCACTGATCGTGATCTTGTCAGCCGAACCCAGACACGTCGAACCCGGCAAACACCTACCACCACCGATACCAGCAGCCACTCCGCCACTGGAAGCCGTCACCGTGCCACCAGTAATAACCACCTGGCCAGCCGCACTCGAGTCGTAACTACCGTAGCCGCCACCGATACCAGCACCACCAAAGCCACCCAACGCGTTGACCACCCCATCATTGATCATGACGACACCCTGCGTACTGGCACAAGGGTCTGCCATAATCACACACTGGCCGGCCCCGATACCAGCCGCCGAATCACCACCAGTCGCCTTGACCGCGCCACCATTGATCGTGATAGCACCATACACATCATCCATACCGCCACCAATACCCGCACCGTCACCATTACCAGACACTATCAGTTTGCCCATGTTGACGCTGACCGGCTGCGAGGTGATCTCCAGGGTGTTGCCATCCGTCACCAAAACACCTGGCAGATCTGATCCAGCGGTTGCCGTCACCGTCAAGGTATACCCATCGGCCAGCACCAAGCGCACATCGCCGCTGATGGTGATCGTGGCAGAGTAAGCGAAGGTGCCCTCCACGATGTAGGTACCCGCAGTTAGCGTGCCAGACGGGATGTCGGCGGCGCTCGCGATCACCGTGCCATAGCACGATGAGACAACACCCGCGGCATCAAGGCAGTCAACGGTGTCGTACGTCACCGCCTGCGCCTGCGGCATACCCACCAACATTGGGGTCAACACCAGCACAGCAGACAACAAACCTAAACCACCCCGGCGCAGACCGGCATGACCCCACCCGGCGAGGCCAACGAACTCACGCTCACTCAAAACACCAACCGAACCGCTAGCATCCTTGTGCATAATATCCAGTTTCCCTTAGGTGACTACGCAGAACACTGTACTCCCAAGCCAAACATCATGTGAACTCGAGTTGAATTTTGAAGCGCAACACCTATCCTAGGTGTGATCAGGCAGCGATGACCGAGAGAGCCACTGAGCGGATCTAGCCGCCACAGGCTAACCGCGTGCCCAGCGGCGCCGCACCAACAGGCCAACACCGACAAGCAGCAAGACGGCGCCAGCCCACAGCGGAACTTGCGACATTAAACGGCCACCAGTCTCAACGCTACCGCCGCCACCGACTGCCTTGAACATGGCCGTCACGGTTGTGGCATTTCCAGGCATGGTGAACGTCGTCTTCGCTTTACTGGGACTCGAGAAGGAACCCCCATGAGACGTCTTCCAACCAACAAACTTGAAACCCTTATCAGGCGTGGCCACAAGCTTCACCTTGTCACCAGCCGCATACACGCCACCGGAACCAACCGTCACACTGCCGCCCGAAGTTGACTTCAACGACAAAGCGTACTGCGTCACAATCTTCACAAATTGGTAGGCGTCACTATTCACAAACGCGGAAGCCGGAGGCACCGCCGTGCCAGGCCCACCCGGATCGGCATTACTGCCAGTGTTGGTCCAATACTCGTACACATTAGGCGGCGTAAACGAACCCACCACAGCCGCAGTCGAATTATCGCCTGCCACAGCCGTCAACGTGCCACCAGTCATCACCGTGACAGTAGGCGACCCACCCATCCCGGGGCCGATACCCGGGGCCTGCGAACCACCCTGAGCAGTCACCTGGCCACCACTGATTTTGATACCAGGCCCAGTCACGTTAAATTCACCACCACCAATACCAGCACCAAAACCAGACGTGTGCGCAGCGTCAACCGTGCCACCACTGATCACAATGGCTGGCACACCACCAGACAACCCACCGCCAATCGCAGCACCACCATTACTCCTGGCTGTCACCTTGCCGCCCGTGATCGTGATCTTATCCGCCGAACCCAAACACGTCGACCCCCCCGTACATTCACAACCACCGATACCAGCCCCGCCGGCCTGACCGGTGGCCGTCACCGTGCCGCCCGCTATGGTCACCTGACCAGCCGCACTCAAGCCACCACCACCGACACCGGCACCAGTAGTAGAACCGTAAGCACGGACGACACCATTATTGATCGTGACGCTACCCTGAACACTGCCACAAGCACCAGCCGCACTCGAGCACCGTCCAGCTCCGATACCAGCCGCCCCGACGCCACCGTTGGCAGTGATCGCACCGCCGTTGATCGTGATCACACCAAACACATCATCAACACCACCACCGATACCAGCACCCCCATCATCACCACCCACACTCAACCTACCCATGCCTGACCCAAGCGGCCCGAGCGACTCAGACGTCACCGTCAACTTCGACCCAGCCACCACCTTGATACCAGGCTCACCAGTAGACGGATCGGCTATCACAATCCAATTGATCCCATCACCCAAAACCAACACAACAGCACCATCAACAGTCAACGTACCATTATGCGTGAAACTACCCGTCACCACATAGGTACCAGCCGCCAACACGCCACTGGACGGAATGTTGGCATCACTGGCGATCTGGGTACCCTTACACGATCCCACCTTACCCATGGCCCCCACGCACGGCACAGTGACCGTCACCGCCGCCGCCTGCGGCACGCCCACCATCATGGGCGCCAACACCAGCACAGCCGACAACAAGCCCAAAACACCCCGGAGCAGACCGACATGGCCCCGCCCGGTGAGACCCAAGAACTCACGCTCGCCCAAAACACCAACTGAACCGCTAGCATCCCTGCGCATAATATCCAGCTTCCCTAAGATGACTACGCCGAATACTGTACTCCTAGCCCAAACTCCACATCAGCATCATGGCGACGTAATTCAACCGTGTCTCACCAATGTCAATCATATGTTGAGACTTCGCAACCCCGTGCAACACAGTGCCACTGCCTCAATTGGCCGTCCCCCATCTGCATACCACTCACCAACAAACCAGGGATGCGCCACTACCACGATCACCCCATGGACGGACCATCACCAACCCGAAGAAAGAATGAGGCAGCCATTCGCCACCGGACGCTTCTATGACCGCCCCGTTGCTACCGGGCTTAGCGCACGGCCAGCGCGATGGCGGCCCACTGGCAGACGGCGGCGGCCACCGTCAAGGCGTGGAATATCTCGTGAAAACCGAACCAGGCCGGTGCTGGATTGGGCCGGCGCTTGGCGTAAACCAACGCCCCCAGCGTGTAGACGACACCGCCGACCAGCACCAAAATGACGACGGCTGGCCCGCCGGCGTGCCACAGCGCGGGCATCCAGGCGACGGCTATCCAGCCCATCGCCACATACAAGACGGCGACCACCCAACGCGGTGCTTTGATCTGCAGCGCGCCCAAACTGACACCGACAACGGCGCAGACCCAGATGAGCACTAGCAGCAGCACCCTCGACCAACCGGTCAGCAGTGCGACGGCTAACGGTGTGTAGGTGCCGGCGATGAAGACGAATATATCGCTGTGGTCTATCTGGCGCAGCACGTGCTCAACTCGGGCGCTCCAATCACCCAGGTGATAGACGGCCGAAACCCCGAAGAGCAACAGGCCGCAGACCATATACACCAAGCAGGCAGCACGCACCCCCCAGGTGTGCGACAGGAACATCAACGCCACCCCACCGGCGATGATCAACAACACCATGGACGCGTGCATCACTCCCCGGAGTCGGGGTTTCTCGCCATCGCGTCCGAAAGCCGCGTGCACGCCGGTGCTGGAGGTTGGGGTTTCGGTCCGGGTCATCGTATCTACGCTCACGTAAGTTACGCTACCGTAAGTTAGGGGCATAAGCCATTCACTGGGGGTTTTCACACATGACACATAGGAAGATACCGTTGCCATGTGGGGCTCCAGCCATCGCGTGCACCCAGCCAACTCCGCTGCGACTCATTGCCGTTGCCTTCCAAAATCTTCCCCGCAATGACTGACACAGCCCCAAATGCCAAGTCGACTAAGAGCCTTGCAAGAGCTCTGTGACTTCGTCGATTGTGAGTTGGGCCAGTTCGGCGACGGTTTCGGGTGGGATACCTTTGGTGAGCATCGCTTGGGCGATCTCAAGCTGTTTGGCGTGGGCGCCTTCGGTGAGTCCTTCATCGTGTGCGTAGTCGAGCTGTGCTTTGGCGTCGAGTTCTGTGACGAGTTCACGGCGGGCATACCAAGAGTCGTCATCTTCGCGAGCGAATGTTCGGGCTCTTTGTCCTGCCAGGTTGATAGTGGTGTCTAGCATCATGGCCTGTTGCATCTCCTCGTAATTGTGTGACCCAATGAACCGTAGCCAAGCCCATAATAGCGTTCCATCGTTTTGCTCAGGTAGTTTTGGTATCTCCAGTAGGTTGATCTCCAGTATGTCGGTTAAGCAGATTCGATTACTTTCGTCATCATAAAGATGGAATCGATGGTGGTAGCGATCATCATCTAGTTCGGTAAGCGTGAAGTCTGTGATAGCAACGGTGATCGCCTGTCTGAGCTGTTGGTACTTTTCACCTTTCTTCAGTTGATTGGCTAGCATGGATGACGCGTAGTATGCGAGACGCCTCGTGAACTCGACTTCGCGAATCAGTTGAATTTCGACTTCGATTTTTCGCTCGCTGGACGTGTCCACTCGCACATCGAAGATGATAGCCTTATCGTCTTCTTGGTGTGGGTGTGCTTGCGGGTCTTGAATGGTGATGATATCCAGATCGCCTGCCGGTAGGTCGATGGTTGCCGCCAGGAATTTGCGCAGTGGCTCTAGTTCGTTGGGGTCTGCAAAGATGTACTGGAACGCGCGGTCCTTGCACGGTCGTTTGAATTCGGGCTCCATGGCGTGCCTTCCGATATTCTGAGATCTTGCCTGTTTATGCAAGATGCTTACCCACCACTATTGGTAGAAAATGCCATATGGAAACGGGCAAGAGCTGATCTGTGGATAACATTCTGGGCCGGCAAGGACCTGTGGATATCTGTTACGCCCCACATCCCAGACGTTATTGTTTAGAGCTCCAGCCAGCCCAGGCAACTCAGCCGTGCAAGACAGCAGCAATGGCGCTTGATACCTTCTCCAGGTTCGACGGGTTCAGCGCCGCCAGGCAAAGCCGGCCGCTCTCGATGCCGTAGACGCCGAACTCCTCGCGCAGGCGGACCATCTGGTCTCGGCTGAGCCCCATGTAGCTGAACATGCCGCGCTGGTCGTTGATGAAGCTGACGTCGTCCACCACCCCAGCGGCAACCAGACCGTCAACCAGCGCCGCGCGCATCGACTTGATGCGATCACGCATGGCGCCCACCTCGTCGGCCCACTGAGCGCGCAATGCGTCGTCCCCCAGCACGATGTTGACGATGGCGGCACCGTGAGTGGGCGGGTTCGAATAGTTGGCCCGCACGCGCAGTTTGACGCGACTGCGCACCCGTGCGGCCTCGTCGGCGTCTTTGGCAATCAGCGTCAGCCCGCCCACGCGCTCACCGTACAGACCGAATGTCTTGCTGAACGAGTTGGCACAAAACGCCGGCATACCTCTCCGCGCGATCTCGCGGAACGCCCAGGCGTCGTCGTCGATGCCGTCGGCGAAACCCTGGTACGCCATGTCGATGAACGGGACCAATTGCCCGGCTTCGAGGGCTTCGACAACCTGCAACCACTGTTCCCGCGTCAGGTCGTAGCCGGTCGGGTTGTGGCAACAGCCGTGCAGCAGTATGACTGTGCCAGGTGCGGCGGCGCATAGATCATCCAGCATGCCCGCGAAGTCGATCCCCCGCTGCCCGGCGTCATAGTAGCGGTACCGGCCTATCTTGAGGCCACAACCGGTGAGTATGGGGATGTGGTTGTCCCACGTGGGATCGCTGAGCAGGACGTCGGTGGCCCCCAGACTGGCCAGGAAATCACCGCCCACCTTCAGGGCCCCAGAGCCACCAAGGGTTTGGACGGTGACGGACTTGCCTTCCCGCACCGCCGGATGGTCGTCACCAAGCACCAAGCGACCGGTCAGCGCGTCATAATCGGCTATACCGTCAATGGGGATGTAAGGGCGGGGCGCCAGATGCGCGGCAATGCGCTCCTCCGCTTGGCGTACGCTTTGCAACAAGGTGAGCCGGCCGTTCTCGTCCTCGTAGATGCCGACGCCCAGGTTAACCTTGTCCAGGCGGGGATCGGCCCTGAAGGCGTCCGTCACACCTAGTATCGGGTCAGCCGGGGCAAGTGTCAGATCGCTGAAAAGAGGCATGAGATAACTCTAGTGCGATTAGGTCATTCATCGACATCTGGATGTGAGGGCGGAACGCCGGTTTGGGCTGGCGCCACCGCAGACCGCCGCCCAAGGCAGGGTGGTCACCCAGACTATCGGTCGAGGATGGTGTCTGGGAGCCCCGGGCCGGCTGGAGCCCTCAAAGAAGAAAGTGACATCTGCAAGTCAGAGCGGAACGCAGCTTGGGCTGGCCGTCGCACGGGTGAACAGTCCTGTGCCTCTTCATTTCTTCGGTGGCTCAGCCGTCGTCAGCGCGGCGATGAACGCCTCCTGGGGCACCTCGACGCGCCCCAGCATCTTCATACGCTTCTTGCCGGCTTTCTGCTTCTCCAGCAGTTTGCGCTTACGGGTGATGTCGCCGCCGTAGCACTTGGCAAGCACGTCCTTGCGGACGGCCCGAATCGTCTCGCGGGCGATGACGCGGGCCCCGATAGCCGCCTGCACAGGCACCTCGAATTGCTGGCGCGGGATCAGTTTGCGAAGCCTGGTGGCCATCTCGACGCCGTAGCTGTAGGCCTTGTCGGTGTGGACGATAGCCGAGAAGGCGTCCACTGGATCACCATTGAGCAGGATGTCCACCTTGACCAGATCGGCAGGAGCCTCCCCGGCCTCCTCATAGTCCAGTGACGCATAACCCTTGGTGCGTGACTTCAGCTGGTCGAAGAAGTCGAAGACGATCTCACCTAGCGGCAGCGTGTAGCGCAGCTCGACGCGATCCTCGCTCAGGTAATCCATGCCGGTCTGAGCGCCCCGGCGTTGCTGGCACAGCTCCATGATCGTGCCGATGAACTCGACCGGCGTCAGGATCGTGGCCTTGACCATCGGTTCGCTGATCGACGCCACCTTGCCGTCCGGAAACTCGGATGGATTGGTGATGCGCAGTTCGGTGCCGTCCTCCATCACGATGTGGTAATTGACGGACGGCGCCGTGGCGATGATGTCGAGCCCGAACTCGCGCTCCAGCCGCTCGCGCACGATCTCCATGTGCAGCAGCCCCAGGAAACCGGCGCGGAACCCGAAGCCGAGGGCGCTCGACGTTTCTGGTTCGAACTGCAAGGCAGCGTCATTCAGTTGCAACTTGTCCAGCGCGTCACGCAATTCCGGGAAGTCGTGGCTGTCGATCGGGTAGAGCCCCGAATAGACCATCGACTTGGGCGGACGATACCCGGCCAGGGGTTTTGACGCCGGGTGGTCCGACGCCGTGACCGTGTCGCCGACACGGGATTGGCGGACGTCCTTGACACCCGTGATCAGATAACCGACCTCGCCAACACCCAGGCCATCGGCTGCTGTCGGATCCGGGGCGATGACTCCGAGCTCCAGCACCTCGTGTTGCGTGCCCGTGCTCATCATGAGAATGCGCTGGCGGGTGGTCAGTTCGCCGTCCACCACCCGCACGTATGTGACGACGCCGCGGTAGGTGTCGTAGACGGAATCGAAGATCAGCGCCCGGGCTGGCCGGTCCGGCTGGCCGACGGGTGGCGGCACTTGGGCGACGATGGCGTCCAGCAATTCGGGGACGCCCTCACCCGTCTTGGCGGATACCCGCATCACGTCGCTGATCGGGCAGCCGAGCACCCCGGCCACCTCTTTGGCGCACTTCTCCGGCTGGGCCCCCGGCAAGTCGATCTTGTTCAGCACTGGGATGACGGTCAGATCGGCGTCCAGCGCCAAGTAGAGGTTGGCAAGCGTCTGGGCCTCGATGCCCTGGGCGGCGTCCACAAGTAGGACGGCCCCCTCGCAGGCTGCCAACGACCGGGACACCTCGTAACTGAAATCGACGTGACCAGGCGTGTCGATCATGTTCAAAACGTAGTCGGCGTCGTCCACCCGCCAGGGCAAGCGGACGGCCTGGCTCTTGATCGTGATGCCGCGCTCGCGCTCGATGTCCATGCGATCGAGGTACTGGGCCCGCATGGCGCGCTCGTCCACCACTCCGGTGAGCGTCAGCATACGATCAGCCAACGTCGACTTCCCATGGTCGATGTGGGCGATGATGCTGAAGTTGCGGATCGCGCTAGGCGAGGTCGCTCCGGGGATAGCTGCCATGCGATCAACTCTTGACGGCGGTCAGGATGCCGTCCCCCAGCGGGATGAGCAAGCTTGTGTAGTCGTCGTCCTCCTGCACCACTTGCAGTGCCTCGCGGATGATGAAAGCCGCATCGTCCTCGCTGCGCGGATCGGCCACCAGGTTGTTCCACAATGCGTCGCTCACGATCAGGACTCCACCGGCCCGGAGCAGCCGCTGCGCTTGTGACAGGTATTCGACGTACTCGAGCTTGTTTCCATTGATCAGCACGATGTCATAGGCGCCGTCGCTCAATTTCGGCAACACATCGAGAGCGATGCTGTTGATCAGGCGGAACCGCCGGGGCGCCAACTTGGCGGCGACGAATGCCTGACGGGCGACGTTTTGCCCGTCCGCATCGACATCAATGCTGGTCAGGACGCCATCGTCAGCCATCCCGGCGAATAGCGCCAAGCCCGTCACGCCCCTTCCTGTGCCCACTTCAACCACCGCCTTGGCGGCGATCGCGCGGGCTAGAAACGTCAGCGTCGCGCACGCCCCATTGCTGGGGACGGACGCGCCAGTGTCCAATGCCGCCTCGCGGGCCAGCCGCACTGTCTCGGGCATGAAGACGAAGCTCTCGGCGAGGTCGAGGGACTCAGCTGCCAAACCAGTGAGCTGTTGCACAGGTGTTTTCTTGCTTGATGCCACCCCACAAGTCTACTGGTGCCGAATAGGCGCCACCCAATGGAGACGCGACATGTACCTGAGATCAACCCTTCCAGGTGACCTTGGCCAACACCTCTGGCCACTTGCGGTCCAGGCGACGGCCACCGGACCTGACGCCCCACCACAGTAGCAGCCAGGCCGTCAGCAAGCCGACAGCCAGGGTGATCCAGGCCCAGGGGTTGGGGCCGAAAGCGACGGCGACGACTGCGATTGCAATGGTTGGCAGGCACAACAGCCCCGGCAGGAGTATCCCCAGCATCGTCCCCACGAAACCGGCGACGCCACCGGTGCCACCGCGGTTGACCAGGTTCGATCCGGCCGGCGGTTGCGGGATCTGCCAAATGGAACCCATCCAACTGCCGACCCCGGCTCCAGCACCCATGTACGCGATGCAGCAGCCCGTCACACTGGGCAACAGATCCCACCGCCCCGAGTAAGCGACAAAGCCGATGATCATCACAACCTGGATGGGCCCGAAGATCGTCAGGTAGGCCAACAGGCGTCCCCAGCGGTCGTCCCGCCCACTGATCCCGGTGACTATCTGGGTGGCCAGCGCCGAACCATCGTACGAGATGTCGTACGCCACCGAGATGGCAGCCATGAAACCGACCATGACGGGCGAGAAAGCCAGCACAGCCTTCATCAGCGCCATCACATCCGGTGCCTGGTTAACCGAGCTCGCATATATCGAGACCGCCATGATGAAAGGCATGATCAACGTGGCGATGGCCCCGATCAACCGGCGCGGGTCGCGTCGCCAATAACGCAGATCACGCTTGGCGACGGCCCCAGCCGGAGTGCTTGGCATCAAGCGGTCCAGCGGATTGGCCTTGGCGATCTTCTCCGACGACCCGCCAGTCTCCAGCGGGCTGATCAGGCTTTGGGCGAATTGACGTCCCCAAATCCAGCCGCAGAAGGCGAGCCAGACGAAAGCCAGCCCGAGCCAGATCGCTGCCGCACCCCAGCTCCCCTGTGCCACCGCCCAGGGCAGCGCCCACGCCCAGCCGAAGGGCGTCCAGGCCATCGCAGTCGCCGCTGGCAGCATGGAGTGGACGATGTCCGTCAGGTTGAAAGTCACGCCCTGTTGCAGATCATTCGGCAGAAGGTGGCTGAAGTACTGGATACCCAGCGACAAAGCCAGCACGGCCACCACAAACACGACCATCACCAGATCACGGGCCTTGCGGCGCCGCAGCACGCTGGCCAGGACGGCCGACAGCGCCCGCGAGGTGACCAGACAGGTGGCAAACCCGAGCGCCAACCCCACGACCGCCGCCACCACCGTGCTGGGTGACGACGACCATCCCGCCACGTACCCGACACCCATCAACACCGTCAACAAGCCACCCAAGCCCATGGCGGCCGCAGCCAGCAGGCCTGGCAGCAGGCGGGTGGCGCGCACCGGATACAGCGCGAAGCGCCCGGCGTCCAGCATGTCGTTGTTGCCCGTCATCAGCGTCACCATGAGGGGCCAGCCGAGCGTCAGCAAGCCGAAGCCTAGCGTCATGATAATGCCGCGGGTCTCGACTGACGCCCCCCGCAGCGCCGCCAGCCCGAACAACAGGGGCACGGCCGATCCCAGCACCATCAACACCATGATCAGGCTGCCAATCATCATGCCGGTGGAAGCCCGCGTCTGGCGCCAGGTCAGCTTCAGTTGGAGGCGGACGAGAGCCCTAACCATGACAGCGACCCCCTCTCGACGTCGTGCACACCAACCAACTCGAGGAAGCGCTGTTGCAGCGGCAGCCCGTCGCAGACCTGCTCAATGCCGCCCAGCGAAAGAATGCGGCCTTCGGCGATGACGGCCACCGCGTCACACAGGGTCTCGACTAGTTCCATGACGTGACTGGACATCACCACCGTCCCACCCCTGTCGACGAAGTCGTGCAGGATCGAGCGGATCGCCTCACCGGAGACGGGGTCGACGGATTCGAATGGTTCGTCCAAGATGACGACGGACGGGTTGTGGACGAGCGCACAGGCCAGACCGATCTTCTTGGTCATGCCAGCCGAGTAATCGGCCACAAGCGTGGTGGCGTCTGCTGACAGCCCCAGAGCGTCGAGCAGCGCGTCAGCTCGTGGTGCGATGACGTCCGCTTTGATGCCCCGCAGCTCGCCAGTCAGTAGCAACATCTCACGTCCGGTCAGCCGGTCGAACATCCGCATGCCGTCGGGCAGCACCCCCATGAGGGCTTTGGCTGCAGCAGGGTCTTGCCAGACGTCGCGGCCCAGTACCGAGATGGCACCGGCATCGGGACGCAACAAACCCGTCACCATAGAAAGGGTTGTCGTCTTGCCGGCGCCATTGGGCCCGACCAGCCCGAACAGGCAGCCAGGTGGCACCGCCAGCGACAAGTCGTTGACGGCCAACTTCGGGCCGTATGACTTGTGCAGATGCGTTAGCTGCAAGGCTGGCGTGGCCGCGAAGTCCACCTGCCGGGGCTGGCGGATCGGTGCGGACTCGGCACGAGGTGACGGCTGGACACTGGGAGACGGCCCAGATAGGTCCTCGGAAATACTCATGTCGTCTATTCAACCAGAACACGAGACCACCGAGGCGCTAGACAAGCATGATCGTATCTTCACACTTTTCCGCAATTTCTCTCGCACGTTTTCGACACTTTTCCGCGATTTCAGAATGCTCATTCTGACAGTTATTCGCAGATCGTGGGGCTCCCCGATAGAGAACCACTACTGGCTGACGGCTCATCGTACCACCAGCCAGTCAACCACTGAGAGCAACCTGACCCGTATGCATGGACTCACAATGTGGCCCGGCAACCATAAGTTGCCGGGCCACAAAGAACCTTACAGATGATCGGTGCTCTAGAGCATCTTCCTCATCGGCTGGCGATCCAGCGGCGACGAACCACAAACCCCACGCCAGCTGCACAGAGCAACAGAACGCCAACCAACACATACGGCAGAGCAGTGCCGGTCACGACCGAGCCGCCCGTGTCGGTGCAGTGATCAGTACACGGTTTGGGAGCCGGAGCCTTCGTCCATCCAGCGAATAGAACGAGATCCGTCGGCACATCGCTACTGAAGTCGTACAGAGCGGCCGCATCGCCGGCAGCCGCTGACGCTGCGTCGGTGTACCAACCAGTGAAGACATGCCCAGGCCAGGTGGGTGTCACTTTTCCAGCCTGATTATTCTTGGGGTCGCCCGTTCCGTAGAAATAGACATACTGTTCGGGAGGCACCGCACCTGTGGAGCCTTGCACGTAGAATGTCACCGTAAAGACATTCCAGTTCGGATCATCGCTAGTGACAAGAATGCCCTTTGCAGTGACAGCAGGTGCCACCTTTATCGTTGGAACATACTTGCCAGGATCCGAGACTGGATCTGCTGGTGCGCCATCGGGTATCACAGCACCGATTGCAGTACCACCGGCATCGTACTTGAAATCTCCACCAGTCACTTCGATGTCGATGTGACCTGCATAGCCTGGTTTGCTGACGATTGCGAGGCCATAGCCGCTGGTGTTGGTGCTACCACGCGGGTCGGTCGGCATACATGTGGCAGGACCGACACCGACGAGGGTACCGCCTGACATCTTCAATTTGCCAGCTCCCAATTCGAGTGCGGACAGTGCTGGCGATCCAGTAATGGTCCCGCCGTCAATGTTCCAAATGGCGTAACCATTGCCTGCAATCCCTTGCTTGATTGCGGCAGGACTATGGATATTGAAGATCGGCTCGTTGTCAGCCGGGGTCTGGATGTTGCCACTGACGAAGATGGCTGCGCCATCCGGATCACCACCAGACAACGTTCCACTGATGTTGACAACCATGCCATAGGAGACGCTGCCACTGGCTTGTGCCACAAACAAACCAACACCATCAGGACTGGTGGCCTCAAGCGTCGCATCCTTGTCGATTGTCAGCGTTGAGACATTTGTCGCCGTCGAGCCGGACGTTCCGCGGGCGTATACCGCGAAATCACTAGTTGTCGTGTACATGCCAGATATGAGTTCAACGGTCCCACCGCCACTGTTGCCGTCGATGAAGAAGATTATGTACGCCGAACCGCTAACTGTTCCGTTCTTCATCGTCAGACTGCCACCACCAGACACGGTGAAGCTGTAGGAAGCTGTGTCGTTGAGCGTGAAACCGCCAAGGTCCAAAACCACATTATGACCATTGACCGCCACACCAAAGTCGATATCCATATTGCCGCCGATAGTGATCGTGTCACCAGAACTTGCGTTATTGATTGCGTCTTGCAAGTCAGCCACTGTCGCTCCTGGTGCCAGTATGACACCCGCGGCATAGGCCGGGCTCATCGGCGACAGTAGGGTGAATGAAGCTGCCAGGGCAACTATGGCACCAGCGGCTGTGAACTTTCTCTTGTTGAACATAGTGTCCTTCTTTGTCAGGACCAGGAACCGCATGTGTACGGACCCGGCCTATCGGTCGGCTTCCGATCACCGTGTGAACGCCAACAAAAACCAACCTGGTCTGGTGTCCGTCACCCCTATGTTCAGTTTGTGACCATTATCGCTCGCAACAGCTTAAGACTATAAACCAGAGACTTGCAAATCGGCCAGTTTGTGGTTATCTTGCCCAGCTGAAACGCCACCAAACCGCCCTCACAGTCGGACGAACTGGCTCTGCTCTGAGCATGCTTTGTGGCCCGGCAGCTATGCTGCCGGGCCACATTGTTCGTTTAGCAAGTGGTGCCTCTTATGGCACCACTATGATTAACTGCGTGCCCAACGACGACGCGTCACAAACGCCACGCCAGCCGCGCAGACCAACAGAACGCCACCCAACGCATATGGAAGAGCAGTGCCGGTCACGACCGAGCCGCCCGTATCGGTGCAGTGCGAAGTGCAAGGCTCGGGGGGAGGAGGAGTCTGATCCTTCTGCCAAATCGCATGCAACGTCGTCTCATCATTTGCGCCTTTTGTGAGCTGGGCTGCAGCAAGAGCAACGATATCAACATCGGCGCTAACTACACCTGCATCATCAGTCACAGTGTCGGTGCCCCAACCGATCAACGTGTAACCGGCCACATGGTAAGCACTCGCCGGAGGAAGAGTGATCGTCGGCGCTTGATCGTCAGCCAGCATGTCGGCGACTGTACCCGTCGCAGTCAAGCCAGCCGGCGGGTTCGCATCAAAATGAACCGTATGACAGCTGTACTGCACGCGTGGCTCTGTGATGAACGTGCTCCAGTCGACGTTGGTGCCCTCGTACTGTGACGGCAGGTTTTTGATCTTATCCGGAGTGCTGATGCAACCGAGAGCAAGATCACCATTGGGCTGAGGTGCCGCATTGCTGTGATCAAGTACGAACGCAAGGCTTGGGCTTGCCGTGGTCCAATCTAGCCCAGAGAAATCAAACGACAAGACATTGTTTTCGCCCCTATCATAGCCAGCCAAAATAGGCGCGTCGATCGTCGTATCCTTAAAGATGACCTTGGTCGTGTCCTGCACAGCCATGGCATACCAGGAGGAACCCTGAATGGTGACTCCATCCAACGTAACAGTCGTGTCAACGTACGTGACATTCTGCTGCGTGTTGTTACCGTTTAGGTTGAGTGCGTACTTCCCACCGACCAATGTCACGTTACTTATCGTGATGTTCGTCGGAGACACCCCGCCGGTGGGATTGTTAAAGTGCGAATTGACCGCCAAAGCCGCCTGAGGTTTGGCCTTTGTGCCATCAATATAGAGCGTCTTGCCATTGCCATCAAAATCGCCAGTTAGCTGGATACCATTGTATTGAACGGAAGGATCCCCCGTATAGGACGATGTGTCAATAGTGATGGTGACGCAACCACTGGAGTCATCGATGGCCCAATAGAGTTGCGCCTCAGTGATGACCACACAGTCGGGAGCCCCAACAGATGCTGGCACAGGGGTTGGGGATGCATTAGCTAGACTTGCTGGTCCCATCAGGGAGAATGCGGCCACCAACACAGCACTGGCAGCTAGCCCTCCCGCCACTTGTTTCATTGACATAATGCCCTTCTTTGGTCGTGTTCGAATACAACCGGGAGGGCGTGGCGGAGGAAGTACAACAACCTAGTCCAGCTCGGCTCTTTGTTACGACAGATAGTTTAGAACTATCAACTAGATAGTTGCAAATTTTCTTTACCGTGGTATTTTACCCGTCTGAGATCGCCAGTTTGGTGCCGAGTAGCAAGATTGTCAATCCTGTAATACATGGTATTACGTCCTTACAATCCATCATTATGGCTTGTTAATGTCTAGATTAGACTAATTTGACACAAAATGTACCTATGTTGTTTTTCCATACAGATACAGACAGCCTGACCCGAGCCTGTCAATTTGCTAGTTTTGATTTCTATGTCCTAGTGGCGGTGATGGCCAGTCTCTGGTTAGTTGCGTACACCTCTGGATAGGCCTGGTGCCCGGTCACACATGGCAACCGGGCACCAGTAACCCTACGATCTGTGCTCTAGAGCACCTTCACATCATCGACTAGTCACCCAACGACGACGCGTCACGAACGCCACGCCAGCCGCGCAGATCAACAGAATGCCGACCAGAGCATACGGCAGAGCACTGCTGGACACGACCGAACCGCCCGTGTCAGTGCAATGATCAGTACACGGCTTGGGCGCAACCTTCGCCCAGCATGCGTAGTAGTTCACAGTTGCTTGATAGGACGGGTCTTGGCTGAACTCAGATGAGAAGTCCAACTCCGGATTGCTATCTGGGATTGCCGTGCACTTGGGATCGTCGCTATAGCCCTGCTGGTAATAGCCCTTAACCGTAAACCCGTCGCCAGACAGGTAGGCCGGTGAGGACATAGCATCAAACAACTGGTCATCAACCGAGCCCTTGGCAGTTGCACCCTTCGGCGGGTTGGCATTGAAATGCACTGTGACACAGCTGTACTGAACCTGGTCTTCGGCGACGAAGTCACTCCATGATTCGCCTGGTGATGGAGCACCTGCGGCGGATGTCATGTAAGCGGACTCCACACCCTTAATCGATTCAGGCGTGCTTGCACATCCCAATCTCAAGCTACCTTTAAGCCCGGAGTCCACCTGGAATGCCAACGCTGGACTGGATGTCGTCCAATCAAGGCCCGAAAAATCAAACGACAGAGTATTGCCGTCCGACTTGTCGTAACCAACAAGAACATTTGCATCAACCGTAGTATCGACAAAGACGATCTGCGTGGTGTCCTGCACATTCATGGCATACCAGTTGTTCTGGGCGTCAATGGTCACGCTGTCGAAGGTGACAATGTTGTCAATGTGGTTACTGACCTGCAGAGCATTGTTACCAATTAGGTTGAGTGGTGGCTGGCTATAAGTCGTACTGCTCCCAACGATCGTCACGTTGCTTATCGTGATTTCGGGATCAGACCCACTACGCAAGTTGACCATGAGAGCATACTGACCATCCGTCGCTGTGATGGTCTTGTCTTGCCCATTGAGGTCACTTGTTATGAGGATACCTTTTTTGTCTCCAGTTACTGCTCCAGCTGAGTTGACAATAATGTTTGTGCAGGCGGGGTTGTCAATTGCATCCCGTAGCTCGATCTCAGTTGTGGCTGGGCAATCAGTTGCAGCGTAGGCAGGGCTCATCGGCGACAGCAGGGTAAACGAAGCCGCCACGGCAACAATCGCACCAGCAGCTGTGAACTTTCTCTTGTTGAACATAGTGTCCTTCTTAATCAGGACCGGGTACCGCATGTGTTCGTGCCCGGCCTCTCGGTCGGCTTCCGATCACCGTGAACGCCAACAAAAACCAACCTGGTCTGGTGTCCGTCACCCCTATGTTCAGTTTGTGACCATTATCGCTCGCAACAGCTTAAGACTATAAACCAGAGACTTGCAAATCAGGCAAATCGTGGCTATGGTGCCCAGCCGGCTGCGGTTCGCATAGGCTCCGAAGACCGGCAAACCGGGCCAGATCGCACCAAAGCATAAGGCCCGGCAACTCCGTGGTTGCCGGGCCGTACAGCGCCCTGAGGGGTGGGTGCTATGCCATCATGAGTTGATTGCCAGACGACGACGCGTGATCAGGACCACACCAGCCGCACCGATCAACAGCGCTGTGCCTAGAGCACCAGGCAGACCACCTGACGCGAGCGACCCGCCCGTGTCAGCGCAGTGGGATGTGCACGGTGGCTTGGGCGGCAGCGGCGTGGCTTTAGCATAGATGGTGACGCTGGCTTGACCGGCGACTGTATCAACGGCAGTCCTTGAAGACGTGTCCTGGACGGTGTAACCGACAGCTTGGGCGTCGTTCTCCACCGCCATAGGACCGGTCACAGCAACATCGCCTGGATCCACCGAATAACTGTAGTGGCAGGTTACCGCATCCCCAGCCAACAGAGTCGTGGGAAGGGTAGCATCACAGTCCGTTTGCACTGGCGTAGAACCACTGCCTGAGAACCCCCCCACAGCGGGGAACGGATCCGTGATATCGACACCGTACAGCGTCGCCATCCCTTTATTCGTCGCAGTCAAGGTGTACACGACTAAATCGCCTGCCGCCGTCATGAACGCACCGTTATCTGTCGGCGAAGCCGCTGCCGGGTTACCGTTAATGGCCGCAGACTTGATCAACTCCAGCGCGGCAGCATAGATGTTTGTGCTGGCTTCAGCGGTGACTAAATCAGCGAGAGTCCTTGAAGACACGTCCTGGACCGTGGAACCCATAGCCTGGGCGTCGTTCTCCACTGTCATTGGACCATTCACATCAACATCACCTGGATCCACCGAATAACTGTAGTGGCAGGTGACCGACGCCCCAGCCGCCAGAGTCGTAGGAAGAGTAGCATCACAGTCCGTTTGCACTGGCGTAGCACCACTGCCTATGAACCCCGTCGCAACGGGATACGGATCCGTGATATCGACACCGTACAGAGTAGCTTGTCCAATGTTCGTCGCAGTCAAGGTGTACTCGACCAAGTCACCCGGCTGTGTCATGAACGCACCTTCATCTGTGGGCGAAGCCGCTGCCGCATCACCGTTAATGGTCGCAGACTTGGTCAACTCGAGCGCAGCCAGGGACGACACCACTTCGTTTGAGTCAATAGGAGATTCTCCACTAACGGCGGCTGTCGCTGTGTTGGTGATCGTCCCAGCGGTCACATCGGTGTCTAGCACGAGATACATCGCGTGACAGTCAATCGAATCACCACTCGCCAGGGTGAACGGGGCAGTCAAACACGTTTCAGAATAGGCTGGGTCGGGCACTAGACCAGAAAGTGCGTCTGTCAGCGTCACATCCGCACTCGCATTTGTGTTGTTGACGACAGTGATCTTGTAGTGCAGCACATCATTTGCCTGGGTGAACGTCGATGAATCCACCGTCTTCACAACCGAGATGGCACCCGTTTTGACCCATGTCACAACGGCACTGGAAGATGTCACTGGGGTGAGGATACTCGTATCGGAGGACAACGCCGTGTACGCCGTTGCAGTGTTGGTTATGGTGCGCTGAGCGGCGACATCAGCCGCTGTGGTCGTGTAGGTGGCAGTGCATTGCGCTGTTGCCCCGGCAGCGATGGTCCCAACACACGGACCTGTGATCGGGCCTAGGGTGGGATCATCAACATGTCCAATCATCGACACTGCACTGTCGTTGGTCACCGAGAACGTGTACGTCAATGTGGTACCAGCCGCAGAGTATGTCGATGGGCTAACCGATTTCGTGAAGGAATACGTGGCCATCCCACCACAGGCTGCTGCCCAGGATGTGTTGTTGGAAGTGTCAACATCTGGAACGCCACCACCTACAGCGACAGAAGCGGTATTGGTGATACACTCCATACCGGACTGATGAGAATTATTGAGGGGCACGCCCACCGTTATCTGGACACTGTCACCTGCGGCGAGTGCACCGCCCGTGCACGTAATAGTCGTACCGGCATGGCCACATGTGACTCCAGTTACGTTTGGTGTGATGATTAGGCCAGGTGCTATGAGGCTGGGAGATGTCAACGCAAGATTATCAGTGACCGTCCATGACGGCGCATCATCTGTTCCTATGTTGGTGACAGTGATCAAATAGGTAGCAGTCCCAGAAGGAGTCGCACCGCCTGTGAAATCTGACACCAGTGTCTTTGTGATCTGTAGGTCCACTCCCGGAGCAGCGTTCGCCACATTCATTGGTCCCGCAACAGAAAATGCAGCGGCTAGGGTTGCAACTGCACATGCAACCACTAGCCCACGTTTTGTGAGCATAATATTCTTCTTTGATCGTATCTTGGCCGGGTACGGTAGGGGAGACCGGGCTCGGTAATTTGGTTCTGCTACCCAACTACCTCAAGAACGACAACAAGCTGACTCCCGCGGCCAGTTCTGCTGTCTTCCCAGTTGATTACTTGTCTTGACTCCCTAGATTTTAACGAACACCACTCTAGGACTTTTTACGAGATACTTGCAAATCTTGTCCATCTGTGGTTAGGTGACCATCCATGTCCGGCGCGTCGTCCCCCGCATGCCCCTCCAGGCAGTGAAATCCGTCGTCAAGTGCCCATTGACGGCTAGACTGAGTGACATCTGGGCACCAACCCCGGAGGGCGCCCAGCCTCAACCTAGCCTCAACAAGGAGTGGTCACATGTTGAGCAGCCTCAGATCCGTCTTCGCCGTCGATCCCCTGTCGCCAATTTTCACCACACTTCGCCAGCACAAGCCGGGGGTTGCCGACGCTCTCACCCGGTTTGTGCGGACGGGCACCGACCCTGGGGCATTGATGCGGCTGGCCCCGGACGACATCGCCGCCGTCGAACGCGAGTGCGTCTCCCAATGGTCTAGGGGCATGAAGCCGCTGGCCGACCTGGTGGCCAAGCCCAACCGCCTCACTGGTGCGCAATGGATCCGCCTGGGACAGGTGTTCGCCATGACGCCTGCTCTTAACCGGATCGCGGGCACCTGGCCAGCCGTGGCACCCACCTGGTTCATGGCTCTGCAAGTGTGCCGCCAGCGCGCTAACCGCGACGCCGTGGCTTGGGACGTCTCCTTTGCCCAGACGGCCTTGACCACCGCCGGCACACCATTGGATGACGTCCCAGCAGCCATCCTGGCAGCCTTCTTCGCCTCGCTGACCGATGATTCGTACCCCAAACCAGTGGACAAATGGGCGCAAGCCCAAAACACCGACCGGGCCAAGACCTTCGCGGGCTTCGTCGGCACCAACATCACGCTTGTGCCGGACGCCCTAGCCGGAGTCAGCGCCTACGGCCGGGCCCAGGGAGCGCGATGGCTGGTCCTTTACCCCGCGCTGATACAACCTCTGACGCCGACCATCACCACATGGGCGGTCGATTCGTCCAAAACCATGCGCAACGCCGCGATCAGGCTGCTAGCCGAGCTCCCCGGGCCCAGGCAGTTGCAGGCGCTCAGCACGGCACTGTCCCAGGGTTCAGCCGCCAACCTCGGCACCGTCATCGACGAGTTAGCGCGCCTGGATGTCGGTGGCCGGGCCGTACTGCAATCGGCACTGGCGGCGGGCGCCGGCGGCAAGCGTGACGACTTGTTGACGGCGGCCCTGAACCGCAGCAAGGCAGTATCGGCGGTGCAGGAGGTGCCCATCGACGTCCCACCCACACCGCCGCAGGACTTGGCCGCCCTCAAAGCGGCTGTCCGGAAGTCGCAGAACACCAATGGCAAGCAGACCATCAATTTCTGGCGTCTGCATTCAGTGGCCGGCGCAGACTACGATCTGCGCAACCTGCTGGCGGCAGCGTCCGCCGCAGGTATCCGGGACGCCGCGCAGCAGATCGCCAACCACGTGTTCGGCTGGGGCGGGCTCACCGGGCGGCAACCCGATGACGTCTGGCCATTCTTCGCCGAGAATCCGGAGAGGCTCGACCAGGCACTCGGTCTGGCTCCCCGGGTGCTGACGGGCCGCTACCAGCCCGATGACGTGCCGGTCGCCCTGCGCATCCTGGCCATGTTCCCGACACTGCCCGCCAGGTATGTCGCCGCCGTCGCCCAATACGCCACCGGCGAGGGCAAGATCCACCGCCGTCGTGCCCAAGAACTGCTCGAGAGCCAGCCGGGGGTGCTAGCCATCGCCGCGCACACGCTGAAGGACGGCAAAAGTGAGGTGCGGGCCGCCGGAGCGGCTTGGATCGGGCGCATCGGCGACCCCGCCGCGATCCCAGCGCTGCGCGAAGCGTTGACGATTGAGAAGCGCGAGGCACCCCAGGCGGCCATGTTGAACGCGCTGCATCGTCTGGGCGACGACATTTCGTCCTACCTGAAGCCGTCTGTGCTCGCGGCGGCCGCCAAGAAGGGCTTGGCTGCCAAGCCACCGTCTGGCATGGCCTGGATACCCCTCGACGCGCTGTCGCTTTGCCACTGGGAGGACGGCACGACGGTGGCACCCGAGATCATCCGCTGGTGGGCGGTGCTGGCCGTCAAACTGAAGGATCCGACGGGCGCCGGGCTGATACCCATCTATGTGTCGCTGCTGGACCAGCCGAGCCGCGAGGCACTGGGACGGTTCGCGCTGGACGCCTGGATAGCCCACGACACACTGGGCCCGTCCGACGAGGAGTGCCGCGCATATGCCAGTGCCCACGCCGATGCGCGGTACCGCGACTACCAGCAGTGGGCCAAACGATCGCCTCAGTACTACGGCGCGAAGGGTGCCCTGACGAAGGACCAGGTATTCGAAGAACTGCGTCGCGAGAAGGCCCGCGAGTACCTGGGCACCGCGATCGGCGAGAAAGGGCTGCTGGCATTGTCGGCAGGAGCGCCGGGACATCACGTCTTCACTCCGACCCAGCGTTACATCCGCGACCACGGCCAGCGCCGGGCCCAGGTCGAGGCGCTGGTGACGGCGGCGTCCGCCAATGACGACCCGGCGGCGATCCAGTTGGTTCTCAGCGTCGCCCGCAAGCACGGCCAGGAGACAGTCCGGCTGAAGGCTGCCGAGCTGGCTGCCGGCATTGCCGAACGCAAAGGCTGGTCGATGGACGAACTGGCCGACCGCACCATCCCGACCGCCGGTTTTGACGACGCCGGGCTCCTGATGCTCGACTACGGCCCGCGCTGCTTCACCGGACGGGTGGCGCGCACACCCAAGACCGGTGCGTTCACCATCGGCGTCTTCAACCCGGACGGCAAACCGGTGGCGGCACTGCCCCAGCCGTCTTCAAGTGACGACGAAGCCATGGCCGCTGAGGCGCGGAAACTCTTGTCGACGTCCAAAAAGGAGCTCACCCAAGTGGTGCAGTTGCAGACCGCCCGCCTCTTCGAGGCCATGTGCTTGGAGCGCGTGTGGGACGCGGCCAGCTGGCGCGAGTTCCTCCTGGGACATCCGCTGATGTCACACCTTGTCAGCACGCTGGTGTGGCAGTCAAGTACCGAGGACGGTTACCAGTTGTTCCGTCCCACCGTCGAAGGTGACTTGCTTGACGCGGACGACGAGACAGTCGAGGTGCCAGGCTCCGCGAGTATCCGCCTGGCCCACGCCGCGACCGTCAGTCCAATGGAAGCTGAGCAATGGCGTGCGCACCTGGCCGATTACCAGATCGAGCCGCTCTTCGCGCAGTTCGACGCCATCGCACCGCCCATCAAGCCGGGTGCTGACGCGATCAACGACCACTTGGGCTGGTTGTCGGATTCGTTCGCCATCCGGGGACGGGCCACCAAGCGCGGCTACAAGCGCGGCTCCGCCGAGGACGGCGCCTGGTTCGGCGAATACGTCAAGGATCTGCCAGGGGCTGGGATGCAGGTGGCCATCGAGTTCACAGGCTCGTACGTCCCAGAAGAACTGTTGGTGGCCGCCGTCAAGGAACTGGTCTTCCGGCGCAACGACCGCCAGATCCAACTGACGGACGTCCCCAAGATACTGCTGGCCGAGTCGTACGCTGACTACGTGTACGTCGCCGAGGCCGGCACGTTCAACGAGCAGTGGGAGGCTTTGAGTGCATTCTGATCTAGGTGCGATCCGTCAGCCAGCCGAGGTCCGCTACGCCGACGAACTGGCGGCGCTGCGGGCGTGGGACCAATCGACCGGTGCGGCCATCCCGCCCGGTTGGCGGCTGTCGCCGAAAGCTGTCCGGGCCTTCATAATTGGGGACGCCAAACTAACGGGTATGCCCAGAACCCTAGGCGTAGTCCGCAAGTTCTACGGGGACGACCCGCTGATCGACCGGGCCATCGTCACCCTCATGGGGCGCCAGGGTCTGATGCTGGTCGGCGAGCCCGGCACGGCGAAGTCGATGCTCTCAGAGTTGCTGGCGGCCGCGATAAGCGGCAACTCCAATCTGACGGTGCAAGGCACCGCCGGCACGACGGAAGACCACATCCGTTACTCGTGGAACTACGCGTTGCTGCTGGCCGATGGGCCTAGCGAGCGTTCACTGGTGAAGTCGCCGATATATCAGGCGATGCTCTCGGGGCAGGTCGCCCGTTTTGAGGAGATCACCCGGGCGGCTCCCGAGATACAAGACACGCTCGTTTCGATCCTGTCTGAGAAGCAACTGATGGTGCCAGAACTGGGTTCGGACGCCCGAGTGTGGGCTCGCCCTGGTTTCAACATCGTGGCGACCGCCAACCTGCGCGACCGGGGCGTCAATGAAATGTCGGCGGCGTTAAAACGCCGGTTCAACTTCGAGACCGTGCGACCTATCGCTGACCGCAAGTATGAGATCGAATTGATCACACGGCAACTGGACCAGGAGTTGGGTGACGAGCGCAAACACGTCACCATCGACCGAAACGTCATCGAGTTGCTGGTCACCGCTTTCCGCGATTTGCGCTCTGGAGCGACGGACGAAGGCACCGTCATCAAGCGGCCTGAAACCGTGATGTCGACCGCCGAAGCCGTCAACGTCGCGGTGGCGGCAGCCCTGGAAGCCCGCTACCTGGGCAACGGCCATATGACCGCCGCCGAGGTAGCCCGGCAGCTGGCCGGGGTGGCACTCAAAGACAATGCGGAAGACGCCAGCCGATTGCGCTTCTACGCCGACACCGTGGTGCGCGAGCGGGCGCGCCGTGATCCGGCTTGGAAGGCTTTTCAATCGGCTGCCCTGAAGACCTGGGGCTGACGGGCGCCTGCTGTGGACGACGACAGTTGGGACGACCGTTTCGCGCAGGCCGTGCGACTGCGCCGGCAGTTGGCCGAGCGCGGCATCTGGTTCGCCCCGATCAGGCATCACAGCCCGGCCTGCGCCCGGGGGGTGCGACAGATGATCCACGATGTGCGTCCCCAAGCCGTCCTGATCGAGGGACCGGCCGAGTATGACCAGTTGCTGCCCCTGCTGGAGGACGCCGCCACAAAACCGCCCATCGCCATCCTGAGCGTGCTGCCAGTGGGCGACGGCGCCATCAGCCAGTTCTTCCCGCTGGCCGATTTCTCGCCTGAGTGGGTGGGATTGCGGACGGCGGCGGAGATGGGTACCGAAGTCGCCTTCATCGACCGCCCGTGGACGTCCACAATTGACGACACGGCCCTCGCCGCGCTGGCCAGCGAGCGTTACTACGCCCAGAGCCGCGCCCTGATGACTCTCGCCGAGGCCGAACACTGCCGCGACCACGACGAGTTGTGGGAACATCTCTTCGAGTTGCGCGACGGCACCGACTGGAAGGCGCTGTTCGACGACGTGTTCGCCTGGAGCGCCCTTGCCCGCCTGGATTACGAGCCGGAGGTGCTGACCGCCGAAGGATCGCTGGCCCGTGAAGATGTCATGGCCAGCCATATCGCCGCTTGGCGGGCTCGGACGGACGGGCTGATCGTCGTCATCACGGGGGCCTTCCACACTCTGGCCCTCGTTGAGACGCTGAGTGGGAGCGGCCAGACCGTCGACCGAGTCTTGTCCCGTCCCATAAACACCCCACAAGCGAATCTCATCCGATACGACCTGGCCCAGCTCAACCGGCAGACGGGCTACGGCGCCGGCGTCCCCTCCCCTGGGTTTTACCAGCGCCAGTGGGACGCGCCCGGCGATGCCGCTGTCGAGATACTGTCAGACGTCGCCCGGCTGGCCAATGCTGCCACCACCAGCGATCGGATGAGCGTCGTCGACGTGATCGAGGCCAGCCTGCAAGCGCACCGTCTGGCCGACTTGCGCGGCCATAGCCACCCGGGCCGCTACGACTTGCTGGACGCCTGCACGTCCTGCTTCGCACAAGCACCCGCCATCCGAGACGCCATCACGCGAGTGTTCGGCGGCGCCCGCATCGGAGCCGTCCCACCCAACACCCCGGCCCCACCGATCGTGGCGGAGGCCAGGCGCGAGGCCCAAAAACTGCGGCTGGTGATAGACGACACGATGGCCCGCGACACGTCGCTGGATGTGCGACGATCAGTCACCGCCCGTCGGCGCAGCCGGTTCTTTTGGCTGATGTCGTACTTGCAGACGGGGTTTGCCAGGCGGACGGCTGGCTCGGATTACGTGGCAGGACGCGGGCTTAGCCTGATGCGTGAGGACTGGAATTATGCCTGGACGCCGATGGTGGAGGCTAACCTGATCGGTTTGATCAGCGATGGGGCGACGCTGCACGAAGCCGCTCAGCATCGGCTAAGGGCTGCTGAGTGCGACACCAGATCGTCGATGGTGGTGGCCCAGACCGTCGCCCAAGCCGCTTTGATCGGGCTGGACGATGAGGTGGCCCGCTTGCAGCGACGCCTTGACGACATGATCGAGCAAGATCCCGAGTTGCCATCAGTGCTTGGAGCCGCGCAACAGGTGCTGGGACTATGGCGAGCCCGCGATTTTTTGGACATCGCAGAGCCGGAGCTGCTACTCGACGTCGTCAATCGAGCACTGCCACAAGTAGCCTACTTGATTGGCAAGTCGGCCAATGCCAGCGCCGAGGACGAACCGGGTGTGATCACCGCCATGATCTCAGCCCACGATCTAGTGCGACAACAAGCCGATCTGACATCGGTCAATGCGGACGTGCTGCGTGACGCATTGAACCGTTTACGAGACGACGCGTCGCCCGGGGTTCGCGGGGCAGCATTGGCCCTAGGGGTGGCGTCGGGTGATGTGCCAGACGAAGAGCTGACCAGTGCAGTGCGCATGGTGTTTGGGCCAGGCGCTGACATGGCGGCGGCGCTGCGGTTCTTCAACGGCGTCATGCAAGCCGCCCCCGACCTTTTCTTGCACACGCCAGAGTTGTTTGACGCCGTCAGCGGTGCCGTCGACGCGCTGGACCCGTCAGCCTTCCTGGATGCCCTGCCTGAGTTGCGAGCGTCCTTCGCCAAGCTCAGACCCTTCGAGACCGCCCAGGTGGCCGAGCGCGTCGCCACCCGCACCGGCGGACCAATCGTCGCGCAAACCCTATCTATCAGTGCCGACGACCTTCGGTTGGGAGCGGCGGTGGAGCAGGCGCTGTTGGTGTCGCTGGCCGATGACGCCCTGGGTCCAGGAGTGCTGATATGACTTCCACACAAGATTGCGCCACGCGCTGCGCAGATTCCAGCCGGCCCGGGTCTCCCAGACGCCGTCCTCGCCGCACCACCTGGGTGACCACCAGGCTTTGCGGGCGGCTCTGGTGTCGCCAGCCCAAACCGGCGTTCCACCCGCGCACCTGTCACACAATGGGCGGGCGACATGCACACCACTGAGACCGCCCGCCGCTGGCGGCTGATACTGGGCCGGTATGCTGACGGAGCACTGCCGCAAAGCCAGTTCGGTGGCGCCGACGTGGAATTGGACCAAGTGCTAGGTTATCTCTACGACCGCGAGTACACCGAGCGCGGACATCGGCTGCAACGCGGCGGCGGAGGCCGCCTGGACCCTACGCAGTTAACGGCCATCAAGTGGCTCGAGCGCACCCGCCAGTTGTTCCCGCGCTCGACCTTCCAGCGCATCCAAAACCAGGCCGTCACACAGTACGGGCTGACGGAGGTGTTGGCCGACGCAACGACCGCGGCCGCCCTGGAACCGAGCCCAGAACTCGGCGCGGCCTTGATGCGGTCGCGGGGCAGCCTGGACGCCAAGCTTGAGGCCGGTCTGCGCATCGTCATCCAAAATGTGGTCGACGAGATCGTCCGCCGCATCGCCACCACATTTACCGCAACGCTGGTGGGACGGCGGGACCGGCGACGGCGCTCGGTGCAACCACTGGCCCAAAACTTCGACTGGCGGGCCACCATCAGGGCCAATCTGGCCCACTACGATGTTGAGCGCCAACGCCTCCTGATCGACGAAGCTCGCTTCAATTCACGGGTCAAACGCCGGTTGCCATGGGATGTCATCTTGTGCGTCGACCAATCGGCGTCGATGGCGTCGTCCGTCATCTACAGCGCCGTGTGCGCGTCGATACTGGCCGGTTTACCGGGCATCAACCTCCACCTGATCTTGTTCGACACGTCTGTGGTCGATGCCACCCACCTGGCCAGCGATCCAGTCAGTGTGTTGATGACCGTGCAACTGGGCGGCGGCACCGACATTGCCGGCGCGCTCGGCTACTGCGAGCGGCTGGTGCGCATGCCACAACGCACCGTGCTGGCGCTGATCAGCGACTTCGAGGAGGGTGGGTCTGTGACAGCGCTGTTGGCCGCCGTCACCCGTCTGCGCGAAGCGGGTGTGAAACTGCTGGGGTTAGCGGCGCTGGACGACGACGCCCAGGCAGTGTTCGATCCGCATGTCGGTGGACGTCTGGCCGATCGTGGTATGAGTATCGCCGCACTGACCCCTGATCACTTCGCGGCCTGGCTGGCGGAGGTCATGGGATGACCGACTGGAAAGCCTCCTACGCGGGCTACGATGACGCCACACTAGCGCTGATTGGCAACCCCGGTCTGGTGCGCCGGGCGGCCAAGCTGGCGCCGGAAGCCCGTTGGGTGGACGACGCGATCCAAGTCGGCGACATGATGGTGCGATTGGACCAAAAAGGCCCGGCACACGGACGGTGCCCCTGCCCGACAGCAGGGGTTTGCGTGCATGTCCTGGCAGCGGCCATGTTTGTGCGAGACGGTTTGGGATCGGTAACGGTGCCGGAAGACTTTGTGCCCGTATTGCAACCGACGCCGTCACGCCGTCAACCCAATGCCGTGCCAGACAGCGGACCATCCGAGCGTACGCGGGCAGTCACCGCAAGAGTACGCGCCGAGATCGAGACTGACATCGACATCGGGTTTTCGCACTTGGGCGACGACGCGGCTGACCGCCTGGCAGGTTTGGCAGTGGACACCCGGACCGCTGGTTTGGTCCTGTTGAGCCACTACTTGGGGACGGCCACCGCTCTGCTGGGCGGTTTGGCGTCGAACGACGATGATGTCTCCGAGACAGATTTCATGGCGTCACTAGCGCGTTGCTGGGGCTTGGCTGTCGCGCTCGACCACGCGGACGCGGATCAGTGGTCCCGGTTGCGAGGTGTTGCGCGTCGGGAGTATTCGCCCCAGGACGATCACATGACGCTGCTGCCGCTGGGGGCCACCTGGTGGGTCACCCCCTCTGGGGCACGGGGTTTGACGCTGACCACCTGGGATGCGGATAGCGCGGAATTGCGGACGGCGACGACCAGTCGGCCAGCCGGGCTCGATCCGTCCTTCGGGCCGTCCCAGAACAACACGGCGCTGTGGAACAAGCCGCTGTCGGCCTTGCTCGACGGTCCATTCCGCATCGACGGACCACGTCTCAGCGCGGACGGCGTGCTGTCGGCGACGGCGCGGTCGGTGACCTGCCTGACTCACGCCAAAGCCAGCCAGCGGGGGCTGTTCAGCAACGACACCCTCAATGGCGTCGCCCAGAAGCTGACACCCGACGCGATCTCACCGGGCTTTGCCGACGCCAGCCGCCCCAGCGCTCTCGTCGCCGTCGATGGCTTCGGTGAACTAGCGATCGACGAGCCACAACAGCAGTTGGTGTGGACGCTGCCCGCTGGCCGGTCGTCCTGGCAGTTGCGCCAGGAGATCACAGACGCCACCACCAACCGCGGAGACACGCTGTTGGCGCTCGACGCCCAGGGCGTCAAACCTAACTTCGTGTTGGCCCGCCGCAACCATCTGCGTGGGCAGGCGGTCTGGGAGCCGGTATCCGTATTCCTGTCGCAGTTGGGTGGATCGCGTCTGATCGCCCTCGATTTCCCACCGCGGAACATGGCCGGCGCCAGCAGTGTGCTACAAAAACAGTGGGCCGCGCTGCGCCGCCGCTGGCAGACCTCGCCTGCCGCTCCCTCAGCATCCCGGACGGCAGTGGCGGTGGTGTGCGATGACGTCCGTGACCTGCTAGTGGATCTGGCCGCCACCGGACGCCTGGCGCCGTCCCCCGAACAGCAGCGCCGTCTGCAAGCCATCTCAGCACGGTGCGACGACCTGGCGCTGGGGACGATGGCCAAACTGGTCCAGTCGCTACTGGTGTCGCCCGATGCGGCATCTGTATTGCGTCTACAACTGGTGACCGACCGTGTCGGCCTCTTGGCCAGCAATCCCACGGAATAGACATGGGTCGCATTACGGTTGAATAACGCAAGGGCCCCCACGACCGTCGGCCCATATGAATCGAGGAACCGATATGTCTTACACACTGCCCGAACTGCCATATGACTACAGCGCTCTTGAGCCATTCGTCAGCGGCGACATCATGGTGCTGCATCACGACAAGCATCACAAGGCTTACGTCGATGGCGCCAACACCGCCGTCGAAAAACTGGCGGACGCCCGCGCCAAGGGTGACTTCGCCAACATCAACAAGCTGGAAAAAGACCTGGCCTTCAACCTGGGCGGCCACCTCAACCACTCGCTGTTCTGGACGATGATGGCTCCCGCCGCCGGCGCCGCACCGACAGGCGAGCTCGCCGCCGCCCTCGACGAGTCCTTCGGCAGCTTCGACACTTTCAAGACGCAGTTCGTCCAAGCGGCAATGGGCATCCAGGGCTCCGGCTGGGCCGTCCTCGCCTGGGATCCGCTGGGCCAATGCCTGCAGACCCTGCAACTCAGCGACCACCAGGCCAACGCCCCGCTCGCGCAGGTGCCCGTCTTGCTGCTCGACATGTGGGAGCACGCCTTCTACCTGCAGTACAAGAACGTCAAGGCCGACTACGTGAACGCGTGGTGGAACGTCGTCAATTGGCCAGAGGCGCAACGCCGCTTCGACGCCGCACGCACTGCCGTCATCCTCTGAATGCGGTAAAGTTGGTAGTCACGGGTTGACAGCCGACAGAAAGGCAGTGCATGCAGAAGGCTATGGTGGCGGCGCTGGTGGGCATCACCACAGTTGCCACAGTGGCAGGCCTTGGCGTGGCGTCGCTTGTGACTTCCGACTTATCGCTGACGGTGGACGGCCAGACGGTCGCGATCCGGGCTTTGGGACGGCCAACCGTCAACCAAGTACTCGTGAGCCGTGAGATCAAGCTCACCGGTGATGACTTTGTGACCCCGAACCCGGACACCATCGTCAGCGACGGACTCGACATCCAGGTGGCACACGCCCGCCCGTTCACCGCCATCATCGACGGCCAGACGACCACCGTCAAGACAACGGCCACAACCGTCGGCGGGGCCTTGGCCGTGCTGGGCGTCGACGCCGAGACCGCGGTTTTGTCAGTGCCATCCCAGACCGGGATCGCCGTCGATGGCACCACCGTCACCGTCACCACATCGAAGTTGGTCTCGCTGCGGGCGGACGGCACGACCCTGTACACCCAGACGACCGACAGCACCGTAGAAGAGCTCCTGACCAGCCGTAATATCTCGCTTGGTCCCATCGACCGCGTCAACCCCAGCCTGGACACCTCTCTGGCGAACAATATGGCCGTGGTGGTCCAGAGGGTCACCGTGACGACCTCCACCGAAACCGTCGACCTACCGTTCAAAACGCAGAAGATCACCAATTCCAACATGGACCAGGGCGCCGTCAAGGTGACCACGCCCGGGGTCAAGGGCAAGGCCGAGCAAGTCTGGCAGATCACCCTGGTGGACGGTGTCGAAGAGTCGCGCACCCTGCTGTCCCAGACGACGCTGACACAGCCCGTCACCCAAGTGGAGCAAGTCGGCGTCAAGGGACCGCCGCTACCACCCCCCCGCGACGTGTCAGCGGCACATGCCCAGGACATCGCCCGTGGCATGATGGCCAAATACGGTTTCGACGACGACAAACAGTTCGGCTGCCTCGTCAGATTGTGGGACCGGGAGAGCCACTGGAACTACAAGTCAGAAAACAGCCGCACCGGCGCCTACGGCATCCCCCAAGCCGTCCCCGGCAGCAAGATGCGCAGCGCCGGGGCCGACTGGCGGACAAACCCCGCCACCCAGATCAAGTGGGGCTTGGGCTACATCAAAGGCCGCTACGGCACCCCCTGTGCCGCCTGGGACCACTCCCAGAGCACGGGTTGGTACTGACGACCCTCAAACGCTGAGCGTAGATCGGCTCCAACCATCGCTGGCGCCCAGTCAATCCCTCCGCTACGACAATTCGGATAGCTGGTGGATCGGACCTCGCCTATCGTTGCGAACAATCATCAGGGCGCAGACTTCCGGGATTGCCAGCCCGCTCCGGCGCCACCGGTCTACGTTCAGCGGGTAATGTCTGGGAGTCAGCGACGGTCGACCGACCGCCAATGCGAGGGACTACTCGGAGTCCTCAACGTCCTCTACATCATCTGCAGACTCGTCGTCCACGTCCTCGTCCTTGGCGTCGTCAATCAAGTCGTCGAGCTTGACGTTCACCAGTTTGGTCTCGGGCTCCTTCTTGGGCGCCGGCTTGGCCTTGGTGGCGACGGCGTCGGTCACGATTTCGATGACGGCCATCGGAGCGCCGTCACCCTTGCGGGTGCCGATCTTCGTGATGCGGGTGTACCCGCCGTCACGCTCTTTCAGCGACGGGCCGATTTCGCGGAACAGATGATCCAGCACACCTTTGTCCTTGACCACCTTGCCGACGGTCCTGATGGCGTGCAAGCCACCGCGACGGGCCTTGGTGATCAGGTGCTCGGCCAGCGGCTGCACGCGCTTGGCGCGGGTGACGGTCGTTGTGATCTTGCCGTGTTGGAACAACTGCGTGGCCAGATTGGCCATGATGATCCGCTCGTGGGACGGGCTGCCACCGATCCGGGGGCCCTTAGTTGGCTTGGGCATGATTAACCTCCAGTTGGTTTACGATCAGTACTGCTCTGTCTCGGTGTAGTCGTCCAGGTCGTAATCCTGGCTGTCGAACCCGGCGTCGTCCTTCAAGGTCATACCGACCTCGGCGAGCTTCTGCTTGACCTCGTCGATGGACTTCGACCCAAAGTTGCGTATCACCTTCAGGTCGTCCTCGCTGCGCGTCACAAGCTCGCCGACGGTGTGTATACCCTCGCGCTTGAGGCAGTTGTACGAGCGGACGGTGAGGTTCAGCTTCTCGATCGGCAGTGCCAGGTCGGCGGCGAAACGCTCGTCAATGGGTGACGAACCGATCTCGATGCCCTCGGCTTCGACGTTCAGGTCGCGGGCCAGGCCGAACAACTCGACCAGCGTCTTGCCTGCCGACGCCATGGCGTCTCGCGGGCTGATCGACGGCTTGGTTTCCACGTCGATGATAAGACGGTCGAAGTCGGTCCGCGTGGCCACACGCGTGGCCTCGACGCTGTAGCTGACCTTGAGGACGGGCGAATAGATCGAGTCGACGGCGATACGCCCGATCTCGGCATCCGGGTTCTCATTGAGCGCGGCAGACACGTAACCGCGTCCCCGCTCGACTATCAGCTCCATCTCGATCTTGCCTTTGGCAGTCAAGGTGGCGATGTGCAAATCCTGGTTGAAGATCACGACCCCGGCTGGTGCCGAGATGTCGGCCGCTGTCACCGCGCCGGCACCCGACTTGCGCAGATACATGGCGACTGGCTCGTCCTCATCGGAGCTGAGCACCAGCGACTTGAGATTCAAAATGATCTCAGTGACGTCCTCGACCACGCCTGGGATGGTCGAAAACTCGTGGCCCACCCCATCGATCTTGATTGACGTCACCGACGCGCCAGGGATCGACGACAACAGCGTGCGCCTCAACGAGTTGCCCAAGGTGTAGCCGAATCCCGGCTCCAGGGGCTCGATGATGAAACGCGAACGGTCGTCCGACACAACCTCTTCAGTCAGGATTGGTCGTTGAGCAATCAGCATATTTGTTCCTCTTCCTTTTGGCGTCGCCCGCTATATGACGACGCGTCCATCACTTCGAATACAGTTCGACGATCGCTTGCTCATTGACGTCGATGACAATCTGGTCGCGCGTCGGCAGCTGGTGGACGAAGATGCGCATGCGATTGGGGCGCACCGTCAACCAAGCGGGAACATCGCGGGCCGTCATCGTCTCACGGGCGATGACGAAAGGCGTCGAGTTGATGGACGCCGGCTTGACGTCGATGATGTCCATCGGGGCGACACGATAGCTGGGGATGTTGACGCGCCGGCCATTGACCAGGAAATGGCCGTGGCTGACCATCTGGCGGGCTTGCCGACGGGTGGTGGCGAATCCAGAGCGGTATACCACGTTGTCGAGACGGGCTTCCAGCAGCTGGAGCAGCCGATCGCCGGTCTTGCCCTGCATACGAGAGGCCTCTTCGTAGTAGTGGTGGAACTGCTTCTCGAGCACGCCGTAGGCGTAACGAGCCTTCTGCTTCTCACGCAACTGGCCAAGGTACTCTGAATCCTTGGCGCGTCCACGCCCGTGCATGCCGGGCGGGTAGGGACGGTGTGCGAACGACTTGTCGTTTCCCACCAGGTCGGTGCCGAGGCGGCGGGACTTCTTGGTGATTGGGCCGGTATATCGAGCCATGATCGATCAATCCTTCTCTCGGGCCTAGACGCGACGACGCTTGGGCGGACGGCAGCCGTTGTGCGGCATGGGGGTGACGTCGGTGATGGGGCCGATCTCGAGGCCGACCGCACCAAGCGACCGGATCGCGGTCTCACGGCCAGAACCTGGCCCTTTGACGAAGACGTCGACACGCTTCATACCGTGCTCCATAGCGCGGCGACCAGCGGCCTCGGCGGCCATCTGGGCGGCGAACGGCGTCGACTTGCGCGACCCCTTGAAGCCAACAGTCCCGGCCGACGCCCATGCGATGACGGCGCCGGTCGGATCGGTGATGGCGATGATTGTGTTGTTGAACGTCGACTTGATGTGGGCCTGGCCGACGGCGATGTTCTTCTTCTCTTTGCGCCGCACCTTCGTCTTGGCGGCGGCAGCTTTGCTGCGTTGGGCAGTAGCCATTGGTATCTATTTCTCCTGGACTCTCTCGTGGCTGACCGGGTCAGCGGGCTTTCTTCTTGCCGGCGACAGCCTTGCGCTTGCCCTTGCGGGTGCGGGCATTGGTGCGGGTGCGCTGTCCGCGCACGGGCAGACCGCTGCGGTGGCGCCGTCCCTGATATGTTCCGATCTCGATCTTGCGACGGATATCGGCTTGCACCTCGCGGCGCAGATCGCCTTCGACTTCGTAGTTGGCGTCGATGAAATCACGCAACACCACTAGTTGCTCGTCAGTTAGGTCCTTAACACGAATATCACCGGAGACCCCGGTGGCTTCCAGGCATTTTGCGGCACGGGTACGTCCGATGCCATAGATATAGGTGAGTGCGACTTCCAGGCGCTTTTCGCGCGGCAAGTCGACACCTTCGAGGCGTGCCATATTGGCTCGTCCTTTCCTTGTGGTCAGCCTTGGTTGCCTGGCCGCCAACAGGCGACAGGCACGCCATGCGGGGTAGTTTCCGGCTACCCCAGGGGATCGGTGTCCAGCCGTCCCGTTCAGGCTGCGACGGTGTTGGCGTGAGGCGTTCCAGTGCTGTCGAAGCTGGCTGGCCCCGGCCGTCGTCCGGGGGTCCGTCCACATCGGCCATCAGGCCATCGTTGGGCGTGCCATCACGTTCTTTTTTATGTGCGGCTCGTTGAGCCGGTTGTCGCTCGCGAACTCAGTTCGCAGGGTATGCAGTTTGTCAATTCTCGATCAGCCTTGGCGCTGCTTGTGGCGGGGGTTCGTGCAGATCACACGAACGACGCCGCGGCGGCGGATCACCTTGCAGTGATCGCAGATCTTCTTGACGCTCGGCTGCACCTTCATGAGATTCCTCCTTGGTGTTTGGGCGTCC